>Ga0160472_100284_pt1 | contig 53984 bp, 53 predicted proteins | sample HID1973M_E11MG_FD_108267 | JGI IMG/M metagenome (GOLD analysis project Ga0160472, IMG submission 108267) | Enriched mosquito-associated microbial communities from UW Madison campus, WI, USA - HID1973M_E11 MG | ecosystem: Host-associated > Arthropoda: Insects > Digestive system > Unclassified ... | reverse complement strand
CGGCGCGATGGGCCTGGGCGCGATAGGCTTCGCTGAAGGCGCGGCCCGCGAAAGGCAGATAGGCGCGGAACGGCTCGGCGCCCGAGCGGCCGATCTTCTCCCAGCTATGCACCACGATCTCATGATCGACATCGCGCAGCAGGCCCTCGCACCATGTCGGATAGGCGCGCCGATAGCCGCGCAACTGGCCCGATATGCAGAGCGCCACGCGCGGGCGGCGGCGGCCGAGCTTGAGGAACGGCGCGCGCCGCCGCACCAGATCGAGCGCGGCGTTGATCGCCTGGCGATGCCGGGCACCGAGCCGGGCGCGGGCGCTTTCGGCCGCGTGCCGGCGCGGATTCTGCCCGTGCAGCCGCGTCCACGCGGCGACGAACTGGTCCAGCCCTTCGCCCGGCGAGCCGGAGAGCTTTTGGGTGACGAACAGGCGCAAGGCGAGCGAGCGCATCGCGGCGAGATCCTCGTCCGACAGCGCCTTTCCCGTTCGCCATTCGGCCAGCAATTCGGTGAGGACGTGGTCCAGCCGGCCGGAGCGCGTGAACCAGTGGAACAGAACCAGCTTCCACGGCGCGAACCCGCGGGCCAGCGCGTCCGGCGGGGTGCGCCCGATGAGTCCGGCGACATCCGCGATGTTGCGCGCGAAATGGGTCCGGTCGAACATGTCGTTATAGGGGATCGCCATGTCGCCCGCGTCGAACGCGGGCAGCAACTCCAGATGCCAGCGCGAGAGTTCCGCCTGATCGATCCAGCCGTGAAGCGGGGCGCGCAGCAGCAGCACCATGAGCAGGAAGGCGCGATCACGCCGGCCCTCCGCCTTGAGCTCGGTCAGCACCGGTGTCAGCTCGGCGGCGACGGTCGCCAGCACGTCCTTCGCGCCGCTCGAATGGGCGCTCGCGATCTGGAAGGCGAAAGCGGGCGGTGCGTCGAACCGGTCCGTCTGCAGGATCAGATGGCGGTAGAGCGCGTCGCGCCGGGCGCGGGGCCAGGACTCGCCAAAGGCGGAGTCGAGGATTGCCGCCGTCGCCGCGCGGGCAGCGCCTTCATACAGTGCCGATGAGCGCGTTTCGTCTGCAAATAGTGTTTCGTAAACCTCAAGGGCTTGAGAATGTTTTTCGTCCCTGACGAAATTCTTTGCTGCTTCGATCTGTTGATCGAAAAGGACCTTTGGCGGATTGTCTTTCGGATCCGTCATTCTTTTCCTCAGATCAACAGGAGAAGTCGTTCAATTTTGTCGCGTGTGGCGAAAACTTGTTAATTCTACTTTAATCGGTTGGTTTGACAATAAGTTGTATCGGACTTATTGGTTTATTTGCCAAGCTTGTGTGGGAGTCAATGGTTGGCCATGTCGCTGTCGTCCGGTCTCGATGAAGGTCTCTGGCCCCTCTCGCACGATCTCGATCCCTATGACGCGCTGTTGTTCGATCTCGACGGCACGCTGGTCGACACCATGCCGCTGCATGGCCTCGCCTATGCCGCCGTGTTTGAGGGGCTGGGCCACAGCTTCACGCTCGACGATTATCTCGCGAATGTCGGCCCGCCCGCGCGCGTCGCCATTCCCGCCTTCGCTCTGGCGGCGGGGATGGGCACGATCGACGAGGCGATGATCGCCACGATCCACGGCGACAAGAAGCTGCGCTTCAAGGAGGTGCTGGCGCGGGAGAAAGCGCCTGCGCTCGCGACGGCCGCGCTGCTCGCGCGCCACGCCGGGCGCAAGGCCATGGCGCTGGTCTCTTCCGGCAATCGCGACGGGGTCGAGGCGATCCTGCGGACGATGGGCTGGCGGGACCATTTCGGCGCGATCGTCAGCGGCGACGATGTGACCCGCGGCAAGCCCCATCCCGAACCCTATCTGGCGGCGGCCGCTTTGCTCGGCGTCGCGCCCGAGCGTTGCCTGGTGTTCGAGGATACCGAAGCGGGCATCCTCTCCGGCACGGCAGCGGGGATGGCCGTCATCGACGTGACGCAGCCCGGCGTCATCCATGCGCCGCGCGTGACATGACGATGGCCAGCCACATCCCCCTCGACCTCAGCGGCGCCGATCATCCGGCGCTGCGGTCGTTCAGGGAAGTCATCCCGCTGTCCGGCTTCTCCGGCGCGACCGTGGCACTGGTGCGCGACCGCGAGACGCCGTTCGTGCGCAAGGTCTCCAACCGGGCCGAGGCAAACGCGCCACTGCGCGATCAGGCGGTGCGGCAGAAGGAACTGGCGGGACTGGTCGAGGGCTGCGCGGCGATGCCGGAGGTTCTCGACATGGGCGAGAGCGAGGGCTTCTTCTATTTCGACATGGCGTTCATCCCGTCGCGCGATGCCATCAATTTCCTTTCGAACGGCACGTTCGACGGGGTCGCGGAGTTTGCCGAGCGGGTCGAGCGGCTGATGGAGCGGCTGGCGGCCTCGCCGCCGGTGGGGGAGGCGCCGCTGGCGCCGCGCAAGCAGTTGCTGGTCGAGAAGATGGCGCAGATCGCCGAGCGCACGGGCGCGCGGCACGAGGATGCGTTGGCACCGCTGCTGGACGCGGTGGCGCGCATGGACCGCATCGTCGCGGACGAGACCCCGACCGCCGTGCATGGCGACCTCACCTTCGAGAACATTCTGGTCGACCGGCGCGGAGCGTTGTGGCTGATCGACACGATCCCGTCGCCCTTCGACCATTACATGGTCGACTGGTCCAAGCTGTTTCAGGAATGCGAGGGACTGTGGCACGCACATCGCGGCCGGCCGCTGGCGCGCGGCGTGACCTGGTGGCTGCGGCAATATTTCCACGACGCCGCGACGCGGCTCGATCCCGCCTATCCGACGCGCCACTACATCCTGCTCGGCCTGACCTTCGCGCGCATCCTGCCTTATGCCAAGACCGAGGAGGACCGCGCCTTCGTCAGCAAGCGCGTGCTCGAATGCGGGCGCGCGGCGCTGGAGCGGTTGTGAGTTTGACGGGAGGCGCTTCTCTCATTCCTCCCCAAGCTCGTCTTGGGGAGGGGGACCAGCGAAGCTGGTGGAGGGGCAATGGCGAAACGTCGGATTTTTCCCCTCCACCGCCTTCGGCGGTCCCCCTCCCCGAGCAAGCTCGGGGAGGAATTCAAGAACCAAACGCCCTTCAACTGAGGTGACCCGATGAAGATTATCGTTCCCTGCGCCGGCCGCTCCTCGCGCTTTCCGAACATGGCGCCCAAGTGGATGTTGCCGGACAATGACGGCCTGCCGATGGTCTACAAGGCCGTGCAGGGTCTGGGCGCGAAGGTCGACGATTTCATCTTCACGATCCTGCGCGAGCATGAGGAGCGCTTTCAGGCGCGGGCCGGCCTGCGCGCGGCCTTCGGGCAGGAGGTGAATACGGTCATCCTCGACGAGCCGACCCGCAGCCAGTCCGAGACGGTGCAGCAGACCCTGCTCAAGAGCGGCATCGACGAGCCGTTCATGGTCAAGGACAGCGACAATTATTTCGAGGTGCCGCACCTCTACCAGAGCTATAATTATGTGTGCGTCGCGTCGCTCTCGAGCTTCAGTCAGGTCAATCCGCAGAACAAGAGCTACGTCCAGGTCGATCAGGAAGACGTGATCGTCAATTTCCGCGAGAAGCAGGTCATCTCCGACCTGTTCAGCGTGGGCGGCTATTATTTCAGCAGCCCGAAGGAGTTCCTCGGCGCCTATGACGAGCTGATGAGCGAGCCGCGCCTCTCGGCGGGCGAGCTCTATCTTTCCGAGATCATCGGCTATCTGGCGATGAAGGGATCGGTGTTTCGCATCCAGCGCATCAAGCAATATCAGGACTGGGGCACCGTCCACGAGTGGCGCGACTATCTGCAGGGCCGCCGCGTCTTCTTCATCAGCGTCGACGGCTTCCTGTTCGAGCAGGGCTCCTTGTTCTTCAAGCCGGGCTTCGACGCGGTGCAGCCCAATCCCGTCGCGATCGACACGGTGAAGAAACTGGCCGACGAGGGGCAGACGATCTTCTATCTCTCGATCCGTCCGCCCGCCCTGGAGGCGCTGACCAGGAAGCAGATCGCGGACGCGGGCCTGCCCGAGCGTCCGATCCAGTTCGGCTGCGACCTCGCGCAATGGACGTTGCTTACCGCGCCGCACCCGAACCAGCCGTTCCGCACCTCGCATGCGATCGAGATCGCGGCGGACGATCCAAACATGGCGGAGAAGCTTGAGCTGGAGCGCTAAGGGCGACGCCCGGCTTTGCCGCAAGCCGGACCACCGCCGATCCACTTGTCTTTCGATCCGATTGGCTTCAAGACTACAAAGTCAACTTTGAGCGCGCATAGCCCCCCGCGCGCTGCATCTGGAGAGGGAGAATAATCATGGCGAACATCGCGATCCTCGGCGCCACCGGCAATGCCGGCCAGCGCCTCGTCACCGAAGCCCTGAGCCGCGGCCACACGGTCACCGGCCTTTCGCGCCATGCCGACGAGCAGGCGCCGCGCGACGGCGTTACCTGGGTGAAGGCCGATGTCGACGACGTCGACGCGACCGCCGCCAAGGTGGCCGGCCATGACGCCGTCATCCTGTCGATGCCCTTCAAGTCGCTGGATTTCCAGAACGTGTTCGGTGTCGCCAAGCAGGCCGGCTCGACGCTTTACGTGGTCGGCGGCGCCGCGAGCCTCAAGAATGACGAGGGCGTCGTGCTGCTCGATACGCCGGGCTTCCCGGACTTCATCGCGGTCGAGGCCGGCCCGGCGCGCGATTTCCTCAACCAGCTCAAGGACGGGCAGGGCTTCGACTGGACGTTCCTGTCGCCCTCGATGTTCTTCGGCCCCGGCGAGCGCACCGGCGAGTTCCGCCTCGGCAAGGACGATCTGCTGACCGCCGCCGACGGCAAGAGCTCGATCAGTTACGAGGATTTCGCCGTGGCCCTGCTCGATGAAATCGAGAGCCCGAAGCACAAGAACGAGCGCTTCACCGTCGGCTACTGATCGCGGCGCAGAGCAGCGGAAGAATCAGGCGCGGCCCAGGATATCCCGGCCGCGCCTATTTTGTTGCCTTCGGCTCGCTCAGGCGCTCTCGGTCTCGAAGGAATAATCGAGGCGCGGGGTCCAGGTGTCGTCGAAGCAGTCTGGGCAGCCGGAGTCGGCGATGACGACGCGCTTCTTTATCTTCCACACGCCGTCCACGCGGATCAGCCAGTCATATTCGCGGCCCTGCTCGATGTAGCGCGGCGGCCCCTTGATCGTGTCGTTGAGCTGCTGGGTCCAGAGCAGCGAGCAGGTCGCGCTGTCGCCGTCCACCTTGATGATGAAGTTGGTGAGCTGCATGTGGAACTTGCCGGTGAGGCGCGGCTTGTCGGCGAACACCTTCTTGTAGAGGGCGGTGACCTCATCCTTGGTGGTGCAGATGGCGCCGTTGATGTCGAGGTGGAAGTCCTCGGCGAAATAGTCCGCGAACCCTCCATGCTTTGCGGAGCGGCCATAGCCGAAATAGGCGTGGAACAACTCCTCGATCTCGATGCGATCCTCCAGCGCCTTGACGCGCGCCGCCAGAGCCGTGCCTGCTTCGGTCATATCCCACTCCTTATCATGTATAGTTTTCACTCTAGCTTGCTCACGGCGGCTGGCAAGGCCGATCGCGCGGGTGCCTTTCCTTTGGGGTTGCCCGAATCGAAGCGAGGGACCAACAAGCGCTCGGTTCCGGGCGCTGGGCGCCGAAAGTGCGGGAGAGAGAAGAGATGAAGACGCGCGCCGCTGTTGCCTTCGAGGCGAAGAAGCCGCTGGAGATCGTGGAGTTGGACCTCGAGGGGCCGAAGGCGGGCGAGGTTCTGGTCGAGATCATGGCGACGGGCATCTGCCATACAGACGCCTATACGCTGGACGGTCTGGACAGCGAGGGGATCTTCCCGAGCGTGCTGGGTCATGAGGGCGCGGGCATCGTCCGCGAAGTGGGCGCGGGCGTGACCTCGGTGGTGCCGGGCGACCATGTGATCCCGCTCTACACGCCGGAATGCCGTCAGTGTAAGTCGTGCCTCTCCGGCAAGACGAACCTGTGCACCGCGATCCGCGCGACCCAGGGCAAGGGGCTGATGCCGGACGGCACCACGCGCTTCTCCTACAAGGGCCAGCCGATCTATCACTATATGGGCTGCTCGACCTTCTCGAACTTCACCGTTCTACCCGAGATCGCGGTCGCCAAGATCCGCGAGGACGCGCCGTTCAAGACCAGCTGCTACATCGGCTGCGGCGTGACCACGGGCGTGGGCGCGGTGATCAACACCGCCAAGGTTCAGGTCGGCGACAATGTCGTGGTCTTCGGGCTCGGCGGCATCGGCCTCAACGTGATCCAGGGCGCGCGGCTTGCCGGGGCCAACCGGATCATCGGCGTCGACATCAATCCCGACCGCGAGGAGTGGGGCCGCAAGTTCGGCATGACCGAGTTCCTCAACAGCAAGGGCATGAGCCGCGAGGATGTCGTCGCGGCGATCGTCGCGATGACCGACGGCGGCGCGGACTATACGTTCGATGCGACCGGCAACACGGACGTGATGCGCACGGCGCTCGAAGCCTGCCATCGCGGCTGGGGCACCAGCATCATCATCGGCGTGGCGGAAGCGGGCAAGGAGATCGCGACGCGGCCGTTCCAGCTGGTCACGGGCCGCAACTGGCGCGGCACCGCGTTCGGCGGCGCCAAGGGCCGCACCGACGTGCCCAAGATCGTCGACATGTACATGACCGGCAAGATCGAGATCGACCCGATGATCACCCATGTCATGGGGCTGGAGGAGATCAACACCGCCTTCGACCTCATGCATGCCGGCAAGAGCATCCGCTCGGTCGTCGTCTACTAAGAACGCCGGAAAGGGCGGACATGTTCAGGAGCGTGGTCCTCGGATCGAACGATATCGATCGGTCGAAGACCTTCTACGATGCGATCATGGGCACACTGGGCTGTCCGCCTGCGGAGCCGAACTTCCGTGGCGCGCTCATCTATCGTCACAAGGGCGCGGGTCTGATGATCACGCGCCCGCTCGACGGCAATCCGGCCTCGGCGGCGAACGGGAACACCGTTGCCATCGAGCTCGACAGCGCCGAGCAGGTGCGGGCCTGGCACGATGCCGGCTCGGCGGCCGGCGGCACGTCGATCGAGGACCCGCCGGGTCCGCGCGATTATCCGAGCGGCCGTGTCTTCTCGGCCTATCTGCGCGATCCGGACGGGCACAAGCTTTGCGGTATCTGCCCCCTCGGGGGCTGATCGATTTTTCCTCAACCACCACCAAGGAGAGACTTCATGGCATTCACCCACATCATGGTCGGCGCGAAGGACGTTGCCGAAGGAAAGAGCTTCTACGACAATGTGCTCGGTGCGCTCGGCTGGTCGGAAGGCCACGAGTTCCGTCCCGGCACCGTCTTCTATTCGCACAACGGCGCGACGTTCGGCGTCGGAACGCCCGCTGACGGTGCGGCCGCGACGCATGCCAATGGCGGCACGATCGGCTTCGCCGCGCAGAACAAGGAGCAGGTCGACGCGTTCCACGCCGCCGGTCTCGCCAATGGCGGCAGCTGCGAAGGCCAGCCGGGCAAGCGTCCGGGCGCTCCGGGCAATGCCTATGGCGCCTATCTGCGCGACCCGACCGGCAACAAGATCTGCACCTTCTGCCAACTGCCCGAAGGCGAATAAGCATTGAGGATGCGGGGGCGGCGCGTGTGCGTCGTCCCCGTGCCACACCCCGCACGGGAGGACGCCATGTTCACGCATGTCATGATCGGCACGAACGATCTTGCTGCCGGCAAGGCCTTCTACGACGCCGTGCTGGGTGCGCTGGGCTGGCCTGAAGGCCAGGAATTCCGTCCCGGCACGATCTTCTATTCTCACAACGGCGCCGCCTTCGGCATCGGCCTTCCGGCTGACGGCCAGGGCGCAACGCATGGCAACGGCGCCACGATCGGTTTTCGCGCGCGGACGCGGCGGCAGGTCGATGCCTGGCACGCGGCCGGCCTTGTCCATGGCGGCAGTTGTGCGGGCGAGCCGGGCAAGCGCCCCAGGGCGCCGGGCCGGTCCTACGCCGCCTATCTGCGCGACCCGACCGGCAACAAGATCTGCACCATCTGCCAGATGCGGCGCGACGAATGGGACGCGGCGTGATGTGCTACGGCCGATTTTCCCCACCACCAGTGACCGAGGAGAAGCCCGATGTTTAGTCACCAGATGGTCGGATCGAACGACATCGCGCGGTCCAAGCTCTTTTACGACGCGCTGTTCGCCGCGCTTGGCGGTGAGCCGGGCGTGATCGATGCCAAGGGCCGCCTCGTCTATGCGCATAATGGCGGGCGCTTCCTCGTCACGCTCCCGATCAACGGCGAGCCGGCCACCCACGCCAATGGCGGGACGATCGGCTTTGCGATGGCGAGCCCCGAGCAAGCCGACGCCTGGCATGCGGCCGGCGTCGCCAGCGGCGGCACGACCTGCGAGGATCCGCCGGGTATCCGCCAGGCGACCGAGGGACGGACGCTCTATCTCGCCTATCTTCGCGATCCGGACGGCAACAAGCTGTGTGGCCTCCATCGCATCGTCGGCTAAGAGCCGCAGCCAACTCACCAGCCAGGGATAGCCATGACCATCGAAACCCTTTCCACCAACAAGGCCTTTGGCGGCGTCCAGGGCGTCTATCGGCACGACTCCCGCGAGACCGGCACGGCGATGACCTTCGCCGCCTTCGTGCCCGATCATGCGCCGGGCGAGCGGCTGCCGGTGCTCTGGTATCTCTCCGGCCTCACCTGCACGCACGCGAACGTGATGGAGAAGGGCGAGTATCGCGCGGCCTGCGCGGCGGCGCGGATCATCTTCGTGGCGCCGGATACCTCGCCGCGCGGCGAGGGGGTGCCGGACGATGTCGAGGGCAAATATGATTTCGGCCTCGGCGCGGGTTTCTATGTCGATGCGACGCAGGAGCCGTTCGCCCGGAACTACCGCATGTTGAGCTACATCGAGCGCGAGCTGCCGACGCTCATCGCGGCGGAATTCCCGGCCGACATGCAGCGGCAGGGCATCACCGGCCACAGCATGGGTGGCCATGGCGCGCTGACCCTCGGCCTGCGCAATCCGGACCGTTTTCGCTCGGTCTCGGCCTTCTCGCCGATCGTCGCGCCGAGCCAGGTGCCCTGGGGGCACAAGGCGCTCGGCGGCTATCTGGGCGACGACCGGGCGGCCTGGGCACAGCACGACGCCGTTGCGCTGATCGAGGGCGGGGCGCGCGTGGCGGATCTGCTGGTCGACCAGGGCGATGCCGACCAGTTCCTCGAGGAACAGCTCAAGACGCACCTGCTGCAGGAAGCCTGCGCCAGGGCCGGGCAGAAGGCGACGATCCGCATGCAGCCGGGCTACGACCACAGCTATTATTTCATCTCGACCTTCATGGACGAGCATGTCCGCTGGCACGCGGAGCGGCTGCGCTGAACTGATTAAACAGCCGCGCGACGTCCGGCGCGGGGCGATCCGTCCCTTCGTTGCACAGGACGCGCGCATGTCTGACAATACGGTGGACAAGGTCAACCGGCGCGCTAGTCTCCCGTCATCCTGCTGTCGCCGCGGGTCTTTCCCTGCGGCGGCGCCGGCAACGAGAAGGAGGGGTGTTCGTTGGACGAGTTGTTGCAGCCGTTGATCGACTGGATTCATGCCCAGCCGATCCAGCAGACCCTCGCCGGCACCTTCTGGGTAGTCCCGGCCACGCAGACCGTGCACATCCTTTGCGTCGCCATCGTCATGACCGGCGCGCTGCTCGTCGCCCTGCGCGGCGTGGGGCTGGCGGGCAAGGAATGGAGCCTGGCGCGCTGGCACGGCCGCTTCCACGGCGCGACGGTGGCTGCGCTCTGGGTGCTGCTGGCGACCGGCATCGTGATGACGATCGCCGAGCCTGAGCGCGAGCTGCTCAACGTCATTTTCCGCGCCAAGATGGTGGCGGTGGTTCTCACGATCATCGCAGCGCATTTCGTCGGCCGGGGGCTGCGCGCGGCGCGGGCTGACCGGCGTGCGGGCGCGAGCGTGGGCGTACGCCTCCTCGCGGTGCTGATCGTGATTTCGTGGATGGGGATCGCAGCGGCCGGCCGCTGGATCGCCTATGCGGGCTGAGGAGACAAGACGATGATGGACTCCCTGCTCGAAGCAATCAGCACGACCGGCATCGCTGCCTATATGGCGGAGGACCCGTTCGCCTTCCCCACTGTCGAAACCTTCCATGTCATCAGCCTGGTGATCGTGTTCGGCTCGATCCTGGTCGTCGACCTGCGGCTGATGGGCCTCGCCTCGCGCGACTATTCGATCAGCAGCCTCTCGCGCACCATCCTGCCGGTGACGTGGATCGCCTTCATCGGCGCGGCGATCACCGGCGCACTTCTCTTCACCTCCAATCCCTTCGGCTACTGGGGCAACACCGCTTTCAAGGCCAAGCTGGTACTGCTCGTGCTGGCGGGTGTGAACATGATGGTGTTCCACTTCATCACTCAGCGGCGCGGCAATCTGGATGGGCCGGGGCTGGTGCCGGGCGGGGCGCGCCTCGCCGGCTTCATCTCCGCAATAGTTTGGATCGGAATCATTGCCTGTGGGCGCTGGATAGGCTTTACAATGTCTCCTTTCTGAAACGAATTATGACGGAGCGAATGCAGACGGAGCTGATCGAGAAGGCCGCGAACCCGCAAGCCACCGAGCCGATGCACATGCGGCTTATCGGCGCGCGGCTGTTCCATCTGCTGCGCCTGATCCGCGAGAGCGCGCTGCCGGTCTATGAGCGCGAACTGGGCTATAAGGAAATCCACCGTCAGCTCATCATCATGATCGGCGTCTCGGGAGGGCTGAGTTCGCACGAAATCGTGACGCTGACCGGCCATGAGAAGGCGCAAGTAAGCCGCGCGATCAAGCCGCTGGAGCAGGCCGGGCTGATCGAGCGCGAGCGGTTGCGCGCCAAGCTCATGCTGCTGCCCGCAGGCCGGCGCATGTTCGACCGGATCATGGCGATGATGCGGGTGCGCGACGGCGCGCTGACCGATGGCATCGCCGCGGCGGACCTCAAGCGCTTCGCCGCCATCACCGAGCAACTGACCGTGCAAGCGGCGAATATGTATGGCGAGGAGCGTCGCCTCAGCGTCGAAGCCGGCGTCATCAGCGCCTGCGCCGCGCAGCAGGGACTCCCCAACTGGCCGGAATCGGCCAAGCCGCCACCGACCACGCTCATTACGCCCAAGCTCATCAGCCTTGTCGCCTATCTCAAGCGCAGCGCCATGCTCTCCTACCAGCGCACGCACGGCCTTTCGCATTTCCAGTGGCAGGTACTCGCGATGATCGGCGAGGCGCCGCCGGTGCCGCTGGCGCAACTCATCCTGCTCATGGGACGCGACAAGAGCCAGGTGGGCCGCACGGTCGGCAATCTGGAGCAGGCGGGGCTGCTGACTCGCTCGCGTCCCACCCGCCGGCGCGATATCCTGCTGGAGCCGACGGAGAAGGGCGCCGCTTTCTACGAATCCATGCACGACCTCGCCCTGCGCCGCGAGGAGACTCTGTGGGAAGGCCAGGTGGATGATGCCCGCGCCTTCTATGTTGAGATGCTGGAAAAGCTGACCGCGAACGCGGGGGACATGCTGGAAAAGGCGGAAGCGGCGGCCTGAGTGTCGCCGAGGGCTTTCGGCCAGAAGTACGACATCGTCAAAAAATCGATTGCGCCCCGCGCGCCGAGAATCTGCGCGCCGAGATGGCTTCGGCGCGAGCGTGATGCGATTGATGTGGCAATTTCTATTGTATGCGTTATGTATGGATCAAATTCCATACATAGGTGCGTCATGGAGTCGGACAAGTTCAGGTGGATCCTCAAGAGCGGCTGGCGGGGCCTGTGTCCGCGGTGCGGGCGTGGCGCGATGTTCAAGTCCTGGCTGAAGATCGCCGATCGGTGCGAGGAATGCGGCCTCGACTACCGGTTCGCGGCGCCGGACGATGGCCCAGCCTTCTTCTCCCTCTGCATCATCGCGCTGCCGCTGACCTTCTTCGTCGTCTGGCTGCAGGTGGTGTTCGATCCGCCGGTCTGGGTGCATCTGCTCACCTCGGTGCCGTTCATGGCGGCGGGCTGCCTGTTGCCGCTGCGGCCGCTCAAGGGCTGGCTGGTCGCCTCGCAATATGTCAATCGGGCGCAGGAGGCCGGGACCGCGGCGCTCTGGGCCAAGCTCGACGGCCGATCGGGGGAGACAAGTTCGTTCGATGACTGACAACTGGCTGCCGGTCCTATCGCCCGCCTCGGGCGTCAAATATCAGGCGATTGCCGATGCGCTGGGCGCGGCGATCGAGACCGGCGAGCTGCGCAGCGGCGACCGCCTGCCGCCGCAGCGTGAACTGGCGGCGCGGCTCGGCGTCGATCTCACCACGATCACGCGCGCCTATGAGACAGCGCGCCAGCGGGGCCTCATCGAGCCGCGCGGGCGGGCCGGCAGTTTCGTGCGGGCGCCGCGGCCGATCGGTCCGCGCGAGCTGGCGCAGATCGATCCCGGCATGAATGCGCCCCCGGAGCTTCCCGGTGGCATATTGGCGCGGCATCTTTCCGAGACGGCCAGCGCGCTGCTGCTCGATGAACGGATACGGACGCTGCAGTATCGCCCGGCGGGCGGCACGGCCGGGGACCGCGCGGCAGGCGCCGCGATGATGGCCGATCTGGGCCTCCCCGCGGACGAGCAACAGATCGTCGTGACGGCCGGCGGTCAGAACGCGCTGCATGCCATTCTCGCCGCCAATTTCGAGCCGGGCGACCGGATCGCTTGCGGCGCCCATGTCTATCCCGGCTTCCGGTCGCTGGCCGAGCGGCTGAAGCTCTGCCTCGTGCCGCTGCCGGAGATGGGCGCCGAGGCGCTGGCAAACGCGCATCGCGAGGCGCCGGTGAGCGCGCTCTACCTGGTGCCGACCAACGACAATCCGACGACAGCGACCGTGCCGCTCGCGGAGCGGGAAGCGCTGGCGGCGCTGGCGGCATCGCAGGGCATCCGCATCATCGAGGACGATGCCTATGGCGCGTTGCCGGCCGAGCCGATCCCGCCCATCGCCAGCCTCGCGCCGGAACTTGGCTGGTATATCGCCAGCACGTCCAAGCTGATCTCGCCGGCGCTACGCGTCGCCTTCGTCCGCGCGCCCAGCATTGCGGCGGCGCTCCGCCTCGCGGGGGACGTGCACGAGACGACGATCATGGCGCCTCCGCTCAATGTCGCCATCGTCGGCGAGTGGATCCGCAACCGCACGTTCGCCCGGCTGCTCTCGGCGATGCGGGCGGAGACCCGCCGGCGTCAGGCACTGGCGCGGGACCTGCTGGCGGGTCTCGACTATCGCAGCCATGAGGAGGGCTATCATGGCTGGCTGGGGCTGGCGGACGAAGTCGATGCCGCGTCGGTGGAGGCCGTCGCGCGGCGGACCGGGCTGACGCTGATCCCCTCCAGCCGCTTTGCCGTGGGGCCGTCGCCGAGCCATGCCCTGCGCGTCTCGCTCGGCGGGCATCTCGACATGGCGGAACTGGCCGACGGGCTGCGCCTGCTACATGGCTATGCGACCGATCGGTCGTTCAAGGCTGCGCCGCTGGTCTGATCTAGACAGGCTGGAGACCGGAATCCGCCGCCACCCCCTTGCGCGCAAGCTGTCGCGGCGCGCTTTCGGGAATGGCGAGCAGGGCGGCGATCCAGACGGACACGACCCCTAGAATCAGCAATGCTGGCGCATAGGCGCTGCCGGTCACGTGGATCAGCCAGGTGACGATGAGCTGCGTCGATCCACCGAACAGGGCGATGGCGAGCGCATAGGCGCCCCCGAAAGCGCTGCCGCGGATCGGCTTGGGCAGCAGTTCGGCAAGGCTCGCATAGAAGACGCCGCCGGTGACGTTGCTGAGGCTGACGAAGATGGCGAGGCCGACGATCAACACCGCGGTCGAGCGCGTCTCGATGATCGCGTGGAAGATCGGGTAGATGGCGAGCAGCAGCGCCAGCGTGCCGATGAGATTGACCGGCCGCCGCCCGAACCGGTCGGAAAGGCGCCCTCCGGCGAGCGTGGCGATGATCCCCGTGGTCGCCGCGACCATCGTCGCCCAGAACGCGCTGGAGGCGGGCATGCCGAGCGTGTTTTGCGCGTAGGTCACCATGTAGATCTGCAGGTAACTGGCGATCGACCCGCAACCCAGGATGATGATGGAGAGGGTGAGCAGCGGCGTCGCGCGCTTTGCCAGCGCGAGGCGGGAGGCTTCGTCAGGCGCGGGCGCGCCCATTTCGGGCTCGGCCAGATGCAGGGTTTCGGGCAGGCGCGCCCGCATCCACAAGCCGAACGGCAGGGTGATCGCGCCGAGCAGGAAGGCGATGCGCCAGCCATAAGCGTCGAGCATGTCCGGCGGCAGAAACAGCGAGAGCACGACGCCGACCGCGCTGGCGGCCATCACCGCGGCAAGCTGGCTCGCCTGCTGCCAGGAGACCATCAGGCCGCGCTTCTCGATGGGGGCCGCCTCGAGCAGATAGGCGGAGTTGGAGCCCAACTCGCCGCCCAGCGAGAAGCCCTGCACCATGCGCACGACCAGCGCGAGCAGCAGCGCGGCGAGGCCGATGGACTCATGGCTCGGGATGAACGCCATCACGACCATCGAGAGGCCGATCATCGCGAAGCAGAACAGCATCGCCGGCTTGCGGCCGATCCGGTCCGAGTAGCTGCCGATGACGAGCGCGCCGAGTGGCCGGGTGAGGAAGCCCGCGCCGAACGTGGCGAGCGAGAGCATCAGGCTCGCATAGGCGCTGTCGGCGGGAAAAAGCGCCTTGCCGATCTGGATCGAGAAGAAGGCGTAGACGAGGAAATCGTAGAACTCGAGCGCATTGCCGATGGTGACGGCGGCGATGTGCCGATGCTTGAGCGCCGCGACGTCGATGGCCGCCGCGCCGGTCCCCGTGCTTGTCTGCTGATCCATGCCGATGTCCCCCCGAACATCCGCGCCTCATGGCGCCGGCGGCAGGCTAGCAGGTGGGTCGGTGAAGGCAAGGCACGTGCGGCGCCGCCGATCTCGTCGTCGCCGACTTGATCCGGGATGAGGATTTCGCGCTGTCCTTCCCTGTTCGTCATCCTGAACTTGTTTCAGGACCCCGGCCTTCGCCTGGGAACGGGCACAAGGGCTGATCGCAGCTTCCCACCCCAGACCAGTCGATCGCGGATCGCGATGAACACGAAACAGGTGGGGGCTCGTCGGCGGTGTCAGCGATCCGGGCGGACGGTCGGGCTTTCGAGTTGCTTCTTCACCGATCCGTCGGAGAGCTTGATCGTCACGTTGAAGCCGCCCTTGCGGCCGTCCTTCAGCGAATAATAAGTGAGGTCGATCTTGTCGCCGGGCTTGAGCGTGCGCTTGCTCCAGCCGTTGCGGCCGAGATGGTTGGGGCTCATGCCCTCAAAGGCCCAATGCTCGGCCTGGCCGTTGGCGCCGGGGACTGTCACGTAGAGAAATGTGTGCGGATTGGTCCAGTCCCAGCGCTCGACGGTGGCGCCCTTCATCTCGACGGGCTTGCCCCAGTTGAACATGGCGGTCGAGTGGTGCGCGAGGACCGGAAGTGCGGCCAGAGCAAGCCCGGCGACGCCCAGCAGAGCGGTGCCGATGCGGCGGTTACCAACGGGCTTACGAGCCATCATCCACTCCCTCATTCATCGTTCAGCCGATTCCAACGGCGTCTCACCAACGTCCATGGCACGGGCGAAGCAAGGTTGACAAGGTCCACGCTCATGCAAAACCGAGGAGGTTTCATACAGTCGCGGTATGTCTGATTTGTCAGCGATATAGGGCTTGACTCGCAGTTGAGCAAATCCACTATGAGACGTCGGAGCAACAGCCGGAAACACGGCCGGAATCACCTGTGCTCGGGGAGGATGTACGCATGAAGAGGGCGATTTTTGCGGCGATGCTGGCAACGAGCGGGCTCGCGATGACGGTGGCGCCGGTGCTGGCGCAGGATCCGCCCGAGACGAAGCCGGCGACGCAGGCCGATTATGTCGCGATCAGCAAGCTGCCGGACTGGACCGGCGTATGGCAGCCCGATTGGGGCGGTCTCTTCGGTCGCACGCCGATGGCGCAGCCGACGCTCACGCCCGCCGCGAAGAAGGTGAAGGACGATTTCGAGGCCCGCAAGGCGCATGGCGAGAACCTGCAGACCGAGGCCGCCAATTGCCGCCCCTCCGGCATGCCCAACATCATGCGCCAGCCCTATCCGATCGAGTTCATCTACTCGCCGAGCCGCGTGACCGTGCTGCACGAGACCTACAGCCAGGTCCGCCGCATCTACACCGACGGCCGCCCGCTGCCCGAGGATCCCGATCCCGCCTTCAATGGCTGGTCTGTCGGCCATTGGGAAGGCGACACGCTGGTGGTCGAGACGGTCGGCCTCAACGAGCAGAATGTCGTGATGGAGGGCCTGCACGCCACGGACAAGACGCGGATCAAGGAGCGCCTGCGCATCTCGCAGCCTGATGTGCTGACGGTCGAGACGGAGATCACGGACCCGAACCTGTTCGTCGGCAGCTACCAGATCAAGACCAATTATATGCGCCGCCGCGACTGGCAGATCCGCGAATATGTCTGCGAGGAAAACAACCGCGACAAGGCCGACGAGCAGGGCCGGCCGTCGATGGACATCAGCAAGCCGGGTGAAGACCCCTTCGGGCCCGCGAAAAACTGACCCGCACGGGCCGCGGTCGCTGCCGGCGACCGCGGGCCGAGGCGGCTCAGGCCGTCGCCAGGCCCCGCCGTGCCAGCACCGCGGGGTTGCTTTCCTTGAGGGCGAAGGCGGCGAGGCCGCAGGTGAGCGACATGCCGGCCTGGATGGCGAGCGGCAGATAGAGGCTGCTCTGGTCGGCGATCCAGCCGGCGAGGACGGGCGCCGCGACACCGCCGAAAATCTCGCCGATGGCCACCACGATGCCCATCGCCGCGGCAGTGTTGCGGAAGGAGAGTGTCTCCGCCGGGATTACGCCCATGAACAGCGGGAAGATGCCGATGCCTATCCAGCCGATGAACATGAGGCCGGTGAGCAGCACCACCGAATTGTCGACCAGCATCGCCGCGACCGGGCAGAGCGTCATCATGAGGCCGAAGACGATCATCGGCGGGCGGCGGCCGATCCGGTCCGAGATCCAGGTGACGAGCACGCCGCCGATCGCCGGGCAGAGGCCGAGGATCGCCATGATCGAGGACATGGTCGTGGGCGAATAGCCGCGCACTTTCGTCAGGAACAGGGGCAGGAAGATCGAGCCGAGCACGATCGACCCGACCGCCATGCAGGAGATGAAGGCGCAGAGCAGGATGTTGCCGTGGCGGAGCATGGCGAGGAAGCCGTCCGAGCCTTTCTCGCCTGCCGCGAGCGGCTGCTGGTCGGCCGGGGCGGCCGGCGGCTCGTCGATGAACTTCCAGATCAGGAAGAACAGGATGAGGCCGGGAATGCCGGCGGTGAAGAAGCTGGTCCGCCAGCCCCAATGGACGGCGATCCACACCACCAGCAGCGGCGCGACCGCATTGCCGAGGATCGAGCCGAAGCCGTTCTGGACGATGCCGCTGTTGAGGCCCCGCCGTTGCGGCGCGGCCGAGGCGGCGATGATGGCGAGGCAGATCGGGAGGAACGGCCCTTCCGCCGCGCCCATCACCACCCGCGTGCCGAGCAGCGACCAGAAGTCGGTCGACAGGCCCGAGAGGACGGAGGACAGTGAGAAGATGAGTATCGCGGCGAGCAGGAAGGGCTTGCGCTTGCCGCTCTTGTCCGACCAGCGGCCGATGAAATAGGCGCCCAGCGCCCAGGTGAGCGAGAGGCCCGAGCCGAGCGCGCCCACCTGCGTGTTGTTGAGCTTGAGGTCCTCCACCACGAAGGGGGAGAGGAACGACATGGTCATCCGGTCGTAGAAGGCGAAGCCGTAAGCCAGGCCGAGCAGCAGCACGACGCGCAACTCATATCCGACGCTATGTTCCCTCGTCATGCCGTGCATGAATCCTCCCCAGCGCTTATGATTTGCCGCCGAGCATAAGGGGCTGGCGGGGCGAAGCAAGCGGGCTTGATGCGATGCGCCCTTGACGGATCCGCCGACAATCCCGAACTTTCCGCGCAGCGGCGGGCAAGCGCGGCGCACAGGGAAGGATGACGGAATGGCTGTCGCAAAACTGAGTTTTTTCAAGATTATCGTGCGTGATCTTGAGGTCGCGCAGAGTTTCTACGAGCGTAGCCTGGGCTTCGAACAGGTCGGCTATTTCGATACGCCCGACTTTCTGGAAGCGGTTATGCAGCAGCCAGGCACGGACGTGACGATGATGCTGCTCGCCTATAAGGACGGGCGCGACATCTCGGCGGCGATCGGCCATGGCCCGACCGGCTTCTTCACGGACGATATCGCGGCTGCACACGCCAGGCTCGTCGCGGAAGGCGCGACAAACAAGGGCGGCATCATCGTGGTCGGCGAGGGCATCAAGATCGCGCTGCTCGACGATCCGGACGGGCATGAACTGGAGCTGTGCCAGATGCCGTGATGGCGCCGCTCCCCGGAAGGGGCAGGGCGCTCATGCCCGCTCCAACGCCTCGATCGAATCCTCTTCTTGAGCGAGATACAGGCCGAACGGATCGAGGCAGGCCTGGCCCAGCGCCGCCTCGAACGCGGCTTGCGCCCCTTGCCCGCCCAGATCGGTCCGATCCCCCTCGACGAGGTTCGAGCGGAAGATGCCCGCCGCGCTGACCGGCAGGAAATCCTCGTAGGTGATCGGGGTGGCGGTCAAAAGGCCGGCGTCGACAAGTTCGTCGACTGAGCCGTCGGGCAATGTGCCGGCGGCGATGAGCGCTGTCGCCGTCGCGCTCGGCGCATAGGTGAAATAGGCGAGTCCCTGGTCGCGCATGGCCATCAGGTCGTCCGGGAAGCGCGCGAAGGCCGCCGCGAGCCGCACCTGATAGTCGGCGCCGCCGGCGGCACGCGCGGCCTCTGCCTCGGTCAGGATCTCGTCGTAGAGTTCCCGGCCGCGCGGCGTGAGGGCAACGCCGCGCTGCTCGATCTCGCCGAAGCGGGCGGTGTGCGCGCCGGCCACGGTCGCGTTCCCGTCGCGGAACAGGATGGGTTCCTCCAGCGCCTGGAAGCTGGTCTGGCGCAGCAGGATCGGCGCGGCGCGGCGCGGCGGCCCCTCGATCACCGCCTTGGCCTTGATCCCGCGCGCGATCATCTCGGCCTGCACTGCGTCGATGTCGAGCGTGCGCGGCGTCAGGTGATTGATATGTGGCCCGCGGAAGCAGACGATGTCCGCGAGCAGCCGGTGCGCGGCATTGAAGGCGGCATAGGTCGCGCTGTCGACCAGCGCCTCGCCATGCCAGCGGAACGTCTCCAATGCAGCGGCGACGAATGCTTCCGCATCGTCCGAAGACAGGCCGCCATATTGCTCATATTTCGTAATAAAATGAACAGCGGTATCTGAGATGATCTGTCGGCCGGCGAGCAGTTCGGCAGCGCGATCGCGCAGAACTTCGTCGGCAATGAGGTCGATGCGGAGCAGCGAGCAGAAGATGCGGAAGGCGCAGGCCGACAGCGCCTCATTGTCGATCGGACGAAAGGCGGTGGAGTGGACCGGCAGGCCCGCCACACCCAGATCATAATAGCCGACCGGCTGCATCCCCATCACCGCGAACAGGCGGCGCATCAGGCTAAGTTCCTCGGCGGTGCCGACCCGGATGGCGCCGTGGCGCTCGGCGTTCAGCCGCTCCAGTTCGCCATTGGCGGCGAGCCGCGCGCGCAGCGCCGGATCGGCCTCCAGCGCCCGGGCATTGGTCGTCGCGACGATATCGAGCAGGTCGCCGTAGAGCGGGACTTCTTCGCGATACATCCGCGACATCGCCTCGGAGAAGGCGAGGCGGATCGCATCGGGCGAGACGAAATCGGTGGTCATGTCTGCTCCTCCAGCATCGCCACCAGCGCTGCTCGCGCCCGCCGCATCGCTTCCCAGCTCTCGGGCAGGCCGATGTCGGAGGGAGCGAGCTGCTCGGGCCAGTGCGTCTCGATCAGGGCTTCGAGCCGGTCGGCGCCGCGCGCGTGGAGCAGGTGTGCGGGGTGGACGGCGCGCTCTGCCTCCTCGGAGAGCAGCACGCGCAGCCGCAGGCAAGCCGGCCCGCCGCCATTGTGCATGGATTCGCGTACGTCGACGAAATGGACGGCGTGGATCGGCCCGTTGGCGCCGACATTGGCGTCGATCCAGGCCTTCACCGACGGTGTTTCGGCGCATTCCACCGGCACGATCAGCGCGCGGCTGCCATCGGGCAGCGTCACCAGCTGCGAGTTGAACAGATAGGAGGCTATGGCGTCGGCCAGCGGCACCTCGCGCTCTGAGACCTCGACCAGCGTGAAATCCGGGCAGCGCGCCTCGATCGCGGCATAGAGCGCGCCCTTGTCGGCAAAGGCCTGCTCGTGCGCGAAGAGGATGTTCTCGTGCGCCACGGCGACGACGTCGTTGTGAAAGGCGCCCGCCGCGATGGCCTCGGGCGATTGCTGGACGATCAGCGCCTCGGCGACGCCATGGCTGCGGAAGATCGCGCGGCAGGCCTGCGCCGATTGCCGCGCCGGGAAGGGGCCGCCCGGTTCGCCGTAGACCAGGATCTCGATGCCGCGCTCGCCAGCCGGCGAGGCGAGTCGCATGAAATTGGCCGCGCCCTCGTCGCCGAAGCGCGCCGGGACGGGCTCGTGGACAGCGAAGTGGCGGGGGTCGGCAAAGATGCGGTGAAGCTGTGCCAGCGTGCCCGGCCATTCGTGGCTGCGATGGGCCATGGTGGCGAGATTGGCGACGGTGAAGTGGACGCGCCCGTCGCGCGTGTCCGGTGCGGGGGAGACGGTCGCCGCATTGGCGGCCCACATCGATGAGGCGCTGATCGCCTGGGCAAGCAGGGTCGGCTCGTCCACCCATGCCTGAGCGCAAACCTCATCGTCGCTGCCGGAGAAGCCGAGTGCGCGCAGCCAGCCGACATTGGGCCGGTCGTGGGGAAGGAAGAAGCCTTGGCCCAGCCCGAGCGCAAGCAACAGGCGCATCTTGGCGAGCCCCTGCAGCGCGGCCCGGCGAGGCCAGGCGGTCTCACCGGCGTGAAGCGTCGCGGCGAGATTGCCGAGGCTGAGGCCCGCATAATTGTGGCTGGGGCCGATCAGGCCATCGAAATTGACTTCGCGGAAGGTCATTCGCGCAGCCCCACGCCCAACGCGCCCTCGATAGCCGTCGCTTCCATTCCGGCCACCGGAAAGGCGCAATAGTCGGCCGCGTAATAAGCGCTTGGCCGGTGGTTGCCGCTGTCGCCAAGCCCGCCAAAGGGCTGGGCGGAGCTGGCGCCGTTGGTCGGGCGGTTCCAGTTGATGATGCCGGCGCGGGTGCCGGCGCGGAACCGGTCGAACTGCGTCCGCGTGCCGCCGAGCATCGCGGCGGAAAGGCCGAAGCGGGTGGCGTTGGCGCGGGCAATCGCCGTGTCGAGATCGCGCTCCCGCCAGACCTGCAGCACGGGACCGAAAATCTCCTCGTCCGGCGCGCTCTCGATGCCGGTCATGTCGATGAGCGCGGGCGTCAGATAGGGGCGGGCCTGCTGCGGGCGCTGGAGCGGCCGCAGCGGTCGCCCGCCAAGGCCCAGCAGCTGCGCGACCTGCGCCTGCACCGTGTCGGCGGCGCGATTGTCGACCACCGGTCCCACGAAGGGCTGCGGATCGTCGAACGGCGCGCCGACGATGATCCGGTCGATCGCCTCCGCGAGACGCGGGATAAGCGCCTCGGCCAGGCCGTCCTGCAGGATCAGGCGCCGTGCGCATGTGCAGCGCTGCCCGGCGGAGAGATAGGCGGACTGGATGATGACCGCGACGGCCGCATCCATGTCCGTCTCCGGCAGATCCCAGACCAGCAGCGGATTGTTGCCGCCCATTTCGAGCGCGAGGATGCGCCCCGGCGTCTCGGCAAACTGTCGTGCCAGCGCCTTGCCGGTGGCGGAACTGCCGGTGAAGAGAAGGCCGTCCGTGCCGGGATGGCCGGCCAGCGCCTTGCCGGTCTCGCCGTCGCCCTGAACGATCTCCAGCACGCTTTCGGGCAATCCGGCTTCTCGCCACAGCTCGCCGGTGAGTTGCGCCACGCCCGGGGCCAGCTCGCTCGGCTTGAAGACGACGGCATTACCCGCCAGCAGGGCCGGGACGATGTGGCCATTGGGCAGGTGGGCCGGGAAATTATACGGCCCGAGCACGGCCAGCACGCCGTGCGCGCGGTGGCGCAGGGCCTGCGTCAGGCCGTTGGCGTCGACCAGCGTCTGGCCGGCGCGCTCGGCCCGTGCCTTGATCGAGATGTCCACCTTTGCGGCGACGCTGGCAGCCTCGGTCCGCGTCTCCCAGACGGGCTTTCCGGTCTCGCGCGAAATGGTCCGGGCGATGTCCTCGGCGCGGGCCTTCACGCGATCGGCATAGGCGCGCAGAATGAAGATGCGGTCCTCGAGCGGCGCGGCTTCCCAGCCCCGCTGAACCGCGCGCGCGCGGGCGACCGCCGCGTCGACAGCCGCCTCGTCGGCGATGGGGCCGCGCCACGTCTGCTCGCCGGTGCAGGGATCGGTGGAGATTAGTTCACGCATTCAGTCCGTGCTCCGGGCCTGATCGCAAGACGGGGTCACGGCGTCGGCACATAGAGCGCGAAATCGCCTTCGCCGAGGCGGCCCAGCGCCATGCTCGCCGGATCGAGAAGCAAGGTTTCACCTTCATCCACGATACGTCCCTGTCCCTGCCAGGCGCGGAAGTCGAGCAGGCGCCCGGTTGCGAGCAACATCCGGCCCCGCTCGGCGCTTTCGGGCGCGGTCTCTGCATGCACCATCGCGCTGCTGCTGTCCCGCACCGTGCGCAGGTCCGCGACATTGGCCTGCAGCGTCGGCCCGGCGTCGAACAGGTCGACATAGCCCTGATAGGCGAAGCCTTCCGCCTCGAGCAGCTTCATCGCCGCCGCGCCCGCCGGGTGCGGCTTGCCGATGGCGTTCTGCGCCTCGGGGGAGAGCAGGTTGGTGTAGATCGGATATTTGGGCATCAGGTCGGCGATGAACTGGTTGCCGTTGAGCGCGTGGAACCGGTCGGCCTCGGCGAAGTCGAGATCGAAGAAGCGCCGGGTAAGCCCCTCCCAGAAGGGCGAAACACCTTCCGGCTCCTGATAGCCGCGCAACTCGGTCAGCACCTGATCGGCGATCCGCTCGCGATGCAGCGCCATGAAGAGATAGCGGCTGCGCGCCAGCAGCACCCCCAGACCCGATCGGCGCAGGTCCGGCATCAGGAACAGGCCGCCCACTTCGCTCGCCCCGGCGAAATCGTTGACGAGGTTGAGCACGTTGGTGGTCACGAGGCGCTCGAGCTGCCGCGAATGTTGGGAGAGGCGGGTGATCTTGTAGCTGTAGAAGGGCTTCTTGGTGCCGACGCTGGAGAAGATCAGCGCGGTCCCTGCGATGCGGCCGCTCTGGCTGTCCTGCAGGACGAACATGTAGAGCTCGTCGTCGGGCGCGCGCAGATCGGCGCCGAAGCTGCGCTCGCTGCGCTCCAGCCGCTGATGCAGCGCGTCGCGGTCGTGCGGCAGGTTGGTGAAGCCGGGGCCGGTCTGCCCGGCAAGATCGTGGACCGCGTCGAGGTCCGCGACGGTCGCCGGACGGACGAACCAGCCTTCAGCCATGCGATGCTCTCCTGCCCAGCGCGGCGTCGAGCCGCCCTTCCGCGATGCGTAATATTGTTACGCTCGCAAGAGAGGATCTTTCGCTGAGCGAGTCAAGCAGCAGAAATTCCTGGGACGTGTGGATGGCGCCGCCGCGTACGCCCATGGTGTCGACGACGGCGACATTCTCGGCGGCGATGTTGTTGCCGTCGCACACCCCGCCCGATGCCTGCCAGTCGATCGCAAGGCCGAGATCGGCGCCGACGTCGCGGACGAGGCCGAAGAGTGCCTGATGCGGCGCGTCGAAGGGCTTGGGCGGGCGAGCGAAGCGGCCGGCGAGGCGGATCGCCACCTCATGCTCGCGCTGCACGGCTTCGATGATGGCCGGGATCGCCGCCTCGGCGCGGTGTTGTGCCTCATGATCCTGCGGGCGCATGTTCCAGGACAATGCGGCCTGATCCGGTACGACATTGTTGGCACCGCCGCCCGAGACGCGCGCGACATTCACCGAGAGGCCGGGGATGGCGCGCTTCAGCGCATCGAGCCGCAGCGCGAGGTCGGCGGCGGCGATCACCGCGTTGCGTCCGTCCTGCGGGGCGCGCCCGGCATGGGCCGAGCGGCCGGCGATGGTGGCGATGAAGTTGCCGCTGCCGTGCCGTGCGCTCGCCAGCGTGCCCTCCGGCGTCACCGATGGCTCGAAGGTCATGCCGACCTGGCACCGCCGCGCAGCCTCCCGCAGCAGCGATGCCGACCCGAGCGAGGAGACTTCCTCGTCGGCATTCACCACCACGTCCCAGCCGAGGCTGGTGATGGCGTCGGCGGCCTCCAGCGCGGCCAGCGCTTCGATCATGACGAGCAGCCCGCCCTTCATGTCCGCCGTGCCGGGGCCGTTGAGGCGGTTGCCGTCGAGCAGGCGGCACTGCTGGAAGGGGTGATCGGGCGCGAAGACCGTGTCCATATGGCCGGTCAGGATCAGGCGGCGATTGGCCTGCGGTCGCTTGCGGGCGAGGAGGTTCGCGCCATGCGGCACCGGCACCTCGTTTCCGCCGTCGTCGAGCGTCGTCACGGGATCGGGCGGGCGCGTCTCGATGCTGTCCGCGATCGGGGCGAGCCGGTCGGTGATCAGGCCGCGCATCGTTTCCAGCCCGGCAAGGTTGCGGCTGCCCGAATTGACCTGCGCCCAGTCGACGACATCCGCCGCCATGGCGCGCTGGCGGCCCCTCAGATGATCGACGATGCGACTTTCCGAAGGGGAGAGTCCGGTCATCGCCGAACTCTAGACGAAGATCGCGCGAGAGCCAATTCCTCCCCATTGCGGATGGGGAGGGACGGGGTCAGGCCTTGGCGACGCGCGCCGTCGTGAAGATCACAGCCGCCAGCATCGCGGGGATGGCGAGCAGGATGCAGATGATCGGCTTGTCGAAGCCGCCGGCCAGCAGATAGCCCGCCGTCAGAGGCCCGAAGATCGAGCCGACGCGGCCCACGGTCGTCGCGATGCCGAGTCCCGTAGCGCGCAGTCGCGGCGGGAAGGCATAGGCGATGGTCAGCCAGCAGCCGCAGGCCGAGGCGAACAGCATGCCGCCCAGCAGCACGGCATTGCCGATCAGCAGCGGCAGGTTGGCCGGCAGCAGGCCGAACAGGATGATCATCGCCGCCATGCCGAACAGCGTGATGAAGGTCAGCCGCTTCACGCCCACGCGCCCGGCGATCCAGCCGGCGAACAGCCCGCCGAAGATGCCGCCGATCGAGACATAGATGGAATAGCCGATGCCCGCCGCCGTCGAGAGGCCAAGCTCCGTTACCCATTTCACCGCCCAGTTGATGATGAAGTAGAAGGAGAACATGTTGAGCGGGTGCGCGATGCACAGCCGCAGCATTTCCCAGCGATGCTCCTTCGCGGCGATCTCGCGGATCGAGGCGATGACGTCGGTAGCCTTCGCCCTCTCCTCGACGGGAGGCAGCGCATCGAGCGGCGGAAGCTGGAGCTTGGCGAGCATCCTGTTGGTCTTTTCGAGCGCCCCCCTGGGCTGGCGGGACAGCAGGAATTCGAGCGATTCCGGCAGCCACAGCCAGGCGATCGGGAAGAGGATGGCCGAGAGGCACCCGCCCACCCAGAAGATGCCGCGCCAGCCGAATTCATCCAGCACCGTGATGGCGACGAAGCCGCCGAGGATGGTGCCGATCGGATAGGCCGAGGCGACGAAGCTGGGCGCGAACTCGCGGCGCTTGTCGCTGGCATATTCCATCGCGATGGCGCCGGCCGTGCTGGTCATGCCGCCAATGCCGATGCCGGTGATCAGGCGGGCGGCGGCCATGTGCCAATAGCCGTGCGAGAGCGCCGCGCCGAACATGCCGGCGCTCATCAGGACGAGGCAGGAGAGGATGGCGGGACGGCGGCCCTTGGTGTCGGCGATGGGGGAGACGCCGAGCGCGCCGATCGCCATGCCGCCGAGGCTGAAGCTCAACAGCTCGCCGAGCTGGGCGGGGCCGAGATTCCAGTCCTTGGCGAGGGCGGGCGCCGCCTGGGCGAGGGCGAGGATATCATAGCCGTCGACCATGTTGATCGAGACCGGAATGAGGATCATCAGCCATTGCACGAGCAGCATGGGCCGTTCGCCCAGCGCCCTGCGCGGATCATAGTGGCTCGCCATCCTCGTCCCCCGTTCTGATTTTGGCGTCAGGCTATGGGGGCACGGTGGGAAGTCAATCGCCAAACAGCGCAAGCAGTTGACGCTCAGCGAACTGGCGCATGGCTTTGCTTGCAGGAGAGGTTTGAGTGGTCCTAGAATGGCCCGGCAACAGGCGCGGAGAGGAGGAACCGGACATGGAACCGGTCATGGCCAAGCTCAATTATGTAGTGCGCGGCGAGAGCGCGGTGTTCAATGCAGCCAATCGCGCGGAGAGCTACTGGCCCGTCGAGGAGCATGTCGTGCCGATCCACGATGTGCGCCCGCTGACCGACGAGCTATCGTTCGATCGCAACGGCTTCGTGCTGGTCAAGGGCGCCTCCGGCGTGGTCGATGCGCCGACCGACGACGAGCGCAAGGCGATCTACGCGCAGGAAGCCGTCGATCTCATCACCCGCCTCACCGGCGCCAGGAAGGTCATCACCTTCGGCACCATGCTGCGCACCGATGCCCCCGGCGCGGGCGACGGCAATCTCCCGGCCTTTGGCGCCCATGTCGATTATGGCGCGCGCACTGTGCGCGACTTCACGCTGGATCTGATGCCCGAGGAGGAGGCCGAGCGCCGCCTCGCCGGTCGCCACATGCTCATCAACATCTGGCGCCCCTTGCGCCTCGTCGAGCGCACGCCGCTCGCCTTGTGCGACGCCAGCACGGTGCGCCGCGACGATCTCTTCCAGAGCGAGGTGCGCGGGGGCCTGGGCGACGCCAGGCGGCGCTCTCTCTGGGGCTTCAACCTCGCCTATAATCCGGACCATCGCTGGTATTACGCGCCGCACATGCAGCCGGACGAGGCTTATGTCTTTCGCCTGTTCGACAGCGATCCCGACGCGGTCCAGTTCACCGGCCACAGCGCCTTCGAGGACCCGACCGCCGCTCCAGACGCCGAGCCGCGGCAGAGCATCGAGATCAGGACCATCGCTTATCTGAGCTGAGCCGGCCGCGCGGACGAAGCTGCGCTTTCCCGCCTTCTGCTAGAGAGAGCGGCTGTCATAGGCCCATTGCAGCAGGGCTTGTCGCTGTTTGGGCCGGCAGAACGGGTCGCCAGGCTCGCAATGATTCACCACCTGCGCGGCATGGCGCCGGAACGCGCGCCAGCGCGTGATCTGGCGACGATCCTCCTGATCGATCCTTCGGCCGGAATAATAGCGACAATACCACTGGAACCATCCGCGCGGATCATCGGGATAGATCCATCCCTTCGCGACCCAGATGTGCAACGGAACACTCGCACGGACACCGAAATAATTGAGGGAGCAATCCGCGCGGTCGGGCGCCAGCCTGGCCTTTTCGAACCAGCTTGCCGGGAATTCGTCCCGGCAGTCGGTGATGTACTTGCCGCAGAAGACGCCCAGTCGCAACATGTCCGCGGGCGTGAGTTCCGGCTGGAAGTCCGGATCGAAACCCCGACCCATCGGGGCCGATCGCGCATAGCGATAGCCCTGCTGCATCCGGTCCTCGACGACGACTTCAACGATCCGGCTCATCGCCCGACTCTCTCGTCAGCTCGACCGTTCGCCTTCCCGTGCCGCCAGCCGTCCCGCCCAGATGAAGCACAGCCCGCCCAGCACCGAGCAGACCGCGACCGAGAGCATCGAATAGCGGATCGCGTGGGCACCGAAAGTGGGCGCCAGATAGTCATTCAGCGCGCCGACCATCAGCGGGCCGATGATCTGGCCGACGAGGCCGGTGAAGAAAATGCCGATCGCAGCCGCGACCGTCTTCATCCGCTCGGGCGCGAGCGCCATGGTGGCGGCGAAGATCGGCCCCTGGAACGAGGCGTAGAAGGCGGCGGTGATGCCGAGCCCGGCGATCCACACCGCCGGCGTGTCGCTCAGCAGCACCATGACATAGCCCGGCGCCAGGATGATCGAGGCAAGCGCCGGCACCCGGAAGCGCCAGCTGGGATGCCGGCGGCCGAGCCGGTCGGTCAACCAGCCGGTGAACAGCACGCCGACGATGCCGACCACGCCGCGTGCGGGCGTCACGATCACGCCGATCTCGGTGATGCTGAGGCCGTGGACGCGGGTCAGCAGCGCCGTCGTCCAGGTGCCGGTCGCGTAGAGCGCGCCGCCCATGAAGGAGACGCCGATCATGATCGCGCGGAAGGCGGGCGAGCGCCACAGCGTCGTGATCGCTTCCCGGAGCGGCACCTTGTTGGCCGGGTTGACCGGCGTTGCACGCACCGGCTCGCGCACGGTGAAGAAGAAGATCGCCGCCAGGATCATGCCGCCGATGCCGGCAATCTCGAAGGCGATGCGCCAGCCGTAGCGATCGGCCGCCCAGGCCGCGAGCGGCAGGAAGATCAGCGCGTCGATCGCGCTCGCGGTGGTCAGGATGGCGAGCGCCAGTGGCCGCCGCGTCTTGGTGAAGCTGTCCGCGATCATGGATTGCGAGGGCGCGAGGCCCGCCGCCTCGCCCGCGCCCATCAGGAAGCGGCAGAAGGCCATTTGCAGGCCATTGCTCACATAGGCGGTGAGCGTCGTCATCAGGCTCCAGAATGCGAAGCCGATCGCGATGATGTTGCGCCGGCTGTAGCGGTCGGCGAGGCTGGCGATGGGAATGGCCAGCGTCGAATAGAAGATCGCGAAGGCGAGGCCGGAGATGAGGCCCAGCGCCGTATCGCTCAATTGCAGATCAGCCTGCACCAGCGGCAGCAACAGGCCAAGCAGCGAGCGGTCGAGATAGTTGAACGTCGAGATGACGGTCAGGAACCCGACCATCCAGCCGAGGCGCGGAGTCCAGCTGTCGCTCTGCGTTGTGGGGACCGGCGGGACGTCGGTCGGCGCGACCTGGCTCAAGACTGGCACCTCTCTTCATGCGCGGGATGCGGCATGCCGCCCCGTTTTCTGCCGTCATATCAGGCTGATTGTGCCGGTCCATGGACGAGACGGATGAGTCGCGGCTTAGGTCGGGAATCGGGCAAGGGCAAGCGCCGCCCGGGGCAGGGCGTGGCTGCGTTGCAAAATCGCCTTGCGGCCGGGCCGGAGCGCGGTGGCGGTGGAGCGCCGGATGCCGCTCTCGGGCCTCGGTTTGTCCTATTTGATCCGTTTGATACCGGGCAGCACGTAGCTGCCGTCGAGCAACGGCGCGGTCGGCACATAGGTCCGTAGCAGCAGCGCGAACTGATCGTCTGGCGCGGGCAGCCAGTTTGCCTTGCCTTCCGCATCCTCCGGCTCGTCGTGCGATAGGATCAAAGTCAACGAGCCGTCGGCCGCGAAGGTCAGTTCGTTCGCATCGAGATTGACCGTGCCGATATTGTGCCGGCCGTTGGGGCTGGTCGGCATCATGAAATAGTCGCGATCATACATGGTGAGCGACCAGAAACCGCCCTTCGTGCGATCGACGGGCGGCAATTGGTCCTTCTCGAAGCGCATCGTGTAGCGATAGCGCCCCTGCAGCAGGGCCGCTTTGTCGTCCGTGCCGCGGATGAAGTAGATCGCCTCGTGATAGTCGTTGACGTAGATGTAGATGACCGCGGCGAGCGCGCGGCCGTACCAGTCGGTGCCCCAGGCACCACCATTCTCCTGCCGCTGCCAGCCGTTGCCGGCGTCGACCCCTACCTGATCGTAACGCGCGCCTTCATAGAGCTCGGCGTCGGCGGTCAGAGCTACCCGGTCAAGCAGAGCTCCCCAGCGCGGGTCGCTCTGGCGCAACGCGAGCAGGGTTCGCGCCTGCGCCGCCATGGCGGCATCGTCCGGCCCCACCTTGGGATTGGCGTCGAGCGCCTGCTGGAGTGCGTCCCAGAAAGTCTCCCCGTGAACGGGGCGGATCCTCAGCAGGTCGGGATCTTTTGCCAGCATCTCGGCCGTGAGATTGGGCGGATAGACCTTGTTGCGCGCGCTCGCCTCGCAATCGAACATGTGCCTGCCCGGCTTGTCGGCACTCAGCGGCAGGGCGCCCATCTGGTTGAGCACTGCGCGGGCCCGCGCCTTCCCCTCGGGCGTGCGGGAGGCGAAGCTGCGGGCCATGGCGACGCCGATGTTCGTCGGTGAGCGCAGCACGTCCACGAAGCCTTCCGGGGTCTGCCCCTCCCAGTCCGGCCCGACCCAGAGATATTTGCCCGCGGGCGTGTGCGATGCCGAGCCGAGCTGGTGCGTCACGGTGGTGAAGGCGTCGACGATCTGGATCGTCCAATAGTGCCCGTCCGGCACATCCTGCGGCGTCTGGATGACCACAGGCTCCTCGCCCAGATCGGCAAAGCAGGCGCCGTAGATCGTGTCGTTGTTGGGCGTCACCACCTTGCGCTGCGCGGCGGGCAGATAATCGTCGACATAGCCCATCCAGTTCTTCGGACAGCCGGGGAACAGACCCATCGCCATGCCCGGGCCGTGGCCCTTCATCAGCTCCCATGTGCTGGTCCGTCCGAAGGTGTTCACCAGCGGATGCCCCCAGACATAGACGACACGGGCCAGGGCCTCGACATAATGCTCGCTGGCGAGGCTGGCCGGAACGCCAGCGCCATTGGCGAGGTCCGGATGCGCGGGCGTGAACTGGCGGACGGGATAATCGAGCGATGCGGAGGCGGGCATGACGCTATTCCTTCTTTCCATGGGTGGTCACCGGACGTGGTGGCACCGTGTCGAACTGCGGCAAATTGTCGGTGATGGTGAACCAGGGGGCCTTGAAGGCGACGAAGGCGTGGGCGGCGGGACTCACGCCGGGATCGTCGTCGAGCCCGCCGAGCTGGACGCCCATCCGGGCGACCCCGCCGCCCGTGACGGCCGCAGGGTCGATCTTGTTGGTGATCGGCGATCCGCAGACGCTGCAGAAGCCGCGATGCGTGCCGGGCGAGGATTCATAGAAGGTCACGAGGTGCTCGCCTTCGATCCAGCGGAAGTCGGCTGGGTCGATGCTGGCTCGCGATCGAAAGGCCGCCCCATGTTGCTTGCGGCACATGGTGCAATGGCAATTGGCCGCCGCGAGAAGCGGACCGGTAATCTCGTACTTCACGCCTCCGCAGAGGCAGCTTCCTTTCATGCCTGGCATGTCCGACCTCCGATCTGTTCCTTCCGCACCGCAGGGGCATCCACCGGGAACGCCGGTTCCGGCACTTGCATGCTCAGCGCTTCACCAGCGGCGGCGGGAAGTAGCTGCCGTCGGCGACGCCGCCGCGTGGCCCGTAGAAGCGGAAGGTCAGGCTCCAGGGCTTGCCCCTGGTCGGAAGCCAGTTGCCCTCCGGCGCGTCGGCGGGTTGCTCGGGCGCAAAATAGAGCGTGAGCGAGCCGTCGGCGCCGTAGGTGAGGTGCGATTCCTTGTTGAGCAGGAAGCGATTGAGCGGGTTGGGCAGCACGCGCCGATGCATCCGGTCGACGGCGATCACCGACCAGAAATATTTGGCATATTTGGAGGGAAGATCGTCGGCCGGGAAGGTGAGGGTATAGGAGCCGTCGGCTTCCAGATCCGCGCCGTTGCTGTCGAGAGCGCCGCGATAGTAGAGTACTTCCTCGAATATATTGGCCCAGATGCCGCCGTAGTTGACGGTGGTGCGCGTCAGCCAGTCATCTCCCCAATGGCCGCAGCAGGCAGGGCGTGCCCAGCCGTTGCGGATCGAGCCGCGGCCGATGATTGGCGCGGCCTTGGCGAAATCGGCGAAGGCCTTGTGGCGGATGATGCCGTCGATGCGCGCGCGTTCCGCCGGGTCGCCGATGGCCCGCGCGATCGCGCGCACGTCGGCCTGGAGCTTGTCCATGTTGGTGCCTGAATCGGCGGCGGTGTCCAGAGCCAGATTCGCGCAGTCGAAGGCCTCGACACCGGGCAACGCGGCCATGTCGAACATCGCCGTGCGGGGGATCTCGGGTGGTTTCGGATCGCCCAGGATCTCGAATTTGAACTGGTGCTGGAGGGCGATGGCGTCGTCCCAATTGGCTCCCAGTTCGACGCGCAGCAGCACGCGGGTGACCGGCACCGGCACGTCGACACGCTGCGCGCGCGCCGGAATGTCGACTTTCGCGCCCGCTAGGCAGACCGCGAACAGGCCGCTCGGGTGATCGGGATAGACGCGCTCGTTGATGTTGGCGACCGTCTCGCCCCAGCCATCCAGGAACTCGACGACATAGTAGCGCCCCACGATTTCCGGGACGGTGACGAGCAGGACGCTGTTCTCGTCGAGCGCGACCCACGCTTCAGAATAGGCGACGTCGAGATTGGGATTGGGCCAGTCCACCTGTCCGGGCTTGCGATGGAGCAACTGGTTCCAGACGAAGCCCTCATGGTCGAAATCGACCTGCTGCTGGCGCGTGATGAGCAGGCGCCCGAGCAGATAGATATAGGCGTCGCTGATTTGCTGATCGCTGAGCGTCGAGTCGGCTTCACGGTGAGCGGTGGTCATGGCGTCTCTCCTGCGGAGCTTCCGGTATCCTCCCGGTTTGGCGACCATCGCCGACCGTCGCCGCGATGATCCGCGGATGACGACCCGGTGCGAGTCATCTCCGGGGGGTATGAGGGAAGGCTAGGGGGGAGAGTTGGCGCCCGCCATCAGGGCTAACCCCGTGGCATGGCACAATTTCGTCGTGAGGCTGGGGTGCCTAGAGCACATCCCCGAACATGAACCACAGCATCGCGAACCAGGCGAAGAGGCCCGCCACACCGATGATGATGTGCAGCCGCTCGCGCAGCCAGCGGGTCGTGCCCGGCTCTTCCTCGCCTTCATCGTCGCTCATGGCCGAGGAATAGGATGCAAGCGGCGCGGGGGGCAATGGAGAAACAGGCTGTCCTACAGGCGCACGGGCATGGCAGTCAGGCACATGCTCTTTCCTGGTGGCGAGGCACGGTGAACATGGCCGCAGGGGAGGATCGGGAAAAATGCGTTCAAGTGTGACTTTAGTGTGACCTTTGGCGGAAATCCGCGATGTTGCGGGGGCTGCGCCCTGATCAGAGCGCCGCGATATAGCCGCCGTCGAGCGGGATGGTGTGGCCGTTCACATAGGAGCCGGCGCGTGAGCAGAGGAACAGCACGGCGCCCTGCGCATCCTCGGCGGTGCCGGCGCGCTTGAGCGGAATGTAGGTGTCGATCGACCGCTGCGTCCCTTCCGAGGTCGTGTCGTGCATGTTGGAGGGGAAGGGGCCGGGCGCGATCGCGTTGACCGTGATGTGGTCCTTGCCGAGCGCCTTGGCGAAGGAACGGGTCATGTGGTGGATCGCGGCCTTGGAGGCGCCGTAGCTGTGCGCTTCCCAATTGGGCACGTGCAGCCCGCCGATCGAGCCGGTGTTGACGATGCGGGCCGGATCTTCAGGGCTCGCGGCGGCGCGCAACAGCGGCAGCAGTTCGCGGGTGAGGAAGAAGACGGAGCGCAGGTTGACGTTGAGCACCGTGTCCCACTCGTCGAGCGTCGCGGTGGCGAGCGCGCCGTTGGCCATGGCGCCGGCGTTGTTGACGAGGATGTCGAGCTTCGGCTCGCGCCCGGCCAGCGCGGCGGCGAGGGCTGCCGGCGCGCCCGGATCGGCGAAGTCGGCGACGAGGCCGATGCAGGTGCCGCCCTGCGCCGCCAGCTCCGCCGCGGCGACGTCCGTGCGCCCCTGGTCGCGGCCGGTGATGTAGGTCCTGACGCCCCGCGCGACGAGGCCCCGCGCGATCATCCCGCCGATGCCGCTCGTTCCGCCGGTCACGAGCGCGGTCTTGCCTGAAACGTCAAACAATGGGTCCGCCATGACGCGCTTCTCCGCTTCTTTCCGATCGCCTGGACCTGGCTCTAGTGGCGGAAAACCGGGCTTTGCAAGCAGCATCGGGGGGTGATGCAAATAACGCGGTTCGTGCAAGTCGGGATGCCGCTTGGATCAAGCGTCATGGACCGGACGCGCGCATCATCAACTGGCCGAGTTGTCACTCTTGGGGGAGAGGCATCCGGTCCGCGTGCGGCGGACAGCGGCAGGGGCCGGCCCGGATCGGGGCTGCGCGACCCGCCAGCCATGTGGACGGATTGACTCGAACCCCGCTAGTGCGACCAAGTCCCGCCACGGCATAAGCACCGATGCGGGGTCACCGGCCCATAGAGGCCGGGGTTATAAAGAGGGGAAGGATCGCCTGATGGAAACCTATAGCACCGCCGGCCTGCCGACCCACGGGCGCGCAGCGGCATGGAGCGCCCTTTATGCCACTCAGATGAGTCGCGGCGGCTTCACGCCCGGCGACCAGCAGAGCCAGTTCGACGCGGAGTTGCGCATCGGCCGCCTCGGGCCGGTCAAGCTCGCGCGTCTTCAGGTCGACAGCTGCAGCTTCGAGCGCGCACAGAGCGACATCATGCGCAGTGCGCCGCGCATGTACAACTTCCTGCTGCAGGCGAAGGGCAACTCGACCTTCTACCATTGCGGCCATGAGGCGCAGCTTGCCGAGGGCGACTTCGTGCTCTGCGACACCGGCATGCCGCACTACTGGAACACAGGCGACGCCTCGACGACGATCATGGTCCGGGTCGAGCCGGAGGTGCTGCGCGAATATCTGCCGACGCCGGAACAGTTCTGCGGTCTGCGCCTCGGCCGCGCCGTGGGCCTCACCGACACGGTCGGCGCGATGGTCCAGTCGCTGACCGGCCAGGTCGAGGCCGGCGCCTGCAACGGCTATGAAGGCCGCGTCGCGCGCTACCTGCTCGAGATGATCTCGATGTCCTACACCATGGGCTTCGAGCAGAGCACGAAGGGTTCCGCCGTCCTCTGGCAGCGGCGCAACGACATCATCCGCTACATCGAGGATCATCTGCGCGACCCGGAGCTGAGTCCGGCGTCGATCGCCCAGGGGCTGCGCCTGTCGCCGCGCTACCTGCGTACCATCTTCTCGATCTCGGGCGAGCGCGTCTCGGCCTACATCCTGCGCCGCCGCCTCGAGGAGTGCGCCCGCCAGATGCGCAATCCCGCCTGGAACGGCCACACGCTGACCGAGATCGCCTTCTCCTGGGGCTTCAACTCCGCGGCGCATTTCACCCGCTCGTTCCACGAGCAATATGGCGCCGCGCCGCGCGAATATCGTCGTCAGTAGAGCAGGCCGGTCACGCGGGCGTCATTGCGCGCAACTTCCGATGCCCTTGAGGGCAAGATCGACCCCGCGCCGGGTGGCACGGCTGCGTCACTTCCTTCAACCGGCCCAATCGGAGGCGCCCCGTGACTCATGACGACGTGCTGAAACTCAATGCGGAGCTCGCGCTCCAGCTGGCTGACTATTGGCACGAGATCGACACCAACGGCGGCCGCAACGCCTCGTCCTACTATACCGAGGATGCCGTCTTCCACGGTCAGTTCGCGTCCTATGAGGGCGTCGCCAAGATCCAGCAATTCTATGACTGGCGCGTCGCGCAGGGGCCGCGCCTCGCCGTCCACGGCTTCAGCAACTTCCGCGCCTGGTTCACCGGCGAGGACAGCGCGGAGGCGACCAATTATCTCTATCTCTATGCCGCCAATGGCGTGAAGCCGTTGCCCACGCACCCGCCGATCACCATCAGCCTCGCGACCGACAAATATCGCAAGGTGGGCGATCGCTGGCTCTGCACCTATCGCCGCTTCGAGCATCTGTTCGAAGGCGATACGCCGATCACCAATCCCAATCTGGATGGCGACGACAAATAGGCTTGCGTCAGGCGCGGCTTCGGCCGCGCCGCTCGCTCAAAAGCCGCTGCCCCAGTTCCCGAGCATGTCGTAGGCGCGCTTCACGCTGAGCAGCGGCTTGGCGCAGGGCGCATGATAGAGCCCGTTCATCGAGGCCAGCCCATCGGGATTGTCGTTGGCGAACGCGATGCGATCGGTCGCCTGGCCGGGGAGAATGAGGGATTTGCAACTGGGGCAGATCAGCGGTTCGCCATTGGCGGGTATGTCCACGAACAAATTATGTTTTCCTTGCGGCTCAAACGCCTGGTGCGACCCGGCGTCACGGATGTCTTGATCGTCATTTTCTGTCGTTCAGCTTAATAACGCTTGAACATTGCCTTCGTGGCATGCGGCCGGGCCGGACGCAACGATCCTTGCACGCCATGTTCCGCCCATCCAGCAGCCCCGACCAGACGCAAATGGCAGTCATTTTTTGCTGGTTCGACCGATCAGCCGGATTCCGTTGACCGCTTTTACGGCTCGTCCCTAGGCCATGGAAAAGCCCGGCCGAACGGGTTCGTCGAGAGGAGGGAAGAGCATGGCTGAGGACAAGGCGACCGGAGGGACCGCCACGAGCCTGACGCGCCGGAGCGCGTTGATCGGCGGCTCGACCTTCGGCGCTCTGCTCTGTTCCTCGGTCGCGCAGGGCCAGTCCAGCGCCGCCATCATCCGCCGCTACGCCGCGCCGCGCCCGGCGAGGAATGTCGACCATGCCATCGTCTACCGCCGCGAGAACGAGTTCGCCGGCTGGCCGCACACCATGGGCTTCTGGAACCTCGGCAATGGTGAACTGGTCCAGCATGTGACCTCGCTCAACACCAACTACGGCAATGCGGACGCGATCAGCCACGACAATATCGGGCGCGACGGCGGCAAGCAGGTGGGACTGCGCTCGAAGGACTGGGGCCGGACTTGGGACGGCGCCAATCCGGTCATCAACCCCACCAGCAAGATCGACCCGAAAATGGCGAACGCCAAGCGCATGGGCGATCTTCAGCCGATCGACTTCCTCGACAGGAATGTCCTCATTTCCAATTCCGGCGCGGGCTTCGGCACGCCGCAAGGCAAGACGCAGGTGCGCGTCTCGCGCGATCGCGGCCACAGCTGGAGCCCCGCCATCGACGTGCCGACCGATGGGCTCCATTCCATCTCCGGCATGAACTCGGTGCTGATCCGGCCGGATGGCACGGCGTTCATCTGGCTCATGGAAGTCGACAAGGACGGCTGGAACCGTCACCCCTGCATCTTCGCGCTGCCGCCGCGCGGGCTGGATTTTCACTTTCTCACCTTCGTCACGCAAAAGCGCGATCCCTTCGGCGCGGCGGACGGCGACTGGCAGAGCACCTTCCGGTTCGGCGGGCATCGCTGGTTCTATCCGCGCGGCTACATGCTGCCGAGTGGCCGCATGCTCTGCGTGATGCGCTGCCAGCGTGATCCGCGCGGCGTCATGTGGACCGAGGTCTATTCGAGCGACGATGGCGGCCGCACCTGGGAATTCCTCTCCCGCGTCAACGATTTCGGTTCTCCGGGCAGCCTCGTGCAGATGAAGGACGGGCGGCTGGTGATGGTCTATGGCCAACGGCTCATGCCCTCGGGCATCAGCGCGACCGTCAGCGAGGACGAAGGCAAGAGCTGGGGGCCGGAGATCATCATCCGCAGCGACGGCGGAAGCTGGGATCTGGGCTATCCCAATGCCTGGGTGACCGACGACGGAAAGATCGGCGTCATCTACTATTTCAACAGCAAGGACGATCCCCGGCAGGTCAACGGCGGGGTCCGCCACATCTGTCGCAGCATCTTCTCGATCGATTGATCCAGGCGGACAAAGGGAGGCTAGGCCATGTCTGAAACGGAAAAGGCGAGCATCGCCGAAATGCGTCTTTCGCGCCGCGCGGCGCTGCTGGGCGGATCGGCGGTGGGCCTCGGCGCGCTGGCAGGCGCTGCGCACGGACAGGCGACGAGCATCCTCATCAAGACCGGCTATCCCGCCCAGCGGGACAGGACCGCGCAGCACAGCATCGTCTATCGCAACGAGAAGGAGTTTGCCGCCTGGGCCTTCTACTGCGGCCTGTGGAAGACGGCGGACGGCAGCATTGTCGCCGGCTTCAAGCGCGTGCCGACCAGCTACGGCACCACGCAGGAGATCGACCACACCAACCTGACCCGCAACAAGGGCGAGATCATCGTCATCCGCTCGCGCGACAAGGGCAAGACGTGGGATCCAGCCTCGATCGTTCCGATCTTCGACATGGCGATCCGCGAGGAAAAGGAGTTTCCCGGCGGCAAGGCGGCGGATTGGTCGAGCCTGCCGCCGATGGACTATAAGAGCCGCGACACGCTCATCATGGGCGGCGGCATCCCGGCCCTGTTCGCCCAGAACGCCAAGGCCTGGATGCGCGCCTCGACCGATGGCGGTCGGACATGGCGCGCGCACACCTTGATGTCGCAGGATGATTTCCCGTCCGTCTCGATTCCCGGCACGTCGCAATATTCGGTCCGCGAGGACGGGGTCATGCTGCTCGGCGTGCAGACCTACGCACCCGGTGCGCAGGGGCCGCGCCCGATCGTCTATGCCTCGAATGACGGCTGCAATTTCCACTATCTCGGTTCGATCATCGGTGAGGAACCGACCTCGCCATATTATCCGGGCGGCAGTCCCTTCGCGGCTGCGCCGCATTTCTACCCCCGCCTCGTCGTGCTCAAGGACGGGCGCGTGCTCGCCGCCCTGCGCTATCAGCGGGACGCCCGCTATGTGATCTGGACCGAGATCCACGAAAGCCTCGACGGCGGCCGGACCTGGCGCTGGCTGAGCCGCGTCAACGACTGGGGGGCGCCTGGCGATCTGGTGCCGATGGCCGATGGGCGGGTGGTCTGCGTCTATGGCTATCGCAACGCGCCCTCGGGCATTCGCTATCGGGTGAGCGAGGACCAGGGCAAGACCTGGGGCACGGAGATGATCCTGCGTGACGACGGTGGCAGCTGGGATGTCGGCTACCCGCGCGTGATCGAGCTCGAGCCCGGCACGCTGCTCGCCACCTACTACATCAATCTCAAGAACGACCGCATCGATATGAACGGCGGCGTCCGCCACATCGCCTGCACCACATTCAAGCCCTGAGAGGAAAGCGTGCCATGACCCGCAGCTGGACCCCATCGCGCCGTATCTTCGTCATGGCCGGCGCTGCGACGCTCGCCTTCGCGCTGACCGGGCCGGCACTCCTCGCCGCGACAGCGCCCGCAAAAGTGACGGAGAAGGATGTGTCGGTGACGACGCCGGACGGCAAGGCGGACGCTGTGCTGTTCTATCCCGCCAAGGGTAGGGGGCCTTGGCCCGCCGTGCTGCTCTGGCCGGATCTTGCAGGCTTGCGCCCCTCGGTCCGCTCGTGGGGGCGGGAACTGGCCGCCGCCGGCTATGTGGTGCTGCTGCCGAACGCCTATTATCGCAGCGGACCGGCTGCGACCGGCGAGGTCAACATGGCGGACGCTGATGTACGCAAGCGGCAGATGGATTATCGCGCCGTGGCGACCGATGACGGCATTGCGCGTGACGCAGTGGCCTATCTCGCCTTTCTCGATGCGCAGAAGCAGACCGACAAGCGCCGCAAGGCCGGCACGCTTGGCTATGATGTCGGCGGCTCCTATGCCTTTCGCACCGCCGCGGCCCTGCCGGATCGCATCGGCGCCGTCGGCAGCGTCTATGGTCTTGGCGTCGCGACGCCGCGCCCGAACAGCCCGCACCTGCTCGTGCCCAGGAGCAAAGCCGCCTATTATGTCGCCGTCTCGCAGGACGACGACAAGCGCGAGCCCGACGACAAGACGGACATCCGCAAGGTTATCGCCGAGGGCAATCTGCAAGGCACGGTCGAGGTCTTTCCGGCCAATCATGGTTGGGCGACGCCGGGCAGTCCCCAGGCGGACGCGGAGGCCACGGCCCGGCTGTCGAGCGAATTGTCCAGCTTCTTCAAGGCGAAGCTCTGATCCCATCTCGGCGAGTGCAAAACGGCGCACAAGACGGGGCCGTTGCGATCAAGTCACGGCATGTCCGGGTTGATAGATTTTCCTGTCCCGGCGGGGGTTTGTCGCATCGGCGGCGGGCATGCGGGGAAAGGGATCAACCCAGCCTAAGGTGAGGATTTCATGCTGCGACGTCGCACATTTCTCGGGGGCGCCTTTGGCGCCGCAGCCGCTTCGACACTGACCACGCGCGTATTCGCCCATGTGATCGAGCCGCCGTTCAAGCTCTTCGACACGCACGCCCATTTCTACACCAACGATGCGGACCAATATCCGTTCAACGCCCGCACCTCGCGTTACGGGCCGGAGATCATGGTCGCCAAGGCGATGCGCTTTCCGCAGACGCCCAAGGAGATCTTCGCCTTCTGGGACGAGAACCACATCGCCAAGGGAGCGGGCGTCCAGTACAGCAGCACCTATCGGTTCGATAACCGCTACCTGCTGGACATCGCCAAGGAACATCCCGACCGGATCATCCCGGTGGTGATCCTCGATCCCGAGGATGCCAAGACGCCCGCCACGCTCGAGCAGATGTCGCGGGAGAGCAAGATCGCCGGCGTGCGCTGGACGGGCAGCCCGACGCCAGTTCCGGGGGCGCCTCCCGGCCCGGCGGGCTTTGCCAACAACAGCGATTTCCCGTTCCTGTCGGCGAAAGTGGCGCCGGCTTGGGAGGCGGCGAACCGGCTCGGCCTCACCGTCGTGCTGATGCCGATCGGCGGCGATATCCGCGGGGCGATGCGCAAGGTCGCCGAGCATGCGGATCGCTACCCCAACGTCAACATCCTGCTCGATCATATCGGCTTCCCGCGCCCGGAGATCAGCAAGGATTTCGGCCTCAGCCCCGAGCACTATGCGCTCGCGAAGCACAAGAACATCTACTACAAATATACCACCCTGCTGATCGAGCAGTTGGAGGAGGCCAAGGTGCCCGCCAAGCCCTTCCTCGAGCATATGGTCAAGACGTTCGGCGCGGACCAGATGGTCTGGGGCAGCGACGTCGGCAATACGCCGGGCAGCATGTTCCGCTGGGTGCAGCTTGCGCTGGACTCCGCTTCCGGCCTGACCCCGCAGCAGCAGAAGAGCCTGTTCCACGATACCGCAGAGCGGATCCACGTGCCCGGCGGACGCGGCCCCAAAGCCTGAGTGATTGCGCGCCGCCTGCTCTCGCGAGGGCAGGCGACGTAGCCGCTCGGTTGCCGGGTGCGTCGCTTTCGTCTGTTATGCAGTTTGATTTATATTTGACTGAAGCGGCCTTCAATTTGATTGAAACGGCTTCGAGATAATGGAAATTTTCCGAAAAATAATTTCATTTACATTTCTACGGTACTGAAAATTTCCAAATAAAAACAACAGAGATTTTGAGCGCCTTTGTGAAAAATGCGCCTTTCCGGTGCATCCGGAACGCTCTGCTCCCCCTGTCATGTCTGCCCGGCGCAAATCCCGCACCGCCGTCATCCGATGCGCGGTTGTCACATACATCCCTGTTTATGCGCAAATAAGGTGGCGAAACTTCACGTTTCCGTCGTCCGCGATGCATCGCCTCGCGGCCTTCTTTCCCCGGCAAGCCCGACAAATTGTTGGTCCGTTCCAGTCAAGCGACATGGGGTGGGGTTCAATACCGCAATCTTCAATGAAACGTCGCAATCCCAAAGGAGGGGGATGATATGGTCAAGAAAATAACGATGACATCCGTGTCATTGTTGTCGCTGACGCTGGCGGTTCCGGCCCTGGCACAGCAAGGCGCGGGGGCGCCGCAGCAGTCCGGAGAAGGGGAATCGGGCGGGCTCGGCAACGACATCATCATCACCGCGACGAAGATGCCGACGAACGTCCAGGATACGCCGATCGCGATCACCGCGGTCACGTCCGAGACGCTGGCGATCCGGCAGGTGACGAACGCCGCCGACATCGGCAACATCGTCCCCAATGCACGCTTCCGCAAGGCGGAGGGCATTTACGGCCCGGCAGTCACCGCGTCGCTGCGCGGCATCGGCCAGGCCGACCCGAACCTTGCGGGCGAGCCGGCCGTCGCCTTCTATATCGACGACGTCTATTATCCGCTGCTGTTCGGCTCGCAGTTCGATCTGCTCGACCTCGATCATGTCGAAGTGCTGCGCGGACCGCAGGGCACGCTGTTCGGCCGCAACTCGGAGGCCGGTGCGGTCAACCTCGTCAGCAAGAAGCCGAGCCTCACCGAGACCTCCGCCTATGTCGACATCACGGTGGGCCGCTATGACCGCCGTGATCTTCGCGCCGGTTTCAGCATCCCGCTGGCCGAGACGCTGGCGATCAGCCTGTCGATGGCTGCGCGGAAGCGCCACGGCTATCAAGAGATGGTCGATTTCAGCTGCCAGATGTTCAAGAACGGCACGCCGGATCTCGCCGGCACCTTCCCGTTCCAGACGCCGGAGACGAGCTTCGTCGGCGGCCGCGTGCCGGAGAGCTGCACGTTCGACTATCTCGGCGGCGAGGACACGCAGGGCATTCGCGGCGCGGTCCGCTGGCAGCCCGTCGACAATGTCGAGTTCAACATCACCGGCGACTATACCGACCAGAATGACGAGATTCCGGCCGAGTATATCTTCCGGACCAACTATGCCGAGACCTATGGCCTTCAGGCCAACGGCACGGTGAACGAGGCACTGGCCAACAAGAACTTCATCTCGATGGCCGACGTCTTTTCCATCGCCGGCAAGAAGCCGTTCCGCTGGGACGAGCGCTTCCAGACCAACGACGTCTTCAAGACCTACGACAATTATTGCGATCCGTTCCGCGCGGGCGAGCAGATCCGCAATCCGATCCTGGTCTCCGCGAGCAACCCGAACGGCATCAACACCTACTACAACGGATCGATCTTCCGCGGCGGCAAGTGCTACGGCAACACCGTTCCGCTGAAGAACCGCGGCGTGCAGGGCAAGCTGGTCGTCGGCATCACCGACGAGATCGACTTCACGCTGATCGCAGGCTGGCGCGCGATGGACCAGGCTTTCGGCGCCGCGTCCGACGGCACTGTGCTGAATGACTCGATTATCTACCACGAGGTCCACGAGAGCCATGTGACGGGCGAGGCCCGCCTCACCGGCCAGATGGAGTGGATCGACTGGGTCGCCGGCGTTTTCTACTATAACGGCCAGGCCGAGCATCTGGGCCAGCCCCAGGGCGTCCGCGCCGGCACGCAGCGCTATCAGCGCGTGCTCTATGAGCCGCTCTCGAAAGCGGCCTATGCCAATGTCGTCGTCCGTCCGCTGGAAGGGCTCAGCCTGACGGGCGGTCTGCGCTACTCGGACGACGCCAAGGGCGTCGACTTCTCCAGCCTCAACGACGGCACCAAGCCGGGCTCGAACGTCTTCGTGTCCGATGGCGTCGACACCTTCTTCAAGACGACCATTGCCACCAAGCGCTGGGACTGGAAAGCCGGCGTCGACTATGAGCTGTTCGATCAGGCCATGGTCTATGTCTCGGCCGGATCGGGCTATCGCCTACCGGGCTATCAGGCACGTCCCTCGCAGCCCGGCCAGGAAGGCCAGCTGCCGGGCGAGAACCTGATCAGCTACGAGGGCGGCATCAAGGCCGATTTCTTCAATCGCCGTCTGCGGATCAACGCAGCGATCTACTTCATCACCTTCACCGAGCGTCCGGCCGCCTATAGCGGTCAGGAAGCGCAGTATCTGGTCGATCCGGTGACGAAGCAGCTGATCGGCAAGGTCACGGGCAACAGCACGGTCATTCCGGGCGGCCCCGCCGGCACCGATCTGGCAACTGCCTTCACGACCTGCCGCGCCTATAATGCGGCGGTGGATGGGCCGCGCGATCCGAACAAGGGCGGCAACTTGAACACGCACGAGGGCGTGGGCGTGGCCTGCGTGGCGCGGCCCTATTCCTACTCGATCGGCGGCCATGCCAAGGGCGCCGAACTTGAGGTGTCACTGGCGCCGGTCGACAACCTGACGATCGATTATTCGTTCGGCTACAACAAGTTCGCGCCGCAGCCGGGCGCAACGGCGCGTGCCCTGCCGGGCGTCAACATGAGCGGCGGCATCCAGTATGTCTTCGATGTGGACGCGCTGGAAGGCTCGATCACGCCGCGCCTCGACTGGTTCTGGGAAGGCAAGACGGTCAACGACCCGAACCGTCCGCAATATGACACGCCGGCTCGCTCGGTGTTCAACGGCCGCATCACCTATCGCAATCCGGAGATGGGCTTCGACGTGTCGGTGGGCGCGACCAACCTCTTCAACAAGATCTACTACCGCAACGTCACCATCTTCGAGGGCCTGGGCCTGCCGACCAATCTCGGCCAACCTGCACCCCCGCGGGAATGGTATCTGAACTTCAAGAAGACGTTCTGACCATCCCGGCTGGCCATCATCCGTCCGCTCTCATCTCTCTCCAGGGCGGGTGATGGCTAGGCCGATCGGTAGGGCGCGCGGGCGCGTCCGGCAGATCAGATCAGGAAAATAAGTTTGCGCGAGAAGGCGGGGCGCTTGCGACCCTGCTTCTGGCGAACAGGACAGGATGGCCTGGCGGCGGGAGCGCGCTCTCCCCGGATCCGCCTCATCGATCGGATGGCGACGTCTTGTCCTGAAAGAGGAGTTTTGAATGACCTATCCGCTGTTTGATACCCATGCGCATCTGATCTCGGATGACTGGGGCGCCTATCAAGCACGGCCTCTGCGGCACGACCAGCCCATGCCGTCGCGTCCCAACTTCAGCGTGACGGCCGACGCGCTGATCGAGATGATGGACGCCGAGAAGGTCGCAACCGCCTGCCTCGTCCAGCGCGGCCAGATCTACGGATATGACAATAGCTGCATCATAGACGGCGCCCGCAAATATCCCGGCCGGCTGCATCCGGTCGTGATCCTCGATGCGGACGATCCGGCGACGCCTCGCGTCTATCGCGACATGGTCCGCAACGATCATGTTCGCGGCTTCCGCATGGCGCAGTTCGAGCCGGATCATCTCGACACCGGCTGGCTCTGTTCGCCCGAGGCCATGGCCGTGTGGCGGGCCTGCGCCGATCTCGGCACGCCGCTCACGATGATCCTGTTTATGAACCAGCTGCCGTTCCTGCTGCCGCTGGTGAAGATGATCGCGAAGATGTTCCCGGATTTGCCGATCCTCCTCGATCATGGCGCCATGCCCTTCGGCATGACCCAGTTCGAGGTGGGACTGGCGCGGAAAGCAGGGCGGGAGATCGTGATGCCGCAGGCGCCGGATTTCGGCATCGACCGGACCATCGAGATTTTCGAGGACGTCCCGAACGTCCATTTCAAGATTACCGAGATCAACTTCGAGCGGCTCGCGGCGGAGGATATTCGTCCGGCGCGGATCGTGCGGCGGATGATCGACAGCTTCGGGCCGGATCGACTGATCTGGGGCTCGGACATCGGCCAGTCGATGCTGTGGAGCTATGCCGAGAAGACGGCCATGGCCCGCGCGGCGGCGGATTTCCTGAGCGAGGAGGAGGCGCGCAAGTTCCTCCATGATAATGCGGCGCGGGTCTACGGCCAGGGCGGCTGAGGGCGCACGGTGCGCGATCGAGGGATGAGAAGGAGACAGACGCCATGATCAAGTTCGCCCCGCCGCGCGCGCCCCGGCGTGTCGACCATGCCGTGGTCTATCGCCGCGAGAACGAGTTCTGCTCCTGGCCCTTCACCAGTGGTTTCTGGGAGAATGGGCAGGGCGAGCTGATCGCCAACTTCACGTCGCGCACGGTCTCCTATGCGAGCGGCGACGCGATCCGGCATGACGTGCTCGGCCAGAACAGCACCGGCCCCAAGACGGTGACGGTGCGTTCGCGCGATCGCGGCAAGACGTGGGACGGCGCCAATCCCCAGCTCAACATGATGGCGGGGCCGGGTGGCGGTGGCGGCGCGCGACAGATGGCCGAGATGCCGACTGCCTTCGCCGAGCCGGTCGACTATCTCGACAGGAATGTGCTGGTGGCCAATGGCAGTGGCGGCGGCTTCGCCACCTCCAGTGCGCGCGCGACGCTCAATCTCTCGCGCGATGGCGGCAAGACATGGGGACCGACCGTTCTGGTGCCGCTCAAGGGCCTTGCCTCGATGACCGGTGTCCAGTCGACGCTGGTCCGACCGGACGGGCGCTGCCTGCTGTTCATGTTCTCGGTGGAGAAAGACAATACAAACCGCCGCCCGCTGGTCTATGCCAGCACCAACCAGGGCCGCGAGTTCCATTTCCTGTCCTATATCGTGCCCAAGGTGGATCCGTGGGGGCTGGCTGCCGGCGACTACACCGATCCCAGCGTCGCCTTCATCGGCCATCGTTGGTTCTATCCGCGCGGCTACATGCTACCCAATGGCCGCATCCTGTGCACCGTCCGCTGCCAGCGCGACCCGACCGGCGTGATGTGGAGCGAGGTCTACTACAGCGACGACGGCGGTGAGACCTGGGGCTTCCTCTCGCGCATCAACGACTTCGGCGCTCCGTGCAACCTCGTCATCCTGCCGGATGGCCGCATCGTCTGCATCTATGGTTATCGGCTCATGCCCTCGGGCATCCGCGCCACGGTGAGCGAGGATAGCGGCAAGAGCTGGGGTCCGGAAATCATAGTCCGCGATGATGGCGGAAGCTGGGACCTCGGCTATCCCAACAGCTGGTATGCCGGCGAGGGGATGATCGGCACGCTCTATTACTTCAACAGCAAGGACGATAAAGTGCAGGCCAATGGCGGCGTGCGCCACATCCAGCGCAGCCTCTTCTCGATCGACTGAGCGCTGCCTTGCCCGGTCCGTCCGCTATTGGAAACTTTTCCTGCCGTTTCGGAGTCGTGCGGCGCAGCATTCGGCTTGCGCTCACAGCAGCCCGGCGACATCTTCGCCGCGAATGGCCAGCAATTGGGTGAACATGGCAAGCCACATGTCGGGAGGGGATGGCGAGGAACCGGGTGGCCGGCGCGTGCAGCGCTCCCAGGGATTTGCCGAGGAAGTCCTCAACATCATTCGCGCGGACATCATGTCGCTGCGCATTCCACCGGACACGCGCATCTCCATCGATCAGCTCGCGCGCGAACTGGGCGTATCGCAGACGCCGATCCGCGAGGCGCTCTCGCAGCTCGAGGCGATGGGCCTCGTCACCAAGCGGCACCATATCGGCTATTGCAGCGCGCCGCAGCTCAACCGCAGGCAGCTCGACGATCTCTATGAGATGCGCCTGCTGCTGGAGCCTTACGCGGCCCGCCGGACCGCCGAGCGCATGACCGATGAGAAGGCGGCGACGCTGCGTTCGCTCTGCGAGGCCATGGGGCCACGCCGGGCGATCGATTCCTACGATCAGTTCGCCCAGCTCGACGCGGAGCTGCACGATGCCGTCGCGACTGGCAGCGGCAACGACATCATCCGGGAATCGCTCTCGCGGCTCCATGCGCATTTTCACATTTTCCGGCACCGCTCGCACAGCGAAGTGACCAAGGAAGCCCATCTCGAGCATGAGGTGCTGGTGGCTGCGCTCGTTAGCGGCGACGCCGATGGTGCCGAGCAGGCGATGCGGGCGCACATCCAGAAGTCCTACGGCCGACTGCTTCCTTTCGCGGAAGACTAGAAGCCGTCCACTCCCGCAAGCGCGGTAGCCTGATCGGCAGGTGCTTGCCGTGGGTCGATCTGCCCCTCTCTCAAACGACATGCCTCATTCGGAAGAATAACTGCGCATCGTCGGTAGCCCCGTTGACCTTATTCCTATCTCAAATATCATATAGGAAATAGGGTCGCCAACGACTGAGAGCAGGAGTGGGATGATGTCGGCAGACTGGACGGCGTTCAGGGATCGCGGCGAGAGCCGCCCCAACCATTATTCCCTTAACGTCGAACGCGCGGAGGTCAGCCTTGCCGGCGGACGGCTCGACAGTCCGGAAATCCTCGTCAACGCGCTGGGGCCGATCCGCTTCATCGAAATGACCACCGGGTCGACCACCATTCGGCGCACCGAGAGCGACATTCACGCTTCCGACGAGCGCTGCTTCACCTTCCTGCTGCAGATCGAGGGCGCCGCCCGCTTCCAGCAGTACGGCTATCAGGTCGTGCTGCGGCCGGGCGATCTCTGCCTGTGCGACAATGGCGCTCCCTACAGCCTGAGCAGCGAGGAGGGCTGCACGCTCCTCATGATCCGCGTGCCGAGCGAGCTCCTGCGCGAAAACCTGCCGAGCCCGCATGAATGCTGCGGCCAGCGCCTTGGCCAGGAGCAGGATCTTGTCTCGACCGCAGGCGCCATGGCGCGCAGTCTGATGGAGCAATCGCGCACGAGCCTCAGCGACGAATGTCGCGAGCGCGCTGCCCGGCATCTGCTCGCCCTCATGTCGAGCTGCTATGTGGCGTCCTTCGATCAGCTCGGCCCGCGCTCCTCGGTGATGACCGGCCGCCACTGGCGGGTGCGGCTGTTCATCGAGCAGAATTTGCGCGATCCGGAACTCAGCCCCGCGATGATCGCGACCAGGCTCAAGCTCTCCTCGCGTTACCTGCGGATGATCTTCGCGGCCAACAACGAGTCCATTTCGGCCTATGTGTTGCGTCGCCGGCTGGAGGAATGCGCCGCCCGGCTCATCGATCCGCGCTGGGCCGGGCACAGCATCACCGAGATCGCCTTCTCCTGGGGCTTCAACAGCGCGCCCCATTTCACGCGCAGCTTCCGCGAGTGCTTCAAGTTCAGCCCGCGGGATTATCGGCAGCAACGATCAACTAATTCTGCCGATGGGCGACTTGCCATTCGCGGCACGCGCGCCAAGCTGTTCGTCGCGGCCGCAGCCTGAACGCGCCCACCGTTCCGGCGTTCGCGCCCGTCTTTGCTGGATGAATTGATGATCACCGAAATCGCGAAACTGACGATTGACCCCGCCAATGCGGCTGCGTTCGAGGCTGCGGTGGCCAAAGCGGCTGATGTGCTGCGCGCGGCCGAGGGCTGCCATCACATGGCGCTGGAGCGCGTCACCGAGGATCCCGCGCAGTACCGGCTGATGGTCCAGTGGGACAGCGTCGATCATCATATGGTGACCTTCCGCGAGTCCGAGGGGTTCAAGCAGTGGCGCGCGCTCGCCGGACCCTATTTCGCCGCGCCTCCGGTGGTCGAGCATACCGAGAATGTCGGGCGGTTTTTCTAGGGGGGAATCAGCATGGCGACGAGGGAGAAGGTGAAAGTCGCGTTCGAACTGGTGCCGAACTGGGAGAAATGCCCGGACGGCGAGGAATATCAGCACCGCGACATCGCCGACGTGGCCTGTGACAGCCAGGACCGGGTCTACTTGCACACCCGCAAGGGCGACCGGGTCATGGTCTATGACGAGGACGGCACCTTCATCAAGAAGTGGGGCGACGGCGTCTTCAACCGCGCCCATGGCATCGCGATCCACGACGACATCGTCTATTGCACCGACGATCAGGACAGCGTCATCCGCGTCTTCGATCTCGACGGCAATTTCCAGTGGATGCTGGGCAGCCCCAAGCAGGTGAGCGACACCGGCTACGGTTTCCACCGCAAGCCGGACATTCACCACAACGAGTTCGTCGAGCGCGCCGCCGGTCCGTTCAATTGCTGCTGCAACGTCGCGATCGCACGGAACGGCGACATCTTCGTGGCGGACGGTTACGGTAATGCCCGCGTCCACCATTTCGACAAGGACGGCAAGCTGCTCAACAGCTGGGGCGAGGTGGGCACCGGTCCCGGCCAGTTCCACCTGCCGCACGGCATCGCCCTCGACAATGACGAGAACGTCATTGTCTGCGACCGCGAGAACGACCGGCTGCAGATCTTCGACCGGCAGGGCAATCTGCTGCACATCTGGACCGACATCCTGCGCCCGACCGACGTGACCGTCGACAAGGACGGCCTCATCTACGTCTCTGAGCTGTGGCGGCCGATGGAAGCGGGGCAGGGCAGCTTCACGCGCGGCTTTGCGGACCACGATCTCCCGGGACGCGTGACCGTCTTCTATCCCGACGGCACGATCGCCGCGCGCTGGGGCGACAGCACCGAGAACCGCGCCGCGCCGGGCAATTTCATCGCGCCGCACGGCCTCGCGGTCGACAGCAAGGGCAGCCTTTATGTCGCCGAAGTCTGCTGCTCGTTCGGCGGCGGCTTCAAGCGCATGCCGATGGAGGACACGCTGGATCACCAGATCCAGAAGTTCCGGCGGGTGCGATAGGCCAAAACGGTCGAATAGTTGAGAATGAAGTGCCCCTGCGAAAGCAGGAGCACGATGCAGAGGAAGAGGACCAATGCCGCAACCGCTCGTCGCCAATCTCGTCTGCGGCAGTCCCTGGCGCAATCACGACTTTGATTTCGCGCGGCTGCGGCTGGGGCAGGCGATCTACGACCTCGACGGCATCCGGGTCGATTGCCATCAGGATTACGAGGACGACGGCGGTATCGCCAATGGCGACCTGCTGGTGAGCTACACCTCGCAAGTGCCGGTCACCGACAAGGCGAGCACGACGCTGCGCCGCTGGCTGGAAAAGGGCGGGCGCTGGTTCGCGCTGCATGCCTCCAACTCGGTCGCCGGCAATCAGTCGATGGCGCGCATCCTCGGCTCGCGCTTCATCACGCACCCCAAATACAGCACCTTTCATGTGCAGGTGACCGCGCCGCAGGATCCGCTGCTCGAGGGCATCAGCGATTTCGACGTGCCGGACGAGCTGTACTGCATCGAGAACGTCACCAACGACTATGAGGTGCTGCTGCACACGCGCTGGGGCGGCGAGGGGTTCGGCGGCATCAGCTTCGAGGAGCAGGATCATCCGATGCTCTACAAGCGCCGCGTGGGCGATCAGGGCGGCGGCATCCTCTACCTCGCCCTCGGCCACGCCAACCGGCCGTTCGACAAGCCCTTCCCGCACCTGCCCGACCAGCCTGACTATCGTGGGCCGTGGGACATGGACCTGTTCAAGACGCTGGTGAACCGCGGCATCGAATGGGCGGCGCACCGCCGGCCTTTCTGAAGGCGCGGAAACGCGCGCGCCCGGCGTCAGTTCAGGCGGCGGCGCGTTTCCAGACCAGCAGGGGCGCCAGCTTCTCGCGATAGGGCCAGATCAGGATCAGGTTGAACAGCGGCGTCACGATGCCGAAGAAGTAGCCGACGGGCGGCACGGGATCGAGCACGATGTTCCAGAAGGCGATGACCACCGAGAGCGGCAGCACCATGAGCGCGGACGGAAGCACTGCGCGGTTGAGCAGGATCAGCACGCCCGCGACCAGTTCCATGATCTTGACGATCAGCATGAGGCCGCTGTCGACCAGCGCGTGAGTGAATTGCTGGGCGATCGCCGTGGTGCCGAAGGGCTGCAGATCGGGGATGAAATATTCGATGCCCGCATAGGTGAACCACAGGCCGAAAATGATGCGCACGATCGTATAGCCGATTGCCATTGCCCCTCTCCTTCATCGCCGGCTTGGGCCGGTCGCGAGCGGCAGCCTATCAGGGCGCGCGAGGCTTGTCGCCTGTCAGGATACCGGGTCCGGCCAGGTGCTGTGATCGGCGGTGAAGACGACATGGGAGCGCAGCCGATGGCCGGCGGGCAGGGCGGGGGCGTCGAAATCGCGCTCCGGGCGGCGGCGCATGCCGATCCGCCGCATCACGCCCTGCGAGCGCACATTGCCCTCCGGCGCCCAGCTGGTGATGGTCGCGATGCCGCAGCGGTTGAAGCCGTCGAGAAAGGCCGCGCGCGCCGCTTCGGTCGCATAGCCCTGGCCCCAGGTCTCGCGCGCGAAGCGCCAGGCGGCCTCGATGCAGGAGCCGATCGGATGATGCGGTCGCTCGAACCGGCGCAACCCGGCAAAGCCGATGAGCGCTCCGTCTTCCTTGCGCTCCACGGCCCAGATGCCGAAGCCGTGCGTATCGAAGCCCGCATCGTTGCGGGTGAGATAGACCACCGAATCCTGGACAGACATCGGCCCCGCGCCGATCCAGGACATCACCTCCGGATCAGCGTTGATGGCCGCAGCCGGGCCAAGATCCTCGTTACGCCACCGGCGCAGGATCAGACGTTCCGTTTCCAAAGTGAGCAGCGCGACCTCCTCACAGGCCCGAAGGGGCACCGACTCTGAATGTCAGAGCAGGAAAGCCATTCGTCAAGTCGCCGGGTAAAATCCGGAGGCATGGAGAGGCTATTTGTGAGCTTTCATGTCGTGGAGTGGGCGTGTGGAGTAATTTTCGAACAATCGGCGCGCCGTAAGGGGCGAGGATGCGGCTGGCCTGCTCGAACAACGCGAGAGCCGCGGGCGATTCTCGCCGGCGGCATGGTTCGCAGAAGCACGCCGCCCGGCGCCGTGCAGCCCTAGGCAGCGCGCGCCCAGTTGAGGCAGGTCTTGGCTTCCGCGCCCTGGCGCGCGCAGACCTGCGCCATGCGGGCTTCCAGCCGGTCGAGCACGGCGCTGCCGCCATGGGCCTCGCTCCAGGCGCGGAACTTGCCGCCCCAAGCCGCGACCTTGACGCGCGTGCGCTGGTAGTAGCTGTCCGGGCTCTTGCCCAGCTCGTCGACCACGGCACCGGCGCTGGCCTCGACGGCGGCCTTGTCCTCCGGCGTCAGGCGCATCACCGTGCTGGAATAGACGATCGCCCACTGCACGCGGGTCGAGGCGCCCTCGGAGGTCTCATACGCCTTGCGGGCCCAGGAGATGGCACCGGCCTTGTCGCCGGAATCTTCCGCGAGGCTCGCCAGATCGAGCATGTAATAATAGGGCGAGGCGGAGCGCTTGAGTTCGGCCTCGACGAGCTTTTTCGCGCCCGGCGTGTCGCCTGCCTCGTGGAGGAGGAATGCCGCATCCGAGATGACCGACTGGCGCTGCATCGCATCCTTCGCCGTCTTGTCGGCCCAGGCAGCGCGGGCGCGGACCTTGGCCAGCACGGCGGGGGGAACCGGCGCGTCGCTGGCCTTGGCGAGGTCGACATCGGCGCGCACGGCGGCGAGGCGATCGGTCAGCGAAAGCGTATCATCCTCGAACACGCGATCCAGCGCCGCGACCAGCGAACCGCCGAGCGCCTTGCGCTGCGCGGCATCGGGGAGGGCCGCGACCAGCGGGGCGGTCGAATAGCTCAGTTCCTGCCGGTTCGCGGTGACTTCCTGCGCGTTCGCCAGCATCGGCGGGAGGATCGTCGTCAGGCTGGCCTGTTGCGCGGGGCTGAGGGTGTAGTTGCCGTCAGGGCCGGGCTCGGCCGCGATGGTGAGGGCGAGCAGGCCGAAGCGGCGCTGCAGGGCGGGATCCGGAGCGGCCGCAGCCAACTTGGCGAGCAGGGCGCCGGCGCGGGCGTGGTCGCCGAAATGCTTGGGGTCGTTCTGCCAGTCATAGGCCGCGAGCAACTGCCAGTCGTCGGCGGTGAGCGCCCTGGGATCGGACTGGGCCTGGGCGAGCAGCGCCTCGGTGGAGGTCGTGCGGCCGGCGGCGAGCTTGAGCACGTCGGCGAGACGCGAGGCGGTCGAGCCGCTCGACAGGCGCGTGATCTCCGATCCGTCCGCGCGCAGCAGGATGACGGTCGGATAGCCGCTGATGCCGAAGCGTTCGCCCCAGCGCTGGGCGCCCTGGGAATCGCCGTCGAGATACACCGGCACGAACTGCCGCGTCTCGGCGATGAAGGCGGGATCCTTGAACAGCGTCGCCTTCATCTGCGCGCAGGGCGGGCACCATTTCGCACCCCAGTAGAGCATCACCGGCTTGTTGCTCTCCTTGGCCTCGGCAAGCGCATCGGCGACGTCGCCTTCGCGCCAGGCGATTTCCTGTACGGCCTCGGCCTTCGGCGCGGTCGCCGCGTTCTGGCAGCCGGCCGTGGCGGTCACGATGAGAAGCGCCAGACAGATGCGCGCCAATGCCATGTCGATTTCCTTCAACCCGTTGATGCGGGACTTTCCTGAACGCGGAATACCGGATGGGGGAGGCTGTCGCCAGTGAAATAGCGGGGAAGGCGAGGGACTTGGAGCGCGGCGGGCAGCCATCCGAAGAAGACTTTGCCGGTGGCGGGCTGGGTCGTCGGACAGGCGATGAGCGCGAAAGGTCACACTAGGCCGCATACCCATAAATGGGATTCCCATTTGGCCTGGTTTCTGATTCATTTGCAGTGTGATTTTGCGGAGGCTGAGATGGCCCGGTTTGATTTGACGGATTTCGAGTGG
>Ga0160472_100283_pt1 | contig 54747 bp, 52 predicted proteins | sample HID1973M_E11MG_FD_108267 | JGI IMG/M metagenome (GOLD analysis project Ga0160472, IMG submission 108267) | Enriched mosquito-associated microbial communities from UW Madison campus, WI, USA - HID1973M_E11 MG | ecosystem: Host-associated > Arthropoda: Insects > Digestive system > Unclassified ... | reverse complement strand
TATCGGCTTCTCGCTGAACAACCCGATGCTGATCATCGCGGGCTCGCTGGTGGGTTCGTCCGGTGCCATCCTCTCGTACATCATGTGCAAGGCGATGAACCGCTCGTTCTTCAACGTGATCCTCGGCGGCTTCGGCGGCGACGCCACGGCGGCCACCACTTCCGGCGGCGGGCAGCAACGCCCCGTCAAGTCGGGCTCCGCGGATGACGCCTCGTTCCTGATGGGCAATGCCGAGACGGTCATCATCGTGCCGGGCTACGGCCTGGCGGTGGCCCGCGCCCAGCATGCGCTGAAGGAGCTCACCGAACTGCTCACGGAGAAGGGCGTGACGGTGAAGTACGCCATCCACCCGGTGGCCGGCCGCATGCCCGGTCACATGAACGTGCTGCTGGCCGAGGCCGAGGTGCCGTACGACCAGGTCTTCGAGATGGAGGACATCAACAGCGAATTCGGGCAGGCCGACGTGGTGCTGGTGCTGGGCGCCAACGACGTGGTCAACCCGTCCGCCAAGACCGATCCGAAGTCGCCCATCGCCGGCATGCCGATCCTGGAGGCGTACAAGGCCAAGACCATCATCGTCAACAAGCGTTCGATGGCGGCCGGCTACGCGGGCCTGGACAACGAGCTGTTCTACATGGACAAGACCATGATGGTGTTCGGCGACGCCAAGAAGGTGGTCGAGGACATGGTCAAGGCCGTGCACTGACGCAGCAGGACCCATGCAAGGACAAAGCAAGGACAAAGCAAAGACAACGGAGACACGCTGATGACCCAACCCCATCCCGGGCCCAACCCGTTCGCCGACCTGGAGGGCCGCGTCGCCCTCGTCACCGGCGCCTTCGGCGGTCTTGGCCGGCACTTCGCCGGGACACTGGCGCGCGCCGGCTGCAAGGTCGCCCTCGCCGGCCGCCGTGTTGGCGAAGGCGAAGCCGTGCTTGCATCGCTGCGCAGCCAGGGCGCCACCGGCTGCGTGGTGCCGCTGGACGTGCGCGATCCCGCTTCCGTCGAGGCCGCCTTCGACGCCGCGAAGCGCGCGCTCGGCCCCGTCGGCATCGTCATCAACAGCGCCGGCATCGCCACCACCTCGCCCGCGCTGGAAGTGCCGGAGGACGACTGGCAGCGCGTGATCGACACCAACCTGAGCGGCGCGTGGCGCGTGGCGCAGTGCGCCGCCCGGGCCATGCGCGCGGACGGCAACGGCGGCAGCATCGTCAACATCGCCTCGATCCTCGGCCTGCGCGTGGCGCAGCAGGTGCCGGCCTACACCGCCGCCAAGGCGGGGCTGATCCACCTGACGCGCTCGCTGGCGCTGGAATGGGCGCGGCACGGAATCCGCGTCAACGCGCTGGCACCCGGCTACTTCGAGACGGACATCAACCGGGAGTTCTTCGAGACGGAGAGCGGACAGGCGCTCATCCGCCGCATCCCGCAGCGCCGCCTCGGCCAGCCTGCGCAACTCGACGGCGCCCTGCTGCTGCTCGCTTCCGATGCCTCGTCGTACATGACCGGCACCGTCTTGCCGGTCGATGGCGGCCACATGGTCAGTTCGCTCTGAGCGGCGCAGGAAGATTGACAATCCGCGACACCCCTCCCCCCGGAACGGCCAGAACTTTCATGTCCTTCGCACTACACTTCGTTCAGCCATGCCGACACCGGCCGGCATGTTGCGGCAGTGCACCACGTCGACGCTAACGAACGGGAGCAACGCGATGGGAAAGACGCAAGCCAGGCATTGTTGCGCGATGGCTGTCCTGCTGGCGATGGCGGCCGGGCCGTCGCAGGCCGCGGCGCCCGATCCGGATGCGTGGCAGTTTGCCATCGCCCCCTACCTCTGGTTTCCCAACGTCAGCGGCGCATTGCGCTTCTCCGGGTCATCGTCGACCGGCGGCGGCATCCTCGACGTCGGCACGGGGCCCGACAGCTATCTCCAGAACCTGCAGTTCCTGTTCATGCTGCAGGCCGAGGCCAGCAAGGGTAACTGGACTGTCTTCGGGGACGCGATCTACCTCGACTTCAGCCAGCAGCAAACCACGCTCAAGTCCGTCGGTGGCGGAGGCGGCGCCGGCGTCATCGTGCCGCGCGACCTGTCGAGCAATACGGGCAGCGGCATGAGCGGCGGGGTGTTCCAGCTTGCGGCAGGCTACAAGGGGTTCGGTGTGGGGAACGGTCGAGCCGTTCGGCGGGCTCCGCTACCTGAACCTCAGTGCGCACGCGAACTGGACACTGTCCGCCACGTTCACGAACCAGGGCGCGACGCTGGCGCGGCAAGGCAGCATCTCGCAGACGGCGAATATCGTGGACGGGATCGTCGGTGTGCGGGGGCGCGTCAATCTCGGCGGCAGCAGGTGGTACCTGCCGTACTACGCCGACATCGGCGGCGGGACTTCCGGCTACACCCTGCAGGCATACGCCGGCGTGGCGTACGCCGCCGGATGGGGAGACATCCAGTTGTCCTATCGCTACCTGACCTACCAGATGAGTGGCAGCGAACTGATACAAAGACTCACGTTCAAGGGGCCGATGCTGAGCGCCATGTTTCGCTTCTGAACCGCTGCGGGACAGCGTTCGCCGCGCCCGCGCCCGCATGCGATCGCCCCGCTGCGATGGAATGTGTCGACAAAAAATACCTGTAGAATCCCGGTCACGGCAGGGCGGCAGCCACGCGCGTTGTCATGGCGCCGATAACCTGCACTTGAACGTATAGCGGGCCGTCGATCTCACGCTGGGGAAGGCGGCTCGTCCATGGGTCGACGGTATGAGCAGAAACAAGACGGAAAATCTTCCCGATCTTTCCACGCTACTGACACCAAAGAACCAGCTGATGCTGGCTGTCGAGCAGGCGGTGCTGCGAGGCCAGGACTGGTCGCGCGCTTCGGCGCCCATCGCGGAACAGATCGCCGCAAGGCTGGCAGGCGTCATTACGCTGGGCCTGGTGCAGCCCGGCCAGCGGTTGCTGGAAACGGACATCAGCGAAGTGCTCCATGTCAGCCGGGCTCCCGTACGGGAGGCGCTGCGCATTCTCGAGCGCGACCGGCTGATCGAGTTCCAGGCGCGCCGCGGCGCCATCGTGACCGCTCCCGGGGAAGCCGAGCTGCGCGACATCTTCAAGGTGCGGGCCGTACTGTACCGGACCCTGCTGGAACAACTGGGGAACGAGTGCCCGGAGAAGATGGAGCAACTGCTCGAAGCGCGCCTGCCGCAGCTCGCCAAGGCGGCCGAGGACTCCCCGGATGCCTTTTCCGTCGAAAGCTTCCTCCTGAATTTCTCGCTGATCGACCTGTGCAGCAACAAGCTGCTGGTCGATATGCTCCAGTCCATCTCATTGCGGACCTTCCGGTACGTGAGGCTCGGGGTGGTCGACGCCCCGCAGACGATCCCGGCATCGCTCAAGACGTGGCGCATGCTGCATAGCGCGGCCGCGAAGCGCGACGCGGACCTGATCGTCTCCATCGCCCAGAAGCGGATAGACCATGCCAGGGACGCTGCGCTGCGTGCCGTCACCGCGACGCCGGGCACGAAAGCTGCCGCGACCAAGGGTGCTGAAGTAAAGCGCACCGCCACAAAGGGCGCTGCAACGAAAGGGGCCGCGACTAAAAAACCTCAGGCGAATGCCCGCGCAAGGAAGACGGCATCCTCGTCCAACCCGGCTACCGTCGACTGAGGCCTCGCGAAGCGTCCCGTAGGGGACGCACCTGCCGTCCTCGTCCCATGTGACGAGGTCGAGCATCAGCAACGTCACGGCGGCGCGGCCGACGGCCTCCGCAAACCGGCGCAACGCGGCGGCCAGCGGCCTCAACATCGTGGCGCGCCGCGCCAGGCCAGTACGTCTGCGCATCCCTGCCCTCCCCCTTCCGGCCATTCCTTCCGGCCATTCCTTCCGGTCATTCCTTCTGCATCTGCGCAGCCTTGACCAGCCTTTCCCATTTGCCGTTCTCGGCGCGAACGTAGGCCGCGAATTCCTCCGGGCTGCGGCTCGCCACGGCCTGCTGGCTCTGCCGTTCCATGGCCGTCCTGAATTCGGGCGAATTGACGGCATGCGCGGTCGCGTCGAACAGCTTGCGCACGACGGGCGCCGGCGTGCCGGCGGGCGCCCAGATGCCCAGCCAGCTCTCCTGCACGAGGTCCTCGTCATGGAAGAGCTCGAAGAGCGTGGGAACCACCCGCAACTGCGGCATCCGTTCGCGCGACGACACCGCCAGCGCGCGGAAGCGGTTCGATTCCACATACGGCTGCACCGCAGGCGCAATGAAGAACGCAAAATGCGGAACCCCGTCTTCGAGCATCGGCAGCATGTCGGTGACGGTCCGGACCGGGACATGAAGCGTGCTGATGCCCTCCTTCGTCGAGAAGGTCGCGCCAAGCAGGTGTGCCGCCGTGCCTACCCCGCCCGAGTAGTAGTTCAGCACGCCAGGACGGTCCTTGGCCCACCGGACCAGGTCGCCGGCGGATTTCACGGACGACTGCGAGCTGACCGTCAGGATGGCCGCCGTCCGGTACGCCAGCGACACGGGCACGAAGTCCTTCACCGGATCGAACGCCACGCCGGGCTGCACCGCCTTGCCGATCAGCTGCGCGACGGACCCCAGCATGATGGAGTAACCATCGGGCGCCGCGCGCGCAGCGGCCACCGCGCCAACCGTACCGCCCGCGCCGGGCTTGTTCTCGACGAAGACCGTCTCGCCGAGGGCCGGCGCCAGGTTGCGGGCGAGCACGCGGGCAGCCGTGTCGATACTGCTGCCGGCCGGAAAAGGCACGATCAGGCGGACCGGCCGTTCCGGGTAGGCGCCCGCTCGCGCCGGCGACGCGGACATCATCAGGCAGGCCGCCGCGAACGAAGCGGCCAGACAGCATCTTGCAGCGAACATGATGACGACTCTCCTTGCAGAATGGACGTGCCAGGCCGGCACGCGTCCGCCAGCCGGCGCTCACCCGCCTCGCATGGGGACTTTCCCGACCGGATGCTTCGGCTCAGTCAGGCGCAGCGGCATTGCGCCGCTCGACGGCACGCAGGTCGCGCAGGTACCAGAGCCTCCCCAGGCCGAACACGGCGGCGGCGGCGAACGAAACGAGCGGCACGAGTTGCAGCGCGCCGAGCAGCCCGACCCTGTCGGCGAGCATGCCCGTTACCTGGGGGCCCGGCGCCGCACCCACCAGGTTGTTGACCAGTGTCAGGACCGCCATGGCCGTCGCGTGCACGGCAGGCGGGGCGAGGTCCGCCACCATGGCGCCGGCGGGGCCCCAGGTGGCCGACGCCAGGAACATGGCGCCGCCGATGAGCGCCAGTTGGGCCGGCCCGGGATTCAGGTGCAGCGCCGTGAGGAAAAGCATCGACGACACCAGGCAATAGATGACAGCGAGCGTGATCTTCCTCGCCGGCGCGCGGTGGCCGATGCGGTCCGTCAGCACGCCGCACAGCAGCATCCCCGTACCACCGATGATGAACAGGATGGCGGCACCGAGCGCCGCCTTGGCCGTCGGCATGGCGTAGTAGCGATTCAGATAGCTCGGCAGCCAGGCCATCATGGCAAACGGCACGAATAGCTGAAGCCCGCTGCCGAAATAGGCACACATCAGCGAGGGCGCCGAGACCAGTCCACGCAGTTGCGCCCGCATCGCACCCGGGCGCAACTGCAAGCCGCCGGCACGCCGGCCGCCCGCGCCGCCAGCGTCAAAGCGGTTCCGCGCGAGCCTGGACTCCGTCACGGTCAGCCCATACACCACGACGACGACGAGCCCGAACAGCGCCATCGCGATGAACGCCGCACGCCAGCCGAAGTGCGCCGCCACAAAGCCGCCGAGCGCCACGCCCAGCACCGCGCCGAACGCCCCGCCCGACGTGAACGCGCCCGTGAGCGTGGCGCGCGTCGAGGGCGGGAAGATGCTCAGCAGCACGGCCAGCCCCACGCTGCCATAAGCCGCTTCGCCCACGCCAACGCAGAAGCGCGCCACCAGCATGTGTTCATAGTGGGCAGCGAGTCCGCAGCCCAGCGTGGCCACGCTCCAGATCAACGCCATCGCGGTCAGGCTGCGCGCGCGGCCGAAGCGATCCGCCATCAGCGACACCGGCACGGTCAGGATGCCGACCATCAGCGCGACGATGCTGCTCAGCGACCCGAGTTGCGTATCGGTCAGGGCCCATTCCAGCTTCAGTTGCGGAAAGACGGCATTGAGCACCTGGCGCGACATGTAGTCGGAAAGCAGCAGGCCAAAGATCAGCGCAAAGGCCAGCCACCGGAAGCGGCGCGAGCACGATGCGGGCGCAACGGACGGCACCGCGCCAGTGCGGATAAGGACTTCTTCCACGGTTGTCTCCTACGAAACCGGGCGGGTCCCGCCTCTGCCGGGCAGGCCAGCGCCCTCGCCGGCATGCGCTGCGGGGCCCGCGGCGCATGCCGGTCGTCAAGCTCAGAACGGCGGGTCGCCGATGATTCCCGCGCGTTCCATCTTGCGAGGCGCGGGCCAGTAGTCCATGACTGCGTAGTGCTGTGTCGCCCGGTTGTCCCAGACCGCGACGCTGTTGGGGCGCCAACGGAAACGCACCTGGTATTCGGGAATCGCGGCCTGGCTCTGCAGGTAGTTCAGGAGCAGGCTCGCGCCGGGTGTCTTGTCCTGGCCGAAGCGGACGTTTTCCGGCGTGTGGTAGTTGGAGAAATGCGTCGTGAAGCTGCCCACGAACAGGATCTTTTCCCCCGTCTCGGGATGCGTGCGCACCACGGGGTGTTCGACCATCGGGTTGTCGTCGGCCAGCTTTTTCCGCGCCTCCGGACTCATCACGGCGCCGAAGGAATGCTCGATGCTGTTCTTCGCCCGCAAGCCGGCGATCCGCGTCTTGATGTCTTCGGGCAGGTTGCGGTAGGCCTCGACCATGTTGACCCAGATCGTGTCACCGCCGACCGGGGGACATTCGATGCACCGCAGCACCGCCCCCATCGGCGGGCGGGCGCGCCACAGGCCGTCGGTATGGTAGTTGTTCTCGTAGTTTTCCTTCTTGTCGCTGCGATAGATCCGCACCAGGCCCGGATGCTCCGGGTCGCTTCCCGCGACCGGATGGTCTTCGAGTTCGCCGAACCGGCGGGCGAAGGCGACATGCTCCGCGCGCGTGATCTCCTGGTCGCGAAAGAACAGCACCCGGTGCTGCAGCAGAAGCGCGCGGAGTTCCGCAAACAGGGCATCGTCGCGAGACGCTTGCCCGAGGTGGACACCGCGAATCTCCGCGCCAATACTGGATGTCAGTTGTTCGACGTGCATGATGAAACCTGGATGAAGTGAATGATGGCCATCGGTCCCGAGCGATTGCGGTGCCGCCGACACCGCAATCGCTCGCGGCACAATCAGCCGTTCAGGAGGCGATACGGACCAGTTGCTTGCCGAAATTCCGGCCCGTCAGCATGCGGATGAACGCGGCCGGCGCATTGGAGAGTCCCTCCGCGACATCCTCCCTGAAGCGCAACTTCCCTTCGGCGTACCAGGCGGACAGCTCGGCCAGTGCCGTCGGCCAATAGTCCCGGTGATCGGCGATCACGAATCCATAGGCCGTGACGCGATGCATCAGCAACTGGCGCATGCCCTTCAGCCCGTAAGGCTCGTCGGCGTTGTACTGGCTGATGTTGCCGCATAGGGCGATGCGCGCATGGTCGTTGATCCGCTGGAGCACGGCGTCCATGACCGGGCCGCCCACGTTCTCGAACAGGACGTCGACGTAGTCCGGCGTGGCGGCTTCGAGTTGTGCCTCGAAGTCCGGGGCACGGTAGTCGACACACGCATCGAAGCCCAGCTCCTCGACGACGTAGCGGCATTTCTCCGGGCCACCGGCAATGCCCACGACCCGGCAACCCTTGAGCTTCGCGATCTGGCCGGCAACACCGCCCACCGCGCCCGAGGCCGCGGTTACGACGAACGTCTCGCCGGGCTTCGGCTGCCCCAGCTTGACGACACCATAGTGGGCCGTCACGCCGGTCATGCCCAGCACGCTCAGTGCCGCCGACGGCTGCGACAGGGAGGGATCGAGCACGCGGACCGTGCCCTTCGTCACCACGCCGTGCGTCTGCCAGCCCAGCGTCGCCGCCACGCGGGTGCCGGCCGGCAGCCCGGGGTCCCGGCTTTCCACGACTTCGCCGACGGTGCCGCCCGGCATCAGTTCGCCGGGCTTGAGCGGCTCGACGTAGGAACGCAGCGGGTCCATCCGCGGGCGCATGTACGGGTCGAGCGACAGGAAGAGGTTGCGCACCAGCGCCTGCCCGTCCTGGAGCGCGGGCAGCGGTGCCTGTACGACGGAAAAGTCCTCCTCCGAAACCATCCCGGCGGGATGGCGCTTCATCACGATCTGCGTATTGAGTGCCGTCATGTCAGGCTCCCGCGGCGCGCAGCAGCGCTTCGGCGTTGCGATACATGTAGGCGTCGAGCGCTTCATCCCTGATCGGCAGTTCGAGGGTCTTGCGCACGCCCTCTTCCACGCCGCAGAACGAATAGGCGGAGGCGTAGACGAAGCGGTTCGGCAGCCAGTTCAGACCTTCCACGTAGCCGGTGCCGCCCGGCGCGAACATGTACACGTCGGGCGACAGATAGACGTTCATCAGGCCGGTAACCTCGCTCTTGAACGCGAGCGCCACGGCCTCGGTGACGTAGGGATAGCAGCCATGTCCGAGTACGACCGGCATGGTCGAGTACCGGCGGGCCACGCGGTCGAACCGGACCGGATCGGTGTGGCTGATATCGGGGCCGGCCAGCGGTCCGGTCATGAACAGCAGCGGCACCTTCAGTTCCGCCACCTTCTCGTAGAACGGGAACAGCTTCTCGTCGTCGGCGTACATCGGGGTGCGCGCCAGGCCAGGCTCGACACAAATGCCGACCAGCTTGAGTTCCTTCACCGCCGTATCCAGGCCCTCGAGGATTTCCCCCATCGGCTTGTCGAAGTCGACGCCGGCCAGGCCCAGCACGCGATTGTCGGTCCGCTTTGTCAGCACCGCCAGGTCGGCATCCTCGATATGTACCGGCACCGGGCGGTTGACCGAATGACGGCCATTCATCAGGCCGAGCCGCACACCCACGCTATCCATCTCGTCGATGAGCGCCTTCAGTGCGCGATCTTCCGAATGCGGAAAGGGTTCGGTGCTGATCGTGTACGAGCGCGGCACGGACTGCCCGAGAATCCGGTTGACGGAACCTACCACGTTGGGCGTGAAGAACGTACGGTAGGGGCCGGTCGGCGGACGCAGGCGGAAATCGATGATCTTGCCTGCGAGGCGGGCAAGGCGGGCGTCGGTCATATGCAGTCTCCATGGCTTGATGGGAAGTTCGCGACCTCTGGTCGTGGCTGGCACGCCGAGCGCGTACGAATCAATATACGCGCCGTTTTTATTTTTGTCGACATCAATATCTTCAGGCGGCGCTGGAGCGCGTTGGTCGACATGTCCCGGGCATTGGAGGCAAGTAGTCGTCACAATCTTGCCGCTGTCGCCCTCTTTTATAGGTGTCGACATTAATTATGTCGTGCTGCTACACTGATTGCAGAGTCGACGAGGCGTCGGCCCGACCCCGGAAGTCACCACCATGCAAATACCATCGCATCTCGACAAGTTCCGGCGCCTGAGCGCCCTGCGCCAGCGCTTCGATCCGCTCGCCGATTTCGAACTCTGGTTCTGGACGACGCTCACGGCCGGCACAAACGCCCTCAACGCAAGCCACCATCTCGCGAAGCTCACGAGTGACGAGTCCGTCTTCTCGACCATCCCGGGCGTGCATATGGTCCGGCAGGCCGACGGGAGCTACGCGCGGGCCCTGCGCGGCCCCGGCGACGTGAGCCACGTCGGATGGCCGCCGATCGAAGGCGATGTTCCCGCCCCGATCCGCGCGCTGGAGCATGCGCTCGAGGCCATCGAGCGCTACCGCGACCCCTGTATCCGCGAGGGGTGCGCACCCACGCCGGAGATCGTCAGGGAGTGCGACCAGGCCTTTGCCGAGGTCGCATCCGTTCTCCACCACTATTGCGAAGGGAGCCAGCGATGAACCCGGAATCACATCGTCAGGTTGCCGAGCGGATCGAACGCTCGCTGGCCGTATGCGGGGAAGACGACTGGGAAATGCGCATCGAGGCCGCGATGCTGGCGGGTACGCACTGGGCGAACCATGCGCTCCACCGGCATGGCATCTCGGCATATGAGGAAGACATCGTCCATACCGGCATGCTGGTGGTCAACACCTTGCGCAAGTACTCGATCGTCGAGCCCGAGTTGCTGCGGGCGCTGGAGGAAATCGAGGAATTGCGCCCGCTCTTCGTGCGCGGCGACGTGGACGGAGGACAGGCCGCCGCACAGCGGGCCCTGGCGCTGCTCCGGCAGATCGGCGAGCGGGCCCGCCGGGCCGGATGATCCCCATCGACCCATCGACTCATCCGCCAATCGATTCGAGGCCGCAGCGTGTTCGGCGTGGATCTCAAGGTGGTCGATGACAAGGGCGCCAAGCTGCCCCGCGACGGGGCCTCGGCGGGCCATCTGATGGTGCGCGGGCCGTGGGTGCTCTCTCGCTGCGGCCGTCGCTGTTTCCGCTCATAGCCAGTCCGACGGCTCATCTTCCAGATAACGCCTGACTGCGGCGGGATCGCTGCCATCGGCGATCAGGCCGGTCAGCGCGTATGCCGTCGCGGCGTAGGTAATCGCCTTCACCAGCCAGTGCAGGAAATACGTCATGCGTCCTCCGGATCCAGTTCGCATCATTTGACAGCTTGCCGAAACCGGCGGGGCCAATCCGCCACCGGTCCATCGCGATTCCACTATACACATCCACTGATATTTATGTCGACATAAATCATGTTGCACTGCTAGACTCGGACGCAGGAGCCTCACTTCTCATCCAACGAAAGGGCAACAATGCGGACCGACACCTCTCCCTCCCTGCTACCGGGCCTGTTCCTCGTCGGCGCCGTGGCCATCCCGGGCGGCCTGCTTGGCCAGCGATTTCCCCTGCTCGGTGGCGCCGTCACTGGGTTGCTGCTCGGGTTGATATGCCGAAGCGTGTTGAAGCCCGGCGACCAGAGCAAGCCGGGCATCCAGTTCGCCTCGAAGCAGTTGCTCCAGTACTCCATCGTTGCCCTCGGATTCAGCTTGCCGTTGCACGAGGTGGCCCGCACCGGCCTGCATTCCCTGCCGGTCTCGCTCGTCACCCTTTCGGTCGCCTTTGTCGTCGCCATCGTGGTCGGCCGCCTGCTGCGCGTCTCCAGCAAGCTGAAGATCCTGATCGGAGCGGGAACGGCGATCTGTGGTGGCTCTGCCATCGCGGCCATTACGCCGATCGTGAAGCCCGAGGATCACGACTTCACCTATGCGCTGTCGACCATCTTCCTGTTCAACATCGTTGCGGTGATGCTGTTCCCTGCGTTGGGAAGGCTCTTCGGCATGTCGGACAGCGGCTTCGGGCTCTGGGCCGGCACTGCGATCAATGACACCTCGTCGGTGATCGCCGCGGCCTATGCGTGGAACCGGGCCGCCGGCGAATACGCGACCATCGTCAAGCTCACGCGGGCGATGATGATCGTGCCGGTGACGCTGGTCATCGGCTGGATCTACCAGCGGCAAACCCCCGGCACATCCGCGCGCGGCAGCATTCCCTGGTTCATCGTCCTGTTTGTCGTGGCATCCGCCATCAACGAATGGCTGCCGCCCGCGCTTACCGGGGCAATCCGGCAATTCGCTCCGGTGCCGGTCATCGGCGCGCTGACCGCCATCGGCCTGAACACGGACCTGGCGAAGTTGCGCCGCGCCGGCTGGCGGCCGATGCTGCTGGGCCTGGCCGTCTGGATCAGCGTGGTGGTCAGCAGCCTGCTGATGCAGCACGTGACCGGCGCGATGTGAGGCATTGCGATGGGCCGACACCGTACCGGGAACCTTCCCGACCTCTCCGCGCTCCTGACGCCCAAGAACCAGCTCATGCTCGCCGTCGAGCGGGCTGTCCTGCGCGGGCAGCACTGGGCCATGGCTTCAGCGCCGATCGCCGAGCAGATTGCCGCCAGGCTGGCCGGCGTCATCACGCTGGACCTGCTTCACGCCGGCCAGCGCCTGCTCGAGAACGACATCAGCGAGGTGCTGCATGTCAGCCGGGCACCGGTCAGGGAAGCGCTGCGCATCCTCGAGCGCGACGACCTGGTGGAGTTCCAGCCCCGGCGGGGCGCCATCGTCACCGCCCCCGACGAAGCCGAGTTGCGCGACATCTTCCTGGTGCGTGCCGTCCTCTACAACACGCTGCTGGAACAGCTGATACGGGACTGCCCCGCCGAACTCGAGCATCTGCTGTACGAGCGCCTGCCGCGACTCGAGAAGTCATTCTCCGAGTCCGCCGATGCGTATGCCGTCGAAGGGTTCCTGCTGAATCTGTCGTTGATCGAGCTTTGCAGCAACAAGCTGCTCGTCGACATGCTGCAATCCATTTCGCTGCGCACCTTCCGCTACGTACGCCTTGGCGTGGTTGGCGCACCGCAGACCATCCCGGCATCGCTGCGGACCTGGCACGCCCTGCATCAGGCGGTCGTGCGGCGCGATGCGGACCTGGTCCTGTCCATCGCCTCGAAGCGGATTTTCCATGCGCGGGAAGCGGCGCGCCTCACGATCGTGGCGGCCACCCGATCGCGCACCGCCAGCACGGCTTGCGAGCCACGGACCGTTACGCCTGCAGCGGTATAGCCGGGCGCCCTTGTGCGGGGCGTCGGACATATGATGGCCCCCCTCGACTTGTCCTTCGTGGGGGGCTGGCTGCGACGTGGCGGTCAGTTATCCAGCGTGATATTCGCGCTCGTGGCGATCTGCTTCCAGAGCACCAGGTCGGTTGCCACGATGTCGCGAAACTCCGCCTGGGTCTTGACCGGAGGCGGCTCGTAGTTGAGGTTCTTCATCAGGACCTTCAGCTCGGACGTCGTCTGGATCTTGTTGACCTCGTCGGTCAGCCTCGCCACGACGGCCGGGTCGGTGCCGGGTGGCGCAAACATGCCGTACCAGCCGACGGTATCGAAGCGGAAGCCCTGCTCCAGCATGGTCGGTACGTCCGGCAACTGCGGCGCGCGGACACTGCCGCTAATGGCGATGCAACGGATCTTCCCCGCACGCAGCAGGGGGAGTGGCGAGCCTGGATCCGCCCAGCCGATCTTCACGACACCCCCCGACATTTCGGTCAGCATCTGCGTGATGGACCGGTAGGCCACGTGACTCATCTGCATGCCGGTCTTCGTCTTCAGCCACTCCATCATCAGGTTTCCCGACGATCCGTTCCCCCACGTGCCGTAGGAGTACTGTCCCGGCCTGGATTTCACCAGCTCGACCAGGTCGCGGATATTCTTGACGGGGAGATCGCTGCTGACCACCAGCAGCACACCTCCCGCCGCGGTCTGCGCGATCGGCACGAGGTCGCGGGTCGGATCCAGCGTGGAGCTCTTGAGCACCGCGGGCGCCACCACTGCGAAAGAGGCATTCGTATAGAGCAGCGTGTAGCCGTCAGAGGGTGCCTTGATCACCGAGTTGGCGGCAATCATCCCGCTGGCGCCCGGCTTGTTCTCGACCACGACGGGCTGGCCCAGCGCGCTGGAGAGCCGCTGCGCCAACGCTCGCGCCATGACATCCGATCCCGACCCCGCCGCGGTGGGCACAATCATGTGAATCGGACGATCCGGCCATTTCCCGTTCGCCGGCCCCGCCATGCCGGGGGGCCCCCAGCACAACGTGGCGCACGTCAGCGAGAGCGCACCCAACAACCTGCCGATTGATGCCATGTCACCTCCTGGGTTGTTACAACGATACTCTCTTATATGTCGACATTAATTATTCTATAATAGTTCTCGCCGAGGTCCAGGGCTTTTATTGCGCTGGCGCCGGTCGGGACGTTCCTGTGGCTCATGGATGAAAGGAGATGTGCATGGCGGTGAAGATCACGCCCATTACGGGCTCCATCGGTGCGCTGGTCGAGGGCATCAACCTGAACGAACCCGTCGGCGAGGCGGACTTCGCGACATTGCAGCGCGCCTTTCTCGACCATTGCACGCTGGTCTTCCGGGAGCAGCACCTCAGCCCGGGCGCGCAACTCGCTTTCGCGACGCGCTGGGGCGAGCCGGTCGTCACCGCCATGCTGCAATCGCTGGAGGGCTACCCGGAAGTGGTCCAGATCACGAAGATCCCGAAGGAAACCGCATCCACGGAGGCGTGGCACTACGACGCGCCGTTCACCGCGATGCCGCCGAAGATCTCCGTCCTGAGTGCGGTCCAGGTGCCGCATGGCGGAGATACGATGTGGTCGAACCAGTATCTCGCCTACGAACGCCTGTCGCCCGCGCTTCGCGAGACGCTTCACGGACTGAAACTGCGCTTTCGCGGCACGCGTCTGGGCCGCATGCTCGGCGTTGCCGCCCAGGACATTCCCGAGGCGGTGCACCCGCTCGTACGCACCCATCCCGAGACAGGACGCAAGGCGCTCTATATCGCACAGCACGAGAATGTGGTCGGCATCGAAGGATGGACCCGCGCAGAGAGCCGCCCCCTTCTGAACTATCTCTATCACCACTCGACATCGCCCGACAACGTCTATCGGCATATCTGGCGTCGCGGCGATGTGGTCATGTGGGACAACCGCTGCACGATGCACTACGCGGTACACGACTACGGAACGCAGGAGCGCGTGTTGAATCGCGTGACGTTGAAGGGCGAAGCGCCGATGTAGGAAGCGTGATGCCCGGGCGTAGCCGGAGCGCCGGGTGGGCGGCGGTCGAACTGTCGCGTGCTACTCACACCCTTCATCACACGTCAGCTGGCGATGGCCGACTTCCATAACACCAGCACGCCGATGTTCAAGGTGACGGTCCCCCAGAAGACAACCTGAAACTCTTGCTTCCGGTTCTTGTGCCGAAGGAGGTGTTGAGCGGCAAGCGCTCCTGGCCATCCACCACAGAGTGCAATCAGATGCAAATTGGCCTCCGGAATGCGCCACGCGTTTCGACTTGCCCGTGCCTTGTCCTCGGAGTATGCGAGGAATGCAACGACGCTGGCCAAAATGCAGACGATACCGGCTTGGCGAGGAAGGTAACCACCGAGCGAGCCGACTGCTATGACTGCCAACGCCGCCAGGCCGATGAGCACCGGCAACCAGCTTGCCCGAGAGTTGGCGGCGGATTTCGGGGCGCCGGCTATCCTGACGTTTAGCGCCTGTATCCGGCCGTCCTTTCCTCTGGCGAGTTCGAAGCTCACGCGGTCACCCGGCTTCGGTTGAACTGAGCGAGTCTGTAATGCGGTGACGTGGAAAAATACGTCCTTGAGGTTCGCATGAACGTCGATGAACCCGTAGCCCTTGTCGGCATGCCAGGATTTGATTCGCCCCGCCTTTCTCATATTCTTTTCGTTGGAATTGCCAGAGGCGTCAAGTGTAAGGGTTTCGAGGGGGGGGGGCTCCGTGACGCGCGTGCGCCGGCGCTGGGCTATCGACCGTAGCGACTTTGCGCGGAACCGTCGCTTAGAAGTTCAAGCGTCGGCTCCGCCTCTTCAATCGGTCATTGGAGCTCGGAGAGTCAAGCGCTTCATGATCCGACCCAAGCCCGGCAAGGCGCCCTTCCGCCCTGCCCATGGTCACCGCTGCGTCCGTCAGAAGATGTGGCGCACGCCCACTGCAACCGCAGTCATCCCCTTCTGTCCCGGCGTAGGAAAGTAGCCGGTTGCGAACCCCGTATTGGCCGAGTCAAAGTTCACACCGGCATTGCGGGCGTACGCGGTCGTCAGGTATACGTCGGTACGCTTCGAAAATGCGTAGTCCGCCACGAACGCCAATTCCCACGGATTGGCAGGATTGCCTTCGGCGGCGGCCGGGGCGAGCCGCAGGGACTTGATGTTCCAGTAGTAGTAGCCGAGCTGGAAATTCAGTGCGGTCGTGGCCTGGTAGCTTCCGCCCGCCCACCAGAAGTCGTCGCGTGAAAGCGTTGCGCCACTCGCGAACTCGGTGGAGCCCCAGCGATAGCCCCCCATTACGCTGGCCGGTCCCATGTCATAGCGAATGGCGGCGGCCGCCTTCCTTTGCACGCCGCTCTGCCCCGTGACGATCGCCGGATGCCATTCGTCGTAGGCCAGCGCCGCACCGAAGCCGTTCGCCAGGTAGGACAACCCGGCACCGAAGCCCGAGTTGTCGCGCGAATGACCGGGCACTTCGCCCGCGCCGCCGCTGGCGAGCGGCGTCATTCCGGTCAGGCCGACGCCAGTCCCGAAGGAATAGTGCGCCATCGCCGTGACGGCGCCGAACGTCCCGGAATACTTGACCGTGTTGTCCGACCGGTTGTTCAGGCCGGTCAGCGCGCCCACTGGCTCGTACAGGCTCGCGTATCGCAGCGGCGCGAAGTTTGCCAGCGTCTCGAAAAGCGGTGTGTACTGGCGCCCCAGCATGAGCTGGCTTGTACCCGCCTGCAGCCCGACGAACGCCTGCCGCCCGAAGAGCCGGCCACCATTGCCGGAAACACCGTTGTCGACGCCAAACCCGCTCTCGAGCGTGAAGATCGCCTTCATGCCGCCACCCAGTTCTTCGGTCCCCCGCATTCCCCAGCGCGGACCGGACAGACCGCCGATGGAGCCCATCGCAAAGCGGCTGCCGCCCGGCTGGTAGGTAACCTGGCCATTGCTCAGCGTCGGCGGGCTGCTGGCCATCTTGCTGACGTACTCGACAGGCGCGTCGAGCACGCCATACAGCGTCACGCTGTTTTGCGCCATGGCGGGCGCCGATAGCACCAGCGCCGCCGCCCCTGCAAGGGCGCTGGGATTGAGGGGATGCATTTTCCCGAGGGTTGCCTTCATGGTGAATTGGAACTCGTGTGTGTTCTGGTTCTTGGTTGGCCCGGTCTGCGAACCAGGCGTGCGGATCCGGCCGATCATCACGCCGGCGTGATGAGCTTTGCGCGCACCAGGTCGCTGGCTCCGGTCAGTTCGCCCAGGGAGCGTTGCGCAGAGAGCAGCGGCAAGCCCTGTTGTTCCATGCGCTGCAGCTTCATTGCCTGTTCGCACTGCGCTTGCCCCTCACCGCGCGGCATGAATACGATGCCGCCTTCATCGGCGATCACCAGGTCGCCCGGCGCGACCACGGCACCGCCGCAGCTCACCGGCACATTCATGGCCCCGCCGATGCCTTGCAGACGCGTGGTAATGCTGCTGAAGCCGCGCGCCCAGACGGGCAGGCCGAGTTCCCGGATTTCGGCCGGGTCGGCGCATGGGCCGTCGACGATGACGGCGGCCACGCCAGCTTTGGCGATGGCATAGGCCACGCCGCCGCCGAGACAGGCATGACGGTGATCGCCCAGCCGGTCGATCACCACCACATCGCCCGGACGCAACATGCCAATGGCGTGGTGCAGCAGCGTGGAGTCGCTGGCCGGCAGCGCCAGCGTCACGGCGGGCCCCGCGATACGCGGGACGGTAAAGAGCGGACGGATGCCGCTGTCGGGAAACCCAAGCAAGCGGAAATGGCCGATGGTGGCGGGTTCCGCCTGGATAGCGAGGTCGTGGAGCTGCTGCGGCAACGGCTCCGGCATCTGACGAATATCGAACATGGCGATGGCTCCGGTCACGGGTTACAGCACGCGGTGCTCACGCAGCGGCATGCGCGCGCGCACCTGCTGCAGGTAGCCCCGGTCGAAGCCCGCCGTGGCGTGTCCCTCCACGTTGGACACCTGGGCCACCACCTGGCCCCAGGGATCCACGATCATCGAGTGGCCGAAGTTGCGGTACTTGCCTTCGCCGAAGGTGCCGATCTGCCCCGGCGCGACGATGTAGGTCTGCGTTTCGATGGCGCGGGCACGCAGCAGGACCTCCCAGTGCGCGGAACCGGTCTCGAACGTGAATGCCGAGGGGGCCACGATGACGTCGGCGCCCTTGTCGACCAGCGCGCGGTACAACTCCGGAAAGCGCAGGTCGTAGCAGATGGAAAGGCCGACCCGGACGCCTTCGATATCGACGCAGACGACCTCATCGCCGCGTCCCACGAGCTTCGATTCCTTCAGTTCGGTGCCATCGGCAAATACCACGTCGAAGCGGTGGATCTTGCGGTACTTCGCCAGCAGGCCGCCGTTGCGACCGAATACCAGGGAACAGTTGTACATCTGGTCAACGTCGCGCTCCATCATGCTGCCGATGTGGAGGTTGACGCTGTGCAGGCGCGCCGCTTCGCTGAAGGCGCGATAGGCTTCGCCTTCCGCCAGCGTTTCTGCCGACGCGCGCATGTCGGCGGGAGAGGCGCTGATACAGGCGACCATTTCCGGCAGGACGACGAGGTCCGGGCGATCGGCCTTGATCGCGGCGTCGAGCAGTCTCAGTGCCTTGTCCAGGTTGTGCCGCTTTTCATTGCCTGCGTTCAGTTGGATGACGGTGATTTTCATGGCGGTGACGGGTGTAGAAGTAGGTGGAGCAGGTGGAAACAGAAAACCCGGGCAAAACGCTCCCCTCAGGGAGGAGCCCTGTGCAAAAAGGACAGAAGACTTCCGGGGGATCACCGGCGCGCCGGAACGGCACCCCGGGGTGGCATCAGGGAATCAGGGGCCCATTGCCCGCATCGTCAGGAAGCCGTGCTGGCGGCCCGGACTCTCGCGCTGATCGTGTAGCTCGCCAGCACGCCAATGGAGACCAGCAGCGCGATGGCGCCGACGATGGACACTGCGGCTCGCAATGCGCCGGGACCCGGTGCGACCAGGCCGGTCATCTGGCCAACGAGGAGCGGCCCCACGGCCAGGCCACAGATATTGACGGCCATGACATAGACCGCCGACACGCGGCTGCGGATCGGCGCCGGAGTCCGTAGCTGAAGCAGTGCCGGTGCCACGCCGATGGCGCAGGTACAGAGAGCGTGCAGCACCGCTGCGCAGCAGAGCGTCAGGATCGGGGTGTGAGCCAGCATCAGCATGACGGCGAACGGCAGGCCGAGGATTGCAGCCGTCACTGGCACGCGCAACACGGCCAACTCGTGCTGTGTACGCTGGATGCGGTCCGCGCTCCAGCCACCGACCAGCATGCCGGCAGAACTGGCGACCAGCACGACCAGGCCATATGGGCGGCCGATCTCGCCGGGCGTCCAGCCGAATTCGCGCGAGAAGATAGAGGGCAGCCACGAAAGCAGGGCGTAGTTCATGGTCAGCAGGCCCGCCATGCCCACGAACAGGGCGCCGATGAAGGACCGGTTCGACCACATGTAGGCCGCTGCGCCGGCATGGGCGGTCGCCGCCTGCTGGCGGTCGCGCTCCGGGTATTGCGCCTGGCTGCGCTTCTCCGTGCGATCGAGCATCCACCAGAGGATCGGGATCAGCAGCAGTCCCGGCACCGCGACGGCCACGAAAGTGGACTGCCACGGGGCCAGGGGACCGAAGCCCGGATAGACGACAGGCCCGATGGCCTTCAGGTGGTCATACAGCGCGCCGACGATATAGAACGCCGTGCCCGCGCCAATCACAGCGCCGACCTGGAACACGCTCAGTGCGCGATTGATCATCGTGCGCGGGAACTGATCGTGGATGGTGGCGTAGGCCGCCGGCGCCAGCGCCGCCTCTCCGGCCCCGACCAGCATGCGCGACACCAGCAGGCCGACGAAGCCGCTCGTCAGCCCGCAGGAAGCGGTGGCCACACTCCAGATGAGCAGCCCGACGATGATGGTGCCCTTGCGCGACCACTTGTCGGCCAGCCATCCGCACGGCAGGCCGAGTACCGCATAGAAGAGACCGAAGGCGAGACCCTGCAGCAGGCCAATCTGTGCGTCGCCGATACCGTAGTCCTTCTTGATGGGCTCGATCAGCAGCGACAGGGCGAAGCGGTCGACGACCGAGATGACCATCGCGACGGCCAGCACGATCGTCAGCAGCCAGGCCCAGCGCCTGGCCTTGTCGCCGATAGTTTGGTTGGAAGGTTGGCTCATGTGCTTTACGGAAGATCGGTTATACGTTGTGCCTTGCTTCTTGCAGGGAATCACCGCTCTGCTGGCCGGCCCGCAGCGCGTCGTTGGCAGCGCCCCAGATCTGGCTGAGCCCGCGGTAAAGGGCGAACTGCTCCATCGCCACGAAGATGCGATCCGCGCCGTGCTCGATGGCAAACGCCTGCTCTTCCGGACTCCACGCGGGGAACACCCATGACTTGCTGGCACCCTTCGCCGCATCCACGATTGCCCGGATATCGGCCCAGTCCCCCGGCTGGCGCTTGTAGATGCCCCGTCCCCGCCGGATAGAGAGGTCAGTCGGCCCGACAAACACGCCGTCGACACAGGGCAACGCAAGGATCCCCGCCACTTCCTCCAATGCCCTCTCGTCCTCGATCATCGGATAGCATCGCGTCCCCCGATCCTGCCGGGCAATCCATTCATCGCCCGGATAGGCAAAGTTCGTGGTCCGTCCCCCGGCAAGGCTGCGATCACCCAACGGCGGCAGCTTCGCATACCCGCACACCCGCCGCGCCTCCTCCACCCCGGAAATATGGGGGATGACGACGGCATCCGCGCCGAAGTCCAACGCCTGCTGGACGGCCTCGCGTGTCGGACCCAGCACTTTGGCAAAGACTTCGTAGCCCAGTGCCTTGAGAAAGGGAATAAAACGATCCAGGGCATCCAGGTCGAACGTGCCATGCTCGATATCGAGGATGGCCACGCGATACCCGATGACCTTGCCGATTTCGGCGGTCGCGATGTTTGGGCCGGAGAACCACAGGCCAAGATGTTCGGAAGAAAGCTGCTTGTATGCCATGTGCTGGTATGCGGTAGTGAACGAGAGGTAAAGCCGCGGCCGGTGTCCGACATCGGTGCACGGCCCATGTGAATACTTCGTGTATACACGACGTATGGAACGATAGAGAGCGGGGTGCTATCCAGCAACTGGCGTTAACCCCTACCGCCCTGAGCTGCTGTGCTACCGAGCCCGTCTGGAATGCAGTGGATGCGCTACCATTCGGCAAGCAGGCTCCTGCCCGTTGCGGGCTGCACAGCCAGCGGGGCCCCGCAAGATGACCAACGAATCCGTCGCATGCATACGCGACGTACACCAAATATCCAGGAATGAAGCCAAGCGAGTCAGGGGAACCCAAGTCGACCGGGTCACAGCCCTCAGCTGCAGAGCGCGCCTACGAGTACATCCGTGACCGGATTCTTCACGGTGAATACACCAGTGGGGATTACATAGAGGAAGAACCAGTCTCGGCAGTGATCGGCGTCTCGCGCACACCTATCCGCGAGGCACTCAGGCGCCTGGCTGCGGAGGGATTCATGGAACTGATTCCGCGCCGGGGCGCGCGGGTTCGCGGCGTCACGCCCCAGGAGCTTCGCCAGTTCCTCGAGGCACGGTTTGCCATTGAGAGCCACTGCATCCGCATGATCTGCACGCGCAAGCCGGCTATCCCGGCTGGCCTCGCCCACCTGATCGGCGAGATCAGTCGCCTCGTCATGGAGCAGAAGTTCTTCGAGGCAGCGGAGCTTGACCGGCAATTCCACCGGTCCATTGTCGGCCTGGCCGGCAACGACCTGATGGTGGAACTCTTCGACATGTTGCGCTTCCGCTATTTGCTGGCCATGCAGTCGACCCCACCCGACCCACAACTGGTGAGGGCGGTCGTCGATGAGCATGTGGAGCTCCTGGCCGCCTTGTCAGCCTACGATGCGGCGCAGGCAATCAAGCTGCTGGCCGCGCATCTCGATCCCGAGCATGCACCCAGGTTTCATGTCGCAGCTTAAGGACGCAGTGGCCTGAAAGGGGCCGACAATCGCACTCAGGGCACGGCGCGGTGCAATTGCTACCGCTGGAGTATCGTCATCTGCTCGACGCGAAGCAGTTGTTGTGCCCTGGATTCTGGATTGCAGCGATAAGGTTTTGGTATGCGTCGCTGTTAACACGTTCCACGGCATTCCAAATCTTGACGCGATCGAACATGTTGCCGCTGATATTGAATGCAGCCTCTTCGATCATCAGTGATGCGCGTTGATGATGCCTTCGACTTGAGCCGGGACCACCTTCATCCACGATGCGCCGGATCTGGTTTGCCAGGCTCTCCGCAAGCTCGCGGACTTCCTCCTGGCTCTTTTCGCCAAATGGCAATTCATAGATGCTGGCAGGCTTCTTCTTGAAAAATCCAAGCATGATTAAGACTTCATTTAATTCACATTCGAAATTCTAGGCTGTCCGCAAAAATACGGCAGTGACCGAGAGGAAAAGTGCCAAAGAGGCAAGCGCAGCAGCGGCGGAGAGACACAGGGCCAAAGAGGCGAGCGCGCTGGCGATAATTCGTCTTATTCTCAAATTACCCTCTTCCGCGAGTAGACAGATTGGGCGATATCCTCTGCAGCCAGTGTGCGCAAAGGAAATAGCAGCCGCCCGATACGAGGGTGGCGAGAATCCTGGTGGCTGGTTTCATTTGTTGCTCCTGCAAAACGCACTTCCCAAGATAGGCGGAGCAACCAGGTGCAACCTTGCAAGGGCCGCCCTTGAATTTGCATTTCATGCCAGGTGGAGACAGGCTGGGGTCGGGAAGCGTCGGCCGGGGCCCTCCCATGTACCCGACGCCACATGTGGCATGAAATGACATGCCTACGGCGTCAAATGTCAGGGAGAGGAAGGCCAACGATCCTAGACTCCTTGGCATTCCCCCTGCCCGGACGCTTTCCCTTACTTGCCATGAACTTCCTCGACGGACACCTCATCCCCGAAAACCAGCAACCGCTGATCATCACCGCAGCCCCCTATGCCCCCTCGTGGATGCCATCGGACTTCCCCGAGGACATCGCCGTCACGATGGAGGAGCAAATCCAGAAAGCCGTGGACTGCTACAACGCAGGCGCCACCGTCCTGCACCTCCATGTCCGCGAACTGGATGGCAAGGGCTCCAAGCGCCTGTCCAAGTTCAATGAACTCATCGCTGGCGTGCGGGCCCGCGTGCCGGAGATGATCATCCAGGTCGGCGGCTCCATCAGTTTCGCTCCCGAGACGGACGGCGCTGCGGCGAAATGGCTCTCGGACGACACGCGCCACATGCTGGCCGAGCTCGACCCCAAGCCGGACCAGGTGACGGTCACCGTCAACACGTCGCAGATGAACATCCTGGAGCAGTTCGACCACCGGGACATCGTGGGCAGCTCCATGGAAGACCCCGCCGTCTTCGAGGCCTACAAGGAGATGACCGTGCCGGCGCAGCCGGGCTGGGTCGAGGAACACATCCGCCGCCTGAGCGCAGCAGGGATCCAGAGCGCATTCCAGTGCTACAACATCAACAGCTTCGAGTCGGTGGAACGATTGATTCGCCGCGGGATCTACAAGGGTCCGCTGGTGCTGAACTGGGTAGCCATCGGCGGAGGCATGGACTCGCCGAGCATCTACAGTCTCGCCAACTTCGTGCGCGCCGTGCCCGATGGCGCTGCCCTGACAGTGGAAAGCTCGGTCCTCAACGTGCTGCCCGTGAACACGATCGGCATTGCAATGGGACTGCATGTTCGCTGCGGCACCGAAGACAACCTCTGGAACCAGACGCGTACCGAGAAGATGGGGACGGTGGCCCAGATCGAGCAACTCGTGCGTATCTCCCGCGAGATGAGCCGCCCGATCGCTACCGCGAAGGAAGCGCGCGAGATCTCCAGGATCGGCGTGTTCTACGACACGGTGGAGGAAACGCTGCAGGCCAACGGCTTCGCGCCCAATCGCAATGGCGGTCAACAAGGCTTCCTGCGCAAGGCCGCCTGATCCGGGCTTTCAGGGGAATGAATCCATGAACCAACTCGATAGTCTGTCCGTCGTCATTGCCGCCGGGCAAACGGTGACGCGCATGTACCACGCCCTCGACCGTCACGACCCCGCCGGTGCGGCCAGATGCTTCACGCCCGATGGCATCTGGGCGCGCGGAGGCAATGATCTCCACGGGCCACAACAGATCGTCGATGCTTTGGGCAAGCGCCCCGCTACACTATTGACGCGCCACTATGTCACCAATTTCCTGGTGCTGGAGCACGTCGGGGCCGCAGCGAAAGCAGTCTTTGGCCTGACCGTGTTTCGCTCTGACACGGGTGCACCGCCGAAGCTCCCGGTGTCACCGGCCGTCCCTGCCATGCTGGCTGACGTGGAATGCGAACTGGCTCGCACGGATGATGGTGACTGGCTCATCAGGCGCCTCGATCCCGTAATCACTTTCGCTGCGTGAAGTCATAGATCGTCAAGAAGGAAGGGGCAGTGATGGCCCCTGACGACCATCAGGCCATCACCTCCCCCAAGATTTAACGGCTGCACTTCGGCCGACCGCGCCCATCGCCTCGTATGAGTTGGCCGAGGCAATCGTCTCGGCAAGCGCTTTGCAAGGCTGTCTTTCCGCCGTTCAGGTGAAGGATCCGGCCTGTGATGTGTCCGTTTCAACGGGACACATCCCCTCCACGGCTCACATTCGCAGCCACGAAGTCCGCTTCCCCTCCCATTTCCCGCAGTTCCGCAACGAGCTTGGCTACCGCAGCAGCGTTCCAGCCCGGGCAAACCACTCGGGCGCCTTCCTTTGCCGGCGCCCTGTCGCGGTCATCGGTGAATGTCTCAAATTAGCAAATGAATGTCCCACAAAAGCAAGCGGCGAAGGCGGAGGACGCCAGATACTCGCGTCACCAGATGCCGGACAGCCAACTGTCCGCACATACACCTGCAGGAGACGTGAACATGCATATCAGGCAAATCACCCCCGCCATCGGGGCCGAGATATCCGGAGTCCACCTCGGCGAGGCGGCGCGCGACCCGGCGCTCTTCGCCGACATCAAGGCGGCGCTTCTCAGGCACAAGGTCCTCTTCTTTCGCAAGCAGGAGATCACGCGCGCCGATCACGTGGCGTTCGCGAGCGGCTTCGGCAAGCTCGAAGACCATCCGGTAGTCGGCAGCGTGCCGGATCATCCGGGTCTCGTGAAGGTCTACCGCAGCGACAACCCCCACAGCTACGAAAACAACTACCACTGCGACGGCCTGTGGCGCCCCAACCCCGCCATGGGCGCGGTGCTGCGCTGCCTCGAGTGCCCGGAGGTCGGCGGCGACACGATCTGGGTGAACATGGTAAAGGCCTACGAAGAGCTGCCGGATGACATCAGGAAGAAGGTCGACGGCCTGCGCGCCCGGGCCAGCATCGAGCACAGCTTCGGTGCGGTCATGACGCCGGAAGCGCGCGCGAAGCTGGTCCAGGAGCATCCGCCAGTGGAGCATCCCGTGGTGCGCACGCATCCCGAAACCGGGGAAAAGATCCTGTTCGTCGGTGCCGGCTTCACGACGCACTTCACCAACTACAGCACGCCGGCCAACGTGCGTCACGGCATCGACAAGGCGCCCGGCGCCTCCCTGCTGCTCAACTACCTGATCAGCCGCGCCACCATCCCCGAATACCAGGTGCGCTGGTCGTGGCAGCCGGATGACGTTGCGATCTGGGACAACCGCAGCACGCAGCACTACGCACTCAACGACTATTTCCCCGCGCCGCGCAAGATGGAACGCGCCGGCATCGTGGGCGATATCCCCTACTGATCTGCACGCAGCCCATCTTCCCGGAGAACCACCATGAATTTCCTCGACGGCCACCTCTTTCCCGAAAACCAGCAGCCGCTGATCATCACGGCCGCCCCCTATGCCCCCGGCTGGCTCCCCTCCGACTTCCCCGAGGACATCCCCGTCACGATGGAAGAGCAGATCCAGAAGGCCGTGGACTGCTACAACGCCGGTGCCACGGTGCTGCACCTGCACGTGCGCGAACTCGACGGCAAGGGCAGCAAGCGCCTGTCGATGTTCAACGAGCTGATCGCCGGCGTGCGCAAGGCGGTGCCGGAAATGATCATCCAGGTGGGTGGCTCCATTTCCTTCGCGCCCGAGGACGAAGGCCAGGCCGCCAAGTGGCTGTCCGACGATACCCGCCACATGCTGGCCGAGCTCGATCCCGTCCCGGACCAGGTCACGGTGACGGTGAACACCTCGCAGATGAACGTCACCGATCACGCGGAAGATGCCGACTTCAAGGGCACCTCGCGCGAGAATCCCGCCATCTTCAGCGCCTACAAGGAGATGACCGTGCCGGCGCAGCCGGGCTGGGTGGAGGAACACGTGCGCCGCCTGTCGGCCAAGGGCATCCAGAGCGCCTTCCAGTGCTACAACACCAACAGCTTCGAGTCCGTGGAGCGACTGATGCGCCGCGGCTTCTACAAGGGGCCGCTGGTCATGAACTGGGTGGCGATCGGCGGCGGCATGGATACGCCCAACGTCTACAGCCTCGGCAACTTCATGCGCGGCGTGCCGGACGGCGCGGTCGTGACGGTGGAAAGCAACGTGCGCAACGTACTGCCGGTCAACATGATGGGCATTGCCATGGGCCTGCACGTGCGTTGCGGCATCGAGGACGGGATCTGGAACCAGAAGCGTACGGCGAAGCAGAGCACCGTGAAGCAGATCGAGCAACTGGTACGCATCTCGCACGAATTCGGGCGCGAAATCGCCACGGCGAAGGAAGCGCGGGAAATCAGCAAGATCGGCGTGTTCTACGACACGGTGGAGGAATCGCTGCAGGCCAACGGCTTCGCGCCCAACCGGAACGGCGGCACCCAGGGCTTCCTGCGGAAGTCGCAGTAAGCGAAGCAATGCGGCGGACCCGGGCCCTGGCCCGGGCTTCGCAAGCCATATAAAAGAAAAACGGAAAGACAAAAAGGAGACCCCAATGAAACAGCCCCCCCTCATCGCGCGCCGGGCCCTGGTGCTTGCGCTCGCCGTCGGCGCGCTGATGCCGGCAATGAATGCAGCCAGGGCGGCCGACTGGCCAACCAGGCCCGTGCGGATACTCGTTGGCGCGCCACCGGGCGGCACGGCGGATATCGTCGCACGCCTCTATGCCCGCGAGCTTCAGGGCACGCTCGGCCAGACCGTCTTCGTCGATTACAAGCAAGGCGCGGGAGGAACCATTGCGGTCCAGTCGCTGCTTTCCGCACCGCGCGACGGGTATACCTTCCTGCTGATCCAGAAGGGAATCGCCTCCGAAGTGCCACACGCCATCAAGGTGTCCTACGATCCTTTCAAGGACATCGTTCCGGTTGCGCAGCTTACCCGGCAGGGCCTCATCTTCGTCGGTAGTCCCGGCCTGCCTGCGAAGAACCTTGCCGAACTGGTCACCTACATCAAGGCGCATCCGGGCAAGGTCGACTATGCGAACTTTGGTATCGGCACGCGCGGCCAGACCATTGGCGTGCAGTTCAACCGCCTTGCCGGACTCGAATTGAAGTCCGGCGAGTCGGTGTTCATCAATGGCGCTTCGGGGGGCGTGGGCATGGCCGCGATCATGATCGCATCGGCCATGGGCGCGCGGCCCGTGATCGCCTCCTCGCGGTCGGCAGAAAAGCTGGAACGGCTGGCCGGCTATGGGATGGATGTCGGCATCAATGCGTCCACCGACTCGCAACTCGAATCCATCAGGGCGGCCACCGACGGCCGTGGCGTCGACGTCATCATGGACATGATCGGCGGGACGGCCTTCCCGGACCATATCAGGAGCCTCGCGGTAAAGGGGCGTCTGGTCAATCTCGCGCGGCTCGGCGGGGCAGCGACGGCGGAGGTCGACATCAACCTGCTGTGGCTCAACCGCCTGAAGCTGATCGGCGTCACGTTCCGCACGCGTAGCGAGCAGGAACGCATCGACTGCATCCAGGCGTGCGCGCGCGACCTGCTGCCGTACTTCCGCGACGGCAAGCTCCGCCTGCCGGTCGACCGCACGTTCGACATGGATGCGATCGGCGAGGCATACGCCTACATCGAACGCAGCCAGCATATGGGCAAGATCGTGCTCATTGCGGACTGACGGCACGGGCGGGGGCGCGACGCCCCGGCCCGGTCGCGGGCGCCCCCGCCGAAGAACCCGCCACCTTCTTGCGCCATTGCGTGACGCTGCAGCCAAAGGCCGCGCGGAACCAGTGGCTGAAGCTGCTCTGGTTCGAGAATCCGAGCAGGCCTGCGATCTCGCCGATCGGCAGGTCGCTCTCCAGCAAGTGGCGCTTGACCAGGTCGGCGCGTGTCTCGTCGAGCAGGACCGAGAAAGTCGTTTGCTCGATGGCAAGGTGGCGATACAGCGTGCGACGGTCGATGCGCAGATGCCGCGCCACATGCTCGGCGGTACAGCGTCCGCCCGGAAGGAGCGCCATGATCAGTTCGCGGCAGGATTCGCGGATGCCGTCGCTACGGTCCCGCAGGGCGGCGTCGAGGTAGCCACGCGCCAGCTGCGCGGCGCCCGAGTCGTCGGGCGTGCGCGGCTTGTCCAGATCGACCGCCGCGCAGACGATGCCGTTGAACGGCTGGTCGAACTTCGGGGCGCGGCCGAAGAACGCCCGGTGGGCCGACATATCGGCCGGCGGCCGGTGCGTGAAACACACCTGCTGCGGCCGCCACTGGGGGCCGATCAATTCGCCCAGGATGCGATACATCATCGCGATGGCCAGCTCCATCGCCTGGCGAGTCGGCTGCCCCGGGCTGGGCAGCAAGTCTTCACGAATGACCACCGTCTGGCCCGCCTCCTCGATCCTCATGATCAGCGAAGGGCTGATCAGCTTCAGGTAACGGAGCAGGGCGTAGAGCGCCAGCCTCGGCGAGGGCTCCTCCTTGAGCACCACGCTGATCGGCCCCAGGTTGGAGAACGCACGGCGCGCCGCGAGGCGCAGGGCGATGTCTTCCATGCCCGTGGCCATTGCGGTGACTTCAAGCAGCTCGCGCATGGCACTGGCGGGAATCCTGGCCGCGGGGTCCCGCAGCTGCCGCACCGACAGCCCGACTTTCCGGAGCAAGGTTTCGGGCTTGCGACCGAGCGACTCCATCAACTCGATGTACCCGGTCAGGCTGGCACTGCGAACCAGTCGTTCGACGTTTTGCATGGCGGTGACTCCACGTGCATGCGCACGCTTCCAGGGCTCTCTGAGGGGTCGGGAAAGCCAGGCGTGCGCGGGTGCGCGCGTCCGGTATATCGGCCAGGTACGACGGATCCTTTGCGGCTGCGCAATGTTAGCGAGCTTATCCGCCGGCACGCATGGCCTTTTTTCGATTGTCTCAAATCAGCAAACGAATGTCCCGGGAAAGCAAGCGGGAAGCTGAGGGGCTGCAGATACTTGCTCACCTGGAAATACAACAAGAAGCAGGAACCATGGAGGAAGAAAGATGATGACGGCTGCCCCGTAACCGGATTGGTGCGCCCCGCCCCCATGCTTGCTTCAATGGGACATGCACTTGCCAATTCGCGACATTTGCGGCGCGGCCGCCGCAAGCGAGGGCAGTGTTCCGTAGCATTGCATCGTCACATGAAGCAGCGCATTCCCCAGCAAGAGAACGGAGTTCATTCACCATGGCAGCACCCCAGAGCAAGGTCATCGTCACGTGCGCGGTGACGGGTGGAATCCACACCCCGACGATGTCGCCGTACCTTCCCATTACGGCACAGGAAATCGAAGACGAGGCCGTAGCCGCTGCCGAGGCAGGCGCCTCGATCGTCCACCTTCACGCGCGCAAGCCGGAGAATGGCCAGCCCTCCCAGGACCCCGCGCTCTTTCTTGAATTCCTGCCGCGCATCGCGGCGCGCTCCGATGTGGTGATCAACCTCACGACCGGCGGCGCCCCCAACATGCTTGTGGAAGAGCGCCTGCAACCGGCGCTGCAGCTCAAGCCCGAAGTGGCCTCGCTGAACATGGGCTCGATGAACTTCGGCCTGTATCCGATGCTCGCGCGGCAGAAGGAATTCAAGTATGACTGGGAGCGGCCTTACCTTGAAGGCTCGGAGGACCGCGTCTTCCGCAACACCTTCAAGGAAATCCGCTACATCCTGGAATCGTGCGCCGACAATGGCACGCGCTTCGAAGTCGAATGCTACGACACCAGTCACCTCTATACCGCCGCGCACTTCGCTGACCGCGGCATCCTCAAGGCGCCGTTCTTCATCCAGTCGGTGTTCGGCCTGCTCGGCGGCATCGGCACGCATCCCGAGGACGTGATGCACATGCGCCGCACTGCCGAGCGTCTGTTCGGCAAGGACTACTACTGGTCCGTGCTCGGTGCCGGCCGCAGCCAGATGCCGATTGCCTCGATGGCAGCCTCCATGGGCGGGAACGTTCGCGTGGGCCTCGAGGATTCGCTCTGGGATGGCCCGGGCCGCCTGTCGAAGAGCAATGCGGATCAGGTCAGGCGCGTCGTGGGCGTCCTGCATTCGCTGAACCTCGAGGTGGCCACACCTGACGAGGCGCGTGACATGCTCCAGCTCAAAGGCAAGGACGCCGTCTCGTTCTGACAGGCGTGGTGGCCGCGGGATCGGCAACGAGATTCAAACGCTCTCCAAAAGCCTTTTCTTAACTCGTCAAGGAATTCTGATGTCTCAATCTGTTGTCTTGATTACCGGTGCGACGGCTGGCATCGGCCGTGCGACGGCGCTTGCCTATGCCGCCAAGGGCGCGCGACTGGTCTGCTCGGGGCGGAACGCCGCTGCCGGAGAAGCCCTCATCTCGGAACTTCGGGGGATGGGCGCGGAAGCGGACTTCGTGGCGGCCGATGTCAGCCGTGAAGACGATGTCATCCGCCTCGTCGGGCATGCCATCGAGCGCTTCGGACGCCTCGACATCGCGGTGAACAGTGCCGGAACGGAAGGAACGCCGGGGTCGATGGTCGAGCAGACGGTCGAGTCGTACACGACGACCTTCGATGCGAATGTCCTCGGAACGTTCCTCTGCATGAAGCACGAACTGCGCGCGATGATCCCGCAAAAGCATGGGGCGATTGTCAATCTCTCCTCCACGATGGGCAGCCGCGGCAATCCGCGGAATCCCATCTATGTGGCCAGCAAGCATGCGACCGAGGGCCTGACCAAATCCGCCGCGCTCGACGCGATCAAGTCGAATGTCCGTGTCAACGCCGTGGCGCCAGGCCCGATCGAAACGGAAATGCTCGGACGCCTTGCCGGTGGCAATGACCGGATCGCGGCGATTGGAGACACGATTCCCGCCGGTCGCGTCGGCACGCCGGAAGAGGTGGCCGACGCCATCCTCTTCCTGGCATCGGACCAGGCCACCTATGTCACTGGCCAGATCCTTCATGTGAATGGCGGGAAGACAGCCGCTTAGTCGTCCTTCTGGATTGCCGGACTTTTAAAAAAATATATAAGGTGTGGGAGACAAATTAATGAAGAAGACAATGATTGGTCTGGCGGCGGTCTGCGCCTGTGGCGCAGCGCAGGCGCAATCGAGCGTGACGCTGTATGGCGTGGTTGACGTAAATATCGAGTACGTCAATCACGTCGGCGCCATACCGTCGGCAAGCAATAACTTCAATCCCGGGGCGGGCGGCAAGGTGATTCGCGAGGACGCCGGCGGCTACTCGGGATCTCGCTGGGGCCTTCGCGGCACGGAAGATCTGGGGAACGGACTGAAGTCGGTCTTCGTGCTGGAGAGCGGCTTCAATTCCGATACCGGGACGTCGCAACAGGGTGGACGATTGTTCGGTCGCCAGGCCTTCGTCGGCCTTTCCTCGCAATACGGGCAGATCACGTTTGGCCGGCAATACCATTCCATGTTCTCCACGCTGGCCAACTTCATCCCGGCACGGTACGCCACGCAGTATGAACCGGTTGGCGTCATTGCCGGCGGCAACTTCCGCGAGGACAACACCGCGAAATATACCGGCACGTTCGGCGGCCTGACCGTCACGACGAACTGGTCGTTCGGCGTAGGCACGGCACTGCCGCAAGTCACCGCGGCTGTTCCGGCTGCGGGCGGCAATGGCGAAGTGCCGGGACAATTCCGCCGCGATTCGGCATACGGTGCGGGCGTGAGCTACCTCTCGGGGCCTTTCGGGGTGGGTGTCGCCTATGACCAGTGGAATCCGACCATCGGAACGGGTAACGGTGCCTTCAAGAAGGCTGCGGTCATGGCCAGCTATGCCATCACTGGCACTGCGAACGTCATGGGTGGCTACCGCTGGGGACAGAACAAGAACCAGAACGGCACGTTGATATTGCGCGACGATTTCTACTGGATCGGCGGTCAATATCGCCTTTCCCCCGCACTCGACTTCACGCTCGAATACGACTATCAGAACGTAAAGAACCTGGGAGGAAGCACGCAGATGGCCAATCCGTGGCAGATTGCCCTGATTGCCGACTACTCGTTCTCGAAGCGGACCGACATTTACCTGACCACGGCGTTCTCGAAGCACGGAGGTCTGGCCATGGAATCGGCAGCCAGTAACTTTGCCACCAGCCTGACGCTGAACAGTTACGCCCTTCCGAATGGCGCGACATCGATGTTCGGCGCCGCCGTCGGCATTCGTCACATCTTCTGAGCCTGATGGAGGCAGGTGCTCCAGCACCGGTGATTGGGGGCAGTTTGAACTGCCCTTTTTTTTGGTTCATCGAGGAATACCCGTCGCCCCCGCGAATACCCCATCCGGGGCACGTGAGCGGGGGCCCAGCGTCTTTGCCCGAGCCCGAAAAGTCACTGGGTCCCCGCTTTCGCGGGGACGACGAGTCGGTTGCGGTAATTTCCAAACAGGCTCTCAAGAATCGCGCCCCGGATCACTGTCACATATAGAAAAGCGCAAGACGTGCACGGCAAAGCGGAAAGCCGCGCCAGGCCCGATGATCGAGTTGTCCTTTGGCGAGCCCTCGCGGCAAGCCGCAAGTGAACGGCCATATCTGACTTCGTGATCTGGCAGCTTTCCTCCCGGAAAGCGTTCCGGCGCTTTCCCATCGACATTCCCAATATTCGCTTTCAGCCTGGAGAGCCATCCCCATGAACTTCCTCGACGGTCACCTGTATCCCGAGAACCAGCAGCCGCTGATCATCACCGCCGCACCCTATGGGCCGGGCTGGATTCCTTCGGACTTCCCGGAAGATATCCCCGTCACCATGGCGGACCAGATCCAGAAGGCGGTGGATTGCTACGAGGCCGGTGCGCGTGTGCTGCATCTGCACGTGCGCGAAGAGGACGGCAAGGGCAGCAAGCGCCTGTCCAAGTTCAACGAACTGATCGCCGGGGTGCGCAAGGCCTGCCCGGAAATGGTCATCCAGGTGGGGGGCTCCATCAGCTTCGCACCCGAAGAGGGCCAGGAAGCCAAATGGCTCGACGATGACACGCGGCACATGCTGGCCGAGCTCGATCCGAAGCCCGACCAGGTGACGGTGACCGTCAACACGTCGCAGATGAACGTGACGGAGCATGCGAGCGTAGATGACTTCAAGGGTGTTTCACGGGGATTCCCGCACCTCTACAAGACCTACAAGGACATGGTCGTGCCCTCGAATCCCAGTTGGGCGGAGGAGCACGTCCAACGCCTGTCGGCCGCCGGGATCCAGAGCGCGTTCCAGTGCTACAACATCAACAGCTTTGAAACCGTTGAGCGGATGATTCGCCGCGGCGTCTACAAAGGGCCGCTGGTGATGAACTGGGTGGCGATCAGCGGCGGCATGGATCAGGCGAACATCTTCAACCTGGCAAACATGCTGCGCGCCGTGCCGGACGGCGCCGTGCTGACGGTGGAGAGTTCGGTGCTGAATGTGCTGCCCATCAACATGATCGGCATGGCGCTGGGCCTGCACGTGCGGTGCGGCATCGAGGACGTTCTCTGGAACCAGACGCGCACGGGCAAGATGAGCAGTGTCGAGCAAATCAAGCAACTGGTGCGTATCGCCGGCGAGTTTGGTCGCCCCATCGCGACAGCGCAGCAGACCCGGGAGATCCTGCAGATTGGGGTCTTCTACGACACGGCGGAAGAGACGCTCCAGAAGAATGGCTTCGCGCCCAATCGTAACGGCGGCCACCAGGGATTCCTGCGCAAGGCCGAATGCATGTAAGCAGCCCAAATACATGGAGGGAGACAATGGCACTACGGATGCAAAGGCTGGCTTCGGTCACGATTGGCACGGGAGCGCTTCTGGCGTTGTGCGCGTCAGGATGGGTGCGGGCGGAGGACGCCTCCTGGCCCACGCACCCGATCCAGATGATCGTGGCGTCCTCGGCAGGGTCGGGAACCGATGCCCTGGCACGCGTGATGGCGCAACGCCTGTCGGTGGCATTGAAGCAACCCGTCGTTGTCGACAACCGGCCAGGCGCCGGTGGCGTCATCGGGACAAGCGCCGTGGTCAAGGCGCCGGCCGACGGATACACGATCCTCTACACCACGGCATCCAACATGGTCATCGCCCCGGCCGTGCTGAAGACCATTCCCTATGATCCGAAGAAAAGCCTTGTTCCGATTGCCGAGACGGCTGAGGGTGGCGTGGTCTTGCTGGTGAGCAACGATCTGCCGGTCCGCAGTCTGCCGGAGCTCATCCAGTTGATCAAGTCGAATCCGGACAAGTACAGCTACGCCAGCTGGTCCACGGGATCTTCAGGGCAACTGATGATGGAATGGCTCAAGAAGCAGACCGGCATGAAGACGGAGCATGTCGCGTACCGGACTTCGAACCAGCTATTGACCGACCTTGCCTCGGGCGTGCTGAAGATCGGCTGGACCGATCCGAACGCACCTGTCCCGTTCCTGCGTTCCGGGAAGGTCCGCGCCATTGCCATTGCAGGCAATGTGCGGGCGCCGCAGTTGCCGGAAGTCAGGACCATGGGCGAACAGGGCTACAAGTTCGATGCAGTGGGCTGGTTCGGCATGTTCGCGCCGGCGGGCACCAACCCGGCGATCGTGAAGCGGCTGGCCGATGAGGCCAACAAGGTCCAGACGTCCCCCGACATCGCCACCCTCATGAGAACCATGAACTTCGGGCCGCCGCCGGTGAAGACCTCGGTGCAGTTCGCCGAAATCGTAAGCCACGATCTGCAGGTCTGGTCGAAGATCGCAGCCGATGCAGGCATCCGGCTCGATGAATGAGCAGTGCCTCCCGGAAAGCGTCGGAACGCTGTCCGGGAGGCAATCTGTCAGATCACGAAGATGGACGAGCCGGTGGTCTTGCGAGCCTCCAGGTCCCGGTGGGCCTGCGCGGCATCCTCCAGGGCATAGCGCTGATTGATCTCGACGCGGATGCGGCCCGCCGCCACGTGACCGAACAGCTCGCCGACCAGTTCCGCCTTTTCGGCGGGGTCGGCGATATAGTCGGCCAGGCCCGGGCGCGTCAGGAATGCCGAGCCCTTGCGGGCCAGAATTGCCGGATCGAACCCGGTGACCGGGCCGGACGCGAAGCCCACGCACACCAGCAGGCCGCGGCGCTTGAGAGAGTCCAGCGAGGACATGAAGGTGTCCTTGCCCACGCTGTCGAAGACCACGTTCACGCCCACGCCATTCGTCAGTTCCCGCACACGCGTGGCCACGTCCTCGTGGCTGTAGTTGATCGTGTGGTCACAGCCATGAGCGCGCGCGACTTCGGCCTTGGCATCGGTGGATACCGTGCCGATCACCGTCAGTCCCTGCAGCTTGGCCCACTGTGAAATGATCAGGCCGGCACCGCCTGCCGCGGCGTGCAGCAGGATGGCGTCGCCGGCCTTGAAGGGCCAGATGCGGCGCATCAGGTAGGCCGCCGACAGGCCCCGCATGGTCATGGCCGCCGCGACTTCGCAACTGATTTCCGGCGGCAGCTTGATCAGCGGGTCGGCAGCGATCAGCCGCTCGGTGCTGTAGGCGCCCAGCGTGTTGGTAAAGCCCGTATAGGTCACGCGGTCGCCCACCGCCAGATGGGTGACGCCGGCCCCGACGGCCTCGATCACGCCGGCGGCTTCGTTGCCCAGGCCGCTCGGCAGCGGGACCTTGTAGGTACCGCTGCGGAAGTACGTATCGGCAAAATTGAGGCCGACCGCCACGTGACGGACGCGGACTTCCCCCGGTCCCGGCTCGCCAACACTGGCGTCCTCGAAGCGAAGGACCTCGGGGCCGCCCGTCTCGTAAATCCTGACAACTTTCGCCATGCCTTCTCCTGTTCTCCAGTCAGATATGTCGGCTCGCCTGCGGCTTGCCGCGTGGACTGAATCATCCGGCCTGGCGCAGCGCTCCGCTTGGCCCTGCACGTCGTCAACTTACCCTTCTATGACAAGGAGGCGCACGCATGGAGAATGGAACAACCGCTGACGGCAACAGGACGGCCAGGCGTGGCAATGCCGCGTTATGCCTTGCCCGCCGGCGAAGCGGCTGCCTGACGGCGCGCGGTGCCGCTGGCGGCCCGACTCTCCTTGGGGCTGCAACCGAATTGCGCGTGATACCAGCGCGAGAAGCCGCTTGGCGCAGAAAAGCCGAGCAGCGTCGCCACCTCGGTCAACGGACGCTCGCTCTCGACGACATGGCGCGCCGCGAGTTCCATGCGGATCTCGTTGACGATCGACGAGAAGCTCTTGCCCTCCTCCGCCAGCCGGCGCTGCACCGTGCGGCACACCACGCCCATGGATTCGGCCACCTGTTCGATACTGCAGCGCCCACTGGGCAGCAGCAGCGGGATCGTGCGACGCACATCCTCGAGCATCGTCGCCTGCTGCGACACGGCGGACGCGTCGATCAGGCGCTGTGCGTATCGCGCCATCGCCGGATCGGCCCAGGGGTTGCGCGCATCGACATCGGCCTTCGCGCAGATGATGCCGTTGAAGTCACAATCGAATTCGACGTAAGGGCCAAAAACCCGATGGTGCGTACCAAGGTCGCGGGGCGCCGGGTGTTCGAAGCACACGCGCTGCGGCTGCCAGTCGGCCCTGAGGAGTTGGCAGATCAACCGCACCATGACGCCAAGGGCCAGTTCGATCCTCTGGCGGGTGGGCTGATGCGCGTTACCCGCGATCAGCGCCTCGCGAATGATGACAAGTCCGCCGCATTCCTCGACCGCGAGCGACTGCGCACCGTTCAGCATCGGCTGGTAGCGCATCAGTATGTCAAGGGAGTCGCGCAGCGTCGCCTGATCCCGGATCAGCATGCCTACCGGTCCAAGATTGGACAACAGGCGCGATTCGGCCATGCACAACCCGAAGCTCTCGTTGCCTGACAGGATTGCGGAGGCCTGGAGCAGGCGTCCGAAACGCTCGACCGGAATCATGAGATCCGGCTCGTCAAGTGCGCTCGGACTGATCCCCGCGTCGATCATCATCCGCACCGGATTCAGCCCGGCGGCACGAGCAACCTCGCTGTAGTTGGTGAGGGCCGCGGCGCGGACACGTAATGACATTGCGAAACAAGGCAGGGGAAGTGACAGCCAATGGTAGATAGCTGTCACGTATTGTCAAGCAACACTTACCCGCATGCCTTCCGCATAAACGGATGGCTGTCGTAGAAAGGAAAGTTCAAGACATACACGGTAAAGCGGCAAGTCTCGCCAGGCCGGATGATGTGATGCGATGAGTCAGGTTGTCGACGGCGCGCCCCAGCAAATCAGGCGCGTCGCACACCTGACTGTCCGCACATTCATCAGACTGCAGGAGACGGTAGAAATGAAGATCAGGCAAATCACCCCCGCCATCGGGGCCGAGATTTCTGGTGTCGACCTCGGCGAGGTGGCACGCGATCCGGCGCGCTTCGCCGAGATCAGGGCGGCGCTGCTCAGGCACCGGGTCCTCTTCTTTCGCAAGCAGGAGATCACGCGCGCCGATCACGTGGCCTTCGCAAGCGGCTTTGGCAAGCTCGAGGACCATCCGGTGGTGGGCAGTGTTCCCGAGTATCCGGGCCTGGTGAAGGTCTACCGCAGCGACAATCCGCACAGCTTCGAGAACAGCTTTCACTGCGACGGCCTGTGGCGTCCCAATCCGGCCATGGGAGCGGTGCTGCGCTGCATCGAGTGTCCCGAGATCGGCGGCGACACCATCTGGGTCAACATGGTGAAGGCGTACGAGGAACTGCCGGAAGAGATCAAGAGGAAGATCGACGGCCTGCGCGCGAGGGCCAGCATCGAGCAAAGCTTCGGGGCGGTCATGACGCCGGCAAACCGCGCAAAGCTGGCCCAGGATAATCCGCCGGCGGAGCATCCGGTGGTGCGCACCCATCCGGAGACCGGGGAGAAGATCCTGTTCGTCGGCGCCTCGTTCACGACGCACTTCACCAACTACAACACGCCGGAGAACACCCGCTACGGCATCGACAAGTCGCCCGGCGCCTCGCTGCTGCTCAACTACCTGACCAGCCGCGCCACCATTCCCGAGTACCAGGTGCGCTGGGCATGGCAGGAGGGTGACGTTGCGGTCTGGGACAACCGCAGCACGCAGCACTACGCCGTCAACGACTACTATCCGGCGCCGCGCAAGCTCGAGCGCGCCGGCATCGTGGGCGATATCCCCTACTGATTGGCGAAAGGGCAGCAGTCTCACTTGCTGCTCGCCACGCGCAAGGTGGACAAGACACCATGAAGGCGATCTGGTACGAGAAACAAGGGCGGGCGGAAGAGGTATTGCAATTCGGCGACCTGCCCGCGCCGCACCCGGCACCCGGCGAAGTCCGCGTGCGCCTCCATGCGTCGGGCGTCAACCCGGGAGATGCGAACCGGCGGGCGGGACGCATGCATGCCGGCATGGAGTACCCACGCATTATTCCGGGCAGCGATGGCGCGGGCGTGATCGACGAACTCGGGGACGGCGTCGACCACAGCTTGCTCGGGTCGCGAGTCTGGCTGCATTTCGCACAGCGAGGGCGCGCCTTTGGCACCGCGGCGGAATACATCTGCCTGCCGCACGAGTTGACCTCGCCGCTACCGGATCACCTGGACTTCGTGCAGGGTGCATGCCTGGGCATTCCGGCCATGACCGCCTACTGGAGCCTGTTTCGGCATGGAGCCATCAAGGGACAGCGGGTCCTCGTGACCGGCGGTGCCGGAGCCGTCGGGCACTACGCGGTGCAGCTTGCCAAGTGGGGAGGTGCGTATGTCATTGCCACCACCAGTTCGGAGCGCAAGGCGGCCCACGCCATGCTCGGCGGCGCCGACAAGGTGATCGACTACCGCGCGCCGGACGCGGCGCTGCAAGTTCTCGATGCCACGCAGGGACGAGGCGTCGATCACATTGTCGATGTGAATGCAGTCGACAATTCAACGCTTTGCCTGCAGGTCGCCGCCAATCATGCGCAGTGGGTCACGTATGCCAGCGGTGCCCACCAGGAGCTTCCCCTGGTCACGCTGATTCGCAAGAACCTCTGCCTGCAGGGGCTATACCTGCCGGGATTGCCCTACGAAGTGCGCTGGATAATCCAGGAGGGATTGTCGCGCTGGATGAAGGACGTGCCGGACGCCATTCACGCTGTCGACAGTGTCTTCGACTTGCGAGACACCGTGAAGGCGCATCTGGCTGTCGAAGCGGGGACCAAGCTGGGCACCGTTATCGTCCGGTGCGATGCCAGATAGCGGAACAGGCCGAAAGCCTTCGAACCACGCAACGCCGAGCATCGTCTCAAGGAGAATTCATGGATCTATTCCTCGCCTCGCCGCTGAGTGTCGCTATCAACGGCGATGCCATAGGGGTCGGAGGCGGGATACCCGGCGACGTCCGCTACCGAGCCGCTACTGAGCCGCTACTGAGCCGCTACTGAGCCGCTACTGAGGCGTCGGGCGGCCGGCTACATTACGGCTTGATCAGCCGGGCGCGAGACGCAGCAGTGTCTTGCCGCCGGTCGCCATCTGCGCGCTCTGGCGCAGGGCTTCCGGCGTGAGCAGCCCCTGCAAGGTAAATTCGCGCGCGTAGTGGCATGCGAAAGTGCCGGTCAGTTCTGCCGCCACGCGCTCCTGCAGTTGCGCGCGGCGCTCGGACGGCAGGTCGCGCCAGAACGAAAAGACCAGCCACCCGCCCAGGCCCCAGGCCATGCCCAGGCCGGGTGGCAGCGTGGTGGGCGTGCGCTCCAGGTAGCCGTAGATATAGACCTGCTTGTGGATCTGGCTGCCGTAGCGGTCGTAGGTGCGGCCTGGCTGGCGTAGCAGCGCGGCTTCCATGGCCTGCAGCAACTGGCCCGCCATCTGGCCGCCACCTGTGGCGTCGAAGGCGAGGCGGGTGCCGGTCTCGGCCAGCGCGTCGGTCAGGCACGGCAGGAAGTCTTCCGCGCTGCTGTCCACCACGTGTTGCGCACCCAGGCTGCGCAGCAGCGTGGCTTGTTCCGGGCGCCGCACGATGCTGACCAGGGGCACCCCCTCCGTCTCGCACAGGCGCAGCACCATCTGGCCCAGGTTCGATGCGGCGGCAGTGAGCGCCATCGCCTTGTGGCCTTCGCGTCGCAGCGTTTCCAGCATGCCCAGCGCGGTGAGCGGGTTGACGAAGGCTGCCGCGCCATCGGCGGCGCTTGCATGAGGCGGCAAGCCCAGGCATTGACCGGCCGACATCAGGCGGTATTCGGCGTACATGCCGCCACCCATCATGGCGACCTTGCGACCCAGCAGCGCTTGCGCTTCGGGCGCGCTGCCCGCGGCCACCACGGTGCCCGCGCCCTCGTTGCCAACGGCCAGTGGCTGGCCCACACGGCCTGCCTGCACGGCCAGGGCGGCCGGCAGCACAGGGGCGATCACGGCGGGCCGGCCGTCCACCTGCACCGCCTGGGCGCCGCGCAGGTCGGCGCCGCCCAGCAGCAGGCTCATGTCGGAGGGATTCAACGGTGCGGCTTCCATGCGCACCAGCACCTGATCGGGCGCGGTAATGCGGGGCTGTTCGACCTCGGCCAGCGAGAGTTCCAACTGGCCTTCGGGCCGGATCAGGGATTGCAATGCGAGCATGGATTCCTTCTCTGTTGATGGCGGGAAAGCCGATCCGGTCCCTTATCGGGACCTCTTCATGCCACGGCTTCCGCCGCAACTTGCTCCCGTATGCGCTGCACATCCCGCTCATAGGTGCGCGCCGCGAGCAGATAGCCCAGCGCCGCCAGCACCGAGAACGCGGGCATGATGGCCATCGCCACGGGCAGCGTCCACAGGTCGGACAGCACCCCGGCGATGAATGGTCCTGCCGCCAGCCCGAACAGGTTCTGGAAGATGGCCAGCACCGCGCCGGCCGTGGCGCGGACGCCGGGGTGTACCACGTCGAAAACCAGGGCGACCGCGGGGCCTGCGGTGCAGGTCATGAGCAAGCCGCCTGCCGCGATCCAGGCCAGTTGCTGGCCGGGCGCCAGGGCCATGCCGATGCTGCCCAGCGAGGGCATGAGCATGGCCATGGAAAGCAGGCACAGCGCCGCCACGGTGAACAGCTTGTTGCGCGGGCGGCGGGAGCCCGAACGGTCCACCACCATGCCCCACAGCACGGCGCCCACTGCGCCGCACAGCACTACCAGCGCGGCGCTGACGGCGGCTTTTTCCGGCGGCAGGCCACGCGTGCGGTTCAGGTAGCTGGGCAGCCAGGCCCAGACGGTGGACAGCACGATCACCTGGGCCGATGTGCCCAGGCACACCCACAGCATGGAGGGCGAGCGCGTGAGCGCCGCCACGATGGCGCGGGCGCTGCTTCCCAGGTTTTCCGTGGCTTTTTCGAGCCGGGGGCTGAGCGCCACCGTGCGGTAGTCGCGCACGAAGATGTAGAGCAGTGCGAGCATCAGGCCCGGTACGCCCACCACGCCAAATGCGGCGCGCCAGCCCCAGTGCGCGGCGATGATGCCGCCCAGCATCACCCCCAGCACGGAACCGAAAGAGCCAGCCGCGAAGAAGCCTCCCATGAGCGCGGAACGCATGCGCGCCGGGAAGTGGCTGGTCAGCAGCGCCGCGCCCACCGAGCCGTAGCCCGCCTCGCCCACGCCCACCACGCCGCGTGCGATGAGCAGTTGGCTGTAGTTGCGTGTGAACATGCAGGAGACGCAGGCCAGGCTCCACGCGGTGGCCATCATGACGATGCTCTTCACGCGGCTGCTCCGGTCGGCCCACAGCGCGATGGGCACGGCGCCAATGGCCACCGTGACGGATACCACGGAGACCAGCCCGCCCAACTGCTTGTCCGACAGGCCCCACTCCAGTTTCAGGTGGGGAAAGAGCGAGACGATGACCTGGCGGTCGATGTAGTCCATCAGCATCAGCGCCACCGTCATGGCAAACGCGAACCAGGCCTGGCGCTTGCCGAAGAGGTAGTCGTCGGGGCCGGTCCGCAGGTGGGTCGCCGAGCTCAGGTCCATCGCAGTCTCCGTGGGGGCATCTTATGCATTGCTTTTCATCGCCCCTCCCCCGCGGGCGGAAGAGGGGATGGGCGAATCAGGCCTGTCTGGCCTGTCTGGCCTGTCAGGGCACGAGGATGGTGGAGCCGACCGTCTTGCGGCCTTCCAGGGCGCGGTGCGCGTTGGCCGCGTCTTCCAGCGCGAATTCCTGCTGCGGTTCGCTCACGATTCGGCCGGCGAGCACATGGTCGAACAACTCCCTGGCCATGTCCAGCATGTGCGGGCGCGGGTTGATGTAGTGCATCATCGCGGGCCGGGTCATCCAGATGGAGCCCTTTGCCGCGAGCAGTTGCGAATCGACGACCACCGAGCCCGACGAGGTGCCGTTGCTGATCAGGCTGCCGCGCTGTTGCAGGCAGTCGAGCGAGGTCATCAGCGTGTCCTTGCCCACCGAGTCGAAGACCACCTTCACGCCCTTGCCGTCGGTGAGTTCCTTCACGCGCTCCACGGTGTTTTCGCGAGAGGTGACGATGGTGTGCGTGCAGCCATTGGCCTTCGCGAGCGCGGCTTTTTCGTCGGTGCTCACGGTGCCGATCATGGTCACGCCCAGGGCGCGCGCCCACTGGCAGGCGATCAGGCCCACGCCACCCGCGGCGGCGTGGTACAGGATGGTTTCGCCGCCGTTCAGCGGGTAGACCTGGCGGAACAGGTATTGCGCCGTCATGCCCTTCATCATCAGCGTGGCGGCGCTACGGTCGCTGATGCCGTCGGGCAGCGGAATCAGCACGGCGGCGGGCATCACGCGCACTTCGGAATACGCGCCCTGCGGGCCGATGAGATAGCCCACCCGGTCGCCGGGCTTGAGGTAATCCACGCCAGGCCCCACGGCCTCGACCACACCCACGGCGTCGGAGCCCAGGCCGTTGGGCAGGTCGAGCGGGTAGCGCCCGGTGCGGAAGTAGGTGTCGATGAAGTTCAGCGCGATGAAGCTGTGGCGCACGCGCGCCTCGCCGGGACCGGGGTCGCCGACTTCGACGTTTTCGACCTTCAGCACTTCGGGGCCGCCGGTTTCGTAGAAACGTACTGCCTTGACCATGAGAATTCTCCTGACTAAGCCGAAAGCTCGGCGATGAAATCGAGCGCACGTGGCCAGGGGCCAAAGCCGGACGCGGGGTTGAGGTGACCCACTTCGCCCAGGTCCACCAGACGGCTGCCCCAGATGCGTGCCATCTCCTCCACCTGCGCGAAGCGCGCCAGCGGGTCGTTGCGGCTGGCCGCGACGATGCTGGGGAAGGGCAGCGCCCGCATGGGTACGGGGAACCAGCCGCCGTCCCGGAGAGCAGCCAGAGGCGGGTAGCCCTCGGGCATGGGTTGGTCGAGTTCCGGCGGGGCGGCGAGCAGCGCTCCCTTCACGGGCCGCGTGGTCTGCGCTGCCCAGTGCGCGAGCATGGGGCAGCCGCCGCTGTGCGCCACGATCACGATCGGGCCTTCGATGGACTGGGCTTCGCGTTCGATGGCTTCTACGCGCGCCGCGCGGTCCAGGCCCGCGCCGGTGCGCCCCATGGGCGGCACGGTGCGCACCCTGGGCAGTTGCGCGGCCAACAGGGTTTGCCAGTGGGCGTCAACGTGGTCGCGCAGGCCGGGGACGATGAGGACAGTGGGTTGCATTTCGGTTCGGCTCACGCGGTCTTGCGCAGGAAGCCCTGCTGGCGGCCAGGGGCGTTGGGCGCGAAGCCGTTGGCCGCCAGCGTTTCTTCCACGGTGTCGTAGAACACGCCGATGCGGCAGATCTCGCGTGCCTGCTTCGCGGTGGCGATCGGGCGGCCCAGTTCGGCCGAGACGCGCACCAACTGCTCGATCTGCTTGGCGGTGCCGATCTTGGCGGTGCGCGTCTGGTTCCACAGGTTGTCTTCCGTGCCCGTGCGCACGTGCAAGCCCATGGCAATGCCCATCATGTTCACGGACAGCGTGTTGAGCACGGAGCTTTCGACCGTCAGCACTGCGCCATCGGGCACGCCGCGCACGAAGTTGGCCAGCGTGTAGACGTTGGGAGAATCCATGCCGCCGCCGATCGCCACCCAGTTCAGCACCAGCGGGCCCTTGTAGACGCCGCGGCGAATCAGGCGCTCCACGGATTCAAGGCTGTTCTGGTTATAGCACTGGAACTCGCTCTGGATGCCCGCGGCAGTCAGGCGGCGGATGTGCTCCTCGGCCCAGCCGGGCTGCGCCGGTACCGTCATTTCCTTGTAGGCGCCGTAGACCACCGGGTCTTCCAGCGAACTGCCCTGCCAGTCGCGGTAGTCGAACTGTTCCAGGAAGTTCATCTGCGAGGTGTTGATGGTCACCGTCACCTGGTCGGGCTTGGGGTCGAGGTCGGCCAGCATGTGGCGCGTGTCGTCGGACAGCCACTTGGCGGCGGCGCCTTCCGTTTCAGGCGCAAAGCTGATCGAGCCGCCCACCTGGATGATCATGTCCGGCACGCGGGCGCGCACGCCGGCGATCAGTTCGTTGAACTTGGACAGGCGCTTGCTGCCCTTGCCGTCCAGTTCACGCACGTGCAGGTGCAGCACCGTGGCGCCGGCGTTGTAGCAGTCCACCGCCATCTGGATCTGCGCTTCCATCGTCACCGGGATTTCTTCGGGGAAGTCCGACGGGACGTAGGAAGGCGCGTAGGGCGCGGCGGTGATGATCAGCGGTTGCATGTTCTCGGGGAACAGGTGGCCGTCGAGGAAATTCATTGCACGTTCTCCTGGGTTGGTCGGAGTTCAGTAGGTGGGGGTGCCGACGATTCCGGCGCGTTCCATCTTGCGATGGCAAGGGGGGTAGTCCATCACCGCGTAGTGCTGCGTGGAGCGGTTGTCCCAGATGGCGACGTCGTTGGGCTTCCAGCGCCAGCGCACCTGGTATTCCGGAATGGCGGCCTGGCTGATGAGGTACTGGAGCAACTGCGCCGAGCCGGCCGCGAAGTCCTGCCCCACGCGCACGTTGCCGGGGGTGTGGAAATTGGTGAAATGCGTGGTAAAGCCGCACACGAACAGCACCTTCTCGCCCGTCTCGGGGTGAGTGCGCACCACGGGGTGCTCGGCGTCGGGGTACTGGGCGCGCAGCGCGTGGCGCTTTTCGATCGGCATCGCCGCGCCAAAGGTGCACTCGATGCTATGGCGCGCGCGCAATGGGGCGATCAGGTCCTTGATGTGCTGCGGCAGTTTTTCGTAGGCCAGCGCCATGTTGGCCCACGTGGTGTCGCCGCCGACGGGAGGGCATTCGACGCAGCGCAGCACCGCGCCCATCGCAGGGGCCTCGCGCCAGGTGCCATCGGTGTGCCAGGAGTTTTCATAGCGGTCGACGGGGGTCTCGGGCGACTTGTAGATGCGCACCAGGCCGGGGTTGTCCGGGTCGCTGCCGACCACGGGGTGGTCTTCCAGGTCGCCGAAGCGGCGGGCGAAGGCCACGTGGTCGGCGCGGGCGATGTCCTGGCCGCGCAGGAACAACACCTTGTGCTTCAGAAGCGCAGCCTTGATTTCTGCAAACAGGTCGGCGTCACGGCTCGCGTCGGCCAGGGATACGCCGGAAACCTCGGCGCCAATGGCGCAGGTGAGTTGCTCGATGTGCACAGTTGTCTCCTTGGGGCAGGGGAGCGGATCGGACGTCCTTTGTCCTGCCGGTAGCAACTGTAGGAAGTCCACGTGTTTCCACGTTTTGCATTTCGTGCCATCGGTTGTACTATTCGTGCCAGCCCGGGTTTCCCCGAAGGAGATGAAGCAGATGGTGACCTTGTTGCGCGCAGCGGCATTGACCGGCTTTGCGGAGGTCATGCGCGCCCTGGGCGGCAACGCGGACCAGGCGCTACGCCGCGCCGGCCTGCGGCCCGCCATCGTTCGCCAGCCAGATCAGCTCATTGGCGCCGGCGTGGCCGCGCAACTGCTGGAAGACGCGGCCGAGGCCACGCAGTGCGACACCTTCGGCCTGCGCATGGCCGAATCGCGCCAGTTGTCTCACTTTGGCATGGTGAGCCTCTTGCTGCTGCACCAGCCCACGCTGCGCCAGTCGCTGGCCACGCTGATTGCCTATTCGCACATGCTCAACGAGGCGCTCGCCATCCAGATGGAGGACGCGGGCGGCATGGTCATCCTGCGCGAGGACATTGTGGCCACGCGTCCCGTGCGCCAGTCCGTGGACCTTGCGATCGGCGTGCTCTACCGCACCTGCGCGGCCCTGCTGCACGAGCGCTGGCGGCCCCGGCGCGTGTGCTTCAGCCATGTGGCGCCGCGAGACCTGACCGTGCACCTGCGGCTATTCGATTGCCCCGTGGAATTCGATGCGGAATTCAATGGCATCGTCTGCAAGGCGGCCGACCTGGACGTACCCAACCTACTTGCCGACCCGACGCTGGTGCGCTACGTCCAGACAGTGGTGGACACCCAGATCAGCGCCCGCGACGCCGGCACCGCCCAGCAGGTTCGCCGTGCCATCTACCTGCTGCTGCCTTCGGGGCGCGCCACTTGCGCGGGGGTGGCGCTGGGACTGGGCCGCAGCATGCGCACCCTGCAACGCGCGCTGGATGCCGAGGGGCTGTCGTTCACGGCGCTGCTCGACCAGGTGCGCCACGACCTCGCGCAACGCTACCTGGCCAACCCCCACTACGGCATCGGCCAGGTCGCCACCATGCTGGGCTATGGCAGCCACAGCGCCTTCACGCGCTGGTTCAGCGCGGAGTTCGGCTGTGCGCCACAGGCGTGGCGCAACAAGGCCCCTACGACAAAAACCTGAATAGATTCATCCCCTGTATCTGCATGAACGATTGCTGCGCTGCCTGCAGCGCCGTCTGCCGCTGGTAGTAGTCCGTCATCGCCTGCGCAAAATTCAGGTCCTGCAAATCCGACAGCTGCTGCGCGTAGTTCAAACCCCGGTTGGTCCCGATCGTATCCAGTGCGTCCAGCTCGTTCATGCGCGAGCCGACCGAGGCCTGGACCGTTGCCACATTGTCGAGCGCGTTGGCGAACTGCCGCAGGCCGGTGGAAAGGACGTTCTGCAGGTTGGTGCTGGCGCCCGGCACGCCCAGCGGCTGGCGCAGCGCGTCGATCACCGTCTTCAGGTTGGTGAACATGTCGGCGCCGGCCTGCACGGCGGGCTTCATCGAGAAGGTATCGCCGGCGGATGGGTCGCCCGTGACGGTGAAGGTGGCGCCCGCGAGCTGGATGGCCGCGCCCGGGGTATAGGCGGCCGGCGCGGCGGCCGTGGGCGGCGTGGTGCCCTGGTCGGTCACCACGTACTGCATGGCGCCCGGCGCGCCCTGGAAGCTGATGGTGAAGCTGTGGCCGAAGGCCGGGTCGGTGGGGTCCGTCGTCGTGATGGAGCCATAGGCGCCGGTGCCGGTATTGCCGGCGTTGCCCTGCAGCACATAACCGGCGCCGGGGGCCACGCTCTGGAACACGGAGCGGCCGTCGTCGCCGGCCGGCATCTGGCGGGCCACGTCCACCTGCAGCAACTGCGCGCCGGTGTCGCCGAGGTATTGCATGCCGCCGGCAGGCGAGCGGGCGAACGGGGCAGTGCCCGTCTGCAGGCCGGCGAAGATGAAGTTGCCGTTGCCGTCGTCGGCATTCGCGAGGCCGGCGAGTTCGTCGTAGCGCCCCTGCAGGGCGGTGGCGATCGAGGCGCGGTCGAGGTCCGACATCGTGCCGTTGCCGGCTTGCACCATCAGCGTGTGCACGGCGTTGATGACGTCGGTCACGGCGGACAGCGTCTTGTCTTCCGTCGACAGCCGGATATTGGCCTGCTGGCGCGACGCCGCGTACTGGGTGTTCGTCGCCGCTTCCTGCGACGTGGTCAGCGCCCGCGTGGCGGCGACGGGGTCGGCCGAGGGCGTCAGCACGCGGCGCCCGGTGGCGAGCTGCTGCTGGATGCTGTACAGGGCGCCCTGCTGGTCGTTCATCGACGCCAGGCCTTGCTGGTAGAGCGTGGAGGTGGCTACGCGCATGGTTCGGCTCTTCGGGTTTTTGGGGCTTAAGCGGGTTTTTCGGGCTTAGCGTGAAAGGGAAAGGATGGTGTCGATGACGTTGGTCGCCGCATCGATCACGCGCGCGTTGGCCTGGTAGAGCTGCTGGAAGCGCAGTAGCGAGACGGTCTCTTCGTCCATGTTGACGCCCGACACCGACTGCTGCGCGGTGCGGATCTGCCCCGTGATGCTGTCCTGCGAGGCCGATGCGATCTGCACCGTGCGGGCCTTGGTGCCCACCTCGTTGACGAGCTGCGCGAAGGCGTCGTTGAAGCTCGACACCCCGCCCACGGTCGGCTGGTTCTGCAGCCTCGCGAGCGCCAGCGCATTGCCGTTGCTCGACACCGCGCCGCTGTTGGACGACAGCGTGAAGCCGTCGCCCGCCCTCGGCGTGCCGGTGAACGTGAAGGTCAACCCGGCGAAGGTGTAGTCCGTGCCGCCGGCAGGATTGGCCGCCGTGGCGGTCGGCGTGACGGCGTTGCCGCCCGCGTCCCTGAAGGTGTACGCGGTGCCGTCGAAGGTGGCGAGGATCTTGCCCGGCAGGGCGAAGCCGGGCGCCACGCCGGTCAGGCTGCCGGTGCCGGAACCCATGTTGGTGGCACCGGCATCCACGCGGGCCGGCGACGCGGCGGCCACCTTCGCCGGATCGGTGATGGCCATGTCGAAGCTGGCGGCGGCGTTGCGCGTGGGGGCGACGAGGAACGAATCGCTCGCCTGCATGCCGGCACCGATGTCGATGCGCAGGCCGTCGGCCTGCAGGGTCTGCGCGCCGGACCCGGCCGCGGATGCCACGACCTTGTTGTCCGACAGGCGCGTGAGCGTGTACTGTGTGCCGTCGTAGCCTACGGTGTAGTCGCTCGTGCTCAGCGCCGAGGTGTCGGTGATGGTGGTGGTGGCGAGCGCGGTGCCGGTGTTGTTGGCGTTCGACAACGTCAGCGGCCCGCCCAGCCTGAACACATCCCCGCCCACGGCCCCGTTGAGATCGAGCCCGAGCTTGTGCTGGTCGTTGAAGCTCTGCCCGAGCGCCAGCGACAGGCGCCCGATGGCGTTCTGCGAGGTATCGAGCGTCTCCGTGCGGTACTGCAGCAGGCCGCCCAGCGAGCCGCCGGTATGCGCGCCCTCCTCCGCCTCCACCAGTTGCCCGTTGGGCAGCGTGTAGGCGATGGTGGTGCGCGTGGGATCGGCGGCGGCGGCCACGGCCTTCAGCGCGTATGCGTCACGGCCCATCACGAGGGGCTGGCCGTTGCCGATGGTGATGTTGTAGGTGCCGCTGTCGACCGCCACCACCTTGGCACCGACCAGCTTCGTCAGCTCCGCCACGGCCTGGTCGCGCTGGTCGAGCAGGTCGTTGGGCGGCTGGCCGCCCGACGCGCCCTTGAGCGTCATGATCTGCTCGTTCAGGTTGGCGATCTCGTGCGCATAGGCGTTGACTTGCGTCACCGCGGTGCCGATCTGCGTGTTCACGCCGTCCTGCAACTGCTGGAAGAAGCTCGCGGCGGCACGCACCTGCCCTACCAGCGCCTGCCCGGACGACAGCATCGCCTGCCGCGCGGCGGGGTCGGCCGGGGTGTCCGACACGCCCTGCACCGCCGAGAAGAACTTCTGCATCAGCGGCGCCAGCCCGCCCTTCTGGTCGGCCAGCAGGTTGTCGATCTGGGCGATCTGCTGGTTGTAGGTCTGCAGCGAGGCGCTTTGCGACTGCGCATTGCGCAACTGGCCGGTGAGGAACTGGTCGTACACGCGGATCACCGTCGTGGTGTTCGAGCCCTGGCCGAAGAAGCCCCGCGCCGTGTATTGCCCGTTGGCCGAGGCGATGATGGTGTTCTGGCGCGTGTAGCCCTCGGTGGCCGAGTTGCTCATGTTGTGGCTGACGGTGGCCAGCGCGTTCTGGGCCGTATTCAGGCCGGAGAGACCGATGCTGTAGAGCGACATGTGCGGTCGGCCGGAGCGGCCGGGGAGCGTGATATCCAGCGTTAACGGAGGGCGAGGCTCCCGGCTTTAGCCGACCGGCGGGACGTCCGGCCCGGTCATTCGTCCGAACTCCCCGCCGATTTCGACTAATCTACGCACGCCGCCTGTTTCCCCAACCGCCCCCATGGACCTGAACCTGATCAGCCTGTTCGTCGAGATCGTCGATTCCCGCAGCCTCAGCGCCGCCGCGCGCAAGCTCGGCATGACCCGGTCCAATATCAGCCAGCGGCTGAAGCTGCTGGAGCAGGAGACGGGGGCGCAACTGCTGCGCCGCTCCACCCGCAGCCTGGAGCTGACGCAGGCCGGCCACACGCTGTACGACTGCGGCCGGCGCATGTTCGACGACCTCGGCGCGGCCTACGCGTCCATCGACAGCCTGGGGCAAACCCTGCGCGGCCAGGTGCGCATCAGCGTGCCGACCGGTGTCGGCCGGATGTTCGTCGGCGCGAAGCTGCTCGAGTTCGCGCGCGCCCATCCCAGCATCGCGCTGACCGTCACCTTCAACAACCGCATCGACGACCTCATCGCGGCGGAAGTCGACGTGGCGGTGCGCATCACGTCCACGCCGCCGCTCGACTACGTGGCGCGCCGCATCTGCACGGTCGGCTGGCGGCTCTATGCGTCGCCCGACTACCTTGAGACGCACGGCACCGTCGACACGCCCGAGGACCTCGCCCGGCACAACGTGGTCGCCTCGCCCTACCCGGGCCGCCGCATCACGGTCACGCTCACGCACAAGGAGGACGGGACCGTCCACACGATCACGGTGCAGCCTACGCTGCAGTCGTCGGACTACCCCTTCCTCGCCGAGGCCGTGGGCCAGGGCATGGGCATCGGCCTGCTGCCGGCCTACGTGTCGCAGGTGCCCGCCAACCGGGCGCTGGTGCCGGTCCTGCCGGACTATCACATTGCCGGGACGCAGGACACCCTCTATATCGTCACCCTGCCCAACCGCTATCCGACGCCCGCCACGCAGGCCCTGATCGACTATCTGGGTAGCGCCATCGTCTCGCTGTCCGAGACGTGGACCTGAGCCGGGCCTGAGCTCGACCTGACCGCACAGACACGGCCGACGCGCCGGCCCGGGTGCCGTACACGCAACCTGAGCCCGCCTCCGCCGGTGTTGTCCACCCCTGCTTAACAGTTTGTAAATTCCGGTTGGTATTGTTAATCAATCCCACCGATGCAAGAATCCGGGCACAAGGAAACGAATATCCGGAGACAAGCCATGCCCAACGTAGTACCCGCCTCCGCGCGCTGACCCCCGCCAGCACGTGAACGCCGGGCTGCCCCTCCGCAGCCGTCCCTTTCCGCCCTGCCAGCCCCTGCCCCGGTATGCCCGGCCAGCGCGGCACCGTCAGGCCGAACCCCTCCGCCTCACCTGCCATGTCCAACCTGACTTCCAACCTGCCGCTGGCCGGCATCCGTGTCCTCGACCTGTCCCGCGTGCTCGCCGGCCCGTGGTGCGCCATGGTCCTCGGCGACCTCGGCGCCGACGTCATCAAGGTCGAGCACCCGAAGCGGGGCGACGACACCCGCGACTGGGGCGTGCGCGTCGGCCAGACCGGCACCGCGTATTTCAACAGCGTCAACCGCAACAAGCGCTCGGTCGGCATCGACCTGCAGACGCCCGAAGGCCAGCAGCTCGTGCGCGACCTGGCACGCCAGAGCGACGTGGTGATCCAGAACTTCAAGTTCGGCGGCGCCGACAAGCTCGGCATCGGCTACGAGGCACTGAGCAAGGAAAACCCTCGCCTGATCTACTGCTCGATCACCGGCTACGACCCGACCGGCAAGGAAGCCGCGCGTCCCGGCTACGACCTCGTGGTGCAGGGCGAGGCAGGCCTGATGGCGATGAACGGCGAGGCCGACCAGCCGCCCCTGAAGTTCGGCGTGGCGGCGGTCGACCTCTTCACCGGCATGTACTCCGGGCAGGCCGTGCTCGCCGCGCTGTACGAGCGCGAGCGCACCGGCAAGGGCCGCCACGTGCAGATGGCGCTGTTCGACTGCGGCCTGATGATCACGGCCTACTACGGGCTCGAGGCGATGATCCTCGGCGAGGACCCGCCGCGCTACGGCAACGCGCATCCGTCGATCGTGCCCTACGGCGTGTTCGACGCCGCCGACGGCCCGCTCGTCATCACGGTCGGCAACAACGCGCAGTTCGACCGCTTCTGCCGCGCGGTGATCGACCGCCCCGACCTGGCCGATGACGAGCGCTTCAAGACCAACCTCGTGCGCGGCCAGAACCGCGACATCCTCGTGCCCGAGATCAACCGCGAGCTGAAGGCGCGCCCGCGTGCCCTGCTGCTCGAACGCCTGGCCGCCGCCGGCATTCCGTGCGGCGAGGTGCTGGGCCTGCTCGAAGCCATGACGTCGCCCCGCGCCGTCGCGGCCGGGCTGGTCACCACCCAGCCGCACGCCGAAGCCGGCACCACGCCGGTGCTGGCCCCGCCGTACCGCTTCGACGGCGAGCGCATGCCCGTGCGCCGCGGCCCGCCGACGCTCGGCGAGTCCACCGACGACGTCCTGCAGTCGATGCTGGGCGTGTCGGCGGACCGGCTCGCACAACTGAAGGCACAGGGCGTGGTCTGACGCACGCCCCGCAGAACATACGGAGACATATCCCATGCAGCAGTCCCAGATCGACGCCATCAAGGCGAGCCCGGCGTACCGGCGCCTGGTGGCGTCCCGCCGGCGCTTCAGCTTCGCGCTGACGGCGCTGATGATCCTGACGTACTACGGTTTCATCCTCTTCGTCGCGCTCTCGCCGCAGACGCTGTCGCGTCCGCTGTACGCGGGCGCAGCCACCAGCACCGGCGTCCTCGTCGGCGTGGCCATCATTCTCGTCGCCGTCGGCCTGACCGGCTGGTATGTGCGGCGCGCCAACCAGACCCTCGACCCGCTGATGAGCACGCTCCTGAAGCAAGCTCGCCAGGGAGACTGACCGATGAAGTCCCTTCGTATCCTCTGCGGCGCCACGCTCGCGTCCGCCGCGACCTTCGCCCGCGCCAACGGCATCTCCGGACCCGTGCCCGACCACGTCGAGCTGAATCCCGTGGCCATCGGCATGTTCGTGCTGTTCGTGCTCGTGACGCTGGCCATCACGCGCTGGGCCTCCCGTCGCACGCGCACCACCAGGGACTTCTACTCGGCCGGCGGCGGCATCACCGGCTTCCAGAACGGGCTGGCCATCGCCGGCGACTACATGTCGGCCGCGTCGTTCCTCGGCCTCTCGGGCATGGTGTTCGTGTTCGGCTTCGACGGACTGATCTACTCCATCGGCTTCCTGGTCGGCTGGCCGTTCGTGATGTTCCTGCTCGCCGAGCCGCTGCGCAACCTCGGCAAGTTCACCTTCGTCGACGTGGTGGCCTACCGCTTCGCGCAGGCACCGATCCGGCTGCTGACCGCCAGCACCTCGCTCGTCGTCGTGATCTTCTATCTCGTCGTGCAGATGGTCGGGGCCGGCAAGCTGATCCAGCTGCTATTCGGGCTCGACTACTGGATGGCCGAGGTCGTGGTGGGTGCGCTGATGGTCGTCTACGTCTTCTTCGGCGGCATGACGGCGACCACCTGGGTGCAGATCATCAAGGCGGTGCTGCTGCTGTGCGGCGCGACGTTCATGGCGGTGTCCGCGCTGGCGCAGTTCGGCTTCAGTCCGGAAGCCATGTTCCGGCACGCGGTCGACGTGCATCCCGACCACCTGAGCATCATGGCCCCGGGCAAGCTGCTGAAGGACCCGCTGAACGCGTTCTCGCTCGGCATCGCGCTGATGTTCGGCACCGCCGGCTTCCCGCACATCCTGATGCGCTTCTTCACGGTGCCCAGCGCGAAGGAAGCGCGCAAGTCCGTGTTCGTCGCCACCGGCTTCATCGGCTACTTCTACCTGCTTACGTTCATCATCGGCTTCTCGGCGATTGCGCTGCTGGGCCAGCATCCGGAGTTCTTCAAGGCCGGCGCCGACGGCAGCTTCAACCTCACGCATGACCTGATCGGCGGCTCGAACATGGTCGCGGTGAAGCTCGCGCAGGCCATCGGCGGCAACATGTTCTACGGCTTCATCGCCGCGGTGACGTTCGCGACCATCCTCGCGGTGGTGGCCGGCCTGACGCTCTCGGGCGCGACCACGGTGTCGCACGACCTGTACGCCTGCTGGCTCGCCAATGGCCGCGCCGACGACCGCAAGGAAATGCGCATCTCCCGCATCTCGACGGTGATCCTGAGTCTGGTCGCCATCGGCCTCGGCATCCTGTTCGAGAACATCAACGTGGCCTTCCTGGTCGGCCTGGTGGCGGCCGTGGCGGCGAGCGCCAACTTCCCGGTGCTGGTCTCGTCGATCTTCTGGCGCGGCATGACCACGCGCGGCGCGGTGATGGGCGGCGCGCTGGGGCTGGTGTCGTCGGTGCTGCTGACGCTGTTCTCGAAGTCGGTGTGGGTCGATGTCCTGCACCAGGCGCATGCGCCGGTGTTCCTCGACAATCCGGCGCTGGTGTCGGTGCCGCTGGCGTTCTTCGGGATCTGGGCGTTCTCGATGCTGGACCGCAGTGCGCGCGGCCGGAAGGAGCAGGAGGCGTTCGCGATGCAGGAGTTCTATGGGCATACGGGGCTGCTGCCGACGGAGGCGGTGAACCACTGAGGGTTCTTCTCCCCTCTCACTCCGGGAGAGGGGAGCAGGCGGCACTTAGAGTGCGCTTATGTGGACGCCTCCCGGATCGCAAGCCTGTTTTGCATCTTGGTTGTGAGGTAAGGCAGCACGCTTATGTCCGGCCCGTTTGCGCAGGCCGGTTGGCCTGCTGGCCCATATGGATTGCG
>Ga0160472_100281_pt1 | contig 54820 bp, 53 predicted proteins | sample HID1973M_E11MG_FD_108267 | JGI IMG/M metagenome (GOLD analysis project Ga0160472, IMG submission 108267) | Enriched mosquito-associated microbial communities from UW Madison campus, WI, USA - HID1973M_E11 MG | ecosystem: Host-associated > Arthropoda: Insects > Digestive system > Unclassified ... | reverse complement strand
CCACCGACGTGCCCGACGCCACGCTGGCAAACAGCCGCAGTTCCGCCGCCTCGGCCGCCGCCACGCGCACGTGCATGGCGCCCAGCCGCTGGCGGAACACCGGGTCATCGATCAGGCGGCCCGTACCGTCCTCGTCCGGCTGGTCGGCGGCGATGGCCGCCACCTTGTCGAGCGCACCGCGCAGCATCGGCGCGAAGCTGCCGCCGCGCTCGAATTCGAGCAGGTACTTGGCGATGGTCCAGCCCATGCCTTCCTCGCCGATGCGGTTCTCCACGGGCACGCGCACGTCGTCGAAGAAGACCTGGTTGACCTCCTGCTGGCCTTCCATCGGACCGTCCAGCGTCGGGAGCGCCGACACGGTCACGCCGGGCGTGCGCATGTCGAGCAGCAGGAAGGTGATGCCCTCCTGCGGCCGCCCTTCGCGCGACGTGCGCACGAGGCAGAACATCCAGTCGGCCCATTGCGCGTGCGTGGTCCAGATCTTCGAGCCGTTCAGGAGGTAGTGGCCGCCCTGCGCGTCGGTGCCGGGCGTGGCGCGCAGTTGCAGCGAGGCGAGGTCGGAGCCGGAGTTGGGCTCGGAGTAGCCCTGGCACCACCAGTCGTCCGAGGCGAGGATGCGCGGCAGGAAGCGCGCCTTCTGCGCGGGCGTGCCGTACTTCATGATGACGGGCGCGACCATCTTCAGGCCCATCGGCGATACCGGCGGGCAGCCGGCAGCGGCGAGTTCGCTGTGGAACAGGTGGCGCTGCGTGGGCGTCCAGCCGGGGCCGCCATATTCCTCGGGCCAGTTGGGCGCCGCCCAGCCGCGTGCGTGCAGCGCCTTCTGCCAGCGCACCTGCGCGGGCTTGTCGAGGTAGCCGTTCTTCGATTGCGCCATCATCTCGCGCAGTTCGGGGTCGAAGGCGTCGGCGATCCAGGCGCGCACGTCGGCGCGGAATTGCAGGTCTTGTGCGGAATAGTCGAGGTGCATGGCGGGCTCTATTGGAGTAGGTCGGCGATGACCATCAGGCGGCGGCGGGATACAGCAGGTCGGCGCAGCGGCGCTGGTGCCAGGCCGCGCTGCCGAACTGCAGGTCGATGGCGGTCACGCGCTTGAAGTAATGGCCGACCGCCGCTTCCTCGGTCACGCCCATGCCGCCGTGGATCTGCACCGCGCCCTGTCCGACGACGCGCCCCGCCTCGCCGATATGGGCCTTGGCGCTGCTGGCGGCCAGCGCGCGCGTGCGGTCGTCGCCCTCCATGCTCATAGCCGCCACCTGCGTGATCGCGATGGCCTGCTCGTTCAGCATGTACATGTCCGCCATGCGGTGCTGCAGCGCCTGGAACTGGCCGATGGGCTGGCCAAACTGGCGACGCTGGCGGGCGTACTCGATGGTGTCTTCCAGCATGCGGGCGAGGCAGCCGGTGGCTTCGGCGCACAGCGCGACCGCGCCGGCGTCCGACAGGTATCCGGGCAGCGTGTCGCCGGGTGTGCCGAGCCGGTGCGAGGCAGGCACGTGGACGTTGTCGAGCAGCAGGTCGGCGGCGCGGCCGCCGTCGAAGGTTGGCGTCTCGCGCAGCGTCACGCCGGACGCGGCGCGCTCGACCCAGAACAGCGAGAAACCATCGCCGGCCTGCGCGCTGACCACGAAGTGGGTCGCCCAGGGCGCGCCCGTCACTACCGCCTTGTGACCACTGAGGCGATAGCCGTCGGAGGTTTCGCGGGCGGTCGCCTGCACGCTGGCGAACCCGTGGCGCGAGCCCGGCTCGGCGTGGGCCCAGCCGGCCGTGACCTGACCGGCGACGATGGCCGGCAGCATCTCGGCCGCGAGTGCGTCGCCGCCATGCTGCAACGCACCAGCCGCGAGGACCACCGTGCCGAGGTACGGCTCCAGCACCAGGTGGCGCCCGAATTGCTCCATCACCACCATGTGTTCGACCATGCCGCCGCCGAGGCCGCCGAAGCGCTCGGGGATGCCCACCCCGAGGAGGCCGAGTTCGCTCGCAAAGGCGCGCCAGCACTCGGGGCGCCAGCCGGCGTCGGACCGCACCACGGCCTGGCGGGAATCGAAACGGTAGTGGTCGGACAGGTAGCGCGACAGGGTGTCGCGCAGCATGGCCTGTTCTTCGCTGAGGCGGAAGTCCACGAAAGGCTCCTGGATGTGGAGGGAATGCCACGATTCTGCGCGGCGACCGTCGCCCCGGGCCACGACCGAACGGAGTAATCATCCTGCCTGCCGGTGGTCCGAACGAACCATCGTTTCCGACGAGGGGCAATCCGGCGGTCTCCCCTTATGATCCTGGCTTTGCTTCCATCGATGCGCTGCCATGACAGCGCCGCCCGAGACAGCATGCAGGCAAAACCACGATCCGCCCCACGCTCCGCCCCTCCGCCGCGCTCGCGCGTGCTGGCCGCCAAGCTGGCGCCGCCGCCCGCATCGCCCTTCCAGCTGCCGCGCGAGCGGCTGGTGCGGGCGTTCGACGCGCCGGGCACCCGGCTGGTGCTGGTGCGCGCTCCCGGCGGCTTCGGCAAGACCACGCTGCTGCAGCAGTACCACGCCAGCGCGCAGTCCGCCGGGCACGGCATGCTGTGGTTAACCCTCGATGCGGCGGACAACGATCTCTCGCGCTTTGTCGAGCATCTTGCCGCCGCCTCCGTGTCGATTGCCGGCGACGCGGGAACGATCGACGACCTCCCCGAGCGCCTGGCTGCCTGCGCGCGCCCGTTCGCCATCCTGCTCGACGAATTCGAGGCCATCCACGCGGCCCCGGTGCTCGACTACGTGCGCCAATTGCTCGACCTGCTGCCGCCGCACGCGCTGCTGGTGATTGCCACGCGCAACATGCCCGACCTCAATCTCGGCCGGCTGCGCGCGCGCGGGCAGATGCTGGAGATCGGCCCGGCCGCGCTGCGCTTCTCGCTGGACGAGGCCACGGCGTTCGTGCGCCACCAGCGCCGCCTGCCGCTGGGCGACGACGACATCGCCGCGCTGCACCGCGGCACCGAGGGCTGGATCGCAGCCATGTTCCTCGCCACGCTGTCGCTGGAGACGCGCACCGACCACGCCGGCTTCGTCGCCTCGTTCTCCGGGCGCAACCATGAACTCGCGCAATACCTCGCCGAAGACGTGCTGGGCCGCCAGGACGCCGCCTCGCGCGACTTCCTGCTGCGCACGAGCGTGCTGGGCCCGCTGTGCGCGGGCCTGTGCGACGCCGTGCTCGGGCGACACGACAGCGGCCGCATGATCGAAGCGCTGAGCCAGGCCAACCTCTTCCTGTTCCGCCTCGACGACGAAGGCAACTGGTATCGCTACCACGCGCTCTTCGCCGGATTCCTGCGCGACCGGCTCGACAAGGATCACCCGGGCACGGCACAGGCGCTGCACCGCGCCGCCGCCGCGTGGTACGCGCGCGCCGGCCGCCCGGTGCCGGCGGTCGAACATTTGCTCGAAGCGGGGGCCGGCGAGGAGGCGCTCGACACCATCGCCGGCTGCGTGCGGGAATTGCAGGAAACCGGGCGCGTGCGGCTGCTGGTGCGCTGGTTCGACCAGATCCCGCACGCCACGCTCGCGCAGCAGCCGCGCCTGCAGTTCGCCTACGCGTGGGCGCTGGCGGTGCACCGGCGCTATGCGGATGCCACGCGTGTCCTCGACGCGCTCCCCGGCGCGCAGACCGATCCGCAAATCGAAAGCCTGCGCTTCACCATGCTCGCCCTGACCGACCAGGTGCAAGCCTGCTGCGAGCGTGGCGCGGACTTGCAGGAGCGCCTGTCCGCCGACGATTTCTTCCACCATGCCGCGGTGGCAAACTCCTATGCGTGGGCGCTCGCCACCGCCCAGCGCCACACGGAAGCACGCGCCGTACTGGCCGGCGCCATCCGGCGCGACGCGCGCCTGCAATCGGGCGTCATGCGGCTGGTTGCGGCCAGCATCGAATGCCATATCGACCTGACGCACGGGCAACTGCGCAACGCCCGCGCGCGGCTCTCGCTGGCCGGGCGGCACGACTGGGAGGCGACGCGGCAGGCGCAGGCGCGCGGCGACCTCCACGGCGGCAGCGCGACCCCTGCCGGCGTGGTGCTGCCGCTGGCCCTGACGCTGTACGAGGCCGGCGAGCACGACGAGGCGTCGCGCGTGCTCGCCGAGGTCATGCCCTACGTCAAGAGCAGCGGCACGACCGAAGCGCTCATCGCCTGCCACCTGCTGACTGCCCGGCTGGCGGCACGGCGCGGCGACCTCGCCCTGTCGCAGCGCACGCTGGCCGAACTGGAGCAACTCGGGCGCGGCGAAGGCGGCCTGCGGCTGGTGTGCAGCGCGTGGCTGGAACGGGCGCGGCTGGCGACCATCGAGGACCAGTTCGACGCCGCCCAGCGCGCCCTGCGCAGCGCCGGGCTGGCGAGCCACTGGATGGCGCCGGACCTGTCGTTCATGGCGAACGACGTGGACGATCCGTTCATCGGGCGGGCGCGGCTGCGCATCGCCATGCGCGACTGCGAGGGATTGGCAGCGGACCTGGAAGCGGCCATCGGCCGTGCGGAGGCGGCGCAACGCCTGCGGCGCGCGCTGAAGCTGCGCATCCTGCTGGCGATGTGCCACGATGCCGAGGGCCGTCCCGAGGCAGCGGACATCCCGCTTGCGCAGGCGCTCGGCATGGCGGCGGAGGAAGGCTTCGTGTCGACTTTCCTCGACGAAGGCGCGAGGCTGCTGCCCGTGCTGCAGCGATGCGCAGCCCGCCAGGGATCGGGCAAGGCGGCCGCCTACGCGGCGCACCTGCTGGGTATGGCTGGCGTGCCGGTCGAAATGCCCGAGGCCGAACCGGAGCCTGTGCCAGCGCTGCAAACGCAGACGCTTGCCGAGCCCCTCAGCACACGCGAGCAGCAGATCCTTCGCCTGCTTGCGCTCGGCTTGCGCAATCGCGGCATCGCCGACAAGCTGTTCCTGTCGGAACTCACCGTGAAGTCCCACCTGCGCAATATCTACGGCAAGATCGGCGCGGGCGGACGGACCGAAGCGGTGGCGATTGCGCGCCGCCTCGGGGTCGTGGCCTGACGTTTCCAGGCCGGGGCTCCTGCTCATTGGAGTCAAGGCACGGACGCCACTTGCCTTGCATTCAGGGGCCTGCTGCCTACCATAGACTGCGTGGATCCCACACGGTGCAACCGCAGGAGCACTTTCATGGAACTCAGCGTGGTACCGGTCGTCAAGCCGGAAACGACCAATTTCATCTTCGGCCAGTCGCACTTCATCAAGACCGTCGAGGACCTGCAAGAAGCCCTCGTGGGCACCGTCCCCGGCATCCGCTTCGGGCTGGCCTTCTGCGAGGCGTCCGGCAAGCGGCTGGTGCGCTGGTCGGGCACCGACCAGGCCCTGATCGACCTCGCCTGCCAGAACGCCATGGCCATTTCCGCCGGCCATAGCTTCATGGTGTTTCTCGGCGATGGATTCTTCCCGGTCAACGTGCTGGCCGCCGTCCGCGCGGTGCCCGAGGTCTGCCGCATCTATTGCGCCACCGCCAACCCGACCCAGGTCATCGTGGCGCAGACGGAGCAAGGCCGGGCCGTGCTCGGCGTGGTGGACGGCGAATCGCCGCTCGGCGTGGAGACCGACACCGACATTGCCGACCGCAAGGGCCTGCTGCGGATGATCGGCTACAAGCTATAGCGCTACCAAACCATTCAGGAGACAACCGATGACCAGCAAGAACACGATCTGTCTGTGGTACGAACGTGACGCCCTTGACGCCGCGAACTTCTACGCCAGGACCTTTCCCGACAGCGCTGTCAACGCCGTCCACCTCGCACCGGGCGACTATCCGGACGGCAAGGAGGGCGACGTCCTGACGGTCGATTTCACTGTCGCCGGCATCCCCTGCATCGGCCTGAACGGCGGCCCGCATTTCAAGCACAACGAATCGTTCTCCTTCCAGATCGCAACGGACGACCAGGCGGAAACCGACCGCCTGTGGAATGCCATCGTCGGCAATGGCGGACAGGAAAGCGCGTGTGGCTGGTGCAAGGACCGGTGGGGACTGTCATGGCAGATTAGCCCGCGCGTCCTCACCGACGCGGTCATGGGCCCGGACCGGGCTGCGGCCAAACGGGCGTTCGAAGCGATGATGACGATGCGGAAGATCGATATTGCGGCGATAGAGGCGGCAGTGCGGGGGTGAAGGTTGCCGGCGGGTCGATGGCGGGATCGCACGGGCCGGCGCCCTGACGCAAGCCCATCAAGCCCCCCGCCGCACCAGCAACAGCGCGGCAATCGCCCGCAAGCCGATGATCCGATGCCCCGCAAACGTCGGATGAATACCATCCCAGAAAAGATACTGGTCCGGATTGGCACAGTAGGGCTTCACCGTGACATTGAGCCGGATGCAGGGCGCCGACACATTGGTCAGCCCGAACACGATCGGCAATGCGGTGATCTCGTGATGCAGCGTGAACACATCCAGCCGCGCAATCGACACGCCCAGGGCCGACTGCAACCCCGCCAGCATCTGCTCCAGCCCCGCATTGAACTGCCGGCTGAAGGCGGTCGCGTAGAACTGCGCCACGGGCCCCTGTAGCCGTGCCTCCGGCGTCAGGCCGATGTCGGGCAGATTGGGAACGAGGAAATTGCGCGCGCCCGCACTGTAGAGCAGCAGCAGGTTGTTCTGGATGACGCCGATGGCCTGCTGCACGATCAACTGGCTTTGCGCCCCGCTCGGGTCCGTCGCGAGCGCCTGGACGGCGTCGCGCAAGTCGTCGCCCCCGACCCACACGACGTAGCGTGCATCACCTGATCCTTTGCCGCCGACATCGGCCAGGTAGCGCGTGACCTGCCCTGTCAGGTCGAACGCCCCGGCCAGCCTGGCTCGGGCGCCGCCCACCGCGTAGTTGAAGGACATCCCGGGATTGCGCAGTGCAGGGCCGGCCTGTGCGATCTGCTCGATCCACGTGGGGCCGTTGCTGAAGTGGTGGCCGTCGAGCGCATATGGCGCGCTGGGGATGAGGCTCTGGAACGGCGGTGCGGAGGCCGTGCCCAGCAGGACGAAGGCATTGCCGGGGTCCGACAGGCTGTCGCCGAAGACGACGACACGCCCGAACGGCGCGGCCAGTGCCGAGGACACAAGCGCGAGCCCCAGCAACGCACCCAGGCAGGTTGCCCTGCACCACCTGACAAAGCTTCGCATGGCCAGCTCTCCCGTCCGGACCCAGCAGAGGCCGGCAGGCGCATCGCGTTGCCGGTGTGCCTCCATGTTAGGCAAGTATCTCCGCGACACAAGGCACGTGGCTGCGTTGTTTCTCTTTCGCGCGCTGGCGCTTTACTTGCAGTGCGCCCAAGGAATTCAGTTTTCGTCATCACTGATCTGCACGTCCTTCAGAATGTGACGCTTTTGACGAACCGCCGGGCAATGCCTAAGCTCCATTGAGTCTCCCAATATGGAGTCTCCCGATTGCCCCGGAGGAGCTACATGGCGGACACGCACGTACTACTCGCCGGCAGCCGCAGGCCGCTGCCGCATAACGCCATCAGGGTGCGGGATGTGGACCCGCACGCGATCGTCGAGGTCACCGTCACGCTGAAGGGCCCCGCGCTTCCCGCGCCCGCGCAGATGCCGGAGAAGGCCCTGTCACGCGAAGAGATTGCGCAGAAGTGGGGCGTCCCGCCTGAAGACGTCCGGAAGGTGGAGCAGGTGCTGCGGTCGTATGGCCTTCAGGTGGTTGAAGTCATGCAGGGTGGCCGGAGCATGCGCGTGCGAGGCGCGGCGTCGGCGATGATCGCGGCGTTCCGGCCCGACCTCGGGATCTACCAGGTTCCCGGCCAGGGACAGATCCGTGCGCGCCACGGCATGCTGATGATTCCGAGCGAGATCGCCGATATCGTCGAGGGGGTCTTCGGGCTGGACCAGCGGCGGATGACCGGGCGTCATGCGCTGGCGGCAGTCCCGGTGCAGCAGCTCGCCCCGCTGACCACGGCGGACCTCGTGAAGCGCTACAACTTCCCCGACGGCGATGGGGCCGGCAAGGCGATTGCCATCGCCGAATTCGGGCAGAGCATCGGCAACGGGCAGGTGCTGCCGCCCGCCTACATCGCCTCCGACGTGGCAACGTTCTGCAAGCGCCAGGGATTGCCCGTCCCCACGGTCAGGATCGAAAGCGTGGGCCTCTCGCCGCTCAGCCAGCAGCAGTACGAGGCCGAGATCCAGGCGTTGCCGAAAGACCTGCAGGATCTCCTCTTCGCGCAGACGGCCGAGACGATGATGGATGCCCAGATCGTCGCCGGACTCTGCCCGAAGGCCGATATCGGGCTGTATTTCGCCACCTGGGGCGAGTCCGGCTGGGTGAACATGCTGGACGAGGTGACGTCGGGAAGCGGACCGGTGCCGGTCGCCCTGTCGGTCAGCTACGGACTCGCCGAAGAGGCCGCGGACTGGAGTCACGGCGCGATGGATTCCATCAACCAGCGTCTGCAGATCGCGGCGATGCAGGGGATCACCGTCTGCGTATCGTCGGGCGACGACGGCAGCGGATGCGACCAGCCGGGCAAGCGCTGCCACGTCGCCTACCCGGCCTCGAGCCCCTATGTGCTGAGCGTCGGCGGCACCATGCTGGCGCCTCAGGCTGGCGGAAAGGTCGACGAAGTGGTCTGGTGGGAGGCGCCCGGCGAACGCACGCAGCAGGGCGGCGGATCGACGGGCGGTGGCATCAGCACCTTGAATCCGCGGCCGCCATGGCAGACCGTCAAGATCGCCTCGCTGAACCCGGGCGCCATCGACGGGCGCATCGTTCCTGACGTAGCCGCCCTCGCGGGCCCGCCGCTCTACGATCTCCTGCTCGACGGCCAGTCCCTGCCCGATGGCGGCACGAGCGCCGCCGCGCCCCTCTGGGCCGGACTGATTGCGCGGATCGATGCCGCCCTGCCTGCCGGCAAGCGCCAGCGTTTCCTCGCGCCGCTGCTGTACAAGGGGGACGTCGGCCAGGCGGGCTTCGGCGACATCGTCTCCGGCCAGAACGCCTCGCACCCCAGCCCCGGCAAGGGCTATTCGGCGAAGGCAGGATTCGACGCCGTGACCGGCTGGGGCGTGCCCAACGGGAAAGGGCTGCTCTCCGCGCTGGGCACTGTCTGAGCACTGTCTGAGCACGCCGCCCCGCTGAGGGCGACCGATTCCAACATGGAGGTTTGCAATGAATGCGACGACCCGGAAGGAAGTCCCGCCCGACCAGCCGCTGCTCGATACGACCCCATACGGCTATGGACCGGACGATTCGGTCACCGATGTCAGCGAGAACGCGGCGATCACCCATCACACGATGAAGCTGGACGGGAAATCGCTGGCCTACACGGCACGCGCCGGCCACCTTGTGACGACCGACCCGTACAGCGCGCAACCCGCCGCCAAGCTGTTCTACGTGGCCTTCACGCTCGATGGCGCGACCGCGTCCTCGCGGCCGGTCACGTTCTTCTATAACGGCGGCCCGGGTTCGTCGTCGGTCTTCCTGCTGCTCGGATCGTTCGGCCCGAGGCGGATCAGGACGAGCATGCCGGGCTTCACCCCGCCGGCCCCCTACGCCATGGAGGACAACCAGGACTGCCTGCTCGACCAGAGCGACCTCGTGTTCATCAATCCCGTCGGCACGGGCTACTCCGGCGCGATTGCACCGGCCACGAACAAGGACTTCTGGGGCGTCGACCAGGATGCGAACTGCATCAAGCAATTCGTCAAGCGCTACCTGACGGTATTCGGCCGCTGGAATTCGCCGAAGTACCTGTTCGGCGAGTCCTACGGAACGCCGCGCACCTGCGTGCTCACGTGGCTGTTGCACGAGGATGGCGTCGACCTGAACGGCATCGTCCTGCAGTCCTCGATCCTCGACTATTCGCAGGCAGCAAACCCGATCGGGCTCCTGCCCACGCTCGCGGCCGACGCCTGGTACCACAAGAAGGTCACGCTATCGCCGGCGCCTGCCGACCTGCCCCCCTTCCTGGCCGATGTAGAGAAGTTCGCCATGGATGGCTATGTCACAGCGCTGAACACCTTCCCGGATTTCGACCCGAAAGCGCTGGCATACCTCAGCGGCATCCTCGGGATTCCGCCCGAGGTCCTCAGGTACTGGAGGCTCGACCCCTCGACCGCAGGCGGTGCGGTATTCCTGACCAGCCTCCTGCTCGACAAGGGGCTCGCCGTGGGCGCCTACGATGGCCGGGTCACGGCCGTGGACACGGGTATTGCCGAGTACATCGACCCGAATTCCGGCGGCAACGATCCGACCATGACTGCCGTCGGCGGTGTCTATACGGCGATGTGGAATGTGTTCCTCAACGAGGAACTGCAATTCACGTCGACCTCGCCCTTCATGGACCTGAACGACCAGGCCTTCCTCAACTGGGACTTCGGCCACGTCGATCCGACCGGCGCGCAGCGGGGCGGTGGCGCGAGCCTGTACACGGCGGGCGATCTCGCCGCCGCCATGGCGCTCAATCCGTACCTGCGTGTGTTCTCGGCGAACGGCTACTACGATGCGGTCACGCCGTTCTTCCAGACCATCCTGAACTTCCAGGAGATGCCGCTCGACAACGCGCATATCGAGCGCAACATGACGGTCAGGCTCTATCCGTCCGGTCATATGATCTACCTCGACAATGCGTCGAGAACCGCGATGAAGGCGGACCTGTCCGTCTTCTATGGGGGATCGGAGACGCACCGGGCAACCGTCGAGGCTGCGCTGCCGGCGCGCGATGCCCAGGGGGTGTACGCGGCCAGGTTTGGCAGGCGACTGAGCCGTACGCCGTACTGAGAGACCAAAATGCCATCGGTTTGCTCCCCTCTCCCGCTTGCGGGAGAGGGGTTGGGGGAGAGGGCAGGCGGTCTTGCAACCCATATTGCTCAACGCGGCGCCGCGCCCTCTCCCCCAGCCCCTCTCCCATGCATGGGAGAGGGGAGCAAACAATGAGCCTCTTCTATTACCTGACGCCAGCCATCGTCTGGATGTCGCCCGCGTCCGGGGCAGCCCCGGCAGTGACACTTGTCCGAGGCGCCGTCTCCGCCCTCGCCTGCCGGCGCAGGCTTTCCGTCGTCTCGTGCTTGCCGTCGGCACTCCAGCCCGGGGGCATGAGCAGGTAGCCGATGGCCTTCCACACGCTGCGGGACCCGATCATGTCGCGGCCCAGGCTGGCCCAGTGCTCGAACTGGTTGACCAGCGGGTTATGCGTGGTGGTCGGCTTGACCAGGCCGTACCGGCACGGCTCGTCGGCGCGCTCGGCGATGTAGGTGCCGAACAGACGGTCGAAGACGACCAGCACGCCGCCGTAGTTCGCGTCGAGGTAATCGACGTTCGACGCATGGTGCACGCGGTGCGCCGACGGGGTGTTGAAGAGGTACTCGAACCAGCCGAGCCGCGGAATCCACGTGGTGTGCAGCCAGAACTGGTACAGCAGGTTGAGGCTCAGCACCGCCAGCACGACCTCGGGACGCACGCCCAGCCAGACCAGCGGCGCGAAGAACATGGCGGTGCCGGTGAGCTTGCCGGTCCAGCCGAGGCGGTAGGCGGTGCCGAGCGTCAGTTCGTTGGGCGAGTGGTGCACCGCGTGCGTGGCCCAGAAGAAGCGGACGCGGTGGGCCGCGCGGTGGTACCAGTAGTAGCAGAACTCCTGCCCGAGGAAGACCAGCAGCACCATCAGCGCGCTGCGCGACTCGACCGTGTAGATGCGGTGCGTCCAGGCGAACGAGAAGATCGGTGCGGCGAGCGACAGCGGCAGCAGCGCGAGCAGCTTGCGGCCGACGAGGTCGGCGAGCGACATCCAGACTTCGTGCCAGGGGAACGCCCGGCCGGCCCGGGTGGCCTTGCGGGCCAGCACGGCGGCCTCGACCAGCGAAACGCTCACGACGAATAGCGTGACGTAGAAAGTGATTTTGCCAAGGTGAAGCATGTGACCTGTCCAGTGCGTGGGGTTGTGACGCATGGCGGGTGATGGGTCTGCCGTCGCGTCGGTGAGGCAACTGTAGTGAGCACCGGCGGCTGGCGCCATGCGGGAAATATGTCGCCGCATGTCATGCCTTCCGGCCGCCCGTGCCGTGTAACAGCGCGACATCTTTCCCACCGCGACGAACGCCGACCCCCGTCCTATAGTTCGGCCCGTTGCCGCGATGCACAGCGGCCCGAACCGAACAGAAGGACCTCCGATGACCCCGCGTTTCCGTTTCCGTTTCCGTTTCCCGCAGACATCACGCCTCCCCCGCCTTCCCCGCCTCCTCGGCATTGCCGCCAGTTCGCTGGTCCTCCTCGCGAGCACGCCCGCCCTCGCCGCCTGGTCCGGCCACGGCACGGCCTATACGCCGCATGGCGTCTACAACGGCGCGCACTATGGCGCCTGCGGCGGCGGGAGCTGCACGCATGCCGGCGGCGTGGTCGGCCCCTACGGCGGACTGGCCACCAACACCGGCACCGTCACCCGCACCGCCCCGGGACAGTTCTCGAACGCCGGCACCGCCACCGGCCCGAACGGCCGCTCGGTACAGCACGACGGCGACACCAGTTGCGCGGGCGGCACCTGCTCGCATACCGGCAGCCTGACCGGCGCCAACGGGCAGACCGCCACCACGGCCGGCAGCGTGACGCGCGACGGGCCGGGCGAATATGCCTCGTCCGGCACCGTGACCCGGGCGAACGGCAACACCGTCAGCCATGCCGCCTCGACGGACTGCGCCGGCTCGACCTGTGTCCGCGCCGGGACCGTGACGGGCGCGGACGGCGGCACGGTCAACCACGGCGGCAGCGCGACCCGCGTGGCGCCGGGAGTGGTCACGACGGGCGGCGGCAGCACAGTCGTCCATGGCACCACCGTGGCGACCGGCGGTTCGGTCACGGCGGTCGGCGCGACGATCGCCATCAGCACGCCCGCACCCGCCGTCGTCGTGCCCCCGCCCGCCGCGATCTATGTGCCGCCCCCGCCGCCGGCGACCGTCTACGTCGCGCCGCCGAAGGTGGTGGTCGCCCCGCCGCCCCCGGTGAGCGTGGTCATCGCCCCGCCCCCGCCGCGCCCGCCGAAGGTGGCCGTCGTCGCGCCGCCTGCGCCAGTGGTCGTCGCCGCCATGCCGCCGCCGATGGTGATCGTCAGGCCCACGCCGGTGCCGCGCGCGGTCTATGTCACACCCCGCCCGATCTATGTGGAACGGGCGCCACGCCCGGTCGTGATGGTGCCGGGGCACTGGGTCGGCCGGGTCTGGGTGCCTGAGCACTATGCCGCCTAACCTTGATGACTCGCTCCTGATTTCCACCCAACCGCGCCGGCAACGCTCAGCCGGCCACCCCACGGAGAACATCGTGAAGAAGATGATCGCAGTAGTGATCTTGTGTATTGTTTGGGCAGGCGTCGCCACCGGCGCATCGGCCCAGGGCGTTGGCGGCCCGGCCGCCGGCGGCGCGCGGGCCGGGCGTGCGGTGCAGCAGATCCAGGCGCGGTTCGCCAGCGCCAACACCACGCGCGACGGCAAGCTGACCCGCGAGCAGGCCGCCGCCGGCATGCCGATGGTCGCCAGCCATTTCGACGAGATCGACACGCGGCACGACGGCTACGTGACGCTGCCGCAGATCGAGGCATTCGCCCGGGAACGCATGGCCGCACGCTGACCAACACGCTGACCGACGATCGGGACCGGAGACCCTTGATGGACCAGGAGAGCAGGATCCTCGTACTCGACGACGAAGCCGAGCTGCGCAACATGCTGCAACGGTTCCTGACCAGCCACGGCTTTCGCGTGCGCGCGGTGGCCGACGGCCGGCAACTCGATCGCCACCTGCACCGCGAGCCCTACGACCTGCTCGTGCTCGACCTGATGATGGAACCCGAGGACGGCCTCGCCATCTGCCGCCGCCTGCGTGCCGAGGGACAGACGCTGCCCATCCTGATGCTCACCGCCAAAGGCGACCCGATGGACCGCGTGGCCGGGCTCGAGACCGGCGCCGACGACTACCTCGCCAAGCCCTTCGTGCCCGACGAACTGGTCGCGCGCATCCGCGCCCTGCTGCGCCGCCAGAAAATGGCGGCGGGCGACCCCACCGTCACCACGCAGACCCTGCGCTTCGGCGAGTTCGAGTTCGACGTCGGCAAGCAGACGCTGCTGCGCCGGGGCGAGCCGGTGGAAGTGCATTCGGCGCAGATGCTCCTGTTGCACGCGCTCGGCTCCTCCCCCAACCGGCCGGTGAGCCGCGACAACCTCCTCGCCCGCGCACGCGGCCGCGACCACAACGCGCTCGACCGCAGCATCGACGTGCAGATCCTGCGGCTGCGCCAGATCGTGGAGGACGACCCCTCCAAGCCGCGCTTCATCAAGACCGTGTGGGGCGTGGGCTACATGCTCGTGGCGGGCGTCGGCACGTGAGGGCCGTGGTGCGACTCGGCCTGCCCCGCTCGCTGCTGGCACGCAATATCGCGCTGCTGGTGGCCCTGGTGGCGGTCACCCTCGCCTGCTCGCTGACCGTACTGCTGCACTACGTCCAGCGCCCGCGCATCGAGCGCGCCGCCATCATCTTCTCCGACTACGTGAAGACGCTCGACCGCGTGGTCGCCACCGTGCCGGACGACCCCCGCAGCCTCGCGGCGGCCGGGCTCGGTGGGCAGTTGCAGGACCCGGCCGCCGACGAACCCGTACGCAAGCCCGACCCGCTGCGGCGCTTCCGCACCTACCAGCGCGAGGCCTTCCTCGACGCCCTGCAACGCCACCTGCCGCCCGACATGCCCGTGCGCTGGGAGTCCGGCGAGGCCGACCAGCAGGAACGCCTGTGGATCCGCCTCCATGTGGGCGACGCCCATCGCTGGATCGCCCTGCCGATGACCGAGGACGCCCGGGCCGGCGGCATCACCGCCGCGCTGCTGCTGTCCACCGTCCTCGCCCTGCTGGCGGCGCTCACCGGCTACCTGATCCAGCTGCACCTGAGCCGTCCCCTGCGCAATCTCGCCGCGGCCGCCGGCGAGATCTGCGCGGGCCGCTCGCCGCCGCCGCTGCCCACCGACGGCCCGACCGAGATCGCCCAGGTCAGCAGCGCCTTCAACCAGATGACGCAGGCGCTGCAGCAGGCGGAGCAGACGCGCGCGCTGATGCTGGCCGGCGTGTCGCACGACATCCGCACGCCGCTGACCAAGCTGCGGCTGGCCATGGCGATGTCGATCCCGCGCGGCGCCGACGACGCCTTCGTCGCCTCGGCCGAGGGCTATCTCGATCACATCGAGACCATCCTCCAGCAGTTCATGGACTACGCCGGCAGCGGCGAGAAAGAACTACCGGAACCCGGCGACCTCAACGCGCTGGTCGGCCAACTCGCCTCGGACTTCGCCGGCCTCGGCCATGAGTTCGAACTGTCGCCCGGCGCGCTGCCGCCGGTGCCGTTCCGCCCTGTCAGCCTGATGCGCCTGCTGATGAACCTGATGCAGAACGCGGTCGTCTACGGCAAGACCGGACTGAGCGTGCGGACGTGGCGCGAGGGCGACGCTGTGCGCGTGGCCGTGGGAGACCGGGGCTCGGGCATCGGCGCCGACGAGCTCGAACGGCTCAAGGCGCCCTTCAGCCGCGGCGTCAATGCGCGCACCCATTCGGGCGGCACGGGCCTCGGGCTGGCGATTGTCGACCGCATCGCGCGGCTGCATGGCGGCACGCTCGAATTCCGCCCGCGCGCGGGTGGCGGGATGGAAGCTGTGGTGACGCTGCCGTTGGGGCAAGGTGGGCAAGGCTGAGGCGGTCGCCCGCCTGCGTGACATCGGGCGAAATAACTTCCGCGTGGCGCTATGCGCCGGCTTTTCCGATACTTCGGTCACCGCGCCGCAGCACACGGTGACCCCGGCAAGCCGACGCGCGAAAGCCATCCCAGACGCCCACAAGGACCCGACATGCAGACCACGCTTCACGCCCTCGCCACCCGACTCACCCTTGCCGCCTTCGCCGCCACCGCCATCCTGGCCACCGGCAGCGCCAGCGCCGCAGCCCTGCCGCAGCCGGTGCGTGCCGACGTCATCTACGTCCACGCCTTCGGCGCCGAAGCCGGTCAGGTGAAGCTGGACAACGGCATGGCGCAAAAGCTGAAGACCCTCGCAGCCGGCGGTTCCGCCGCCAATACGCAATCGCGCACCGCGACCGGCGCGCGCGACGAGGTCGCCGACGAGATCGTCCGCCAGTTGCAGGCGAAGGGCCTGCATGCCGAGCGGCTCGACGGCCCGGTGCCGGCCAATGTCAACGCACTGGTCGTCGAGGGCGACTTCCGCAAGATCGACGAGGGCAGCCATCGCCGCCGCCTGCTGATCGGGCTTGGCGCGGGCAAGAGCGAAGTGGGCGCATCGGTGCGGGTGTCGTACCAGCCCGCGAATGGCGCGGCGGTGCCGGTGCGCAGCTTTGTCGCCGACGCGGACAGCGGCCATCTGCCCGGCATGGCCGAGACGGGCGGCATCGGGGCGGCGGCGGGCCACCTCGCCGCAGCGGCCGGCACCGGGGCGGGCCTGCACTGGGCGTCGGCGCTGCGCGGTGACGGCGTCGATGCCGACGCCGTGCGGCTCGGCGATGCGATTGCGAAGGAAGTGGCGGCCTCGGCCACGCCCGCGGCCTGAACGCCTGCGTCGGCTGCACGTCATCCCCGCACGGCACCCCCGCATGTCTCCCCCTTTACACTGGACGGATTCCGGCGACGGATATCCCTCCGGGATCCTCCGCGCCGCCACACGAAACGCGGAGCACTCCATGAAAGTCTGTATCGTCGGCGCCGGCGCCATCGGCGGCCTGCTCGGGACCCGGCTGGCGTCCTCGGAACTGGCCGAGGTCACTGCCCTCGCCCGTGGCGCCACGCTCGCGGCACTACGGGAACACGGCTGGCGGACACGCCACGCCGGCGAACTCACCCGCGCCCCCGCCCGCGCCGAAGACAAGGCCGGCAAGCTCGGCCCGCAGGACCTGGTCATCATCGCCGTCAAGGGGCCGGCACTGGCGCAGGTGGCAGCCGACATCGCGCCGCTCGTCGGCCCGGATACCGTCGTGCTCCCGGCCATGAACGGCGTGCCATGGTGGTTCTGCCACGGGCTCCCCGGGCTGGGCGATGCACCGCTCGAATCCGTCGATCCGGGCGGCCGGATCTCGGCGCGGATCGGCTTCGGCCACGTCGTCGGCTGCGTGGTCCACATCAGCGCCAGCACGCCCGAACCCGGGCTCGTGGAGCACAAGATGGGCCTCGGCCTCATCATCGGCGAACCGGGCTGCGGCAACAGTGAACGCGTCGCGCGGCTCGCGTCCCTGCTCGGCGGCGCAGGCTTCGATGTCACCGCGTCGCCGAACGTGCGGCGCGAGATCTGGTACAAGCTGTGGGGCAACCTCACGATGAATCCGGTATCGGCCCTCACCGGCGCCACCATGGACCGCATCCTGGCCGACCCGCTGGTGCGCCGCTTCTGCTCCGCCGCGATGGAAGAGGCCGCCCTTGTCGGCCGCCGCATCGGCTGCCTCGTCGAACAGTTGCCGGAAGACCGTCATGCCATCACCGCGACGCTCGGGGCCTTCCGCAGTTCCATGCTGCAGGACGTCGACGCCGGCCGCCCCATCGAACTGGATGCGATCGTCGGCGCGGTGCACGAGATCGGCCAGCGGCTGGGCATCGCCACGCCGAATATCGACGCGCTGTTCGGGCTGACGCGCCTGTTCGGGCGCGTGCATGGGCTGTATCCGGAACCGGCGCCTCAGGCGCCCCGCTGACGCCCGGCCGGCGCCGGCCCCGCCTCGCCCGTCAGGTCGAGCACCACCACGCGCAGATTCCAGTCATCGGGACAAACCGTGTCGGTAAAGCCGAGCCGATGCGCCAGCCCGCGCATTCCCCGATTCGAGGCCAGCACGAAGCCCTCCATGGTGCGATACCCGGCCACCCGGGCGGCGTGGATGAGCGTCTGCATCAGCAGCTTCGCCAGGCCGAGGCCGTGCCAGCCGTCGATGACCGTCACGGCAAACTCGCAGGTGTCGCTCCCCGGCGCCGCCGCGTACCGCGCGCCGCCCACGAGGGCGCTGCCTTCGCTGTCATCCATGGCCGCCACGAGCACGAATTGCTGCACGGGCACCGGATGCGTGGCCGATTCGAGCATCGCCTCCGGCAGGTCCTTCATGGAGGCCATGAGGCGGGTATAGCGCGACTCGTCGGAAAGGAGACGAAAGGCGTCGTGCAAGGCGTCCTTGTCCTGCGGGCGGATTTCGCGCACGACCAGTTGCGCGCCGTTGCGCAGGATGACCCTGACTGGCAGGGACAATTCCGGGGAGGGGTCGTGCAGCATGGTCGGGCTCCGGCAAGGGCACCGCGTAAGGGTAGGCCGGGCCGGGTTGAAAGTCGAGATGGCGGATTCGCCACTCCCACCGTCGAACCGGTGCCTTGCTCGCCTCCGCACCGACATTTTTTGTGCAACTGCGGAATAGATCGCCCGCCTCGCGTGTATCTCCCGGGTAGGCCCTTCTTCCCCGGGAGCATGCATTGACCGATCTTTCCTCACGCACCGACCCGCGCCTCTGCGTGCCGTGCCGCCTGGCGGCCATCGGCGCCGTGGTGGCCGCCCTCGCCGGCGGCTTTGCCTATGTGGCCGGGTGGCTCACGCCGCACCGCCTCACCACGCGGGCCATCATCGACCAGTTCCAGCGCAACGCCGGCCTGCATGAAGGCTTCCGGCGCAACCACGCCAAGGGCGTCTGCGTCGACGGCTACTTCGAAAGCCGGGGCGCGGCGGCCTCGCTGTCATCGGCCGGCGTGTTCGCGGCGGGCCGCATCCCGGTTACGGGGCGGTTGGCCATCCCGGGCAGCAATCCCACGGCGCCCGACGGCAGCTCGCCGATCCGCAGCATGGCGCTGCTGTTCAGGCAGGCCGACGGCCAGCAATGGCGCACCGGCATGAACTCCGCGCAGCTCTTCCCGGTCCACACGCCGGAGCAGTTCTACCAGCAGCTCGTCGCCGCGCAGCCCGACCCCGCCACCGGCAAACCCGATCCGGCAAGGATGAAGGCGTTCTTCGCGGCCAATCCCGAGACGCAAGGCTTCCAGGCCTGGCTGAAGGACCATCCGCCCTCGTCGAGCTATGCCAATGGCGCCTACTACAGCGTCAACGCGTTCTACCTGGTCGACGCCAGCGGCCACCGGCAGGCGGTGCGCTGGTCGATGCAGCCGGAGACGCCGTATGCCCCGCTGACCGATGCCGCGAAAGCCGATCCGTCGTGGCTCGCCGACGACCTCGCCCATCGCCTCGAAGCCGGCCCGCTGCGCTGGCGCCTCGTCCTGACGCTCGGCGCCCCCGGCGACCCGACCGACGACGCCACCAGGACCTGGCCCGACGACCGCCGGCAGCTCGAGGCCGGCACGCTCGTGATCGAGCACGCGAGCGCCCAGTCCGACGGCGCCTGCCGCGACGTCAACTTCGACCCGACCATCCTGCCGACAGGCATCTCCCCCTCGGGCGATCCCCTGCTCGCGGCGCGCTCGGCGGCCTACGCGGTCTCGTACCAGCGCCGCACCCGCGAGGTTGCGCTCGGCGCGCACTGACCCGCCTTCCGCCCCCCGATAGAGAACAGAACCCGCAGGAACCCATGACTTCTCCACACAGGCAATCCAACGACTTCAGCGGCCCGCAGAAGCTGCTGCACTGGACGATGGCCGTCCTGATCCTCGCCATGCTGTTCGTCGGGGTCGGGATGGTGAGCACCGTCTCCCGTGCGCACGAGACGCTCGTCGACCTGCATCGGCCGCTCGGCATCGCCCTGCTGCTGCTCGTGATCGTCCGCATCGCCGTGCGGCTGCGCCGCGGCAGTCCGCCGCTGCCCGACAGCATGCCGCCCGCGCAACGAACCGTCGCAAGGCTGTCGCACGTGGTCCTGTACGCCCTGATGGTGGCCATGCCGCTGGTGGGCTGGGGCATGCTGTCGGCCGGCGGCTACCCGGTGACGATGGCGGGCGCCTTCCACCTGCCGCCGATCCTGCCCGCCGACGTGCGGCTGTTCGCGCTGCTGCGCACGCTGCATGCGTGGCTGGCTTTCACGCTGTTCGGGGTCGTATTGATGCACCTGGCCGCCGCGCTGCTGCACGGGCTGGTCCTGCGCGACGGGGTGTTCGGCGCGATGGCGCCGCGCCGGCTCAGGCCGTAGGGCGGCGTTCAGGCAAACTGCATGAACACGTAGGCCGACCCCAGCAAGAGCACCGCCCCCGCAAGGATGGCGTAGTACCGGATGCCATGCTGCGGCAGCTCCGGATCGTGCGGGTGATGAATGACGCGGCGCATGGCAGTGGCGGCTTCCGCAGGCAGATACATCACGACGATGGCTTCTCCGCGGCGGGCGCAGCCTTGCCGAGGAAGCCGAATTCAACCGGGAACCGCGCATAGAAGACGCGCACGTCTTCCTTCGCCAGACGGTCGAAGAGCCTCTGTACCTCTTCCTCCGTGGCGATCATCGTGATTTCTTCGGGACGGTCCGCCAGCTCGACGAAATGCCAGCTGTGGAACTTGTGGTCGTGGCCGATGCCTTCGGCCGCCACAAGGTGGGTCGCGCCACGGAAGTTGAGTTCGCGCATGACCTGCAGCAGCCAGTGCGAAAGCTGCTTGCCGTGGTAGCGGCGATTTTCGACCGTGTACAGCGTGACCTGGAACCCTTGCATGATGCTACTCCCACGCTTTGCTGCTTCGCGCTTGCAGGGTGAACCGCTGCATTCAGTGTAGTCCCGCCGGGGGAGATTGCACTGCGCGGTACCGCGCACTGTGTCCGTGCGCCAACACCGGGGACCGGCGCCTTCCCGCTGTCATGCCTGCGTGCCGCCGCCCGCTGAACCGAACACCACCGGCGTCTTCGCGTAGAACAGCGAGAGGCCTTCTTCCCCGTCGAGCCGCTCGAACACGCGCGCCCAGTCGGCTTCGCCGAGCACGACGGACACCTCCACCGGCTGGTCGACCTTCGAGAACAGATGGAAGCCGTGGAAGTGGTGGCGATGGCCCACGCCTTCCTGGCAGACCATCATCGAGGCGCCGTGGACACCCATCGCCTCCAGCGTCTCCAGCAGCCATTCGGCCACGCCCTGCGCGCCGTGCCGGTGGGCCTGCTGGGTGAAGAATGTCACCTGGTAGCCGTTCGCCATGATTGCCTCCGGAGGTCATCCGCGCCGCTGCATTGCTTCCCTCTCTACCTTACTACGGTCGTTCCGCCGTTGCGTCCTGCCGGCCGCACAGCGTCACGGCCAATGCGTGCGCGGCGGAACGCACTTTCGTGCATGCCCCTCGCCCCTTTCGGCGCATTTCCCCCACGCAAGTGACGGTTATCCACTATCAATACAGGCACATGCGGGCCCGACACACGCAGACCAAACGAGAAAAAGCATGGCGACCTCCCCCAATGACCTGCCGTCGTGGACGCTGTGGATGCCTGCCGCGAGCTGGCTCACGCTTGTCGCCGGCCTGCTGCTGCCGGGCTACGGCTGGCTGACCGCGGTGTCGGCGCTCACGCTGGTAGGGGCAGTGCTGGCGGCCGTGCATCATGCCGAGGTCGTGGCCCACAAGGTCGGGGAGCCGTTCGGCACGCTGGTGCTGGCCATCGCCGTGACGGTGATCGAGGTCGCGCTGATCGTCTCCGTGCTCGTGTCCGCCGGACCCGAGAAAAGCGCGCTGGCACGCGACACCGTGTTCGCCGCCGTGATGCTGGTCTGCAACGGCATCGTCGGCATCTGCCTGCTGGTCGGGGGGCTGCGCCACCACGAGCAGGACTTCCACGCCAGCGGCGCCACGGCGGCCCTCGCCGTGCTCGGCGCGCTCATGATCATCACGCTCGTGCTGCCCAACTACAGCCTGGCGGCGCCGGGGCCGCAGTTCACGCCGCGGCAACTGGCATTCTCCGCGAGCGCATCGCTGGTGCTCTACGGCTGCTTCGTCTTCGCGCAGACGGTGCGCCACCGGGACTATTTCCTGATGGAGGGCAGCGGCGAGGACGACCATGCGCCGCCGCCCACGGCGAAGATCACGCTGACGAGCAGTGTCATGCTGGTGGTCTGCCTGGTCGCCGTGGTCGGGCTGGCGAAGCTGTTGTCGCCGTCGGTGGAAGCGGCGGTGGCGCGCATGGGTGCGCCGGACGCGGCGGTCGGCATCGTCATCGCCGCGCTCGTCCTGCTGCCGGAATGCATGGCAGCCGTGCGCGCGGCCAACGCGAACCGCCTGCAGACCAGCCTCAACCTCGCGCTGGGCTCCGCGCTGGCCTGCATCGGCCTGACGATTCCCGCCGTGGCGCTGGTCACCACCGTGATCGGCCAGCCCCTCACGCTCGGACTCGACCCGCGCGATACCGTGTTGCTGCTGCTCACGCTGCTGATCAGCACCCTGACGCTGAGCCTGGGCAAGGCCACCTTCCTGCAGGGCATGGTCCACCTCGTCATTCTTGGCGCCTACCTGATGCTGGCGTTCGGGCCGTAAGTCCCATCGGCCCAGGCCATCCCCCCCAGGCCATTCCGTGCGGAAAACACTGGCGCAGCAGTCCGCGCGTGTTCTCGCATTCCCGTACTGTCCCATTCCGTCAAATCTTTGTCCCGATAAGTAAAATCTCCGTCGTGTAGCCGAACATACTGCGGATCGCACCGCCGGAGAGAGAACGGCGGGCTTTTCACAAGAACGACGCAGTCGTAAGAGGGCACTCGATCCGCCCCATAGGAGACACACACATGCACCTGCATCCCGCTGATGCGCAGGCAGGCGGCCGCAACGACTATCTGGTCAGCAAGGGCCGCGCCTGGTTTGCTTTTGCCATGACCTTCGGGTTGATGCTGTTCGACTACATCGACCGCCAGGTCATCGTTTCGCTGTTTCCGCACCTGAAGGCCGCCTGGAGCCTGTCGGACAAGCAACTCGGCGCGCTGGTATCGATCATCTCCGTGGTCGTTGCGCTGGGCGGCATCCCCGTTGCGCTGATGGCGGACCGCTACAGCCGGGTGAAGAGCATCGTCCTCATGGCGGTGGTCTGGAGCATGGCCACCATCTCCTGCATGTTCACGCGGAACTACGCGCAACTGTTCGCCGCGCGTGCCGTGGTGGGTGTCGGCGAGTCCGGCTATGGCTCCGTCGGCGCGGCGCTGATCGGCAGCCTGTTCCCGGCGCGGCTGCGCTCGATGCTGCTCGGCGCCTTCTTCGCGGCGGGGTCGGTCGGCGCGGTGCTCGGCGTGGTGCTGGGCGGCGTGATCACGGCGCGCTGGGGCTGGCAGGCTGCGTTCGGCGTGGTTGGCGTGCCCGGCCTGATCATGGCCCTTCTCTTCCTGCTCGTGCCCGACTACAAGACCGTGGCCCTCCAGCCCCAGGCGGTGGGCGCCAGCGGGCGTACGCAAGGCATCCTCGGCCAGATGGTTTCGGCGCTGACGGGTTCCCGCACGCTGTGGTGGACCTGTCTCGGTGCCGCCATGCAGCTCGTGGTGGTGTCCACGGTCTGGGCCTGGCTGCCGAGCTACCTGAATCGCACCCACGGCATCCCGGTCGACCACGCGGCTATGCAGGCTGCCCTGGTCGTGCTCTGCGGCGCCGCCGGCTCGCTCTTCTGGGGCATCGTGGCAGACCTGTTCGCGACGAACCAGCCGCGCAACAGGTTCAAGGTGGTGGCATCGCTGTGCCTGATGACCGCGCCGGTCCTGGCCGTCGCCTTCGGTGCGTCGGATTCCCTCAACCAGCAATTCCTGATGATTGCGCTTGGCGGATTCCTGATGACCTGCGCGGTCGGCCCGGCCGCCGGTGTGGTGCTCGACGTGGTCCACCCGGGCCTCCGGTCCACCGGGGCCGCGCTGCTCTCCCTGTTCCAGAACCTGTTCGGCCTCGCCATCGGCCCCTTCGTGGGCGGTGCCTTGTCCGATGCATTCGGGCTGCAGCAGGCGCTGACGATCATGCCGGTATTCGGCGTTCTCGCTGCGATCTGCTTCATGCGCGCGTCACGTACCTACGAACGCGATGTGCGTCAGGTGGCGGAAGTCGTACAGGCAGGTGCCGCATCGGTCGGTAGCCCCACGGCGACGCTCGCGGCTTGATTGCCCCAGATCCTGCCGGGCGTGCCGTGCATGCGCCGGCGGGCACCCGAACTGTACAGGGCGGACACCTGTGCGGGGACATGGTTGACGCATTCCATGCCAGAGGCCCGTAAAGCACAAAGCCCGCACGAGGCGGGCTTCAGATCGGTGGTTGGGTGCGGCGATTGGCCGCCTTCTTGCGGCTGGCGCCCACATCAAACCCAAACATCGCGAAAAAGTCGTTTCCAGAAAAGGCCGTCACGGAAACCTACTGTGTCTGGTTGCGGGGGCAGGACTTGAACCTGCGACCTTCGGGTTATGAGCCCGACGAGCTGCCAACTGCTCCACCCCGCGGGCCGAAATATACGCGAGTTGGCGGCATCTGGATAGCTCCGGGTGAAAAAAGAAAAAGAGACGTCCCGTGCTAGATTAGCCGCGACCACCGAACGGGAGGAGCGACAAGTGTGGCGGGATTCGTGACAGGCCCCGGATGGACTCGCTGATCACAGCCGCGGCGCGCGCACTGGCCATGGGCGATCCGCTCGGCGCGCTGAACCGCATCGCCCTGCGCGACGACGCCGCCGCGCTGGCCCTGCGCGGCATCGCGATGGCCCAGCTTGGCGATCTGCCCCGCGCCAAGACGCTGCTGCGCAGCGCCGCCCGCGCCTTCGGGCCGAGGGAGGCAATGGCCCGCGCACGATGCGTCGTGGCCGAAGCCGAGATCGCGCTTGCCTCGCGTGACCTGGCCTGGCCGGTCAAGGCCCTCCATGCGGCACAGGCCACGCTCGAACGCCACCGCGACCACGTCAACGCCGCCCACGCGCAATACCTCGACATCCGCCGCCTGCTGCTGATCGGCCGGCTCGACGAGGCCGAGGACCGGCTCGCCTCGCTCGACCTCTCGCCCTTCCCACCCGCCTTTCCTCCCGCCCTGCTTGCCGCCCATGCACTGGTCGTCGCAGGCATCGCCATGCGCCGCCTCCACGCCCGGCAGGCACGTGCCGCGCTGGCCGACGCGGAACGGGCCGCCCGTGCCGCCGGCATTCCCGCGCTTACGGCGGAGGTCGAACACTTGGCGCTCGTCCTCGACTCCCCCGCGGCGCGACGGATTACGCAGGGCGAGGCGCGGCCGCTCCTGCTCGACGAGGTGGAAACGCTGCTCGCCTCGCCAGCGCTCGTCGTGGATGCCTGCCGCCATGCCGTGCGCGAGGACGGCACGGTCATTCCGCTCGCCAGCCGCCCGGTGCTGTTCACGCTTGCCCGCACGCTGGGCGAGGCATGGCCGGCCGATGTCCCGCGCGAAACCCTCATTGCCCGCGCCTTCCGCACGAAGCATTTCGACGAGACGCACCGCGCCCGCCTGCGGGTGGAAATCGGCCGGCTGCGCGCCGCGCTCAAGCCGCTGGCCGGTGTCGGCGCGACGAAGACAGGCTTCGCGCTGACGCCCCGCCATGCGCGCGAGGTGGTGGTACTGGCCCGTCCGGTCGAAGACGCCCACGCCGCCACGCTGGCCCTCCTTGCCGACGGCGAATCGTGGTCCAGTTCCGCGCTGGCGCTGGCCCTCGGTGCCAGCCAGCGTACCGTGCAGCGGGCACTCGACGCACTGGCCTCCGACGGCAAGGTCCAGCCGGTCGGACAAGGCCGCGCACGCCGCTGGATGACACCGCCCATCGCCGGATTCGCGACCGCCTTGTTACTCCCCGCCCCGCTGCCGGGTGACTAGCATGGAGCCATCCCACCACCGGAGACCGCCATGAAACACACCCCCGCCCAGATCGTCCGCGAATACGGCCCCTTCCCGGGCATCGACCACGTCCACGGCCTGACGTATGACGGCAGGCAGGTCTGGTTCGCCTCCGGCGACAAGCTCAACGCGCTCGATCCCGCCAGCGGCGAGACCGTCCGTTCGATCGATGTCGCGGCCCACGCCGGCACCGCCTTCGACGGCCGCCACCTGTATCAGATCAGCGAAAGCCGCATCCAGAAGATCGACCCGCAGACCGGCCGCGTGCTCGCCACCATCCCGGCTCCCGGCGGCGGCGGCGACTCGGGCCTCGCGTGGGCCGAGGGCTCGCTGTGGGTCGGCCAGTACCGCGACCGCAAGATCCACCAGATCGATCCGCAGACCGGCGCGATCCTGCGCACCATCGAGTCGAACCGCTTCGTCACCGGCGTGACCTGGGTCGACGGCGACCTGTGGCATGGCACCTGGGAAGGCGAGCAGAGCGAACTGCGGCGCATCGATCCGCGCACCGGCGAAGTCCTGCAGGCGCTGCGGCTGCCGGACGGCATCGGCGTGTCGGGGCTGGAGGCGGACGGCGCCGACCGCTTCTACTGCGGAGGGGGCAACAGCGGCAAGGTCAGGGTGGTGCGCCGGCCCGGTCGCGACGAATAGCGGCTCAGCGGCCCTGCCCACTCCGCCAACTACGGCAATATCCCCACGCAATCCCCCGCAAGTGCGAGCTTGCGGGGGATTTCTTGTGCCAACCCGGCACGTCCCCAATGCATTTCCATCCAGTCAATCAGGCTCGGATTGAAATGAGTCGCGCCTCATACCTTGGTCAACCTAAATCAAAATTCCCTGAAATAGCCGCCTTTTGTCAGCCATTTCGGCCCTTTCCCCGGTACTCTCCGCCCCCATAATTTCGAAACGCGAATTATTCGCATTATTGCTATTGAAGCGGGTGTCGCCCGGACGGGGCACGTCCGCCAGGGCCGGATATGACAAGAACGACTCGCCGCCAGTCGCGGCATTCAGGAGAGAAGTGGCGCATTGCACCCACCCGCTGGACGCGCCTGGCCGCGACGATGGCCTCGGTGACCGTTGCCCTGGCCATTGGCGCGTGCGGGGGCGGCAGCGATGGCGGCAAGACACAGCCGCCGCCTGATGCCCGACTCTCGGCGATGGCGCTGGTAGGCGAGAAGATGTTCTCCGACACGGCGCTGTCGGCCTCGGGCAAGCAATCCTGCGCGACCTGCCACGTCGCCAGCCGTGCCTTCGCCGGCGACGATCCGCTGCCGGTGCCGCTGGGCGGTCCCGGCATGGACCTGCCGGGGCTGCGCAACACGCCGTCGCTGGCCTATGCGGTCTTAACCCCCGCCTACCATGTGGAGTCCGACGGCACCGCCATCGGCGGCTTCTTCCGCGACGGTCGCGCGGCCTCGCTGGCCGACCAGGCCCGGATGCCGTTCCTCACGCCGTTCGAGATGGCCAACGCGTCGCCCGACGAGGTGCTCGCCAGGCTGCTGACGCGGCCCTATCTCGCCGATTTCAAGGCCGTGTTCGGTGAAGCCTCGGTGCAGGACGCCACCACCGCCCTGCGCAACATCGGCCAGGCCATCGCGCAGTACGAGAAGGAAGAGCCCGCCTTCCGCCCGTTCTCCAGCAAGTACGACGCCTACCTCGCCGGCAACGCCAGGCTGACGCCGCAGGAACTGAACGGCCTCGCGCTCTTCAACAGCCCGGCCAAGGGCAACTGCACGGCCTGCCACGTATCCACGCCGACCGCCACCACGCCGGCGCTCTTCACGGACTTCAGCTACGACAACGTCGGCATCCCCCGCAACTGGAAGATTGCCGCCAACCTCGACGGCACCACGCTCGGCTACGTGCCGAAGAACGGCACCGCGCTCGGCGAGCCGAACCACGACTACTACGACCTCGGCCTGTGCGGCCCGCTGCGTACGGATCTCACCTCGGGCACCGGCAACTGCGGCGCCTTCAAGGTGCCCACGCTACGCAACATCGCACTGACCGGGCCCTACTTCCACAACGGCGCCTTCGACACGCTGGAGGAAGCCGTGGCCTGGTACATCACGCGCGACACCGACCCGGGCCGCTGGTATCGCAAGGCCGACGGCACGCCCGACATCCTCTACAACGACCTGCCCACGGCCTACCGCAACAACGTCAACGTGAGCGAGGTGCCGTACATCCCGTCGCTGGCGCCGACCATGACCAACAGCGAGATGGCCGACCTCGTGCACTTCCTCTGCACGCTGACCGACGGCTACGACCCCGCCAACCCATCGGCCTACCCGGTCCCCGCGCAATGCAACGCCACCGCCGAATCCGTGGCCGCCACGCGCGCCGGCACCGGGGGCGCGGGCAAGTAGCACCGGCCGGGCGGGCCGAGCCGCCCGCGCGCCGCGACAGAAGGCGACACGCCAGACACAACGAAAGGCAAGGGAGAAAGACATGAAGAGGACACTGATTGCGGCCGCGGTGCTGACCGCCGCCGGCTCGCCGGCGTTCGCCGCCGGGCCGGCCGCCAGTTCGGCCACCGTGCAGCAGCTCGAGAAGAAGATCGACGACATGGCCGCCCAGCTCCAGGCGCTGCAGTCCGAACTCACGGCGATCAAGGCGCAGAACGCCAACATCGCCACGACGCAGCAGACGCAGGCGCAGCAGCAGGCCGAACAGACCGCGCAGGTGCAGCAGATCCAGGCGTCGCAGGACACGCTGCAGCAGGCGGCCGCCAAGCCGTCGCCGCTGGATAACCTGAGCGTCTTCGGCTACGGCGAGATCGGCTACTCGCGGCCCTCGCGCAACACCAACGACACCCGCGCCGACCTCGGCCGCGCCGTGTTCGGCTTCGGCTACAAGTTCGACGAGAAGACGCGCTTCGCGTCGGAGTTCGAGGTCGAGCACGCCATCGCGTCGGCCGACGACGCGGGCGAGTTCGAGGTCGAGCAGTTCTACGTCGACCACATGTTCACCGACAAGGTGGGCATGACCGCCGGCCTCTTCCTGATGCCGGTGGGCCTGCTCAACGAGCACCACGAGCCGACCGCCTACTACGGCGTCTACCGCAACTTCGTCGAGACGCTGATCATCCCCAGCACCTGGCGCGAAGGCGGCTTCGCGCTGCACGGCAATACCGACTTCGGCCTGAACTGGAACGTCGGCCTGACTACCGGCCTCGACCTGTCGAAGTGGAACTTCACGCCGGAGACGCCGCTGTACAACTCGGCGCTGACGCTGCAGACCAGCGGCGTGGCGCCGATGCAGGCGACCCACCAGGAGCTGAGCCAGGCCAACGCGAAGAACGCCTCGCAATACGTGTCGCTGAACTACCAGGGCGTGCCGGGGCTGCAACTGGGCGGCTCGGTCTTCACGGGCAATACGGTGGCCGCGGCCGGTGCGAGCAACCAGCGCGCCACGCTGTGGGAAACGCACGCGCGCTGGACGCCGGGCAAGTGGGACCTGTCCGCCCTCTACGCGCAAGGCCATCTCAGCAACACCGCGCAGGTCAACGCGCAATTCCCGGGGACGGCCAACCCGATGCCCGCCTCGTTCTACGGCTGGTACCTGCAGGCCGCGTACAACGCCTGGCAGCACGACAAATACCGCGCCGTGCCGTTTGCCCGCTTCGAGCGCTACAACATGGGCGCGAAGTACGAAGGGATCGCCCCGGGCTTTTCGGCCGTACCGAGCGGCGCGGTCACGGCCGACGGGCAGACCTTCGCCAGGCCCTACGATGCGGTCTGGACCGCCGGCCTCAACTTCTACCTGAACCCGAATGTCGTCTTCAAGCTCGATTACCAATGGTTCCGCACGAACAAGGATTTCAACCGCCTCAACCTCGGCATGGGGCTCTACTTCTGACACGCGCGGCAGCGTGACGGGAGTGGTGGGAGTGGCGGGAATGTCGGGATTGGCGGGACGATCATGACCACGATGCGCTATCGCCGCGCCCCGTTGGCGCTCGTCTGCGCCGCCGCCACGCTGTCGGCCGGCGTCGTCGTGACGGAGGTGCGCGCCGCGGAATACATGTCGGTGGCGGAGAGCCAGAAGCTGATGTTCCCCGACGCCACCAACTTCGCGCCGATGATCGTCGCGCTCGATCCGGACCAACTCCGCCAGCTTGCCGACCGTGCCGGCGGACTGGCGCGCCTGGGCGCCTGGCGCATCTGGCAGGCGCGCAAGGACGGCGCCGTGCTCGGCTACGTGGTCGCCGACGCGGTGATCGGCAAGTTCGAGCTGATCCACTACGCGGTGGCGCTGACGCCGGCCGGCGAGATCCGCGATGTCGAGATCCTCGCCTATCGCGAAACCCACGGCTACGAGGTCCGCAACAAGCCCTGGCGCAGCCAGTTCACCGGCAAGTCCGCCAGTTCGCCGCTGCGCATCGGCGACGACATCGCCAATATCAGCGGCGCGACGCTGTCCTGCACCCACATCACCGACGGCGTGCGGCGCATTGTGGCGATGGCGCAGATGGCACTGGCGGGCAAGTCGTCCTGACTGCCCGGCCGCATGATGGAAACCATGGCCATGCCCGCCCCAGACGCTTCCGCCCGCTGCCGCCGCGCGCGGCCACTGCTGGGCACGCTGGTCGAGATCGAGGCGCGCGGAGCCGACGCGGCGCGGGCCGTGGACGCCGGCTTCGCCGCCGTGGCCCGGGTCCAGCGGTTGATGAGCCGGTTCGAGGCCGACAGCGATATCGGCCGGCTGAATGCCGCGCCGCCGGGTGTGCCCGTGACGGTCGACGCCGACACGCTTGCCGTACTTCGTCTTGCGGCGGAACTGGAGTGCGCCAGTGGCGGCGCGTTCCGCAGCGCGCGCGGCGGAGCCGGCGTCGGCATGGACGGACCCGCGTGGACCATCGACGGCGACGCCGTCTGCAAGCACGCCCCGCTGCTGTTCGACCTCGGCGGCATCGCCAAGGGCCATGCCGTGGATTGCGCCATCGACGCCATGCTGGCCATTCCCGGCCCTGCGCCCATGCTGGCGCTGGTCAACGCGGGCGGCGACATGCGCCACGCCGGCACCGAGCCGGTACGCGTCGCCCTGCGCGACCCGTCCGCCCCGGCGCGCACCGCAATGGTCTGGACGCTGCACAACGCCGCCCTCGCCAGTTCGGCGGCAGGCGGCCTGACGCCCGCCCCTGACACACGTGACGCCCCGCCACGCATCCACGCCTCGCACGGTGCCGCCCCGCTGCCCTCGCAGGCCGGCGCAAGCGTACTGGCCCCCACCTGCATGCTGGCCGACGCACTGACCAAGGTCGTGCTGCTGTGCCACGACCCCGCGCATCCGCTGCTCGCCCGCCACGGCGCTCGTACCTTGCTCTACCGCGATGGCAAGCTGTCGCCGCTCCCGCCCTGACACCCGCTTTCATGTCCCCATCGCAATTCGCCCCCCACACCAGGCGCCAGACCTTCCGCATCGGCCGCACGCGCCGTCGTGCCCTGTACGCGGTATTCACGCTGCTGCTGGTGACCGGCCTTGTCTGGCTCGCGGTCCACTGGGCCCATCTCGACCCGGAGGCGGAGGCCCCGTGGCAGGCATGGAGCATGCGCGTCCACGGCGCCGCAGCCTTCACGTCGGTGTTCTATGTCGGCACCATCTGGACGTCGCACATCTGGCACGCCTGGCAGCGCGCGCGCAACCGCGCCGCCGGCGCACTGTTCGGCGGCGCGGTGGCGCTGCTGGTGCTGACCGGCTACGGCCTCTACTACTTCAACGGTGAAAGCGTGCGCGGGCTGACCGAATGGCTGCACTGGATCGCCGGCGCGGGGCTCGGCCTGCTGTTCTGGCTGCACCTGTCACGCGGACGTCGTGCCGGCCCCTGACGCCAGGGGTTGCCCCCGGCCATCGGCTCAGCCGGCCGGCGCCTGCGCTTCGATCATCCAGCAGGCCGCGGTAAAGCGCGCCTCGTCACCGTGCACATACACGGCGAAGGCCGCGCGGAGCGCTGAGGTCACGCGCGCCCGCAAGGATGCGTCCGCCTCCAGCAACGCCACGCCGACCGGGCCGAGGCGCGTGTAGTAGCCGGCCAGCTCCGCCGCCGGCAAGCTGCAATCGACGTCGATCGGCCGGATGTCGACCCCGGTCCAGCCGCTCGCTTCCAGCAAGGAAGCGACCCGCTGGCGATCGGCAAAGGCGAATTGTCCGGGCGCGCCCGGCTTGCGCGGAGGCAGGTCCGGCAACAGCGGCGCCGCGGCACGCTCGGCCGTCGTCATGAACGGGTTTTCCGCGGGACTGCGCCACGCGATGACGCAGAGTTTTCCGCCCGCCCGCGTGGCCCGGCGAAGATTGGCGAACGCGGCGGCGGGGTCGTCGAAGAACATGACGCCGAAGCGCGAGACGATCATGTCCAGGCTGGCAGGCGCGAAAGCGTGGCCCTGGGCATCGGCCACGATGAATTGCGCGGCGGAGCCTTCGCTGCCGGCACGAGCCCGGGCGGTGGCGATCATCGGCGCGGAAATGTCGATGCCGGTGCAGGCGCCTTGTCCTCCAGGCGCATCGATTGCGCGGGCGATGGCGAGCGTCGTGCTGCCCGTACCGCAGCCGACGTCGAGCACCCGGTGCGCGCCGGCATCCCGGACCGCCGCGGCGAGCCGATCCTCGAACGGCCGGAAGAGCCGGTCGAGCGAGGCCTGGGCATCCACCCAGGCATGGCCGGCGGGGCCGTTCCAGAGGGCGGCCTGTTCATTGCCGCTGCGCGGTGTCTCATCCATGTGTGCTCTCCTTGCCCGGGTCCGGTTTGCGGACGCCGGACATCCGCCCGGGCGGGCAGGACCCGCCCGGAAGGCTGTGCTACTTCGTCCTGGCCCCTGGCGCCGAGCACGTCCTGACGCCCAGGATGCTGTACGCGGGGCAGACCCGCAACAGCCCGGTCGCGAGCGGCACGACGCCGATCCAGCCCCACACCCCGATATGCCCGGTGGCGGCAAGGCCAATCAGGACCAGCCCCACGACGATCCGCAGGACGCGGTCGACGGTTCCGACATTTGCTTGCACGGCAGACTCCTTTTGAAGAAAAAGACCGTTTCGGTTGCAAAAATGCGGGGGGCGCACGACGTGGCGGCTCCGGTCTTGGGCACGCACGCTTTGGTATTAGTTGTTGCCGGGAGGCAGGAGGATGATCCAGCGCAAGCCTCCGCCTGCTGCCCCTGTCGGAAGCCGGTCAGGCGTGCTGCCAGCCTGCCTTCAGCCGCTCGGCCAGTTCGAACACGATCATCCCGGCCACCATCGCCGCGACGAAGGCCCAGGCCTTCGGGTAGCCCGCGCCAAGCGCCACCAGGGCCGGACCCGGACAGAAGCCCGCAACGCCCCAGCCGACGCCGAAGGCCACGCTGCCGAGGACCAGCCTCGGCGTGACGACCGTGCTCGCCGGCAGTTGCATCGGCAGGCCGAGCAGCGAGCGCCGGCGGCGCCGGGCCACGAGGAAGGCGACGGCCCCGATGGCAATGGCGCCGGCCATGACGAAGGCCAGCGACGGGTCCCAGCGCCCGGCAAGATCGAGGAAGCCGATGACCTTGGCCGGGTTCGCCATGCCGGAGATCATCAGCCCGATGCCGAACAGCAGTCCGGCCAGCAGTGCGGTAACGAGGACCATGTCAGGCTCCGGCCAGGTGGCGCAGGACGAAGACGGTCAGGAACCCCGCCCCCATGAAAGTCAGCGTGGCGACCAGCGAGCGCACCGATCCGCGCGAAAGCCCGCACACGCCGTGGCCGCTGGTGCAGCCGCCTGCATAACGGGTGCCGATGCCGACGAGGAAGCCGGCGACGACGATCTCCGCCCAGCCCGCGTCGATCTCGGCCACGACGGGCCTGCCGAGCGCGGCGGCGAGGATGGGCGCACCGATGAGCCCGGCGAGGAACGCCAGCCGCCAGGCCATGTCGCCACGCGGCAGGCCCAGCAGGCCGCCGAGGATGCCGCTGATGCCGGCGATGCGCCCGATGCCGAGCACGAGCACGGCCGCCGCGGCGCCGATGATGAGACCGCCGGACAGCGAGAGTCCGGGGGTGAAGTTGGCAAGGTCGATCAGCATGGGGCGTCCCTTTCCGGGGAGGTGTTGTCGGCGCCCGGGTCACCCCCAGTGGCGCACGCGTCCCGTGTCGACGTGGACGAAGTTCTCGCTCAGGTAGAAGCCCACGCCGCCGTCCTTGAGCGACATCGCCGCGTCGCGCAGGTCGGCCAGCGGCACGCCGGGCAGGCGGATGTCGATGGCCATGCCGTCCATGTGCAGGCTGTGCTTCGCCACGCCGCCGCCGCGCGAGGTGCGCAGGCGCTCGTTGGTGACCGGGCTGCGGTAGCCGGAGATGACCTGGAACGGCGCCTCGGTGCCGAGCGTCTGGCGCAGGTCGAACAGCAGGCCGAACAGGCCGGGATCGATCCTGCCGACGTCGCCCGAGTAGTGGTCGCGCAGGAAGCGGTTGAGCGCGGCCTGGGCTTCCGGCAGGACCTGGTCGCCCATCGCGTAGACCAGCGAGATGTGCTCGCCGGTATGCGTGTGGTCGAACGACAGCGAACGCGCGCCGGGCGTGCTGGCCAGCGCCAGCTTGGGCGCGAGGCCGGTGAACGCTGTCAGGCCGGCGCCGAGGGCGAGGCCGCCGGTGCGATGCAGGAAGCGGCGGCGCGCGGGGATGCTGCTGTCGTCGGTCGTGCCGGTCGTGTCGGTCATGGCGGGTCTTGTCAGGAGGGCCGGACGGCAGGCGCCGCAGCCACGGGGGCCGGGCGCCGCGCGGTGCGTTGCCGCAGGGCCTGGTCCAGCAGCTTGTCCTGACCGTAGATATCAGGCAGGAAGTATACGCGCCCGTCCGCGCGGGCAATGGCGGTGCCATACGCCAATACCACCGGCAGGGGTTGCGCCAGCGCAACGGTGTTCGACGTTCCCTTCGTCATCGCCTGCCGGATGCGCGCTTCGGTCCACTCGGGCATGTCCTGCAGCACGAACTTCGCCAGTGCCACCGGTTCCTCCACACGGATGCAGCCGTGGCTGAAGTCGCGCCGGTCGCGCTGGAAGAGTTGCGGCGTGGGCGTGTGGTGCAGGTAGATGTTCTGGTTGTTGGGGAAGACGAACTTGATGTCGCCCAGTGCGTTCTGCGGGCCGGGCCGCTGGCGGATACGCATCTGGCCGCCCAGCACGGCATTCATGCTGGCATCCGAGAGCGTCGTCACCGCCTTGCCGCCCGACACGAACTCGAAGCCCTGCCGCGTGAAATACCCCGGATCGCGCCGCAGCCGCGGAATGACCTCGCTGCGCGCAATCGACGGCGGCACGTTCCAGTACGGGCTGAACTCGATATAGCGCATGTCCTCCTTGAACATCGGCGTGCGGGTATCGAGCGCCTTGCCGACGATGACCTTCATCTCCAGCCGGATGTCGAGCTTGCCGTCGCGGATTTCATAGGCATGCAGCGTGAACTCGGGGATGTTCACCACGATCATCCGGGGCCCCGCCTCCAGCGGCGTCCAGCGCAGGCGCTCCATCGTCAGGGCGATCTGCCGCACGCGCGCCGACGGCGGCGTGTCGAGCTGCGCCAGGGTGGCCGCGCCGATCACCCCGTCGGGCGCGAAGCCGTGCCGCGTCTGGAAGGACTTCACGCCTTCCACCAGCGCGCCGGCGTAGTGCTTCGGCAACGGCGTGCCGGCCGGCAGGTCGCCAAGGGCCTCCAGCCGTTGCGCCAGTGGCGCAAGGCCCGCGTAGTCCTGCCCTTCCTTCAGCTTGCCGCCGGGCAGCGCGGGCAGCGGCTTGTCCCAGAACGGCTGCGCGGCGAGCGCCCGGTAGCGCGCCAGCGCGTCGCGCAGGGTGCCGTAGAGCGGGAACTGCGGCGCGGCGTCGTGGATGGCGCCTGGCAGCCGGTTGGCCGCCACGGCGGCGCGCAGGTAGCTGTCGGCGTCGAACGGATGCGCGTCCGCCACGGAGAAGTTCGCGTTGACCTTGTGGGGGTCGATGCGGCCCGTGTGCAGGTCGGACAGGTAGCGATCCATCGCGGCGGTGAGCGTGGCGTCGAGATGGTCGACCGATTCCGCCGGCAGCGGCTGGGCGGTGGCGGCTTGCGTGATGGCGGCGCGGAGGGCGTCGGTGCCATAGTCCTGCGGTTCGAGCGCATCGGCGCCGGCGTTGGCGAGCGCGTCGACAGCCTGCTGCGCGGCCTGGGTGGGACGGCCGTCGGCGAACCAGAGCGGCTGGGCCGCGGCGCCTGCCGTGACGCCGAGCAGCGACACGGCGAGCGCGACGGCAAGGCGGAACCGGCCGGGAAGGGAGATGGGACGGGAAGCGCGGGCAGCGGCTGTCATCGGGACATGGGGGTGGCGGGGTATTGCCCATATCCTAGCCGATGCCGCAGGCGCTGACCGATGCGACGCGTCATCTCTTCCGCATGGCCCCGTCCTCAATCCATCGTGATCTTCGCGCTCGTCGCGATCCGGTTCCAGATCTCCGCATCGCGCCGCATCACTTTGGCGAACGCGTCCGGCCCCAGCGTGTCGGGCTCCAGCCCCTGCTCGCGGATGGCCTTGACCAGTTCGGGCCTCCCGAGCGCCTGCAGGACGCCGGCCGACAGCTTCTCGCGCACGGCCTTGGGCGTGGCCGCCGGGACGAACAGGCCGTACCAGCCATTGGGCTCGAAATCGCGGTAACCGAGTTCGGTGAAGGTCGGCACGTCGGGCAGCACCTGCAGCCGGCGCTCGCCCGTCACGGCCAGCGGACGCACCTTGCCAGACGCCAGCGCCGGGCGGTAGCCCGACACGTCGACGAAGGCCGACGTCACCTGCCCGCCCATCAGGTCCTGCACCAGCGGCGCGCCGCCCTTGTAGGCGACGTGGGTCAGGTCGACGCCCGACTGCATCCGCAGCAGTTCGCCGTGCATGTGGGCAGATGTGCCGTTGCCGTACGAGCCGTAGCTGTACTTGCCCGGATCGGCCTTGGCCTTCGCCAGCAGTTCGCGCACGCTGCCGATGCTGGTGGAGGCCGGCGTGGCGAACACGTCGGACGACAGCGCCATGCGCGCGAGCGGCGCGAAGTCGCGGAAGGTGTCGTAGGGCAGCGACTTGAAGACCGTCTGCAACTGGACCAGCGGCGTGGCGCCGAGCAACAGCGTGTAGCCGTCCGGCGCGGACTTTGCCACGGCGCCGGCGCCGATGGTGCCGCTGGCGCCTGGCTTGTTCTCGACCACCACTGGCTGGCCCCACATGGCCGACAGCTCGCGGCCGAGGAGGCGGGCGATGGTGTCGGAGCCGCCGCCGGCGGGGAATGGCACGATGAGGCGGATGGGCTTCTGTGGATATGAAGTGGCGTTGGTGACGTCGGCTGCAGCGTGGGTTGCGGCCGGCAGCCATGCTGCGCAGGCCAGTGCGGCGAATGCCAGGCGATGGCGTGGGGATTTCAGGTTGTCCATGTCATTCGACCAGTTCAAATTGCGGCAACGTGATCTCATCCGATACCTTCTCGAACACCACCCTCACCCGCTTGCCGATGCCCACCGCCTCCGGCGCGGCATTCAGGATGTTCGCCATCACCCGTGACCCTTCATCGAGCTCGACAACTGCCACCACATATGGCAACCGCGCCTTGAAATAGGCGTTCGGCGCCCGATGGTTGACGGTGAACGTGTAGACCTTGCCGAGCCCCGACACCTCGGTCCAGTCGATCTGGCCGGACTGGCATTGCAGGCACAGGTTGCGCGGATAGAACTGGCGGTGGCCGCAGGCGCGGCACCCCTGCACCACCAGCCTGCTCTCGGCGGCGGCGCGCCAGTAGCCTTCGGTGGCCTCGGTCGGACGCGGCAGGGGACGTTGGACTTCGCTCATGCTTCAGACTCCGAGGATCATGGTGGTGTTGCAGGAAAAGACGAGGCCGGGCGCGTGGCACAGCGCCACGTCGGCCTTGGGCAACTGCCGCGCGCCGCACTCGCCGCGCAACTGGCGCACGGCCTCGATCAGCACGAACATGCCGAACATGCCCGGGTGCCCGTAGGACAGGCCACCGCCCGAGGTGTTGATGGGGAAGCGTCCGCCCGGGCCGAGCGCGCCGTCCGCCACGAAGGCGCCGCCCTCGCCTCGCTTGCAGAAACCGAGTTCTTCCAGCGCCTGGATCACGCCGATGGTGAAGTGGTCGTAGATCTGCACCACGTCGATGTCGGCGCGCGTGACGCCGGCCATGCGCAGGGCCTCGTCGGCGGTCTCGGCCACGCGCGTGTCGAGCCAGTCGGCGGTGCTGAGCGGGGTGTAGTGATGCGAGAAGGTCTCGGCCGCGCCCATCACGTAGACCGGCTTCGACTTCAGGTCGCGTGCGCGCTCGGCGGAGGTGATGATCAGCGCGCCGCCGCCATCGGTGACGAGGCAGCAGTCGCGCGTGCGCAGCGGCGAGGCGATGACCGGCGACGCCATCACTTCCTCGATGCTGGTCTCTTCGCGCCGATACGCCTTCGGATTCAATTGCGCCCACTTCCGCGCCGCGACCGCGACTTCGGCCAGGTCCTTCGGCGTGGTGCCGTAGCGATGCATGTGAAGCTGCGCGACCATCGCGTAGTAGCCGATCGGGCTCATCTGGCCGTAGGGCGTGACGAACTGCCCGCGCGGCGACTCCGGCGAGTCGGCCGCCACGGCGCCACTCTTGCGCGAGCCGTCGGAGAGTTGCGTGCTGCCGTAGGTCACCAGCGCGACCGAGCACATGCCGGCGGCAATGGCGGCCATCGCGTGGCGCACGTGCATCAGGTTCGACATGCCGCCGACGTTGCTCGAATCGACGTACTTCGGCTGGATGCCAAGGTACTCGGCAAGCTGGACGGTGGCGAAGCGGTCCTCGGTGTGGGCGAAGATCGCATCGACGTCGCGCAGCGACAGGCCGGCGTCGTCGAGCGCGAGTCGCGCGGCCTGCGCCTGCAGTTCGAGCGCGGTCTTGCCAGGCACCTTGCCGAGGTCGGATTCCGCGGCGCCGACGATGGCGATGGAGCGGGAGAGGTTGGTGGTCATGGATATCCTGGAAGGCGTTCTCTCGTGAACGGATTGTCTGCTCCCCTCTCCCTCTGGGAGAGGGGCCGGGGGTGAGGGGCAGCGCTCGAATGAACGAGATTGGTTGCGCAACCGCCTGCCCTCACCCCCAACCCCTCTCCCGCAAGCGGGAGAGGGGAGCACCCCGATTGGGACTGCCCTAAAGCCCGCGCGCGATCACTTCGCGCATGATTTCCGCCGAGCCGCCGTAGATGCGATTGGGCCGTACATCGGTGTAGGCACGCGCAATGGGGTACTCGCGCATGTAGCCATAGCCGCCGAAGAACTGCAGCAGGTCGTCGATGGCGCGCGTCGCCTCGCCGGCCCAGAACTTGGCCATGGCGGCGCCGTCCACGGTCAGCGTGCCCGCGATGTACTGCTCCAGGCAACTGTCGGTGAAGGCGCGCGTGGCGCAGGCCAGCGTCTTGATCTCGGCGAGCTTGAAGCGGATGAACTGGTTGTCGATCAGCGCCTTGTCGAAGGCGCGCCGCTCCTTTGTGTGGGCGATGGTCCAGTCGAGCGCCACCTCCAGCGCCGTCGCACAGCGCATGGCGATCAGCAGCCGCTCGCGGATCAGGCCGCTCATCGCGTAGGCGAATCCCTTGTTCAGTTCGCCGACGAGCATGTCGTCCGGCACGAAGACGTTGTCGAAAAACAGTTCGGCGGTGTCCTGCGCCTTCTGGCCGACCTTGTCGAGCAGGCGGCCGCGGCTGAATCCCTCGGTCTTCGTATCGACCCAGAACAGGCTGATGCCACGCGCGCCGGCGGCCGGGTCGGTCTTGGTGAAGACCAGCACGCGGTCGGCGTGGTAGCCGTTGGTGATGAAGGTCTTCTGGCCGTTGATGCGGTAGCCGCCGTCGACCTTCACGGCGCCGGTGCGGATCGCCTTCAGGTCGCTGCCAGCGCCCGGCTCGGTCATGGCGATGGCGCCGACCACGTCGCCGCTCGCCATCTTCGGCAGGAACTCGCGCTTCTGGGCCTCGGTGCCGAATTCGAGCAGGTAAGGGGCAACATTCTCGGAGTGCGTAGTGAAGCCGGTCACGCCGCTGGCGAGGGCACGGGCAATTTCCTCGACGACAATGGCGCTGTGCAGGAAGTCGCCACCACCGCCGCCGTATTCCTCGGGAATGCCGGGACACAGCAGGCCGTGGGCGCCGGCGGCGCGCCACAGGTCGCGCGGGACCAGGCCGTCGTCCTCCCATCCGGCGTGGTCGGGCATGACCTTGTCGGCCAGGAAGCGGGCGACGCTGTCGCGGTACATCTCGTGCTCCGGCGTGAACATCTTGCGCGGGGCGTGGTAGGTGGCTTGGGACATATCGGAACGAGCCCTAGTGGGCAATGCGGTTTTCAGTGGGCCAGTAGCCGGCCTTGACGGCGCGCTTCAGGAGCTTGCCGGTTTCGGTGCGGGGAAGCGCGGCGACGAAGTCGACGGTGCGCGGACACTTGATGGGGGAGATACGGCTGCGGCAGAGCGCGATCAGTTCGTCGGCAAGGGCCGGGCTGGCGGTGTCCGGCTCGTGCAGCTGGACGACTGCCTTGACCTCCTCGCCGAACTCCGTGTTGGGCACGCCGACCACCGCCACGTCGAAGACGGCCGGATGGCTCATCAGCACGTTCTCCGACTCCTGCGGATAGATGTTCACGCCGCCGGAAACGATGGTGTTGGCGAGGCGGTCAGTCAGGTAGAGATAGCCGTCGGCATCGACGTGCCCGATGTCGCCATACGTCGCCCAGCCGCGCGCGTTGTAGACCGAGCGCGTTTTCTCCGGATCGTTGTGGTAGGTGAAGGTGCCGCCGCCGGAGAAATAGACCACGCCGTCCTGCCCGGCCGGCATTTCGTTGCCATCGTCGCCGACGATATGGACCTTGCCGAACTCGGGCTTGCCGACCGAGCCCTTGTGGGCGAGCCATTCCGCCGAGTCGAGCGACGTGCGGCCGACCAGTTCGGTGCCGCTGTAGAACTCGTACAGGATCGGGCCCCACCAGTCGATCATCTGCGCCTTGACCGACACCGGGCACGGCGCGGCGGCGTGGATCGCGTAGCGCAGCGTCGACAGGTCATGGCGGGCGCGTTCCTCGGGCGACAGGCGCAGCAGGCGCACGAACATCGTCGGCACCCATTGGGCGTGCGTGACGCCGAAGCGCTCGATGGCCGCGAGCGCGGCGAGCGGCTCGAACTTTTCCATCAGCACCGAGGTGCCGCCCGCGCGCATCGTCGCCATGTTCCAGCGCACGGGAGCGGTGTGGTAGAAGGGCGCGGTCGACAGGTAGACCGAATCGCGGTCGAGGTCCTTCCAGCGCAGGCGCGTGTCATCGCTGGTGCGGAAGAAGCCGTTGGCGTTCTCCAGCGGACGCTTGATGCCTTTCGGCAGGCCGGTGGTGCCGGACGAATACGAGAAATCCGTGCCCTCCGGCGTCTGCGGCAGCGAGACGTCGGCCGGCACCTGGGCGAGCCACCCCTCATAGTTGCCGAAGCCCGGACGCGAGCCGTCGAGCAGCACGCGCGTGACGGGTAGCGCTTCGAGCGCGCCGGGTTCGAGATCGCCCAGCGTGTGCGTCGAGCAGAACAGCACGCGCGCGCCGCAGTCCTGCACGATGTGCTTCACTTCGCCGGCCTTCAGGTGCCGGCTGATGGTCGTGTAATACAGGCCGATGCGGTGCGCCGCCCAGAGGATCTCGAAATAGCGGACGTGGTTTTCCAGCAGCACCGCGATGCCGTCGCCCACTTTCAGGCCGGCGGCGAGCAGCGCGGCCGCGCACAGGCGCGAGCGGTGCTCCAGTTCGGCCCACGTCACGGCCTGCCCGGACGGGACCATGTGGTACGCGACGCGCTCCGGCGTCTCGCGGGCGTAGCGGGTGAGGACGGATTCGGTCATCGGCTCTCTCGATATCGATGGATTGTCGGTCGCGGATTTTTCAGTCCCGGATTTCCGCCACGCCGTGGCTCAGCACCACGACGTTGCGTTCGCCGGCCAGCGCGCGGAACTGCACCTGACCCTCACCCTTCCAGATTTCCACGCGCAGCGTCTCCCCCGGCACGAACGGAGCGGAGAAGCGCACGGAAAGGCTGGCCAGGCGCGAAGGTTCACCGCCGCATGCCAGCTTCAGCAGCGCGCGGGCGGCCATGCCGTAGGTGCAGAGGCCGTGCAGGATGGGGCGGTCGAACCCGGCCTTGCGCGCGGTGGCGGGCAAGGCGTGGATCGGATTGCGGTCGCCATTGAGGCGATACAGCAAGGCGGCGGACGGCAGCGTGGGCATCGACATCACCTGGTCCGGCTCTCGTTGCGGCACGGCGGGCAGTGCTTCCGGCGCGGTGTCGCCCGGCACGTCGGCGGTGGCAAACCCGCCGTTGGCGCGGCAGAACGACACGTGCTCGACCGTCGCCAGCAGAGCCCCGCTCGCCTCGTCGGTCACGCGCCGCTCGGTCACGACCAGCGCGCCCCTGCCGGCGCCCTTGTCCACCACGCGGCTCACGCGCGTCTGGCTGCGCACCGCGCCATTCGCGGCCGGCACGGCGAAGAAGCGCATGCGGTGCTCGCCATGCAGGATCTGCATCCAGTCGATGCCGGTGCCCGGGTCGGTCGCCCAGGCGCCGGGCGCGCCGACCGTCGCAAGGAAAGTCGGCACCACGCGCAGGCCTTCCTCGAACGCGAACGGCAGGTCGCCCTCGTCCATCGGATCGGCGCCGAAGCCGAGGCTCAGCGCGTAGCGAATGCAGTCGTTGTCGGTGTACGGCGAGACTTGCCCGGGGATCGCCCAGGCGCGGAGGCTGTGATAGTCGATGGCCATGGCTCGCCCGCTCAGATCGGGTCCCACGCGAACACTTCGGGCGAGCGCTCCAGCGGCGTGAACGCGCGCTTGACGGCAGGCACGGCATGCTCGGCCAGCGACTCCAGCGTCCAGCCTTCGGCGCGATGGACCGACGCGACCGGGCGCGGCTGGCTCATCACGATCAGTTCGTTGCCGCGCACGGCGAGCACCTGGCCGTTGACGTCGGCCGACGCGTCGCTGGCGAGGAAGGCGGCCACCGACGCCACCTGCTCGGGCTTCATCGACTGCATGCGCGCCAGCCTCTTCTTCTCGGCCTCGGTCTCGCTGGGCAGCGTGCCGATCAGGCGGCTCCATGCGAATGGCGCGATGCAGTTCGAGCGCACGTTGAAGCGGGCCATGTCGAGCGCGATGGACTTCGACAGCGCCGTGATGCCCAGCTTGGCCGCGGCGTAGTTGGCCTGCCCGAAGTTGCCGATCAGGCCGGCGGTAGAGGTCATGTGGACGTAGGTGCCGCTGCCCTGCTCCTTGAAGTACGGCGCGGCGGCGCGGCTGACGAAGTAGCAGCCGCCCAGGTGCACGTCGAGCACGGCCTGCCATTCGGCAGTGCTCATCTTGTGGAAGATGCGGTCGCGCAGGATGCCGGCGTTGTTGATCACGCCGTCGATATGGCCGAACTCGCGGATGGCCGTGGCGACGATGGCTTCGGCGCCCTCCGCGGTCGCCACCGAGTCGGTGTTGGCGGCTGCGGTGCCGCCAGCGGCGCGGATCTCCGCGACGACCTGCTGCGCCGGACCAACGTCGGCGCCTTCGCCGCTGCCGCTCGATCCGAGGTCGTTCACGACGACCTTGGCGCCCTGCTGGCCCAGCAGCAGCGCGATGGCGCGCCCGATACCGTTACCTGCACCGGTGACGACGATGACCTTGTCCCTGAGGGAGTTCTGCATGGTATTGCCTGAATGAAAAAGAGATGGATGGAAAGCGAAAGGATTGGACGGACGTGGCTCAGTCGGCCTTGATGTTCCCGTCCCTGATGACCTGCGCCCAGCGGGCCGTCTCGGCGCGGACGAAGGCATCGAACTGCCGGGTGCTGCCCCCGCTCGCCGCGCCGCCCTGCCTGGCCAGCTTCTCGCGCAGCGCGGGGTCGGCCAGCGCCTTGTTGACGGCCACGTTCAGGGCCTGCACCACGGCGGGCGGGGTCTTCGACGAGACGAACAGGCCGAGCCACACCGAGACGTCGAAATCGGGATAGCCGGACTCCGCCACGGTCGGGACGGTGGGAAGCTCGGGCGCCCGGCGCTTCGTCGTCACGGCGATGGCCCGCAGCTTGCCGCCGCGGATGAGCGGGAGGGCCGTGACGAGGTTGTCGACCATGAAGTCCACCTGCCCCGCCACGAGGTCGTTCAGGGCCGGCGACGCGCCGCGGTAGATCACGTCGACCGCGCGGACGCCGGCATGCAGCTTGAGCAGGTCGCCGGCGAGATGGCCTGACGACCCGCTGGTCGACACGGCCATCGACAGGCCATCCGGCTTGCTCTTCGCGTAGGCCTGCAACTCGGCGATGGTCCTGACCGGCAGGCTTGCGTTGACCACCACCACGTCCGGCATCGTCAGCACCTCCGCCACCGCCGCGAGGTCATCGGACTTGTAGGGAAGCTTGTCGTGCAGCGCGTAGTTGGCGGCATTGGGACCGAGGCTGCCCATCACCAGCGTGTGGCCGTCCGGCTCGGCGCGCAGCATGGCCTGCATGCCGATCACACCGCCGGCGCCAGGCGCGTTTTCCACGATCACCGGCTGCCCGATCTGCTCCGACAGCGACTTGCCGACAAGACGGCTGGTGATGTCGAGGATGCCGCCCGGCGAACTCGGGGCGATCAGGCGGACTGGCTTGGTCGCCCGGAACGCGGGGATATCCGCGACCGGCGCCGCCGACGCAGCCGTGACGAGGGACAGGACAAGCACAACAGGCGCCGACACAGCGGCCCGCAGCAGGGAACGCAGCATTTGGGATGTCTCCAGTCGTTATTTTCCGGACTTTTTCGGATTTCAGTGTCCGCCTAGCGGTCACTGTTGACCGTTTTCAGGAATTTACGTCCTCTTTTGGTAGACTGTCAACCTGAAAAACCCGACCGACCTCCCAACGCTCCACCCATGACCAGTCCAGACAACGACGGCTTCGTGCGCTCCTTCGCGCGGGGCCTGGCCGTGATCCATGCGCTCGGCAGCGCCGCCGGCCCGCACACGGTGGCGAGCGTCACGGCCTCGACCGGCCTGCCCCGCACGGTGGTCCGCCGCATCCTGCTCACGCTCTGCGAACTGGGCTACGCGGCGGAATCCGAGTCGCGCGGCTTCCGCCTGACGCCGAAGATCCTTACGCTCGGCATGACCTACCTGACGTCCCTGCCGTTCTGGGGGCACGCGCAGCGCGCACTGGAGACACTGTGGACGCAGGTCACGGAGTCCTGCGCCATGTGCGTGTTCGACGGCCACGACGCGGTGTTCGTCCTGCGCATTCCGTCGCTGAAGATCCGGTCGATCGGGCTGGGCGTGGGCAGCCACGTGCCGGCCTTTGCCACCGCGCCCGGCCGGGCGGTGCTCGGCTTCCAGGCCCCGGCGTTCCTGGACCAGTTTCTCGACGAGACCAGCCTGCGCGCCTACACGGAGCGCACCGTGCATGACAAGGCAGCGCTGATGGAGGCCTTCGCCGCCGTGCGGCGCGACGGCTATGCCTGGGTGGATGGCGAATTCGACCAGCACATCGCCGGGCTGGCGGTGCCGGTCCGCGACGAGCATCATCACGTGGTGGCCTCGATCAGCGTGAACCTGCCGTCCGGCGAGGTGACGCGCGAGGAAGCCCTCAGGAAATTCCTGCCCCCGCTGCGGGCCGCCGCCGAGCAACTGACCGGACTGGCGCCCGCGTTCCTGAGCCCGGTCGTCGCCCGCGCGGCGTGATGCGAGGCGGCGGCGGGAAACCCCGGCATGGCTGTGTCTGATGACCTTCGACCTTTTCGATCCCCTGCCCGCAGAGCCCGCCATCGAGCCGCTCGCCGACGGCGCCGCCGTCTTGCGCGGCTTCGCGCGTGACGCCGCCCCCGCGCTGCTGGGAGCCGTGGCGACGATCACCCACGCCGCACCGTGGCGCAACATGATCACGCCCGGCGGCCTGCAGATGGCGGTCGCCATGACCAACTGCGGCACGGCCGGCTGGGTGTCCGACCGCGGCGGCTACCGCTACGCACGCCACGATCCCCTCACCGGCCAGCCGTGGCCGCCGATGCCCGCGCTGTTCCTGCAACTCGCCCGCGATGCCGCCGCGCAGGCCGGCTTCCCCGATTTCATCCCCGACGCCTGCCTCGTCAACCGCTACCGCCCCGGCACCCGCCTGTCGCTGCACCAGGACCGGGACGAGCACAACCTCGGCCATCCGATCGTCTCGGTCTCGCTCGGGCTGCCAGCGGTGTTCCTGTTCGGCGGCCAGCGCCGCGCCGACCGGTCGGCACGCGTGCGGCTGGCGCATGGCGACGTGGTGGTGTGGGGCGGACCGGCGCGGCTGACCTTTCACGGCGTGGCGCCGCTGGCCGACGGAGACCATCCGCTGACCGGGCAGGAACGCATCAACCTGACGCTGCGCCGGGCGCTGTAACAGCTGTAACCGCTTTGCCCGCCACGGCCCCACCTGCGGCGCCCACCTTCGGCCGGGTCAGGATGGCTCGGATTTCCCTGAGATAGCGATCCCCCACCGCGCGCCGCTGGACCGCGCTGCGCGCATGCAGCGTCCGGCGCGGCGGCGGCTGCACGCCGAGCAGCCGGCAGACGGTGGACAGGTAGGGCTTGCGGCCGCCGCCATCGGGGCCGGCGAGTTTCAGCGCGGCCTGCCGCAACGCCCGGTCGCCCACATGACTGCGCAGCCAGGCCAGTACGAGGCGGTCATATTCGTTCTGCACGCGGACCAGGTCTTCCATGATGCGGCTCCGAAAAATCAGACGATGCTGTATGTAAATACAGTACTGTTAATTTATACAGTGCATCGGATTTTTCAAGGCTGGCGTGCGGCGGGCACGCTATATACTGCACATGCCGTCACCCTCATGCCGCTATCAGGCCGCCCCCATGACGACTCCTCCACCCGACACGCAGGCCCAGCCGGACTACCGAGCCCTGGTCGAAGCGGTGCGGGACTACGCCATCTTCACGCTCGACACCGGTGGCCATGTGCTGAGCTGGACACCGGGCGCCCAGAAGATGAAGGGCTACCTGCCGCACGAGATCATCGGGCGGCATTTCTCCGCCTTCTACACGCCCGAAGCCGTCGCGCGCGGCTGGCCGGACCATGAACTGCAGCAGGCCACCGCCAGCGGGCGGTTCGAGGACGAGGGCTGGCGCGTGCGCAAGGACGGCACGCAGTTCTGGGCCAACGTGGTGATCACTGCCATCTTCGATGCGCAGGGCAGGCTGCTCGGCTTCGGCAAGGTGGTGCGCGACATGAGCGAGCGCAAGCGGCTGGAGGAACTGGAGGCGTCGAGCCGGCGCATGAGCGAGTTCCTGGCGGTGCTGTCGCACGAACTGCGCAACCCGCTCGCGCCGGTGCGCAACGCCGTCAACCTGCTGCGCGTGGACCCGGCCGTGCCGCCGCACCTGCAGCGTCCGGTCGAGATGATCGACCGGCAGATCCAGCACCTGACCCGCCTCGTGGACGACCTGCTCGACGTGGGCCGCGTGACCTCGGGCAAGGTCGGCCTGCAGTTGCGCAACGTGGAACTGCACGACGTGGTCGAGCGCGCCATCGAGGCGACACGCCCCGACCTCGACCCGCGCAAGCAGCGCGTGGAGACCGACCTGCCGGCCGAAGCGACGAAGTTTCGCGGGGATGTGACGCGCCTCGTGCAGGTGCTGCAGAACCTGCTGCTCAATGCGTCAAAGTTCTCGCCGGAGGGCGCCGTGCTGCGGGTGGCGGGGCAGGTGAACGGACGGCTGCTGGAAATCCGCGTGACCGACCCCGGCTGCGGCATCGACGAGGGCGGGCTGGAAGATATCTTCACGCTGTTCGTGCAGCAGAGCGCGAGCCCGCGCGGCGACCACGGCGGGCTCGGCATCGGCCTGTCGCTGTGCCGCTCGCTGGTGGAACTGCACGGCGGCTCGATCTGGGCGACCAGTCCCGGCATGGGCCAGGGCAGCACGTTCCACGTCCGGCTGCCCTTCATCACCCTGCCCGAAAACGAGCCGCCCAGGCCGGCCGCCGCCGCGGCCAAGCCGTTGCGCGTGATGGTGGTGGACGATAACCGCGACTCCGCCGACAGCCTCGCGATGCTGATCCAGACGCTCGGCCACGAAGTGTTTGCCGCCTATGACGGCGCCAGCGCGCTGGCACAGGCCGCCAGCTTCGCGCCGCAGCTCGCGTTGTTCGACCTCGCCATGCCGGTCATGGACGGCTTCGAGCTGCTGCGCGCCTTCCGGGCGCTGCCGGGGATGGAGCAGACCACCTTCGTCGCCATGACCGGCTATGGCCAGCCGGCCGACATTGCCCAGACCCGCGAGTCCGGCTTCCACGTCCACCTGATCAAGCCGGTGGACCTGGCGCGGCTGCGGGCGCTGCTGGCGGATGGCGCCGCGCGGGCGGCGCCGTAGGACTCAGGGACTCAGGGACTCAGGCCAGCAGTCGATACGCCAGGCGTGCCGCCACGCGCGCGCCGCAGGCGTCGCGGTCGTAGCCCGGATTGAATTCGGCCAGGTCCGCCACACGCAGCTTGCCGCTGGCCCTGACCGTCTCCACGATGGCCTCGACCACCGGCATCGGCACGCCATAGGCGGCGGGCGCCGACACGGCGGGCATGACCGCCGCCGGCAGGACGTCGAGGTCGATGCTGAGGTAGACGTGCGCGGCCTCGTCGATCCACCGCCGCAGCCCTGCCAGGCGCGCGTCGAGATGGCGCTCCTGCATGGCCACGTCCTCCACGTACCGCACGCCCAGTTCATCCGCCCGCGCGAACAACGCGGCGGTATTGCCGAGGCGGCTCACGCCAAGGCAGGCATAGTCGAACGGCAGGCCGCGCTGGCGGCACGCCGACGCGATCTGGTCGAACGGCGTGCCGGAACTGCCCGGGCGGCTGGACCGCAGGTCGAAATGGGCGTCGAGGTTGATGATGAGCACGCGGCCGTCGTCGCCCCGCGCGTCGAGGTGGGCGCGCAGGCCCTGCCACGTGCCCCAGGCCACTTCATGGCCGCCGCCGAGCACCACCGGACGGGTGCCGGCCGACAGTTCCGCGGCAACGGCTTCCGCGAGCGCCTGCTGGGCTTGTTCCAGCCGGTCTTCTTCGCAATGGATGTCGCCCGCGTCGTACAGCGCGTCCAGCCCGTGGGCCGGCACCCCGGCCAGCGCGCGCCGGATTTCCTGCGGGCCGGCTGCCGCGCCGGGGCGGCCCTGGTTGCGCAGCACGCCGGCGTCGCAGCAGAAGCCGATCAGCGCCGGCGCCCCCGGCTCGCGCCGGGCATCCGCGCCGCGGACAACGTTGAAGAGGCGGCGCGTATCGCCCTGCTCGCCGTGGTCGGTGCGCCCACGCCAGACCGTCTGCGCGGCGCGGCCTTCTCCGGTCACAGTCGCGGCGCTCATGACAGGCGGCGTCCCAGCGTTTCCGGCACCATCGCCAGGCCGATGAGCGACACGAGCCCGCAGCCGATCACATACAGCGCCGGTGCGTTCGGGCTGCCGGTCAGGTGGATCAGTTCGGTCGAGAAGAACTGCGCGAAGCCGCCGAAGATGGCAATCGCCACGCAATACGCAATCGACAGCCCGGTCGCGCGCAGGCGCCTGGGCAGCACTTCGCTGACCAGCACCATCGACGCCGGCGAGGTCATCGACATCGGCACCGACAGGCAGCCGACGACGACCAGCAGGCGCGCCAGCGTCGGCTCGGCGTTGATCAGCACGAAGGCCGGATAGATCATCGCCAGCAGGGCTACGCGCGACCACAGCACTACCGTGCGGCGGCCGAGCCGGTCGGCCAGCCAGCCGGCGAACGGCGACAGCACCACCTGCACCAGCGAGGCGATGCAGGCCGCCCAGATGCCCAGCGACAGCGGCATGTGCAGCTGGCTGACGGCGTAGTTGCTCAGGTAGTACACGACGATGTAGGTGGACGACGCCACGCCGATCATCAGCAGGATGCTCGCCACCAGTTCGCGGCGATGGTCGCGCAGCAGTTGCATCGTGTGGCCGCGCTCCTCCGGCGTGGCCGGGGCGGCGGTCTCCTCCAGCTTGCGGCGGATCACCAGGCCGACCGGGATCACGAGGATGCCCAGCACGAACGCCACGCGCCAGCCCCACGACTCCAGCGCCTCGGGCGCCAGCAGGTTGCTCAGCAGCAGGCCGACCAGCGCGCCGAAGAGCGCCGCCAGTCCCTGGCTGAACGGCTGCCACGCGGTATAGAAGCCGCGCGAGCGGTCGTCGGCATATTCGAGCAGCAGCGCGGTGGACGCGCCCATCTCGCCGCCGATGGCGAACCCCTGCACCAGCCGCGCCAGCACCACCAGCAAGGGCGCGGCAATGCCGATCTGCGCGTAGGTGGGCGTGACGACGAATACCAGCGAGCTCAGGCCCATCAGCCACAGCGTCAGCGCGACCGCCGGCTTGCGGCCGGCGCGGTCGGCGTAGAGGCCGATCAGCAGGCCGCCGAGCGGCCGCATCAGGAAGCCGACGCCGAACGTGGCGAACGACATCAGCAACTGGCCGGTGGCATTGCCGACCGGAAAGTAAAGCCGGCCGATCAGCGTGGCAAAGAAGCTGTAGACGACGAAGTCATAGAACTCGAGGCCGTTGCCGATGGTGATGGCGGCAATGGCGCCGGGGCGCGACAGGGTCGGGGTTGGCGCGCTGACGCTGGCGCCCAGCGTGGGCGCGGTGGCGGGTTGGCTCATGCGGTGGGTCTCCTCCGGGTTTGACTTTCTCCCCTCTCCCGCTTGCGGGAGAGGGGTTGGGGGAGAGGGCACGGCGCCTGCAGCGAGCGGTATCGCGACAGAACCCCTTGCCCTCTCCCCCGCCCCTCTCCCATGAATGGGAGAGGGGAGAAAACTGATGGTGAATCGGCGTGATCAGCCCTTCACCATCGGCAGGTCCAGCCCCTGCTCGCGGGCGCAGTCGACGGCGATCTGGTAGCCCGCGTCCGCATGGCGCATCACGCCGGTGGCGGGGTCGTTGTTCAGCACGCGGGCGATGCGGGCGGCGGCTTCATCGGTGCCGTCGCAGACGATCACCACGCCCGAATGCTGCGAGAAGCCCATGCCCACGCCGCCGCCGTGGTGCAGGCTGACCCACGTGGCGCCGCTGGCGGTGTTGAGCAGCGCGTTCAGCAGCGGCCAGTCGGACACGGCATCCGAACCGTCCTGCATCGCTTCCGTCTCGCGGTTGGGGCTGGCCACCGAACCCGAGTCGAGGTGGTCACGGCCGATCACGACCGGCGCCGACAGCTCGCCCGAGCGCACCATCTCGTTGAAGGCCAGGCCGAGCCTGGCGCGCAGGCCCAGGCCGACCCAGCAGATACGCGCCGGCAGGCCCTGGAAGCTGATGCGCTCGCGCGCCATGTCGAGCCAGCGGTGCAGGTGCTCGTCGTCGGGGATCAGTTCCTTGACCTTGGCATCGGTCTTGTAGATGTCCTGCGGATCGCCCGACAGCGCGGCCCAGCGGAACGGACCGACGCCGCGGCAGAACAGCGGCCGGATATAGGCCGGCACGAAGCCCGGGAAGTCGAAGGCGTTCTGCACGCCCTCTTCCTTGGCCATCTGGCGGATGTTGTTGCCGTAGTCGAAGGTCGGCACGCCCATCTTCTGGAAGTCGAGCATGGCACGCACGTGCACGGCCATCGACTGCTTGGCGGCGGCCACCACCGCGGCGGGCTCGCGCTGGGCGCGTTCGCGGTATTGCTCCCAGGTCCAGCCGGCGGGCAGGTAACCGTTGAGCGGGTCATGGGCGGAGGTCTGGTCGGTGACCATGTCCGGGCGCACGCCGCGGCGCACCAGTTCCGGCAGGATCTCGGCGGCGTTGGCGCACAGCGCGATGGAGATGGCCTTGCCCTGCGCACAGTAGCGTTCGATGCGGGCGAGTGCGTCGTCGAGATCGGTGGCCTGCTCGTCGACATAGCGGGTCTTGAGGCGGAAGTCGATGCGGCTCTGCTGGCATTCGATGTTCAGCGAGCAGGCACCGGCCAGCGTGGCGGCCAGCGGCTGCGCGCCGCCCATGCCGCCGAGGCCGGCTGTGAGGACCCAGCGTCCCTTCAGGCTGCCGTTGTAGTGCTGGCGGCCCGCCTCGACGAAGGTTTCATACGTGCCCTGCACGATGCCCTGGCTGCCGATGTAGATCCACGAACCGGCGGTCATCTGGCCGTACATGGCCAGGCCTTTGGCGTCGAGTTCGTTGAAGTGCTCCCACGTGGCCCAGTGCGGCACGAGGTTGGAGTTGGCGATCAGCACGCGCGGGGCGTCGCAGTGGGTCTTGAAGACGCCGACCGGCTTGCCCGACTGGACCAGCAGGGTCTCGTCGTCTTCCAGGCGGGTCAGGACTTCGACAATGCGGTCGTAGCACTCCCAATTCCGGGCGGCGCGACCGATGCCGCCGTAGACCACCAGTTCCTTCGGGTTCTCCGCCACCTCGGGGTCGAGGTTGTTCATCAGCATGCGCAGCGGCGCTTCGGTCAGCCAGCTCTTGGCGGTCAGCTTGGCGCCGCGGGGCGCGCGGATTTCGACGTCACGGAAACGGGGGCTGTTGGTCACGGCAACTCCTTGTTGTATGCGGGGGAAGGGGCTGGCCTCGGCGAGCGGGCCACGTCATCGGATAGGCTGTATGGTGTTGTATATACAGGTATGGATGAATAGGGGTTATCCCTGAGCCAGCGGCGAAATGCTCCGGATGAGAAATCTAGCCGTGAGATGGCGCGATCGGCGTCTTATGCCTGCTGAGAAATGGCGCCATGTTATGCCTAGGGACGCAAGTGGTTTAGTGCCTTATTGAGCACTTCAGCAATGGCCGCACTGATTTCGTGGCTACCATACCGGCTGGGAATCTGCCCCATATACTGACGGATCCGGTAGTTTGTCACCCAGTATCCTTCGCGCCATGCTTGCTTACCTGCTTCCGTCACCAGACCCAAGAGTTCTTCCTTTCTCCGTACCGCCTCACGACGGCGGGCTTGCTCTCGGACACGAAGGCACTCAGCCCACTCGTCGGGGAAGTGCATTCGAAGGTAATCCGTAGACACGCCCAACTTCTTAGCAAGTTTGGTACCGGAAATTGGCGATCCATTTGAATCAGCAATCAAGGTCAAAAGTGAATCCCGGACCGTTCGGGAACCGGAAGGCAAAATGGCGTACTTGGCCTCTACTCCAAAGTAAGCGTAGTGGACCGCGAGGCGACTTCTCCGCTTTCCGACGGAGCCACGGAAGATGTCAAGTAAAGCGGTGCCAACACATGATGCAAGGGCCAACAGTCCTTGCAGACTTGGTCGGGCTCGGGCCTTCATCCACGCATCGACGGAGTGAAACGTCAGTCCGACTTCGTTCATCTCATCGTCCTTCCAATGGCCCGTAATAGCAACGCACTGGGCGATGCCCATCCGAAGTTGTTCACCAGAGAGCCTTCCCCCTCCGGACGCATAGGCCAAGACCTTTCCTATCTCGGACGCAGCCCAGATCTCGCTGGCATCTGCATCAACCATCTCTCCGACTTGGCAGCGCATGCCGGGCATACCGCATTGGTGGCATAGCGTGTCAAGTTGAATTGCCCACGGCCCCTTGACTCGATGGGCCTGGTCGCTACCACAATGCGGTGTGACGAGTTGCGCTTTATGCTTCGAGCAGGCCCTGATGGCCCTAAACTCCCATAGCGCTCGTCCATAATGTGAAGCGGACTTATGCGTGATGCAGAGTGGGCAAAATTGTCCGGACCGAATAGCCAGTGCTTTCGGCCCCAGCAGCGCCGTGAGGTTGCACAGTGCCGCGTCCACGGCATTGCGCTCTCCGGTAAGTCTTTTTATTTCTTCCGCAACATGCCTTAATACGACACTATTCCCGGCAATCGAAAAGCTCCTCGCAGACAGGGAAAGCGGATTCCCATTCCCCATCAATCCGTAGGACTTTAGGCCTGGCTTAAAGTACCGATCGAATAGAATTCCCGGCGTGACCCGGTGAGCAAATGCGATGCGACGAAACGCACTCTGCAGAGACTCGACCTCTGGAGTCCCTATTCCTCGCCATTGGAAGGAAAAAAGCTCGGTGTGCATTCTTCCGTCATATAGCATTCTCGACATGGCTTGTCTCCCGGCGCCAGCAAGAGCCCGTTGATAACTCAAGACTTAGAAGGCCTAACAAAATTACTTCATGAGGTGACGCCAGCAAATGATGCAGCAGGCGATTTTCAGGAAGGCTTCGTGAATGGTGGCGAGGCGCTCGAAGCGCATCCGCAATCTCTTGAAGTTGTGCAGCCAAGCAATCGTGCGTTCGACAACCCAACGGGTTTTGCCAAGACCGCTGCCATGCGGTTCTCCGCGACGGGCGATCTCGGTGGCGATGCCGGCGGCGTGAAGAGGTTTGCGATATTTGTCGTGGTCGTACCCGCGATCACCCTGGACGATGCGGGGCTTGGACAGTGGACGGCCGCGTTTGCCGCGGATAGGTGGAATCGCCTCGACCAGCGGCAGCAGTTGGGTGACGTCGTTGCGATTGGCGCCGGTCAGTATCAGCGCCAGCGGTATGCCTTGGGCCTCCGTCAGGAGGTGATGCTTTGAACCGGGTCGCGCGCGATCGGTGGGGTTGGGTCCTGTTTTTGACCCGACCCCACAGCACGGATGGAAGAGGAATCGACAATGACTCGTGACCAGTCGATGCGGTCGGCCGCACGCAGTTTGGCCAACAGGACCTCGTGCAGACGATCCCAAACGCCGGCCTTCTGCCAGGCGTCCAGCCGTCGCCAGCAACTCATCCCAGAGCCGCAGCCCATTTCCTTGGGCAGCATCTCCCAGGGAATGCCCGACTGCAGGACGAAGAGAATGCCTGTGAGGACTGCCCGATCGTCTAACGGCTTGCGCCCAGGATAGCGGGCGCGCCGAGCTTTCGGTGGCGGCAGCAGTGGCTGGATGAGTGCCCACAGTTCGTCGTCGAGTATTGGTTTGGCCATGTCCTTTGCGCTGAGGAAACAACGCAAAGGTTAACAAAGATCACGTGAAGTTAACAGCCCTGTGGATTCATTTTGTTAGATGGTATGGACGCCTCCCCCCGGCAACGGGAACGCCAGACTGCGTGGATCCGAATCCAGGGATCCTCGCCGCGACGGCAACGCTGTGCCAGAGTGGAAATGTCAAGTAACCACCTG
>Ga0160472_100280_pt1 | contig 54999 bp, 50 predicted proteins | sample HID1973M_E11MG_FD_108267 | JGI IMG/M metagenome (GOLD analysis project Ga0160472, IMG submission 108267) | Enriched mosquito-associated microbial communities from UW Madison campus, WI, USA - HID1973M_E11 MG | ecosystem: Host-associated > Arthropoda: Insects > Digestive system > Unclassified ... | reverse complement strand
TCCGGCAAGGGCGCGATGATCGTCTTGCCCTTTAGTGTCAGCCAGCGTTCGCGCCGATAGCGGATAAGCTCGGCCGAAATTGCCAGATCACGAACCGGGATGGTTTCGTATCCCTTGAAGCGCAGTCCTGACGGCGCAGCTACCGACAGAACCTCCTCGCGGGTGACGCGGTCCTCGTCGCGCTTCGGGCCGCGGTGTCACCGTTCAGACCAGTTCTTGACAAGGCCGCAATCAGAGAACCCCACTCTATAGTGGGACGGTCTACATGTTATGGCCATCGAGTAGGTTCCAGGTGCCGAAGGTTCGGGCCTTCGTCGACTGCGTTTCGCACCATTTTCGGGGGAGTATGTGATTTGTCCGCTCTCCCGGCAGGATTTGTTCTGGTTTCCTATACGATCTGTAATTCATCAATGGCATGAACTTCGCAGACAGTCGTGCTCTTATCCAGAACCGACCTAAATGCGGCGTTCTTCCCGAAAAAACGGTCCTCCGCTGCGGCACCGTCATCCACCCATATTGTCACCACCAGGTTCGGCCAAGCAGGCTCGGACCAGAGCGACGGGCGGGTGAAAGCAAGGTTCAACTCCTCGATCGCGAAATCTCGCAAGCCGTCGGCATGGAGTTGAGCCTGCAGCAGGTCTCCGAGCTGCTGGCGTAGTACAGCTGGGTTAGGGGCGATCGCCAGTATCATGAGCTTGCGTGTACCCTCACCCGCTTCAGTTGCCCATGCCTCTCCCGCAGTGAGCGCAGTCAAGCCCGACAAGAAGCGAGGCTCGTCCTCGATCAGTGCCAGGGTAGTCGCGGAGGTCTGATTGGCGTCTACTGCAGCCTGGGAGCTGAACCAGAGTTCGACAATGCCGTCGACCTCGAACCGCGCAGTGCTGGTTCGATAGCAAACCGCGTCGACGCGGTTCTGGTTGTATTTGACCAGACCGTCAAAGCCGCGGGCAATCGCGGCATGGGGTTCGGCCCAGTGGCGGCGGAACTCGGCATCCGTCAGGTCGGGCCGCCGACGGAGCAGTGTCACACGCTTCAACATCCGGTGCTTCCTCATGAATCCCTGCTTCCGAGAGCAGCGCCGGCTCGGGGCGGGGCCGACGCTTTGTCGTCAGGCACCTGCGTTCACGGCGGCGAGGTCATGCGCCGCGACATAGCCGAAGGTCATGGCCGGGCCGAGGGTGATGCCGCCCGCCGGATAGTTGCCGCCGAACAGGCTGGCGGCGTCATTGCCGACCGCATAGAGACCGGGGATGAAGTCACCCTTCCTGTCCAGTACCCGCGCGCGTGCGTCGGTCTTGTGACCGTTGAAGCTGCCCAGATCGCCGACCACGATCCGGATCGCATAGAACGGTCCGTGCTCGATCGGTTTGACGCAGGGATTGGGCTTGTGGTCAGGGTCGCCAAGATAGCGGTTGTAACCGGTTGTGCCACGACCAAACTCGGGATCCTCGCCGTTGCGGGCATTCCGGTTGAACTCTTCAACCGTGGCCTCAAGACCCTTCGGGTTGATGCCGGCGTTTCTTGCCAGTTCGGCCAGCGTCTTGCCCCGCTTCAGGTATCCCGAGCGCAGCGAAGGATAAAGCGGGATGGGTGCCGGTTTCACATGGCCCAGCCCGTAATGGCGCAACGTTGGATGATCGACGATCAGCCAGGATTCCGCCGGACCGTTCCCGTCGCGATTGGCAACCAGCGCGGTCCCGTAGTCGTGGTAGGAATTGGCTTCGTTCACGAAGCGCCGCCCGTTCTTCAGGACCGCGATCACGCCCGGCTTGCCGCGATCCACGAAATGCGGGAACGTTCCCAGCGTGCCGTCCTTTCGCGGGACCAGCGAGATCGGTACCCATGCGGCGGGCTGGCTCAGATCCTCGGCAATATCCGCGCCGATCTTTTGACTGGCCGCCAGCGCATCGCCTGTGTTGAAAGGATTGGCCGGCGAGAAATGACCCTCGCCCTTGGGGGCATGGGGGTAATATTTGTCGCGCAGTTCCATGTTGAAGGGATAGCCGCCGGTCGCGAGGACGACACCGCGCCGGGCGCGCAGGGTTTCGGAATTGCCCCCGTTGGTTTCGACGATGACACCCGTGACCCGGCCATTCTCGACGACAAGATCCCTGAGCGGCGTGCCGGTGCGGATCTGCACGCCCTTCGCGAAAGCCGCCGCCGCCATCCGCGCCGCCATGGCCGAGCCGTTGGTCAGGCGTCGCGCCTGACCATAGCGCAGCTTTTCATAGCCGTAGCGGGCGAGGAGTGCTGCGACATAACCGAAGGATCTGATCGAGCGGGTGGCCTCGAAGAAATGTTTCAGCTCACGGTTCGAGCCGACCATCATCCCCAGGAATGTCGCCTCGGGCAGCGGGGGCGCAAGCCGCCTGGCATTCTGACCGAGGATCGACATGTCGACCGGATCGGCGTTCAGCGAACGCCCGCCTTCGAGGCCGCCGGGCTGGTAGGGGTGGTAATCCGAGAAATAGGTGCCGATCGTGAATGTGACGCCCGTTCTGGACTGGAAGAAATCCAGCATCTCAGGGCCGTATTTCAAGAACGCATCGGTACGGTCGGGATCGAAATGGTTGCCGGACTCGGCCTCGATATAGGCGCGTGCCTTTTCCGCACTGTCGGCGATGCCTTCTTTCTTGCCTTGGCTGTTGTTGGGAATCCAGATCCAGCCGCCCGAGCGGGCGGTGGTGCCGCCGAACCGCTCTGCCTTTTCGACGACAAGGACGGAAAGCCCCTGATGGGCCGCCGTGATCGCAGCCGCCAGACCTCCCGCCCCAGAGCCAGCGACAATGACGTCGTATTCCTTCTTCCACCCGGTCATGCGTGGTCCTTCGCTATTTGCCCATGTCCAATCTGACTGCGATCCTTCGACGACTTCGGATTCGTCCGCAGGTTCGCGCTTGGCCTGAAGCTAGCGGTGATCGGTGGACCGATCTGTCACCAGATGTTATGACAAACGCCTTGCTGGCACATACGGGCGGAGTTTGCGGCCAAGCGAAGTTCCCATGGGAGGGACCTTGAAAAACACCGGTTCACTCTTCACGGAGCTTGAGGCGCGGGACAGCCAGTCCTGGCACAATGCGCTTTGCAGCGCATTCTCGCCAACCGAGTTCAAGCCAAGCCAGGAGGCCGAATTCCGCGGAGAGCTGTTGCAAGCCAGCCTCGATGCCGCACGTATGTCGCGGTTGCTCTCTCCGGGTGGCCGGTTTCTGCGCAGTTCCAACGCAATCCGGCGCGACAGTTTCGATGGGTTCTTGATCCTGCTGTGCCTCGCGGGCGAATTGCGGCTGGAGCAGCGGGACAGAGTGCTGAGCGCGATGGCCGGCGAAGCCCTGATCTATCGTCAGGGCCTTCCCTTCACCCTCGAGGCACCCGTTCAATATACAGCCGTTGCCCTGTGGGTTGCGCCCGAGGTCATGGCGACGCATTGTCCGCATCTGGCCAATGCCGCCCCTTTCGTGCTGACCCGGAACAGTGCGAATGGACGGCTTGCGCTGATCATGGTGCAGGAATTGTGTCAGATCGCCGTCGCGGGCGAGATCGAAAGTCCCATGCTTCTGGTCGAGGCGTCGCTGGATGTGATCTCGACCAATGTCTCGGGCCTTCGGGACGCCGATGCGTGGGGACGCAGCGAAAGGCTGATCCAGAAGCTGGTAGTTCATCTGGTGCAGAATATCGATGACACCGATCTGAGCCTCGATCATCTGGTCGATGTCAGCGGAGTGTCGCCGCGGACGCTAAACCGCATCTTTGGTGAGATTGGCACGACCCCCATGCGCTGGGTGCGCGACCAACGGCTCATGCATGCGCATGAGGCGCTAAGAAACGCCCGCGTGCGCAATGTCACGGAAGCGGCCTTCAGCTTCGGTTTCAAGGACAGCGCGCATTTCAGCCGCGCATTCTCGCAGAAATACGGGGTGACGCCCGGCACTCTGCTGCGCCGGGACTGACTGCGATCGGGCGTATCGGGCCGACGTGTCAGCCGGCCAAAGCAAGGTGGTTCGCTGCGGATGAGCGGATCAGCATTGTCGAGAGCTGATTGATGGACGTGACGTTCAGCCGGGCATAGGCGCGCCGGCGATAGGTCAGGACGCTGGTGCTCTTGATCCCCAGATCCAGCGCGATCCCTTCGGTCGTGAAGCCGACGATCGAGCGCGCGCAGACCGAGACCTCGCGCCTGGAGAGTTGGGGAAAGGCCCAGCGGACGCGCTCTTCCATTTCCGCGGTCGAGATGCGGGCGGTCTGAGGGGTCAGATCGACGATGCGATAGTGCAGACTCAGCAGCGGCAAAAGCAGATTGGCTACATGATACAGCGTGTCCAGCCGTTGGGCATCGAAAACGGGATCATCCTCGAACTCATAGAGGGTCAGCGCAATCCAGACACCGTTCGCTCTGTGTGCAAGGGTCAGCTTCTCGGAGATGCCGGGTCGAACGAAGCAGCTATTCAGGTAATCCGCGTTGCGGATCTCGTCGCGGCGAATGCGCGCGACATAGGTGCCGGCTGGCTGGTTATCGCTGAACAATCGGTTGACCGGGTCCAGCCGGAAGAAGCATCTCCGATAGGCCTCCACGCGCTCGGAGGAGCGGCCATCCCGAGACTGGGCCAGAATGACATCGGGCGCAGCATTCGCATCGACGCGGCGAAAGGACATGAACTCGCGTATGTTCAGCGTCTCGAGGATTATCTGCGAGACACAGGTCTGGAACTGATCCGTCCCCACCGCTTGAATGGCATCGCCGATTTCGTTCACGACCGCTGCCACCTCCGGCTTGGCGGGCTCGAGCGTCGAGTAAATCATTCCAGACCTCCCTTTCCAGAATCTTCCCCAGGTGGCTTCTGTCGGTGGCGTCGCAACCATTGAGGATCGCTCAGACTTAGGGGCGCGGAAAAAAGCGGTCCTGTATCTGCCTGCCATTCTCTTGTCGGAAACTGCCAGAGGTGCGGTTGAACCGGATCGCTGCGCCCGGGGAACGGGCCAGCGGGATCCGCGCCTTCCGCGCGCTGTCATACGAGATGAGGACAGCCGCAAATCCCCCGTGGCCCCATACAGGCAACAAGAGAGGGAGATTAGTCGCGACTATGCGTCTGGCTGAAGGACGCAGTGACCGTAGGGGCGGCGCGCATCGAGGATCACGCCGCCGCATGCCGGGAAACATCGTCCCGAACAGCTCGAAACGGAAGTCAGGAGATTATGGAGAATCTCAGGGAGAAGGAAAACGCACTATGGAAAGATTAGCCACCCTGCTGTCACGGGCGATGCTCGTGCTGGCCGGGATCGCCACGGTCGTCATGCTTGTGACGATCGTGGCGGATGTGATCAGCAAGTCGGTGTTCAACTTTGCATTGCCGGGAGTGGACAGGATCGTCGCCTCCTATCTGATGGTCGCGGTGATCTTCCTGCCGCTCGCGATGTTGGAGCTGCTGGAGGAGAACATCGCGGTGGACGTGCTCTACGACGCCCTACCGACCTCGATCCAGCATCTCTGTGCCATGCTGGGCCATCTGTTGACCGCAGTATTCTACGGCCTGCTCGGATGGCTCTATGTCGGGGTGGCCGTCGAAGCCATCGAGATCCGCGAGTTCGTCTCGGGCGCCTGGAACGTTCCGATCTGGCCGGCACGGATGATCATGCCCGCCGGGCTGATCATCGGCGCGGCTGTCGCCTTCGTGAAGCTTTGCCTCATCCTCATCGACCTGCTCGGCCCTAATCCGCATCGCGATACCGGCCATCACGACGGAGACTTCCTGTGAGCGAACGTGAAATCATTGGCGCGATAAGCATCGGCATCGTCCTGTTGCTTGTCTTCCTGCGAGTGCCCGTCGGCATCGCCATGGGGGTGGTCGCCTTCGGCGGAATTGCCACCGCCATCAATCCAAACGCAGCGTTCGGCGTCCTTAAAGCGGTGCCCTTCGAGATGGTGGGCGATTGGAATCTGTCGGCCATCCCGATGTTCCTGCTGATGGGATATGTTGCGGCATCGGCGGATCTGACCAAGAACCTCTTCAAGTCGGCGCGGCTGACGTTGAACTGGCTGCCCGGCGGGCTGGCGACGGCCACCGTGATCTCGGCGGCGCTGTTCTCGTCGGCCAGCGGATCGAGCCTCGCGACTTCGGCCGCCTTTGCCCGGACCGCCGTGCCCGAGATGCGCAAGGCGGGATATTCGACCAGCCTCGCGACCGGCGCGGTGGCGGCGGCGGGGACGCTCGGGGCGCTGATTCCGCCCTCGGTCCTGATGATCGTCTTCGGCATCACCATGTCGACCTCGATTAACGATCTTTTTCTGGCTGGCGTCGTTCCCGGCCTGCTCTCGGCCCTGATGTTCATTGTCTACATCACTATCCGGGTCCTGCTGCAGCCCTCGCTTGCCCCGCGCGTGACCGAGGAGGTCTCGCCCGAGGAACGCCGCGAGGCACTCAGCGATGTCTGGCCGCTGCCGGTCATCATCATTTCCGTGATCGGCGGCATCTTCGCCGGGTTCTTCACGCCGACCGAGGCGGGCGCCGTCGGAGCCGGCATGACGATCCTGCTAGCCGTCGTGCGCAGGTCATTCACCTGGCCGAACTTTCGCGATGCGCTGGCCAAGACCGCGAACGGCACTGCCGGGATCTTCATCATAATCGTCGGAGCGGCGCTGTTCCAGCGGCTGCTTGGCTTCACCGGCTTTGCCAATATGTTCACTGACATGATTTCGGCGCATCTGACGACGCCACTCGCCGTGATCCTGGCGATCTCGGCCCTCTATCTGATCCTGGGCTGCTTTCTCGATTCCATATCGATCATGCTGCTCACACTGCCGGTCATCGCGCCGCTGCTGCAGTTGCACGGGATCGACTTGATCTGGTTCGGCATCATCACGGTCAAACTGCTCGAGATAGGTCTGGTCACGCCGCCGCTCGGCATGAACATCTTCGTGGTAAAGAGCGCGCTTGGCGACGAGGTCCCGCTGGGCACGATCTTCAAGGGCGCCGCTGGCTTCTTGCTGGCCGATTTTGTCACGCTCGCGCTCATCATCGCCTTCCCCTTCCTATCGCTGTGGCTGCCATCCATCGGCGGATGACCAAGAAATTCCCAGAGGAGGAAAACATGAAAACTCTTGTCCTGAACACCACGCTGGCCGCCATCGCCGCCGCGACCATCTCGGCCGCGCGGGCGGAAACCGCCAATTCGTATCTGCCGCCGACCTATCCGCAGTCGGTGCACGGATATACCGAGACTTTCGACCGCGTGCGCGAGCGCAGCAAGGGCGAACTGGACTTCGAGACCTATTTCTCGGGCGCGCTCCTGCCGGCCGCGACGACATTGACCGGGATACGCGACGGCGTGGCCGAGGTCGGGCTGGTCTATCCGTCCTACACTCCCGCGGAACTGCCGATCTCGGATTTCCTGAACAGCGTGAGTTTCCTGAACGAGGACGCGTTGGCCGCGGCGATCGCCTATACCGAACTGAACTTCACCTTGCCGTCGCTTCAGGCCGAGTGGGGCAAATACAATACCGTCTTCGGCGGAGCTTTCGCCACGCCGGTCTATCGGCTGATGTGCAACCAGCCCGTCACGACGCTCGCGCAGGCCAATGGCAAGAGCATGCGCACGGCGAGCGCCGGTTACACCGCCTTTGCCGGCTCGGTCGGCGGCACCGCTGTCTCGGTTCCGATTGGCGACGCCTACAGCGGATTGCAGCGCGGCTCGCTGGATTGCCTTCTGGCCGATCCGACGAACATGACGACAGCCTCGCTTAACGAGGTGGTGAAGAACGTCACGCTGGTGACGCTGGGAACCGGAATGGGGGCAACCTGGGTCTACAACAAGGACTACTGGTCGGGCCTCAGCCCCGAGAACCGGGCCCTGCTGCTGGAAGAGATGATGAAAGGCATGGTCGACCAGCAATTGAAGTTTGCCGCGATGGAAGCGGAATCGCTGGACGAGGCCCGCGGCCGGGGCACCGTGGTCGAGGAGCCCGCCGCAGACCTTGCCGCGCATGTCACCGAATTCAAGGCGCATTGGGCCAAACAACTGGTCGGCCAATCCTCTGCCATCGGTGATCCGCAGGCGATCCTCGACACCTATATCGCCGCCCAGCAGCGCTGGATCGATCTCCTGAATGGCGTTGATCGAAGCGATCCGGCGGCGGTTCTGGCGCTGGTCAATGAGCATCTGCTCAGCAAGATCGACCCGGCAAATTACGGAATGTGACAGCCCGCGGCCCCGGCACCTGTCGGGGCCAGTTTCCATGACGGGATGAAACGAAGGACAGAAAAGATGAATGAGCCGATCACCAAGAACGAGATCACGCATATTCCGGGCCTGCTGAACGGCGATGTCGCCGTGGTCACGGGTGCCGCCCAGGGGAATGGCGCGGCCTTCGCGCGGGGGCTTGCGCTGAGCGGCGCGAAAGTCGCTGCCGCCGATATCGACCGCGCCAAGCTGGATGCCTTCGTCGAGGAATTGCGCGGGCTGGGCGGCGAGGTGGAAGCTTATGAACTCAACGTGGCCGATCAGACCGCATGCGAGGCATTCGCCGCCAAGGTCGAAGCCGACCTTGGCCCGGTCTCGATCCTCGTCAACAATGCAGGCATCGTCCGCCGCGTGCCGATCACCGAGGAAGGGTTCGTCAGGTCGGTCGAGGATCAGTTCTCGGTCAATGTGATGGGCTCGGCTTACATGGTGCAGGCGCTGACAGCGCAGCTTGCCGCCACCAACGGGCGCATCATCAATCTCGGCTCCATCGCCAGCTTCCGCGCCACCACCGGCGGGATTGGCTACGGCATCTCGAAAGGCGCCGTGCGGCTGATGACCCAGACGATGGCGGCCGAACTGGCGCCGCTGGGCATTCGCGTCAACGGTATCGCGCCCGGCGTGATCGTCACCCCGATGACCGAGGTGACACGCCAGAACCCTGAAGCGATGCGCATGTATATGGACCACATCCCCCTGAAGCGATTTGGCGAAGCCGACGAGCTGGTGGGGCCGCTCCTGTTCCTAGCGTCGCGGATCTCGAGCTACATGACGGGCGTGATGATGCCGGTCGACGGCGGCTTCACCGCGATCTGAGCCATGCCAGTCATCTCATTCCTGCGGGTTCGCCCCGACCGGGACGTCGCGGAGTTCAAGAGAGCCCTTCTCGCAGCCCTTCCTGCGGAGGCCGGGCGCGTGGTGGTCAGTCTGGGGGAACCGGCGCCTGCCGCATTCGCTCTGCCCCGTGCGATGCAGCTCGATGCAAGCAACAGCACTCCCTGGCCGCCATATGATGCTGCGGTCCTTGTCGAGGACGATACCCGGAGGACTGCGCTGCCGGGCGGTCTCGCGGGCTGGGTCGACCTCGATTGCGCCTATCGGATCACGCCGACGGTCATCAAGGATGATGGCACGATCACTGCGGGTCGTCCGTCAACGGGGATCAAATATCTCAGGGGTCTGGTCTTTCATTCCGATCTTCCCGAGACTGCTTTGCGCCGCAGCTGGGCCCGGCATGCGCTGCTTGCCGTGGATGTCCATGTCGGCGCCAGCCGCTATGTGCAATGGTGGGTCGACGCCCTGCTTTCGCCTGATGCCCCCCGGATCGGGGGTATAGCCGAGCTGCATTTCCGCAGCGACGCCGATCTTGCCGGAGGTTTTTTTGATTCCCCGCGCGGCATGAGGGAGATCGTGCAGGACACCGGGCATTTCATCGCAGGCGGGCTGCCACGGCTCTTCTGCCGAGATCATGTCCTGATGCCGGCCTCGTCGTGGGAAGGCGGCGGGACCGTCTGATAGCCGTCGCCTTAGATCAGATAGCTGCTTGCCCCGTCCCAGACCAGCTTCAGGCTGACCGCGACGAGGAGCAGATAGATGAGGCGATAGAAGCGCTTGGCCGACACGCGCCGGACGAGGTTGATCCCTGCCATGTTCGACGCGATCGCCACCGGCAGGAGCGAGACCGAGATGACGAGGTTGGCTTCGTTGAACTGGCCGAGCGCCGCGAAGGGGATGACCTTCATCATGTTCGTGGCCGCAAAGAAGACCGCGCTCGTCCCGACAAGGAGGGCAGGGGACAGGCGCTGTGGCAGCATGTAGATCTGAAACGGCGGGGTGCCGGCATTGGCGATCATGCTGGCAAAACCCGAGAGCGCCCCGCACAGGATCCCGAATGGGCGATTGATGCGATTGCTCCCGATACCGATCCGGCCGCCGCCAAGACGACGGATCGCGAAGCTGCCCGCCAGAGTGCCGACGAGCAGCGAGAGCATTCCGTCGGATACGCGCGCGGCGAAAAGATACCCGAGCAGCACGCCGCCAATCGCGCCCGGCAGCAGGATGCGCAGGTTCCGCGCGTCCCAGGATCGCCGATAGACATAGACGGTGAGGGCATCCTGCGCGATGAGGATCGGCAGGATGATCCCTGCAGCGCGGATCGGCGAGATGACGAGCGCCAGCAGTGGAAGCGACAGCAGACCTACGCCGGAAAAGCCCCCTTTCGACAGACCGAGGAGGACGACCGCCGGCACGGCTGCCAGATAGAAGGACAGGGCTATGCCGGGATCGGGCACGGCTTCGATCTCTCGCTCAACGGAAGGGCGCCCCGGCGCGCGGGTGCGATCGCCGGGGCCGGGCATGTCGACTGAAGGACGGCCGCACTAGAAGCCGCGTTCGAAGGGGCCGGTCGCGCGCGCATAGGTGGGGATCGGAAGCTCCAGTTCCGCGCCTGCCTCGCGCGCGGCACGGATCGGCCAGAACGGGTCGCGCAGCAGCGTGCGTCCCAAGAAGATCAGGTCCGCCCGACCGCTGCCGATGATGTCCTCGGCAAGGTCGATCGATGCGATCGATCCGGTCGCGGCGGTCGGCAACCCGCTGATGCTGCGGATACGTTCTGCGTACGGCACCTGATAGCCGGGATAGATCTTGCCGTCATATCCCGGCAGGATGTTCCCGGTCTGGACATCGATCAGATCGACACCCCGCCTCGCCAACTCGCGGGCAAGGGCGTCGGATTCGGCCTGTGTCACCCCGTTCGTGCCGAAATCGGTCGCACAGATGCGATAGAGCAGGGGCTTCTCGTCCGGCCAAACTGCACGGATGGCCTCGACCACCTGCAGCGGCAGCCGCATCCGGTTTTCGAGTGAGCCACCATAGGCATCGGTCCTGCGATTGGATTCCTCAGCAAGAAACTGGTGCAGAAGATAGCCATTGGCTGCATGGATTTCGATGGCGTCGAAGCCTGCGTCATCCGCGCGTCGTGCAGCCGCCTGGAAGTTGTCGACGACGCCCTGAATATCGGCGACGCTGGCCTCGGCCGGGGTACCAAGTGCGATATCGTAGGGCAGGGCCGAGGGCGCGATCGCCGTTGCAGCCAGGTGGGACTTCCGCCCGGCATGTGCGAGCTGGGCGCAGATCCGCACATCGCAGGACTGGACGAAATCGACCAGCCGCGCCAGACCCTGCGCCTGATTTTCGTTCCAGAGCCCAAGATCCCTTGCGCTGATCCTGCCGCGCGGCTCGACCGCCAGAACCTCAGTGGCGATCATCGCGACCCCGCCAAGTGCTCGGGATGCATAGTGAACATAGTTGTGCTCCTTCAGCATCCCGTCCTCCTGTCCGCGATACATCAGCATCGGCGACATGACGAGGCGGTTGCGCAGCGTCATTCCGCGCAGGCTGAAGGGGGAAAAGACGTCGCTGGGCATCGTTCAGTATCCGACCGTGAAGCGGCGGCGGGAATGGCGCGGCTGCTCGATCTCGTCGAGGAGGGCGATGGCGAAGTCCTCGAATGAGATTGTGCTCTTGCCATCGGTGCCGACCAGCAAGTCGTCGCCGCCCAGTCGGAATGTGCCTGTCCGCTCGCCCGCAGAGAAGACGGCCGAGGGCGAGAGGAAGGTCCAGTCGATCTCCGTTTCCGCATGCAGGCGGTCAAGAAGGTGCTGACCCGCCGTGGCCTCGGGCTTCGCCGCCTCGGGAAAGTTCGGTCCGTCGGCGACGCGATCCCCGCTGGGACCGCGCAGGCTGCCCGCGCCACCCACGATGGCCAGCCGCTCCACACCCGAGGCGCGCACCGCATCGAGCAGCTGATCGGGTTCGTACCTGACGAAGCGCACCGCGCTGACGATGACGTCGTGACCCTTCAACTTGGGCGCCAGCGCAGCAGGATCGGTAATATCCGCAACGGCAAATGTCGTCGCCCCGAGGGTTTCGAGCTTATCGGGATTCGGACCCAGTGCGGTGACCTCGTGGCCTCGGTCCAGCGCTTCGCGGACGATACGCTGTCCGGCATTGCCGGCTGCGCCGATGACGGCAATTTTCATGGCTCACTCCTGGTTATGAACTTGAGAAAAGGGTGGGTGCGTCGCTCGGCCCCGAAGTCAGTTCAATCCGGCTGGATACGTCGGGTTAGGGCGATGGCCTGTTCGACGATTTGGCGGTCTCCGATATGGTTTGCGAGGGTTAGACAAAGCTTGGCCCAGACTTTCAGGCTTTCCTGCTCGCTCAGCCCGTCGTGCATCCGCACCAGTTGCTCATAGATATCGTCGCCTCCGACAAGCTTTGGGGTCGTGATCAGATTATCCATGATGTGCCTCCCTCGCGCGACGAAGCGCGGTTTCCACTGCTTCCGCATGGGGCGCCTTCCAGCGCGCCGCGACATATTGGTCAGGCCGAACCAGAACCGCGCCGCCTTCGGAGAGTCCGAGCCGGTCGGCCGCGAGCCCGTCCACTTCGACCAGCCGCAGGCCTGCTGGTCGCGCGCCCGCCCAGCCGCGCGCGACCAGCATGAATTCATCGCCAAGCGCGTCGAGCAGCCAGCCATCGCCATGCGGCGCGTCGAGAACCGGGCTGCCGGGCGGCACTCCGCTCTCCCATATCTCGGTGTCGGGCGTGTTGAGCAGGCTCAGCGGATAGCTCACTGCAGTCGAGAGCCTGCCCGAATTGACTAAGGGCCGGGCAAATGGATGGTGGCGGGAAAGCTCCAGCACCGCGTCGCGCAGATATTGGCTCGCCGGGGATTTCGGGGTGAGAAAATCGGTCGAACGGGTCGAGTTCAGGATGTTCTCGTCCGCGGTGGTGATTGCTTCAGCGTTATAGGTCTCGATTAGCTCGACACCGGCCGCGCCATTCAACACAAGGTCGAGTTTCCAGCCGAGATTGTCCACATCCGCCAGTCCACCATTGCAGCCGCGCGCCCCGAACGGCGAGACGAGATGGGCGGAGTCACCGGCGAATATCACCCGGCCGTGGACGAAGCGCGCCATGCGGCGGCATTGGAAGGTATAGACCGAATACCATTCGCGCTCGAACTCGACGTCAGGTCCAAGCATCGCCTTGATGAAGGGCTCGACATTCTCCGGCAGGATCGCGGCTGCCCGGTCGACATCCCAGCCAAGCTGGAAGTCTAGCCGCCAGACGTCGTCGGGTTGCTTGTGCATCAGCGCCGAGCGTCCGGGGTTGAACGGCGGGTCAAACCAGAACCAGCGCTCGGATGGCATCTCGTGCTTCATACGGATATCGGCGATCAGGAAATTATCCTCAAAAACCCGGCCCTCGAAATCCAATCCCATCCTTTCCCGAACCGTCGAGCGCGCACCGTCGCAGGCAATCAGCCATTCCGTCGTCAGTTTATAGGGATCGGCGATATCGGCCGTGACCGACAGCTCCACGCTGTCACCCTGTGGCTTCACATCCTCGACCCGGTGGCCCCAACGGACCTCAATATTGGGCAAGTTTCGGACGCCATCCAGCAGATATTCCTCGATATAGTATTGCTGGATATTGATGAATCCGGGGCGTTTCTGCTCCTTCACCGGCAACATGTCGAACTGATAGACCGGCTCGTTGCCTGCGCTCCAGAAGACTTTGCCGACGTTCCAGGTGACACCCTTCGCGATCGCATGCTCGCAGACGCCGAGACGGTCGAGAATATCCAGCGAACGCTTGGAGAAGCAGATCGCCTTTGACGCATGGGCGATGAAATCGAGCCGGTTCAGCACGATGACTTCGTGGCCGCGCCGCCCAAGGTCGAGCGCCATGGCGAGACCGACCGGGCCAGCCCCGACGATGACGACGCGGGCGCGGCCGGTTGCGGAGGCGGGCGTGGCGGTTGATCCGATCTCCTTGTAGACCGGAATGCCGGGGACGTTTGCCATGTCTCGCTCCCTCAGCCTTGCAGCTTTGTCCAAACCTCACGGTCGCGTTCGGCCGTCCAGATGCGCGGATGCTCGATGCCGTCGAACTCATCCCAGAGCCTCTGGACGTCGAAGGGCAAGCAGTGTTCGAAGATCGGCCAGGCTCCGAATTCGGGGCTGAGCGCGGCATGGGTCGCCTCGAAGGCCTCCCTGAGACTGCCCCCCGATTTGTGGATGCGGCCGACATTCTCGATCATGCCGTTCAGGAACTTGCGCGTCTGCTCGACCGCAGCGTCGGTCTCCGCAAGACCGCGTGACACCGCACCACGACCGCCGATCAGGTTCTCGGACTGGTAGGCCTTGACATTGTCGAGCGTGTGCTTTGCCCAGTCGAAGTGATAGGCATCGCCGGTATAGAGGGCGGCCTTCGACTCGACCAGATCGCCGGCATAGAGGGTGCGGCTGCGGTCGTGCCAGACCACGATATCGCCGCCGGTATGGCCACGGCCGAGGAATTTCAGGTCCAGTCGGCCGCGGTCGCCGCCAAGCTCGATCGCCATCTCGGTGCCGAAGGTGATCGTCGGCCAGGTCAGACCCGGCACCTCGTCGGCATTCTTTGCAAGCCGCGGCATCCGGCCGAACTCGCTTTTCCAGTCCTGCTCTCCGCGCTCGGCGACAAGATCACGCGAGGCATTGGACATGATGATGTCCTGGGCGTCGAACGCGGAAGCCCCTAGCACGCGAACCGCGTGATAGTGGGTCAGGATCAGGAAGCGGACGGGCTTGTCCGTTTGTTCGCGCAGGATGTTCAGCCAGTCCCGGCTGGCGGAAGGGGTGGCCCGGCTCTCGATGGCGACGACGAAGTCCTCGCCCTCGACGGCGCCAACGTTCGGATCGCCCTCGGCCGTCAACGCATAGACGCCATCTGCAAGAATCTCGAGAGTATCGGACTTCGCCTGCGTGTCCGTCGAAGATGCGAATGGCTTGCTCATGGGATCTTGTACTCCGATTGTCGGGTTTGTTTGGTTTACCCTGCAATACGGTGAAGTGATCTGGTTCGTCTGTCCCTAGGTCTATCGACAAGACGGCCCGGCCGCCGTGTCGTCTTGCTCTCCCAATTGCCTTTGCGCCGGGCTTGCTTCCAGTGGCCAAGGTCTTTGCCCCGGTCGCGCAGGAGCAAGCCGCCAGTCTTTTGCAGAGATCAGGTTTGCTCTTTCCGGGAGGCATTGATAGACGAACCCGTTTCCGGGTGGCCTCTTGGAGCGGTGAGCCGGTTTTGGCGTGGGAGAGGTGGTGCGGGAGAGGGTGTACCCTCTCCCGACAGGTCTTATATCGATGATGGCATAATTGCGTTCCTCATCAATCGAGATGCTGCCCCAGTTCATCCCTCCGTAGTAGCCAGGATAGATCAGAGAGCGCTGCTCGGAAGAGGGTGGCGTGAAGAGACCTTCATAGCGCAGCTTCCGGAACGCGATGCGGCAGGCCAGCTGGTCGAAAAAGGTGGCACCCCACATGTCCTTTTCCTCAAGCCCATCACCACCGAAATGCGGCATGTCGACCGAGAAGGGCTGCGTGGGTGACAGCGCATCGCCTTCCTCGCCGTCCTGCGATACCGGCAATTCCTTGACGGTCTTGACCGGCGTACCGTCGCGACGGTCCAGCACGTAGAGGAAGCCGGTCTTGGTGGTCTGCACAAGCGCCGGAACTGTCTCCCCTGTGTCGTTCTTGACATCAACCAGCGCGGGCTGCGCAGGCACGTCATAGTCCCAGACATCATAGTGCGTGGTCTGGAAGTGCCAGCGTTCCCGGCCGGTAGCAATATCCAGCGCCGCGACCGATGCGCCATATTCCTTGGACGCTTCGCTGCGGTGACCGCCCCAGAAATCCGGCGTCGAATTGCCGAATGGTAGATAGATCAGGCCCAGCTCCTCGTCGACCACCGGGGTCGACCACATGTTGGGCGTGCCACGAGTGTAGGTCTTACCCTCGGGAGGCAGGCGCGTGATGCCTGGGTTGCCGAGATTCCAGGCCCAGACCAGTTCACCGTTCTCGGCGTCATAGGCGCGCACGACACCTGACGGTTCGTTGGTCTCCTGGCCGTCATAGACCCAGCCGCCGACGATGACCAAACCCTTTGTGACCGTAGGCATCGATGTCGGCATGTAATATGCGGTCTTGATGGGGCCCATATTGTCGGTCAGGTTGGCTTCGCCATTCGCGCCGAAGTCCTCACAGGGCCGACCGGTCGCGGCGTCCAGCGCGATCATGCGTGCATCGTTGGTCGTCGTGATGATGCGCTGCTTGCAGATCGCGTCATTGGCCAGCGTCCGGCTTTCGTGGAAGCCTACACCGCGGCATCGGTTCCAGAACCCGTTCGGTTCTATCTTCGGGTCAAAGCGCCAGTTCTCCTCGCCGGTATCGGCATCAAGCGAGAACACCTGATTCAGCGGCGTGCAGAGATACAGGCTGTCCTCGATCTGAATAGGCGTGTTCTGGAACTCGCTACCCTTCCCCGCCAACTCACCGGTGCGGAAGGTCCAGGCGACCTCCAAACCATCGACGTTTTCGGGGGTGATCTGGGTATAGCCGACGTGGCGCGTTCCTGCCGGGTTGCCGCCGTAATATTGCCAGCGGCCGGGCTCGTCGCCGCCGATGGGCGTATCGCGTGCCGCCACCTGGTCGGGGCTGATCACCACCATGAGGGAAGAACATCGCAACGCCGCCCGCGACGAAGATCAGAGCCAGAAAACCAGCCAGCGCATTGGCCAGCTTGCGTGCGGCGCCGCGATTGACGAGCGGAAAGAGCAGGCTGGCAAGGATCGCCATCACCAGCCAGGGCGCGAGGCGCGGAACCAGGCCCCAGAAGAATGTGCCGTTCTCCCACAGTGTCCATAGGACGGTAGCCAGTGCGGCCAGCGCAAAGATCCAGAAGCCGGAGGTTTTCCGCCGCACCATCTGGATGCCGGCGGCGATGAGGGCCAGCCCTGCGAGCAGATAGTATCAGGAGCCACCGAGTGTGACGAGCCAGAGGCCGCCGCCACCAAGCGCTAAACCAACGAGTGCGAGGACCACGCCATAAGCCGGTACAAGCCGGCCTGGTGATCTGGATGGATTTTCGGAAGTCATATGTGTTTCACCATTGTCCTGCCGATCGCATCGTCCGGAGGCGGGGGATCATCTGTTGGGTTCAATGACACTGCCAGGTCCTTGGGCACGGCTTGATCAGAGTGCGGTCCTCGCGCGACGATGCTGATAATCGGCGGGATCGTGCCAAAGCGTCACATTTTAACTGACGTAATGGTCCGAAATGGCCAAGAGACCTAAGAGATCTACTTGCAAGTCAGGCTTCGAATCGGCCAGTTAATGTCCGCACCGATGACAGTACAGAGAGCCATGACGCAGGCGGACGAACGCAAGAGGGCCACACGTGGTCCGAGCCCTCAGAAGACGAGCCGGACCCGGGAGCGGATTATTGAGGTCGGTCTGAAGCAGTTCATCCGTACCGGTTACTCGGCCACGACGATGGATCAGATTGCGGCCGAATGTGGCTTCGGTAAAGGTACGCTCTACCGCTACTTCCGGAACAAGGAGGAACTGCTTCTTCAGATTGTGTCCGAGCGTGTCGTCGGTATCTTCAAAGAGGCCCTGAGCATCCCGAGGGAAGCAGGGGAGTCGATGAAGGCCTATTGTCTGCGCACTCTGCTGCCGATCATGGGAACGACCGAAGAATCCGGCCGCGCTGATCTTGCGCGACTTGTTCTGCGCGAGGTTCAGACCTTCCCTGTGCTCCACGCCCTCTATCATTCCGAGGTCTATCTGCCGCTCCAAGCGCATCTGCGCCGGATCGTGGAGCTCGCACAGGCGGATGGCGAAATTGACCCCGCGCAAGAAGCCGAAATGCTTGCGCATCTGCTGGTTTCACCGCTGTGGTTCGCGATCGTTCACAACGGTATGCTCGCGCAGGACAAGACAGTGGATAGTGCCGTCCTATTTGCCGCTCAGATCAACGCGGTATTTTGCAGCACGACCGCGACGCGCTGAAACTCAGACGGCCGGGCGTGTTGCTGGTACGTGCGGCTGTCAGCGTCCATCACGAGTAGACGGAGGCTTGCCTGCTACGAGCGACGAACGCGAAGGCAGCACCTGCGACAGCGAAGCAGATGACCACGGCGGAGAACCAACGGAATGCGCCGGTTAGCCCCATCTGGTCTGTGATGATTCCAAGGATGATGGTCGGCAAAGCGTTGGCGAAGTAACCGGCGACATAGAACGCGGCAATCAGGGTCGGCCTTGACTGCGGGGCCGCAGCTGCACCCGCCAGGGCCAGCGATTGCACGAAGACCGCGCCATAGGAAAGGCCGAAGACAGGCATGGCCAGCACGAGAACGAAGGGATGTTCGCCACCCGCCAAGGCGATGAGGAACGCGAGCACCATCGCAATGCCGGCAAATCCACCCAGCATCGGTGAAAAGGACTGCCTGCGGCCGAAATAACCTTGCCCCAGGCCTCCGAAAAGCTGGAAGACGGCCATCAACAGACCTGCCTTGCTTATGGAGGTGAAGCCATAGAGACCCATTGCGAGGTCTGTACCAAGTGCCATGAAAGCCGAACTTATCGACCAAGCGGTCATGATTCCCAAGCAGGCAAGAATGTAAAGACCTAGGTCGGTCTTACGGTCGGCAGCGGTGCCCCCGCTCTTGCCGCCCTTCTCGTCAGCTGGCCAGCGGGCAATTCTGAAACCGAGGATGCTGATCACTGACAGAGCGACGATCACAAGGAATGGTAGCAGTGTCGGAGCAAGATCCAGGGTCAGCGCCGCGGAACTGATCAGCGGACCACTCGCCGCCCCCCCTGTGAAGGCGACCGTTGCGATAGTGGCGCCGACATGCTTCCGGTCGGGCGGCGAAAGAGCGATGAGCGCGGCCGAGCCCATCCCGGTGATCGCGCCGGTGCCGAAGCCGTTCAGGAAACGGCCGAAAAGCAGCATACCTAGGCTATCCGCGAGACCGAAGATCAGGGCGCCGAGCGCCGTGATCGCGAGTCCGGGGACAAGCAGTCTCCGGAGATCGGAGACGTAACGGCTTAGCCAAGCGCTCAGAAGCAGCGAGAACAGCGTTCCCATCGCGTAAATTGCAAAGATCATCGTCGTCTGCGCATGCGCAAGACCAAGCTCCTCGGTGTAAATCCGATAGAGTGGACTGGGCGCGGTGCTACCTAGCAGGGTCGTAGCGATGGCGAGGGCGGTGACGACCTTGCCGCCGGTATAGCTGGAGGGTGTGGGCATCAGTTTTTTGGCTCGATTTGAGGAGAGTGCTCCGACTCCAAATGTGAAGCACCGTTCGGCAGTGTCCTAGCAGATACATAAGTGACTATAAAGTCCGTTTTAACGCCGAGGAGGAAAATGCGCAACTGACGGGTTCCTGAAGACGTACGGGACCAGATCGAAGGCGCAAGCAATGGACGCGGTGCTTTTGAATCGCCCGCGCCTGCGCCTGTCCAATCGGTGCCTTATGCGAGAGCGCACTTCACTCACGCCTGAGCAAGGTCACATTGGCGGCAATCGCCTGTGCCGGCTCGCCGTGTGGCAGGGTTTCAGAGGGGTCGACCCTAATAGCCGGCGAATTTGCGGAAACTCTGGGCGGCGCTCGGATGGCGCACCTCCTCGGCATAGGCAGCCTGCGTCGCGCCCTGGCCGAAGAGGATGCGGCAGATCTCGCCGATGGTCGGACGCCCGCGTTCGATGGCCAGAAGCCCTGCGGCAATGAAGAGATCGCGGCCTTCGGTCAGGAAGTCGCCGGCGCTGCCCTTGTCGGAGACGGTCAGGAAATAATCCGCGATCTTGGCCAGCTCGGTATAGCATTCGTCGCCATGCCTGATCCGGGCGACGCGCTCGAGCGGGTTATAGCGATGCGAGGGGTGGTCGAAATCGAAGGGCGAGAAATAGAAGATCGCGTCGCCTTGCGATCGGCGATGGCGGGAGGTGGCCGCGAAAAGCTCGCCCTTGACGTCGAGTACCACCATGGAGCCGGGAAAGAGCAGGAGGTTCGGGATGGCATAGCCGACGCCCTTGCCGGCCCGGGTCGGAGCCACGACCAGACAATGCGGGAACTTGTCGTAATCGGCGGCAATCAGGGCCTTCCTGCTTTTCGGCGGACCGAGCTTGCCGAAGACCAGCCCGCGGCCGACCGGCTCCAGGAGGCCATTGCGCCTGATCTCGGCCCGGCTCTGGAAATGCGCCTGGCCGTATTCGGTCAGCTTCTGGCCGAAGGACAGGATCAGGGTGAAGCCGGAGAGGAGAAGCGCGCCCCAGAGCGCGAAGCTGTAGCTGGTGGCCCAGGGCTGATGGAAGAGAAACGGCCAGCCCGGATAGTGCCGGAAGAGCACGAACATGTCGCCATTCAGCACCGGGGCGCCGGTCCGGGAGTTGAACCAGAAGCCGCCGGCCATCAGGCCGAGGAGACCCCCGGCGATCAGGGCAAGCGGCAGAATGATCAAAAGACGCGGCATGCTCAGCGTTCCCCTAATCAATAGCCAAGCCAGCCGTTTGCTGGACGAGCAAGGCAAGCTGGTCGATGCATGCTGACTACTACGTCGAGGAACCGGTCCGGATTCTCCCCGAGCCCGATCATCTGCCGGATACCGGAGATCCGCGCCTGGCGTTCTTCCTCGAAAGACCTGTCCGGGGCGCAGGAAGCCGAATTTGTGGGGTTGGTCACCGGGCGCGCGGCCCCAGAAGAGCCTGAGCGCGATGCTGGTGCCATGGGCGACGGCGGGAGGAATGATCGCCTGGGCGCGCAGGGTGACGGGACCGGAGTTGATCGTGGCCGAGACCATCGGTATCTGTTCGGTCAAAGGCTGGCGCACATCATTGGCAATCTGGCTGGTGAGATCGGTCACCTCATCGGCCCGCAGGCGCAGATCCGGGGCCTCGACCATATGGCTTACGCCGCTCCGCTCGATCCAGACCCGGCCATCAGCATTGATGGCGATCTCGATTGCGGCCGGATCATTGATCAGGGCCTGCAGCGGGCGCAGGTAATGGGCGAGGAAACCTTCGCTCATCGGAAGATCTCCATGTCGGTGTTGACGCGCAGGATGACCACCGCGCCATGCGGAATGGTGATGGTCGGGCTGCGGTTCAGATAACCGGCCATAACCCCGCTCACCGCGCCGGAGGCGCCCTGACCGATGCCCGCATAGATCTGGCCGAGATTGTTGTCGTCCTTGTCCTCATCACCATCGCTGGCGGCAGCTTCCAGGATAGCGGGCAGTGCGCCGATCACCGAGACCATGGCGGCAGCCCCGAAACGGCTCAGGCTGTGATTGTTGACTTTCCCGGTCAGCCCGGACCGGCCGACCCGGTCGGTGTCATAGCCTTCCAGCGCCACGGTCATGCCATCGGCCCGGATGATCTGGTCCCAGGCGATCATCACCCGGCGCTGGCTGGAAATGTATCTGTTGGTCGTTGTGAGGTGGTTGAACCTCGGCGGAGGAACGGTCGCTGTCCTGACGATGTGAAGGCCCGGATCGTGGCCGAGAGCCTGCAGTCTGGAGTGCGGGTGGATTCCACAGATTTCCTACCTGAACCCCTTGCACGCGTGCTTCTGCCTGTCCTGGGGGAGAATTCACGGCCGAGAGGCCGCTGCGTGACCCGGCCCCTTGATCAGTTCAAGATTCGTCATGAACCGCCCCGGGTTTGCCGGAGGCTCCAACTCCTGAGTAGGATGGAGCATCATGAGCAAGACCACGAACAAGTTTTCCCCTGAAGTCCGCGAGCGCGCCGTGCGGATGGTTCTCGACGGCGCGGATCCGCACGGTTCTCGGTGGCAGGCGGTCACGTCTATCGCCACGAAGATCGGCTGTTCCGCGAACACGCTGAACGACTGGGTCAAGAAGGCCGAGGTCGACAGTGGCAGACGCGCAGGCATTACCAGCGACATGGCCGAGAGGATGAAGTCGCTCGAGCGGGAGAACCGGGAGCTGCGCCAGGCTAACGAGATTCTTCGCAAAGTCTCGGCATATTTTGCGATGGCGGAGCTCGATCGCCGGTCGAAGTGATGGTGGATTTCATTGAGGCGCATCGTGATGCGCACGGGGTCGAGCCGATCTGCGCGGTGCTGCCGATCGCCCCTTCCACCTACTACGATCATCTGGCGAAGCGGGCTGATCCGGCACGGTTGTCGGGCCGTGCCCGTCGTGATGCCGCCCTGCGGCCCGAGATCCGCCGTGTGCTCGAAGAGAACTGGCGGGTCTATGGCGTCCGCAAGGTCTGGCGGCAGATCGTCCGGGAAGGCTTCGATGTCGCGCGTTGCACGGTGGCAAGGCTGATGAAGGACATGGGCATTCAAGGCATCATCCGCGGCAAGCCACACAAGACCACGATCCCCGACAAGAACGCGCCATGCCCGCTGGACAAGGTGAACCGTGAGTTCCGCGTGCCGGCGCCCAACATGCTCTGGGTCAGCGATTTCACCTACGTCGCGACTTGGAAGGGGTTCGTCTATGTCGCCTTCGTCATCGATGCCTATGCCCGCAAGATCGTCGGCTGGCGCGCCAGCACGTCAGCGCAGACAGGTTTCGTCCTGGATGCCCTTGAGCAGGCGGTCCATGACCGGCGACCCACGAAAGCTATGGGGCTGGTTCATCATTCCGACCGTGGGTCGCAATACCTGTCCATTCGCTACACCGAGAGGCTGGGCGAGGCCGGCATCGAATCTTCGGTCGGCAGCGTTGGCGACAGCTATGACAACGCCTTGGCCGAAACCATCAACGGCCTGTTCAAGGCAGAGGTCATTCATCGACGCGGCCCATGGCGCAGCTTCGAGGCCGTCGAATACGCGACGCTGGAATGGGTCGACTGGTTCAACAACCGCCGCCTTCTCGAGCTCAACGGGAATATCCCGCCAGCCGGAGCAGAGGCCAACTTCTACGCAGCGCTGGAAACTGAAGACATCGCCGCGTAACTAACCGTAACCAGTCTCCGGCAAACCCGGCGCGGTTCAAACTGCCAGACGCTGACAGGTGGAGTCCATTACGTTACTCCGGATCTGTCCCATATCGTGCCGATCCTTCCGCGCATGGCGATTGCCAATGGTGTTGCGCTGTCGCCGGATGACAAATTCATGTGGGCAACCGAGTTCGCCTCGGGACGACTTCACCGAGTGGCATTGACCGGGCCGGGGCAGCGCGTCTTTTATGGTGCCGCCAAGACGCCTTATCATTTCCAGGGCTCTGCGCCGGATTCGATGCGGACCGATGCAATGGGAAATGTATATGTGGCGATGATATATCAAGGCCGCATCCTCGTGTTTAACAATGTCGGCCTGCCGGTCGCGCAGATTCTGTTGCCGGGTCGGGCGCACGGGCACTTCCTAAAAAGCACGAGCCTTGCCATCAGCCCGCGCAGCTCACGTATCGTGATCGTGTCGCAGGACGATACCGGAAAGGGTGCCATGATCTTCGAGGCAGAAGGTCTGGCTGAAGGCACGCGCTTGTATTCGCACCAGTGACGCGTGGTTGGGGCGTCCGTTGTTGTTCATTAGTTCGCTCTGAACAACCTTTCCGGCGGCGATTGTGGCCGGGGTGCGGGGCTTTCCTTGGCAACCGGCCGCTGCGATCAGGTGCAGGAATAGGCACCAAAGAGTCCGAAGATGGGCGAGGATCTTGCGGATGTTGTGGCCGCAGGCACAGAGGACGGAAAGACGGCATCGCCGATCCGGCCCTTCGGAGGGCATCTGGCCAGTCGCCCGTCCATCTTCATGTGGCCGATCTCGGGTTCGACGGCGCTGCGCCGTTTCAGGAGTCGTGCCAGTAAGGGCGTGAGGCCGCGCCGCATGCCGCTGATCAGAACCTTGGTGCTGTTCACGCCGTGGCCGCGATAGCTGCGGTCTACGACAGCAAGATCGGGCATCTGGTCGGCCAGGATGGCGACCTGCTCCGGGGTGGGTGCCAGGGTGTGGCCATCATAAGGGTTGCCGGGAAAGCTGTGGGCACCGACGACGAATCCCCCGTCGATGATCGTGGCGAGGCTGACCTTGGTGCTTGAGCCGGACCCGTTTCTGGCCCTTGGAAATAAAATCGACCTCGGGCTCCTGCAGGGAGTAGATCTTGTGTTTGCTCTTCGGGGTCTGCTCGAGCAGGCGACCGACCCGCCAGAGTGCCTCCAGGACCCTGTCACGCAAGGCTCCCTCGGGGATGTCCTGCAAATGCCGGCGCAGGTCCCGGCGGATCCGGCCGGCATGGCCCCTGAGCTGGCGCAGCGCCTTGCGCATGCGTTTGAATTGCCGCGCATGGGCATAACGCCCGACCTTGGCGGCGAGACGCGGGGCAAGCTTCCCCTTCGAAGAAGTCCCAGTCAATCAGCGCCGCGAGTTTCACCAGCTCATGGCGGGCGCCGATCAAGTCGACCAGTCGCGGTCTGAGCAGGTCATCCTGTTCAGGGACGCGGATATGGGGCTTCATCGGTGACCGGGAATTGTGGGTTTTTTGAGCGAAGCATACGAAACCTTGCAATTCAAAGCGAACGAAACCGCAGCTTCATTACATAAAATCAATGCGGTAAGAATTGTTCAGGTCGGTTTCGATAGCCAGAAAGAGTTGCCGCACCCGCCGATTGACCCGCCGAAATGATGAGTTCCGCCGATATGAAGCAAGCAATCTCGGCAGGCGCGCAAGATTGCAGGCTGCCATCGGCAGGGTGACCCGGCAGGTAAAGGGCGCTCTCAAAGCCATGCCGGTCAGGACAGACAGGCGCGATGCCAAGGGGATCGCGCGCCTGCTGCACCTCGGCTGGTTCCGCCCGGTCCATTGCAAGTCGGTCTCCGCTCAAGAGGTCCACGCGATACTGGCGGCACGCAAGGCCATCCAGGCGAATATGATCGCGCTGGAGATGTCTCTGCGCGGGCTGCTTCGAAACTTCGGCCTCGAGATGGGCACCATCTCGCGCGGAAGGTTCGAGGCGCGCATCCGGGAACTGGTTGAAGGAAACACGATGCTCGAAACCGCGTCGGCCCCGATGCTGCGCGTTCGCTCGGCTTTGCGACAGGAACGTGCAGGGCTAGAGAAGCTGGTCCGACAGTTAGCCTCCGAAGACCCTGTCTGCCTGCGCCTGATGACCATGCCGGGCATCGGAGCCGTCGTCGCGCTCACCTGTCGTTCTACCATCGACGACCCGTCGCGCTTACGATCATCAAAGAATGTCGGCCCTTAGGTTGGCCCGACACCTCTCGCTGCCAGTCCGGGGAGCGGGACGTCTCGGGCGGCATCACCAAAGCCGGCGATGTGACCTAAGGCGTGCCCTCTGCCAGGCACCCACTGTCATGCTAAATCGCGGGCGAAGCAATGACCTCCGGACATGGGCGTCGCGTGTTGCCCGGCGTCGCGGCCGCAAGCGCGCCATGGTTGCCCTGGCGCGGCGCATGGCGGTCGAGAGGAACCCGTTACCGAAGTCCTGAACCTAGGCTTTCATTTTTTGCTCTTCGACTATCAGTGCGGAGAGGCGGAAAAAGCCGTGCACCATCTTGGAATAGGGCAGCAGCACGAAGAAGGCGAGTACGGAGCCAAGATGAAAAATCAGCAGCCCCTCAACCCATGGGGTTCCGGTCGCGGCATAGAGGGCAAGGCCCGAGACCGCAACCAGCCACAGCAGCAGGACGAAGGCCATCTCGCCACCCCAGACCCGACGCGCGCCGAGTTGCGGATCGGCTTGCATCTTCAGCCTTGCCAGTTCCGTGGTTCCCAGAGCAAGCAGGATGCCGCCGGACACGCCCAAGAGCTTGGGCGGGCTGAAGAACGGGTAGGGCGCTGACATGCCGAATAGATAATGCATCAATGTCGCAACCGAGGTCGCGGCGAAGCAGAGCAGGAAACCGTACATCGTGAACTGATGGGCATAGCGTCGGGCGTTGCTGTAGCGGTCTTCCTTCTCGAAGTTGCAACCGTCTCCATGACCGCCTGACAGGTTTTTCAGTTTTGCAAGAGATGCGAAGGCGCCCTGCAGGTCCGCCAGACGAATGCGCCTGCCGCCGGTCTCATGCCAGTAGCGGTGCAGGCCGACCGCGACGCCCGCCAGAGGGAGCAGAAAAACAGGAGTGAAGATCGCAACCATAGTGTTGTGCGAGAGGTAGGCATAGAATCCTTCTCCGCCCGCCGTCGGCGCCAGATTGCGGATGACCCAGAACAGAGCCGCTATTCCTGCGACCAGCATCAGCATGATCGCTACGCCACGCTCATGGAAGGCGCGGGCCAGCGGAGCGGGCCAGACGTGACGCTCCCAACTGTCCTGCCGTACCTCCGCCAGTACAGCGGGAATGTTGATCGCGAACTCATGCGGCGGGATGTATTGGCATGAATAGGAACAGCCGCGGCAATTGTGGCAAAGATTGGCCAGATGGCTCAGATCGCCATCGGCAAAGGACGATTGTCGCGTCATCGCCGGAAAGACCGAGCAGAAGCCCTCACAATAGCGGCAGGCGTTGCAGATCTCCAGCTGGCGGCGCGCCTCATCCATCAGCGCGCCGGTGGAATGACGGTGCTGCGCTTTCTGGCCCAGGCCGAGGGGAATGGTGTCGATAGGAAGATCAGATGACATGCTGGGCAGCCTCCCGGCCGGCGATGCGGCCGAATACAGTTCCGATGGTCATGCCGAATCCGGCAAGATAGCCTTGGCCGAGGATGGAGCCGGCCATCATTTCTCCGGCCGACCAGACATTGGCCAATGGGCCGTCCGGCCGGTGGACCCGCGCGGTATCCGAAACCTTGAGGCCGAGATAGGTGAAGGTTACGCCGGGACGCAGTGCATAGCCGTAGAAGGGTGGCTTGTTGATCGGGCGCGCCCAGTTCGTTTTCGGCGGGGTCAGCCCCTCGGTCGCCATGCCATCCAGTTCCGTGGGATGAAAGGTGCCGGGGCGGCATGCGGCGTTGAACTCCGCTACCGTTGCGGACAGTTTCCCACCGTCAAGGCCCAGTTTCGCACCCAGTTCCTCAATGCTGTCGGCCTGCGTAGCGGGAAAGACCGAGGGCATGAAGAGGTTGATCGACTTGGAATCGATGATGGCATAACCCACCTGATCGGGCTGAGCCGCTACCAGCCGGCCCCAGATCGCATATCGCTTGGGCCAGGTGTCCTCGCCCTCATTGTAAAAGCGGTCGCCATCGCGGTTCACCACGATGGAGAAGGGCACACAGTCAAGCCGGGTGCAAATACCGCCGTCGTATTTCGGGGCGCGGCCGTCGATGGCGACGCAATGGCATTGCGTGGGGTCGCCGACCGTGTCGCAGCCCTGTTCGACCATGTTCTTCAACACGACGCCACGGTTATAGGGAGTGCCGCGGATCAGGAAGTTGGCGGCGGCCGGGCCCCATGCCCGTGTCAGCCATTCGATGTCCGACTGAAACCCGCCAGAGGCCAGCACCACCGCCTTGCCCCGGACCGGCAGGGTCGCTCCTCCCGCGACCGAGACCTCGGCATGGGTGAAGCTGTCGCCTTCGATGTTCACATGGCTGACCTGCGCCTCATAGAGGACGGTGATACCCAGATCCTCGCAGGCATTGTAGTAGGCGTTGACCAGCGACTTGCCTCCGCCAAGGAAGAAGGCATTTGTCCGCGACAGCGACAGGGTACCCGAAAGCGAAGGCTGGAAATAGACACCGTGCCGCTGCATCCAAGGCAGGCATTCTTCCGACGTGCGGATGGCCAGCCGGGCGAGATGTTCGTCGGTCTTGCCCTTGGTCACCAGCAGCAGGTCGTTGTAATACTCTTCCTCGTCATAGCTGCCGGTCAGCACCGACATCGGCCCTTGATGCATGCAGCGGAAGTTGCGGGTGTGACGGCTGTTGCCGCCACGATAGAGCTTTGGCGCACCTTCAAGGACGATGACCTTTGCCCCAGCTTCCGCCGCCGTGATGGCGGCGCAAAGCGCCGCGTTGCCACCGCCCACAACTACGAGATCCCAGTCGCCTCCGTGTGGCCCGGTAAGCGGATCGTCCTGTCCGGATCGTCGCATCATCTCTCCTGCAATGCCTCCCTTTGACTACCTGCCGGCCGGGGCAGCGGATTGTACCGTCCTGCTCGGCTGCAATCACTTGTCCAACGGCCGTCCGTGACGCCGCAGTGAGCGCAGCCGGGCGACCTGTGCCGCTTCCAGGTGCCCGCGCATCGCCGCTTCGGCGGCCGCGCCGTCGCGGGCTTCCAGCGCGGCGATAATTCTCCGGTGTTCTTCACGGGCCGCCGCGATTCGGGCCGCATCCATCAGCGTCGTCTGGCCGAGCAGCAGCATGGTCTTGTGCAGGCCGTGCATGGACCGGAGAAGAAAGCGGTTACGCGCGGCTTCCATCAGGATCGCGTGGAACTGCCTGTTCAATTTTGCCGCCTGCTCCTCGTGTTCGGTCGCGCCAAGCTCCTCATTCAGCTCCGACAGCTGCAACAGTTCCGAGGTACTGGCCACCCGCGCCGCCAGGCGGGCCGCTGTGCCCTCTAGGACGGCGCGCATCTCGTAGAGTTCCATCACTTCCGGATGGTCCATCTTCCGCAGCGTGGCGCCGAGCCGCGGTTGATGCACGACCAGCCCATCGGCCTCCAGTAGGCGCAACGCCTCGCGGACCGGGGTACGTGAGTGGCCCAATCGTCCTGCGATCTCGACCTCCCGCAGTCGCTGGCCCGGGGTGAAGCCTCCGGCCCGGATCTCGTCGAGAATCCTTCGATAAACCATCTGGCCTTGTGGAAGCGGTTGGGCTGGAGGGGGCGGGTTGGACATGGGTGATCTTGTATCCAAGCGGATGCAATTCCGTCAATATAAAAATGGAATACGTTCCAAAATGTGTCGCTTTCCGCAACGGTATCCATGCTGGATTTGGTCATACCAGCAAAAACAAATTGAGAAATCTGAAATATTATGGCACGAGTTCCATTTACATCTGAAGATCATCCGTAGGGACGGCATGTGCAAAGCGCGCTCGCGGGAAAAGCATAGGGAGATGAAGATGGATGAAGCCGTAAGGTGCATCGTGGAGGTCGTCGGCCGCATCATGGTCGTCACGATGAACAATCCGCCGGTCAATGCCTTGGCTCGGGGTATGCGCGAGGACCTCATGGCAGCCGTCAGCCAAGCCGGTCAGGATGAGAGCATCGATGCCGTGGTTATCATCGGCTCGGGCAGAAACTTCATTGCTGGGGCTGACATCGCCCGCTTCGGTTCGGCCCGTGCTGTCAGTACGCGCGACAGTGCCGCGGTCGTCGAGCGGTCAGAGAAGCCAGTCATAGCCGCGCTGGATGGCTATGCGCTGGGTGGCGGATTCGAGCATGCGCTGGCCTGTCACTACCGCATTGCCACCCCACGCGTGAAGCTGGGTCTACCGGAGATCAATCTGGGCCTCATCCCGGCGGGCGGCGGCACGGCAAGACTACCCCGGCTGGCTGGGACCGCATCGGCGCTGGACCTGATCCTTTCCGGCCGTCATGTCGGGGCAGGGGAGGCGTTGGAAATGGGCCTCATCGATCGCGTGGTCGAAACGGACGATTTGCGTGCGGCGGCTCTGGCGGTGGCAGAGGAACTGTCACCGAAGCGCCCCCTTCGACGGCTCGGCGCCATGGAGCCTCCGGGTGCGACGGCGGAGGATACCGCAGCCCTCGCCGCGGCGCGAGAGAAGGCCCGGCGCATTGCAAAATTTCAACCCGCCTTCGGGCTGGCCATCGACCGTGTCGAGGCCGCACTGACCGAGTCCTTCGAGGCCTGTATAGGACGAGAGCGGCGGGCCTTTGCTGAACTCGAATCCTCCGATGTTTCGATGGCCCTACGCCACGCCTTCACCGCCGAACGTAAGGCCGCAAAGATTATCGGTGCCTCCGGCACCACGCCGGAGCCGGTCCGTTCCGCCGCGGTCATCGGCGCGGGCACGATGGGCAGTGGAATTGCGGTCTGCTTTGCCAATGCAGGCATCCCGGTCAGCGTCCTTGAAAACTCAACCGAGGCCTTGGAGCGGGGGCTGGCCCGGATCGCGAATGATTACGCGGGCCGTGTGAGGCGCAGCAGCCTTTCGCAGGCCGAGGCTGACCGGCGACTTGCGCTGATCAGGGGCACTACCGATTACAAGGACATTGCTGATTGCGATGCGGTCGTCGAGGCCGTGTTTGAGCGGATCGACATCAAGCAGGCCGTTTTCGCGCGTCTGGATGAGGTGATGAAGCCGAGCGCACTGCTTCTGACCAACTCCTCGGCCATAGATATTGACGTGATGGCCGGCGCGACGCGGCGGCCTGGCGACGTGGCCGGAGCGCATTTCTTCGCCCCCGCCCAGGTGATGAAGCTTTGCGAAACCGTGCGGGGCAATCAAAGCTCGATGACAACCATCGAACGTGCGGCGCGGATGGCCCGGGATCTGGGCAAGGTCAATGTCGTGGTGGGAAGTTGCGACGGCTTTGCCGCCAATCGCAGCCGCGCGCCACTGGTTTCGGAGGCGATGATCCTGCTGGAGGAGGGTGCGCTGCCAGAGGAGATCGATGCGGTCATGACCGGTTTCGGCTATCCGATGGGGCCCTTTGCCGTAAGCGACCTGTCGGGGCTGGATGTGAGCTATGACACGCGGCAGCGCCGGGCGGCGCAGTATCCCGATTTCCGCAAGCTCCGGGTCCCCGACCGGATGGTGGAACTGGGGCGGCACGGGCAGAAGAACGGCCGGGGCTGGTATCGCTATGAGGAGGGTAGCCGCACACCGCTCCCGGATCCTGAGGTGCATACGATCATTGCGAGCGTGGTGCGCGAGTTGGGCAATACCCCACGCAGCTTTTCCAAGGAAGAGATTCTGCAACGGCTGCTCTTCGCTTCGATCAACGAGGCCTGCCGTATCCTCGAAGAGGGGAAGGCCGCCCGGGCCACGGATATTGATGTGATGTGGCTGAATGGCTTCGGATTCCCGCGTCATCGTGGCGGGCTGATGTTCTGGGGGGACACGATCGGCGCAAATGTCGTTCTTGCGCGGGTGTCCGAATGGGCGGCCGTCTACGGGAAACGGTGGTCTCCGGCGCCTCTGCTGCGGGATGCGGCGGCGAAAGGCGGTCGGCTCTGCGATATCGAGGGGCGCGTCTGACTCTCGGGGGAGACGGGTCCCGGCTGGCCGGGACCCGGTAGTGTTACATCCGGTCGGACCGGCCACCGTCGACGAACAGCGTCTGGCCGGTGACATAGCTGGCATCATCGGAGGCGAAGAAGAAGATCGCGCCCGACAGTTCCTCCAACGTGCCGATCCGTCCCATCACCACGGTCTTCTTGCGGTAAGAGAGATGCTCTTCCAACTCCTCGGGCGAACGGGTGGAGGTTGAAATTGCGGTGACGAAGGTGCCGGGCGCCACACAGTTGACGGTGACACCGGATGGGCCGAATTCGCGAGCCAGAGTTTTGGTCAGCATGATCACCCCAGCCTTGGCTGAGGCATAGGCTGAGCTTCCGCCCGGAGAGCCTGTCGTTGTGTGGGGGGCCGCACCCGTGCCAAGTGCCGAGGAGATGTTCACGATCCGCCCGTATTCCTGCGCCTTCATATAGGGCGCCACGGCCTGGGCGCCGAAGAAGACCCCCTTCAGGTCGATGTCCAGTACCTGGTTCCAATCGTCTCCGGTCAAGGTATCGAAGGGGCGATAGCGTGAGATTCCGGCATTGTTCACCAGAATGTCGATTCTGCCTTCACTCTCGTTCACCTTGGCCATCAGTTTGCGAACATCGTCCTGCGAGGAGACATCCGTTCTGACGCCGATGGCGCGGCCGCCGGCAGAGCGGATTTCGTCAACCGCGCGACCGATGCCTTCTTCATTGATATCGGAGATGACGACGACGGCACCTTCCCTGACGAAACGATCGGCGGCCGCCCGGCCGATGCCGGATGCGGCGCCCGTGATGATGGCGACTTTATCCTTCAAACGCATGATGATTCCTATTCAACCGCAAGTTTTCTCCTTCCGCAGCCTGGCCAACGAACGAATCTGCCCCGAGCTACGGTTTCACGCCGCCAGCCCGGGACCTTTGCGGCACTGGAGGCTTTGCGAACGCTGCCGAACCATAGTGGTCCGGCTTCACCACGCAAAGAGAAATTTCATTTGATAAATCATGTTCCATCTATTGGACCTAGATATCGATGCCGCATCTGCATTCTTCCCTGCTGTGCAGGGCAACATAGTTGCGATGGATAAATGAAGCGACAGGCTGGGTGCATCGCATCACATTGTATTAAATGTTATTATCGATAGTTTTGGTGAGGCTCGTCATGGCAGAGTGTACGGGCGCGGCGGGGAGATTAGATTGAAACGCCGCGCCCTTGAAGCAGTTGTGTGTATGGTTCTTCCGCCGCGACTGTGCCGATCAATGAAATTAGTTTTACTTTTGTTGAATCCATGCTATCGAATTTTGAGCTAGCGACTCTGCCCAGGGAGAGGGTGGCGCAGCGCGAACGGGGAGGAAAGACATGAAGAAGATTCTGACAGGCGTTCTGGCTACCGGTCTTTGCCTGGCTCTGGCCGGCACGACAATGGCACAGCAATACCCGGCGCGCCCGATCAATGTGATCGTGGGCTTTGCTGCGGGCAGTACAACAGACACCATCGCTCGCTACTACACGCAGGCTCTGGCCGATAAACTATCGCAGCCTCTCATTGTGCAAAACCGTCCCGGGGCGTCTCAACTGGCCGCCATCACGGAGCTGAAGGGTGCGGCCGCTGACGGCCATAACATCATGATGATCACTGGCAGCGCCTCTTCTCAAGGGCCGGGGGTGCGGGACGATCTTCCGTATAACACCCTTGAAGACTTCGTGCCCATCGCGATGGTTGCGACCGCTCAGGGCGTATTCGTGGCAAACAAGGACTTGCCATTCAATGATATTGCCGGACTGGTGGCCTATGCCAAGGAGCATCCTGGCGAACTGAACTACGGCTCCTCGGGTCTGGGCTCGGCGAGCAACCTGCAGATCGAGCTGCTCAAATCCATTACCGGCATCGACATGGTGCATATTCCCTTTGCCGGTTCGGGCGAGATCATGAATGCGATCATCGCCGGCGAGATCGATATCGGTCTGGGACCGATTCAGGGAGCCGCGTCTCTCGTTAACTCCAGGCAGCTCAAGGCAATTGGCGTCACCGGATCGAAATCCGTCGACGGGATGCCTGATGCGCAACCGCTCTCCAGCAGCGAAGTTCCCGGTCTCTCGGTCCTGGATCCTTATACCTATTACCTGATCATCGCCCCGGCCGGGACGCCGCAACCGGTGGTTGATCAACTGCATGCGGCCTTCAATGCCACCTCCGAAAAGGAGGACACGGTCACGGCCATGCATCGCATGGGGTTCGAGCCATTGGTGATCTCTTCCGAAGAAGCGGTCAAACGCGTCACCGCTGACATCGAAGTCTGGCGTGATTTTCGCGAGCAGACCGGGTTCACCTGGGGGAAGTGAGCGAGCTTTGCAGCCCTCGCGATGGCGCTTCGGGATAATGAAGTGGCTATCAAGGGGGCTGCCTTACGGCTCTAGAAACCAAGTGCCGCGCGCGACAATGCTTTAGCAGGCGTCTGCGGACCGGCCAACGACCACGGGGAGGAAACATGTATAGGATTGATGTGCGCGACATCATCGGTGGCGGAGCGCTGATCGCTTTCGGTGCCCTCTGCGCTTTCGTGAGTGCAGGCTACGGTCTGGGGACGGTTCGCAACATGGGGCCGGGTTTCTTCCCCATGGTGCTGTCTGTCCTTCTGGTTGCCCTGGGCCTTGCAATCGCAGTTCCCGCGCTGATGCGCAGCGGTACGTCGATCGAAGTCCAATGGCGTAATGTCCTGATCGTGACCGCAGCCATCGTCTTCTTTGGCTCAACCCTGACCACGCTCGGCGCGCTGCTGACGGTCTTCCTGACGATCCTGATCGTCTCTTTCGCCAGTGCGCTCACCCTCAGGCAGGCCGCAATGACCGGCATCGCCATGGCAGCGGGGATCTGGCTCGTCTTCATCCTTGGACTGGGCATGACCATCCCGCTCACTCCCTGGTCGTATTGAGCCCACCCGCCTCTCCAGGAATAGGATTTTCCGATGGAACTTCTTGGTAATCTCCTCATGGGTCTGGGTACGAGCCTTCAGCCGGCCGTACTCATGTACTGCGTCATCGGGGTCGTGCTGGGGACCTTTATCGGGGTGCTGCCCGGTATCGGACCGCTGGCTGCGATCTCGCTACTCCTGCCCATCACCTTCCACATCGACCCGACCTCGGCTATCGTCATGCTGGCTGGCGTATACTACGGATCGGAATATGGCGGATCGACCGCATCGATCCTGCTGAATATTCCGGGCACCACGGCGAATGCCGTTACCTGTCTGGACGGCTATCCGATGGCTCAAAAAGGACGGGCGGGCGTTGCGCTGTTCATCACGACGATTGGCTCTTTGGGTGGCGGTATTGCCGGCGTGCTGGCACTGATCTTTGCGGCGCCTTTGATTGTGGCGGTGAGCATGAGTTTCGGTGCGGCCGAATATGTCGCGCTGATGGTCTTCGGTCTTGTCGCCTCAACGGCGGTTGCGACCGGATCACCGGTCAAGGCGCTCGCTATGGTTGTTCTGGGTTTGCTGCTGTCGACCTGGGGTATCGACCTGAATACCGGCATATCGCGCTTTGACTTCGGGGTTGTGAAGTTGATGGACGGGTTGAACATCGTAATGATCGCGATGGGCATCTTTGGCGTCACTGAGATCATGAAGAACATCTCCAGCGACCGGCATTCGACCCTGCGGGAAAGGATCACGTTCCGCTCGATGCTGCCGACCCGGCAGGAGCTTCGGCAAAGCGGCAAACCTATCGCGCGCGGCTCGATCATCGGCGTGATCCTTGGCGCCCTTCCCGGCACAGGCCCATCCATTGCCTCTTACGTGTCCTACGCGGTCGAGCGGAAAGTCGCGAAGGATCCTTCCCGTTTTGGCAAAGGCGCGATCGAAGGGATCGCTTCGCCCGAGGCCTCGAACAATGCCGCGGCGCAGGCGGCCTTTATCCCCACGCTGACGCTGGGGATTCCGGGAAGCGCGACCATGGCGGTGATGATGGGCGCGCTGATTATCCACGGCATCCAGCCCGGCCCCACTATGATGGTCGAACAGCCCAGCCTGTTCTGGGGCCTGATCGCCAGTTTCTTCATCGGCAACATCCTCCTGGTGATCCTGAACATTCCAATGATCGGGATCTGGGTGTCGATGCTGACTGTGCCGTCGAAATACCTGTTCCCGGCCATTCTCGCCATTGTGCTGATCGGAGGATATGGCGTGCATTACAGCACCTTCGACATCTTCCTGCTGGCGATCATCGGGGTGATTGGCTACGGGATGTATGCCTTGGGGTTCGAGCCCGCACCGCTTCTTCTGGGCTTCGTGTTGGGGCCGCTGCTTGAACAGAATTTCCGTCGGGCCATGCTGCTGTCCCGGGGCGACTTGACGGTGTTTATCGAACGGCCCCTCAGCCTTGCCCTGCTGATCATCACGGCCGGGATCCTCATGCTTTCTGTCTGGGGCGTGATCCGTGGCCGGCGCCGTGCGCGTGATGCGCTGGTGTCCTGAGCGCGACACTCAGCAACCATCTGCAGATCCGGCCGTGCGCCCCAAAGGCCACGGCCGTTACGTCAAAACGAGGGAGACGTTCTCATGGTCACTGTCCTGATCGGCGGCGATACCGGCCCGGCACATGGGCCCGCACAAGGGGTTCCGGTCCAGCACTATACCGAATTGTTGGAACCCGCGCTGCGCCAAGCCGATTTCCGGCTGCTGAACTGCATGCGCACTTATTCCGACCGCGTGCCCGTCGCGTCCGAAGCGCCGCAAGTCGCCCAGTCGATAGAGATGGCCGATCTTTACTCCAATGCCGAGATCGACGGCGTGACCATGGCGAACAACCACGCATGGGACAGCGGCCCCGATGCGCTTCTGGACACGATCGAGTTGTTCCTCAGCCGGGGGATACAGGTCACGGGGGCTGGGGGTGATCTCGACCAAGCTTCGCGGCCGGTAATCCTTGAACGCGATGGTCTGCGCATTGGTTATCTGGGTGTCACCAGTCTCGGGAAATCCGGCAGCCGTGCTGCGGCCGGAAAGCCGGGGGTCTATTCTCTGGACATCGAGACCGAATATGTTCCCCGTGGTGCTCACGCCCCGGTACGGATCGTAACCCGGGCAGATGAGGGCGATCTTGCAGGACTGGTTTCGCATGTGCAGGCCCTGCGCGGCGAAGTGGACCATCTTATCGTGGCTTTTCATTCCGGTGTCATCCGGCTGCCCCGCGTCATATCGGATTATCAGGTGCAGGTGTGCCGCGCGGTCGCGGATGCCGGGGCCGATCTGATCGTTTGCCACGCCCCCCACATCCTGAAAGGAGTAGAGGTCTGGAACGGCAAGCCGATTTTCTACAGCATCGGCGTCTTTGCCATGACCAAGCCTTTCGCCGCCGAGAGTTGGTCCGAGCCCGCCTGGACGCATGGTGCTATCCGGAACCATACCGATCTGGATGCAGGGTGTCCCAGCATGCCCTATGGCGAGGACTGCCGGATGAGCCTGCTTGTCCGGGCCGAATTTGGTCGCGAGGGCCAGATGCAGGTGTCTTTTCTCCCCATGCAGATCGATCCGGATTGCCGGCCCCGCCTGGTGACGGCAGACAGCCCGGAGTTCGCGCGCATTCTTGACCATATGGAATGGGCTTCTGTGGATCTGCCGCACCGCTTCACGGTGCAGGGCGATTCCGTAATCGTGACGGGGTAAGCAGGATGGACCTTGGTATCAGAGGGCGCGTGGCCCTAGTTACGGCCGCAAGCGACGGGATCGGGGCCAATGCCGCACGGCGGCTGGCGCAAGAAGGGGCGGACCTTGCCCTCCTCGCGCGCTCGACCGACAAGCTGGAGGCGCTGGCCCAGGAGCTAGCCGCGGCACATGGTGTGCGCGTGTTGCCCTTCGCCGGGAGCCTGACCGCGAAGGAGGATATCATCCGCCTGCACCGGGACATCAACACGACGTTCGGGCGGCTCGACATTGCCGTGCTCAGCACCGGGCGGCCGCCCAATCCACTGCACCTCGCCATGGAAGAAACCGATCCCGAACGTTGGGACAGCGCCTACAGGATGCTTTTGCTGAGCCTCATTCAGGTCTGCCAGGAATCCGTGGCCCTGATGCGGCAAAACAACTGGGGCCGGATCGTCGCGGTTACCTCTGCCTCGGTTCACCTGCCGATGCCGCATCATGCGCTTTCGACGGTGTTCAGGGCGGGCGTTCAGTCGTGGATCGCTCATCTGGCGAGCGAGATCGGCACTTATGGGATAACGGCAAATTGTGTCGCCCCCGCTCTAATTGCCTCACCCCACCGCAGCGCCTCGGCAACCTATACGCCGGAGCAGATGGAGCGACGGTTGAAGATGACCCCTCTTGGTCGGCTCGGCACACCCGAAGAACTCAGCGCCGCGATCACTTTCCTTGCCTCCGAACCTGCGGGTTTCGTCAATGGAACCGTCCTGCGTGTCGACGGCGGCATGGGCGCGGCTCTGCCGGTTGAGGGATGATCGTCGCGAACAAAGTGGCGTCTCGAGTTCTGGTTTATTCGGTCCATTCCACTGAAGGGAACTGCTTCGAAGTAGCCTGAGGGCTGGCCGCAAGCAGGATTGGGTGACGAAGGGAAGTGGAAATCGGGGATATTTGCTGTGGTGTTCGTCCAGTGTAGCTGCAGGACCTGAATCGCTGTTGCGCAGGAGCCGATGCCAATTTACTTAGAATGGGACAGTTCAGCGCAGGTAAATCAAGATGATGAGATCGGTTCAGCGTATTATCGCCATCTTCGAAGCATTTGGTCCCGAGCGCAGCAGTCTGACACTCCAGGAGATCTCCAATGAGATCGACCTGCCCAAGTCAACCACCTTCCGCATCATCCAGAGCCTTGAAGAGGCAGGATATATCGTTCGTCTCGATAATCTCAGCTACTGTCTCTCGTTCCGTTTTGTGCGGCTTGCCGGCCACGTCCGCAGCACTATGGGCATCCGTGAGGTCGCGCGCCCTCTGATGGTGGAACTTTCCGAGATGCTGCGGGAGACGGTCTCGCTGCACACGTTTTCTGAGGGCGAGCGAGTCTGTCTTGACAGTGTGACGGCAGATGCGCCCCTGCGCAGCGTGGTCCTGCCCGGGGAGCATCACCCGCTGCGGGCGGGCTCAGCCAGCAAGGTGCTGCTGGCCTTCATGAACGAAGAGGATCAGAAGCCGCTGATCTCGGCCATGGCGCGCGAGCTGCGTATGACTGCGCCTGAAATACGCGACATGTTGGCCGCGGTGCGAGAACAACGTTATGCCATTTCACATGGCGAAAGGTTGCAGGGCATCTCCGCGGTTTCTGCGCCGATCTTCAATTTTGACGATACCGTCGCCCATTGCATTTCGGTGGGCGGGCCCAGTTTCCGCATCCGCGAGCGGGAAGCTGAGATTGTGGAGCGGGTCAAGGCGACCGCGGATCGCATCACCTACCACTACGGCGGCAAACTGGAGTTAAAGGCCGCCGATCTCGAAGACGACGATCTTTAACCGACCTCCGCGGCGCCGAGCCCCGGCTTCCAACGCTACGACCGAAGCTGACTTCCTGGCATGCGCCGGGCCAGTCTCTTGCACCTAGAACTTTCGGGTGACGGGTTCGGCTGTCAGACCCAATTCCATTTCTTGCCCATCCTCCCACAATTCTGGAAGCGTTGCTGCTTCGGAATGAACGCTTTCGCATGCGGACTTTCAAAGATGAGGACTGCAGATAGTTCCATCTATAGGAACTTCTTCCATTTTTATTGACTCCGCTTTAAATTGAAGGCAACTAGGTTGCAGGGCTGGAGTCGTGGTCGGAACGACCTATCCGCAAACGTGCATGCGCGTTACTGGCGGCACGTAAAGGGATCTGGAATTCGTAGGAGGAACAGCGTGAGCAAGCACCCGTTGCAGGGTCTGATCGAACCCAAGTCGATCGCCGTGGTTGGCGTTTCGGACAATCCACAGCGTCCCGGCCCGCAGGTGGTGGCCGCGCTGCGGGCGAACGGCTTTACCGGAGTGATCTATCCCACCAACCCGAAATACAACGAGTTTCAGGGACTGAAGTGTTTTGCCTCGGTCAGCGACATTCCCGATCCGATCGACCTTGCCGTGATCTGCATTCCCGCAGAAGCCGTGGTCGAGGTGATGGAGGAATGCGCGGCGCGCAAGGTGCCCTATGTCGTCATCCTGTCGGGCGGCTTCCGCGAAAGCGGCGAGGCCGGCATCGCGCGGGAGCGCCGTATCATCGAGATCGCGCGTAACGCGGACATGCGCATCGTCGGGCCGAACTGCCTTGGCTTTGCCAACATCCATTCCGGCGTATTTGCCGCGTTCGGCAGCATTACCCGGGAACCCAAACTTGCCAAAGGGGGCGTGACGCTGATTACCCAGTCCGGGGGGTTCGGCTACAGCATTGCGCTGGCCTGTCAAGAGGCGGGGCTCGGGTTCCGACACGTCATCGCCACCGGAAATGAATGCGACATCGACACCGTGGAATTCATCGACGCGATGATCGAGGACCCCGGGACTCGCTGCATCGTCACTTATGTCGAAGGACTGCGCGACGGGCGGCGCCTGATGGAGGTTGGCCGCAAGGCATTGCGGGCCGGTAAGCCGATTCTTTTGTGGAAGGGTGGCATCACCGCGCAGGGCGCCAAGGCTGCCGAGTCTCACACGGCAAGCCTGACCGGCACCTATGATTTCTACCGCGCCGCCTTCCGCCAGACCGGCATTGTCGAAATCCGCGAGATCCACGAGGCGGTCGACTTGCTGCTGGGCTTTGAGGGCGGGCGCTACCCAGAGGGATCGGGCGTGGCGATCATGGGCGTCTCAGGCGGGTCGGCCATCGTTTTCGCAGATGCGGGCGAGCCGGTGGGACTGGACATGAGTCCGCTTTCGGTTCCGACGCAGGAACGGCTTGCGACCGTTGTGCCTGGTATCGGTGCGGTGCAGAACCCCATCGACCTGACTGCGGGGTTCTTCGCCGCTGCCAACCGCGGCAAGCTGGAAACGGCGCTGCGGGCGACGCTGGACGATCCGGCGATCAGTGCCGTATGCGTGAATCTTGCTACCACCGGCGCCAGTGGCGCCAGCGTAGCGGCCGAGGTGCTGGGCACGGTGGCGGCGGATAGCGCCAAGCCGATCCTGGTCTTCTCCTCGACCCCGAAAGGCCAGCTGGGCGAGGCGCCTGCGGCCTTCCGGCGGGCGGGCATTCCGGTCTTCGCCTCGCCCTCTCGGGCCGCGCGGGTGCTGGCCGCATTGCGGGACTGGAATAACCTGCGTCGACGAATATTGGCGGAAGGCGAGGCGCCTGTGGCGACCATGGCTTTGGATCCCGCGCTCACCGAAGCGGCACGGTCCGGCAAGACGCTGTCCGAGACGGAAAGCAAAGCGATCCTTGGCCGGGCAGGGGTCGGCGTCAGTCGTGATCTGCTGCTGGCCGTGCCCGACGCGTCGGTATTCGACCAGCTTCGTGCGCCACTGGTGGTCAAGATCGTTTCGCCGGACATCTCCCACAAGACCGAAATCGGCGGCGTGAGGCTGGACATCCGCGACCGCGAGACGTTGGGTGCGGCGATGGCAGAGGTTCTTGCCAATGCCAAACGCCATGCGCCCGATGCCCGCATTGAAGGAGTGCTGGTGGGCGAGATGATCACCGGTGGGTTCGAGCTGATCGCGGGCGTGGTCAATGATGAGGTATTTGGTCCGGTCGTAGTCGTCGGAGCGGGTGGCATCTATGCCGAGATCACCCGTGACACCGCGGCGCGCATCGCTCCCTTCGATAAGGCCGAGGCGCACCGGATGCTGAATGATTTGCGGTGCCGGCCGATCCTTGCCGGCGCACGGGACCTGCCCGCGCTGGATGTCGAGGCCATGGCCGAGATGCTGGCAGCATTGTCGCATTTCGCCTGGGCCAACCGCGAGGTGTTGCAGGAGATGGACATCAACCCGGTCTTCCTGCGGCCGGAAGGTGCGACTGCTGCAGACGCGCTGATCGTCGCGCGGGCAGACGCGCGCAAGGCTGTTGTTGCAGCACCGGAGATCGCCTGATGGAACCGACTGAGATCGGCCCGGAGATAGTACAGCAGCACAAAGGGAATGTCCTCTGGCTCACGCTGAACCGCGCGGCCAAGGCCAATGCCCTGACCGTCACCATGTCCGAACAGCTGGCCGTGGCCGTGGGCGCGGCTGCGGGGGATCGGAGGACCGCGGCCATCGTGATCACCGGCACAGGGCCGAAAATCTTCTGCGCCGGGGTCGACCTTCGTGAGCCGCCGCCCGATGGCGACATGTGCGGGCAGAGGGTGCGCCGGTCGACGGCCACCGCCCGGCTTCAGGACCGGATGATCGAATCGCCGGTTCCGGTGATCGTCGCGCTGAATGGTCTGGCCGTAGGCGCGGGGGCAATGATGGCCCTGATGGCAGACGCTTGCGTCGCGGCCGATCATGCGGCGCTGTCGCTGCCGGAAATCGACATCGGCATCCCCAGCTTTTCGGGCGCCAGCATACTGGAGGCGCGGGCCGGCGCGGCTTTGGCCCGCGACCTGATCCAGACCGGTCGCAGACTGTCTGCAACGGAGGCACAGGCGCGCGGGCTGCTGAGGGCCGTCGCAACCACAACCCTTCCGGAGGCGGCCCAGGCGCTGGCCGAACAACTGGGTGACAAGAACGCGGAGACATTCGCCGAGGTGAAACGCTGGCTCAATCGTGGGCTTAAGGCCGCCATTCAGGAGGCAAGAGACGAGCATTCCGCGCATCGCGACCGCGCTGCGTCAAAAGAGGGGGCCGCTCATGGCTGATCTGGATATCGACATCAATGGCGGCGTGCTGGTCGCCACGCTCAACCGGCCGGAGGTGAAGAACGCTTTCAGCGAAGAGATGCTTTCGGGTTTCATCGCGGCGCTGGACCGCGCCGCGGCGGACCCGGAAATCGGCTGTGTGCTGCTGACCGGGGCGGGCGATGTCTTCTGTTCGGGGGGGGATCTGGGGCGCCGGTCGCGCGACGAAGCCGGAGGTGATCCTTCAGCCCTGGAGCGGCGCCAGCGTCTCCAGAAGGTGACCCACCGCGTCGCGCAGGCGGTGGAACGGTTCGAAAAGCCGCTGATCTGCGCGGTCAACGGCGCGGCCGTGGGGGCAGGGATGGACCTGTCGCTGATGTGCGATATCCGTTTCGCCGGGCAATCCGCACGGTTTGCTGAACGCTACATCCGGGTCGGTCTACTGCCGGGCAATGGCGGTGCATGGTTTCTGCCGCGCCTCGTGGGGCCGGCCAAGGCGCTGGAGCTCTTGTGGACGGGCGATTTCGTCGGCGCAGATGAGGCATTGCGCATCGGCATCGTCAACCGAGTCTACCCCGATGATGAACTTCTTTCCGAGGCAATTTCGTTCGCGCAGTCACTGGCCGAAGGGCCGCCGCTGCAGATCCGCGACATCAAGATCCTGATGAACCAGTCGCTGCGCACTGATCTGCGGACAAGCCTTGAGATGGTCGCAAGCCAGATGGCCGTAATCCAGTGCACCGACGATTACCGGGAGGCGATCAGCGCCTTCAAGGAAAAGCGCAAGCCCATCTTCCGGGGCAAGTAATACCACCAATCTCCCTGCGCGGGCCGGCCTCTGACTGCGGCCCCGCATCATCCTATCACAGGGACAGGACCGCCATGACCAAACTGGAACTCAATCCATGGGAAGATGCGCCGACCGTTACCTTGGGCGAGGCCGACCTCGTCTCCCGCTGGCTGCGTAGGTTCGAGGAGGCACTGGCCAGCCTCAACAGGGCCGGGCTCGCGGAGTTGTTCATCGAGGATTGCCATTGGCGCGATCTTGTCAGCCTGACCTGGTCGATCGGGCAATTCCGCGGGCGCGAAACCATTGTCGACCGGTTGCTTGCCCGTGCCGACAGGCTCCGCCCGCGCGACTTCCGGATTGCCGAAAGACGCACCCCGCCGACGCGCGTCACGCGGGCGGGGGAGAAGGTGATCGAGGCGATCTACAGCTTCGAGACCGACCACGGGCGAGCCATCGGTCTGATCCGCCTGCCGGAGGCCGACCCGTCCCGGGCCTGGATGCTGCTGACCGCGCTGGACGAACTGAAGGGTTTCGAGCCGCCCATTGGCGAACGCCGCCGCACAGGATCGGGATTTACCCGCAATTTCGCTGCGCAGAACTGGCTGGATGAACGGCGGCAGGAGAAGGAATACACCGAGCGGGACCCCGCCGTTCTGGTGGTCGGGGCCGGGCAGGCCGGGCTGACCGTGGCTGCGCATCTGCGCATGTTTGGCGTCGATACCCTGGTCATCGAGAAGACGGACAGGGTGGGGGATGTCTGGCGCAACCGCTATCACGCGCTCAATCTCCATAACGAGACGCCGCGCAATCATATGCCATATCTTCCCTTCCCGGCCCATTGGCCCAGCTTCCTCCCGAAGGACATGATCGCGCTCTGGTTCGAGACCTATGCCCAGGCCATGGAACTGAACGTCTGGACGGGAACCGAGCTAGCCCGCGGCCGCTACAGCGAGACGGAGGATTGCTGGCATGCCACTGTGCGCCGCAAGGACGGGACGGAGCGACTGCTGAAACCGCGCCATGTAATATTTGCCAACGGATTGGCCGGACGGCCGCGCTATGTCCGGCTGCCGGGGCAGGAGGCTTTCAAGGGCACGATTCTGCACACCCACCAATACGACAACGGCGAACAATGGAAGGGCAAACGTGCGCTGGTCATCGGCACTGGGGCCAGCGGCCATGATGTGGCGCAGGACCTCTATAGCCGCGGGGCCGCGGTCTCCATCCTGCAGCGCGGCTCCACCATCATCACCAGTCTGGAGGCGGCGCATATCAACCATGCGCTGTACAAGGAGGATTTTCCCCTTGAGGACAGTGACATCATTGCCGCTGCCAACACCTATCCTGTTCTGATCAAGACCTATCAGGGCAACGTCAAGAAAATGGTAGAGCTGGATAAGGAACTGCATGCTGGGCTAACCGCACGGGGCTTCAAGCACGATCAGGGCGAGGATAACACCGGCCATCAGATGCGGTTGCGCCGCCGCGGTGGCGGTTACTATCTGAATGTCGGCTGCTCGGAGCTGATCATTGAGGGTGCCATCGGCCTGTTGCAGTGGGACGAAATCGACCGGTTCGTCGAAGATGGTGTGCTGATGAAGGACGGTCGGGTGGAAAAAGCCGATCTGATCGTCACCGCGACCGGCTACCACCCGCCGCAGGAACTGGTACGCGAACTCCTTGGCGACGAAATCGCGGATAGCATCGGTCCCATCTCGGGCATCGATGATGATGGCGAGATCCGGAACCTCTACCGCCCGACAGCGCAGAGAGGCCTCTGGTTCATGGGCGGCGGCTTCGCTCAATGCAGGCTCTATTCCAAGCCGCTGGCACTGCAGATCAAGGCGCGGGAAGAAGGCATGGTGGATTGATCGGGCTTAACAGCGGACGGAAGGTTTCCGTCCGCCGGATAATTCGTGGGCCGGCCGTCCTTGCGGCCACCCCTATTCGGCCTTGAAGCCGTCGACCACTATAGGGCGATCAGGCCTGACCAGTATTGCAGCTCGCTTCCGGAGGTCTCGACATCATGAACGCGCAGGAGGTTCAGCCTGCCGTCGTCGCCGATGCGGAAAAGGGAAAGCCTCGCCGGGATGGGAGTCACCCGCCCGTCCGTTAGCCGCTGCAATGCCTTGATGCTGGCCGCAACGAGGAGTTTACCGGACGGATCGACGGAAAAGGTTCGCGCATGGATCGCCTCGATCGGTGTGTTTTGGATGGGCGTCGGTTCCCCGCTCTCCGGGTCGATGGCAAAGACTGCAATCGAGTTCTCGCCCCCGGCAAAGACAGGCATGCCGTTATGATCCTGCGTCGCATCGGCGCGGTTTGCTGCATAAACCACATGACCGCGTGGATGGACATGGATTGCGCCGCCCAGCTGCCGCGGCATGGTAGGGCCGCGATCGGCGAGCATGTCGAGCGTCCAGCGGGGGTGGGATTCGATCATGTCGCCGGAAATGCCGAACATCATCAGTCGGTTGAACCGCTCATCCGCGGCATATAGCCAGGGGCGCGAGGGGTGGAAATCCACATGGCGCGGCCCGAAGCCGAAACCGCCATTCGGAGCTATCACCTGTCGCGGCGAGGCTTGCCCGTCCGTCAGCGTGTAGCTGCGCAATGCCCCCGGCCGTTCTCCGGTTTCGGAGTTGGCATTGATTCCGCGATCCACCACCAGCGCCGCCCTGCCAGAGGGAAACACCCGTACCTGATGCGGATAGATGCCAAAATCGCAAACCGCGTTCTGGGGCAGGATCTGTCCCAGGCCTCCATCTTCCTCGACGGGCAAAACGCTCAACGCGCCGCCGCCGAAATTATGCGCGGCCAGCAAATAGCACCCGTCGGGGTCGGTGCTGATATGGACAGCCCGCAACGGCAGGCGCCGGTCGGTGCCGAATGTGGTCAACTGGCCGTCAGGGGAAATGCGCAGCGCAACCAAGACGTTGAACTCTGACCGAACGCGTGGACCGGACGCACTGCAGGCGGCATAAAGCACGGGAAGGTTGGGATGCCGCCACGCATATTGCACCTTGGCTGGAAGATGCTGCGTCTGGCAAAGCGTCAGCGCCCCCGTATCAGGTTCGATGACATGGGAGGAAAGCCGATCATCGACCGCAGTCAGCAGAATCGTCGTCATCTTACGCCGCCATGGGTAACAGGGCGAAACATCGGGATCGCGGTACCGTTGGCCGAGTGGTGGAAGCAGACCTCGACCCGCTGGCCGATATGAACCCGGTCCAGATCGGTCTCGACGATATTGGTCAGCATCATGGGCCCCTCATCAAGCACGACATAAGCGATGCAGTATGGTAAGGGCCCCGCCTTGCGGGTGACGCTGTAGCTGTAGATTTCGCCGAGCCCACTTGTCTCGCGCCATTCTACATCCGTTGACCAACAGAACGGGCAGATCTCGCGCGGGAAGTGGTGCGGCTTTCCGCAGCTGCGGCACTGGCGCAGGATCAACCGGCCCTGGCCTGCGGCTTCGAACCATGCGGCATCACCGGGGTTGAGGGCGGGGTCAGCGGGAACGCGGTGCAGGCGAGGGGTGGTCGTGGTCATCTCATTCCCTTTCGAGGATCAGGGTAGCCGCACCGTGCCGGGTCCCAATCGCCCCGCCGATACCGCTGGCAAGCGCCAGCGTGCAGCCCGGAACCTGCACCTTCGGATGCGCTTCCCCGCGGAGTTGGCGCACGGCCTCAATCACCTTGGTAATCCCGCCACGGTTGGATGGGTGGTTGTTGCACAGCCCCCCGCCATCGGTATTGAACGGCAGCCTGCCAACGCCGGAGACCAGATTTCCATTCATCACAAAGCGTCCGCCTGCACCTTTTTCGCAGAAGCCCAGATCTTCCAGTTGCATCAGCACAGTGATGGTGAAGCTGTCATAAAGCGAGGCATATTGGATGTCGCCCGGCGTGACCCCTGCCTCCTCAAACGCGCGGGGCCCGGCGATGGCAATTCCGGTGCGGGTCAGGTCCATCCGTCCGGCATTCTGATGGGCGACGGTTTCTCCGCTGCCGCGGATCTTCACTCGGGGCCTGCCGAGACTTGCTACAATCTCGGGCCGCGCGACGATTATCGCGCCGCCGCCGTCGCTGACGACGCAGCAGTCCATGCGCCGCAGCGGATTGGAGATGACCGGCGAGTCCAGCACTTCCTCGACCGTCACTGGATTGCGCAACATGGCATTGGGATTGTGCTGGGCGTGCAGCGAGGCTGCGACCTTGATCTCGGCCAACTGGGCGTTCGTCGTACCGAATTCGTGCATGTGGCGCATGGCGGCCAGCGCGTAGAGGTTCACAGTGACGGGGGCATAGGGCAATTCGAACGGCGCGTCCGGCAGGTTCGCGCCGCGATTGCGGACCACCGTGCCTGACATGCCTTCGGACCGGGGGCGGCCGGCAAGCGTGATCAGCGCCACGTTGCAGCGGCCATCGGCGATGGCACGCGCGGCATGGGCAACATGGATCAGATAGGAGCAGCCGCCCAGATCGGTGGAATCCACATGCCGCAAATGGGTCAGATTCATGTAATTCGCCAGCGACCAGGCGTTGCCGCCGGGCGCATCACCCGCGCAGAAATAACCGTCGATGTCAGAAGGGGAGAGGCCGGCATCCTCAACCGCGCCGCGGGCGGCTTCCAGATGCAGGCGGGCGACGGAATGATCCGGTGCCTTGCGGAGCGGATGCTCATAAGCGCCGATGATATAGGCCTTGCCGTTGATGCTCATGTTTCTCTGTCCGAAGCCAGCGGGCGAAATCCTGCAGCAGGATTCCATTTATCAAAATTTGAACTACTAGTTGAAACTTTCTCCGTCAATATTCTTGTGTGTACTGACGAGATGTGGAAGATCGGGACACCAGCGGCCGGACGGCGCGCTGTAAGGAGGAGCCGCCTGGATGGATGGACCGAAGCCCACCCGGCTTCCGCCTGCAAGTGCCGCCGCGACATTCCTGTTTTTCGTCGCCATCATGGGAACGCGGCCGATATCCGCGCTTTACACTGTGGAACTGGGCATGGGCCCCGCCGAAATTGGTGTGCTGACGGCCGTGTTTGCCCTGCTATCTCTATTTGGTGCGTCAACTGCGGGATCGTGGATGGATCTGCGCGGCGCGAGGTCGGTCCTGAAGACAGGGATTATTCTTGTAGCCCTGGGCATGGCATGTCCTTGGTTGCTATCCGGGAGGGCGGGAATCTACCTGTCGCAACTTGTTGCTGGCAGTGGTTTCACCCTCTATACGATTGCGGCACAAAGACTGGCAGGTCATGTCGGAACGACGGCGGATGAGAGTCAGCGCAGCATCAATGCTTTCAGTTTCATGGTGTCCTTCGGCTCCTTTGCGGGGCCGACGGTTCTTGGCGCGCTGGGGCAGGAAATCGGGTTGAAGGAAGCCATGCTGACGATGCTTATGCCGCTCGGCCTCTGCTTTCTGCTGACACTTCGCCAATACGATACGCCGCGGGACGAGCGCACGACTGAAGATCTCAAGCTCTGGTCCAACCCGGTTGACAGCCTGAGTTATCACAGATTCATGTTGCGGGCGTTCATGATTAGCACATTCGTGCTGCTGGCGCGCGATAGCTTTATGGCGTTCTTCCCACTTTTTGCCCGCGGGCATGGGATATCGACCACGTTGATCGGAGTAATTGTCGGGCTGCACAATTTCGGATCATTGGCCGCGCGCGCGGCACTAATGCCTTGCATCCGTCATTTCGGCCGGAACAGGACAGTCATCGGGTCTATCCTGCTGGCAGGGACTTTTTGTCTCCTGATCCCCTTTGCCCAAACGCCGCCTCTTATGATTCTTGCCGCAATCGGGATCGGCGTGGGTTTGGGCACGGGACAGCCCCTCTCCATCGCGCTGTCAACAAGGCTGGCCCCCGGCAACCGCGTAGGCGAAGTGCTCGGCGCGCGCCTGACGTTCAACCGGCTGACTCAGATTGTGGCACCGCTGACGTTTGGCGCAGGTTCGGCCTATATCGGGTTGGCAGGTGTCTTCTGGTTAACGGGTGTGATCATGATCCTCGGGGCTGCGCGCCTGCACATTCCTGACACCGTGACTTCCGACACTTAATTGCGGTGGTCGCGGCGTTCCGGACAGTGACTTTTTTGCCCCGCGATCCCGGACTGGGCCGATAATGTCGATCCTTGCTTTGTCCGGCGTAAGATAACCAACGCTCGGGTACCAGCAAGGGCGATTGCAGAACATAGCGATATATTCACGTGACAGTCAGGTTGCTGATGACAGCTCCCGGTGTCGGGCCGATCACCGCCATGGCGGTCGTGTCAGCCTTCGACGGTGCCGCGCGGTTCCGCCGGTCAAATATGCGGCGCCCTTAGCGGCGACGGTGGAGAGAACCACAGAGCCCGGCGCGCAGGACAAAACGCAGATAGATCAGCGCTTAACTATGGCGATTAGAGAACCAATTCCGATACTAACCTGATCTGTTGTGAGACGTCCCGTCGGGAGCGGTTACGGCATCAGAGTCCAGCAACTCTCTTGAGATTGTGAGCAAAACACAGGAAGAAACGTGCCCGCGAAGACCATGATGCGGCGACCGCGTAGACCGCCGTGCTCCGGACAAATGGCGATAACCCCCACCCTAACAGCTCGCGGGCATCTCGGTCTAAGAACGGAAGATGCACTTGTCTCGCGTCCAGCCATTTACGGCAGGGGATGTGTGGGTTGTCATCTGCAGGATTGACGAGGGCTGAGCGATCGGACAACCGCAAGGGTGCGGGGCGTGTTTCCAAGCAGCCTGCGCGATGGCAGCCATCACATCCGCAATGCGTCGATGATGATCGCGAAGGCGGGAGAATTCTGTCTCCGCGTCGGATAGTAGAGATAGTAACCCGCGAACATCGGCGACCAGTCGTCCAGCACCTGCACCAACTGGCCCGCCGTGATCAACTCGGTGACGAGGTTCTCGGGGACATAGGCGATGCCCAAGCCGCTCAGCGCAGCATCGAGCATGGTGAGGGAGCTGTTGAAGATCAACTGCCCCTCGACGCGGACCCGGATCTCGCGGCCGTCCTTCTCGAACTCCCATGCATAGAGGCCGCCCGCGCTGGATTGCCGGTGGTTGATGCAGCGGTGCCGCACCAGGTCCTGTGGTGACAGGGGCGCGGCGCGGGACGCCAGATAGGCCGGGGAGGCCACCGCGACCAGCCGCCAGTCCGGGCTGATGCGTACCGCGATCATGTCCTTGTCGACACTTTCGCCCAAGCGGACGCCAGCGTCGAAGCGTTCCTCGACAATATTGCGAAAGCCGCTGTCGATGCTGAACTCGATCTGGATGTCCGGATATGCTTGCAGCACCGGTTTAAGTTTCGGCCAGACGATCCAGTCCAGCGCGTGATCGGAAAGCGTGATCCGCACCGAGCCAGAGGGTTTGTCGCGAAAGGCCATCAGGCTGTCGATATCGGCCTCGATCTCGCGGATGCGGGGCGCGAGGGCCTGCAGCAAGCGCTCGCCTGCCTCAGTCGGCATGACGCTGCGGGTCGTCCGATTGAGAAGTCGCAGCCCCAGCCGGGCCTCGAGTTGCTTGATGGTGTGGCTGAGCGTCGATTGCGACGTCCCCAGCCGCGCCGCGGCGCGGGTGAAGCTCGCCTCTTCGGCGACGGCCACGAACCAGAGCATATCGGTCAGTTCCTTGCGGTCCATGCCACCACTCACTTATGTCCAGAATCGATAAGTCCATTCGGATTGCACCGTCTAAACCCGGGAAAGCCAAGGGCCTATCTTCACGCCATCCCGATCCTGTCCCCGCGCACCGGAAAGCTGATGGCCCATACACTCGACATTGCCGCACCCGCCAGCCGCAACCCTTGGGGCGCGGTGACCTGCCTTTCGCTGCTGACCTTCGTGCTGGTAGCCTCGGAATTCCTGCCCGTCAGTTTGCTGACCCCCATCGCGACCGAGCTGTCGATCACCGAAGGGCAAGCCGGGCAGGCGATCTCGGTCTCGGGGCTGTTTGCGGTCTTGACTGCGCTTTTCGGCAATACGCTGCTGCCGCGGATCGACCGCCGCACGGTCGTGCTGATCCATACCGGGATCCTGGTCGTCTCGGGTGTCGCGGTGACCTTCGCGCCAAACTACCTTGTTTTCATGATCGGTCGAGCGCTGATCGGGGTCTCGATCGGCGGGTTCTGGTCACTCTCGGCGGCGATCCTCGCGCGCATTGTGCCCGCGCCGGATCTGCCCAAGGCCATCGCCATATTGCAGGGTGGCACGGCGCTGGCCACGGTGATCGCGGCCCCGCTGGGCAGTTTTCTCGGCGGGCTGATCGGCTGGCGCGGGGCCTTCTCGGCGGTGATCCCGGTCGGACTGGGTGCGATGCTGTGGCAACTCGCGGTCCTGCCGCGGATGCCAGCCGAGCGTCCCGTGGCGATCCGCGACATGGCAGGGCTGCTGCGCAACCATGTCTTCGCGCTTGGCATGGCCGCGACCGCGCTGGCCTTCATGGGGCAATTCGCCATCGCCACCTATCTGCGGCCCTTCCTCGAACGGGTGACGGGGCTCGGGGTCAATGCCCTGTCCGCTTACCTGCTGATCCTCGGGGTCTTTGGGCTGGTCGGCACCTCGCTGGCGGGGCTGGTCCTGCGCCGACGCCTCGCGCCGGTCCTGATCGGGCTGCCACTGGCTTTGGCCGCGATCGCGCTGATGCTGATTGCGCTTGGGTCCAACTCATGGGCCGTGGCGGCGCTGCTGGCACTGTGGGGCGTCTTCACCACGCCGATCCCGGTCGCTTGGGGAACTTGGATGACCCGTGTGATCCCTGATGACCTCGAGGCCGGAGGCGGCTTGCAGGTCGCCCTGATCCAATCCGCCATCACCCTTGGGGCCTTTGCCGGTGGGTTGCTGTTCGACCATGTGGGCTGGTGGAGCGCCTTCGCCCTTGGCGCGGCCCTGTTCCTTGGCGGGGGCCTTGCCGCCGCTGCTGCCGTCGGAAAGGGCGCAAGATGAACCGCCGCGACCTGATGATTGCCGCGGGCCTCGGCCTGTTTCCCCTTGGCCTGCGGGCCGAACCCTCAGGAGATCCCATGCGTCTGCGCTGCCGCTTCGCCGATCAGGATTTCACCATCCGCCTGATCGATAATCCCACCAGCCGCGATCTGATGTCGCTCATGCCCCTGGAACTCGCCATCGAGGATTTCTCGACCAACGAGAAGATTGCCCATCTGCCCCGGCGGCTCGACGAGGGTGGGTTGCGCGATTTCGACGACGAGGCGCCCGGCGATCTGTGCTATTTCCGGGGCTGGGGCAACCTCGCCTTCTTCCACCACGCTTACCGCTATCGCGGTGATCTGATCCGGCTTGGCCGCCTTGAGGGCGGCGTTGCGCCGCTGCAGGTCAAGGGCAAACACCCCCTTCATCTCGGACTGCTGTAAGGAAAACCCCATGGACATCTTCCGCGCCGGAGAGATCCCTTCGCGGGTCGGCCCCGCCGAATGGTTCACCGGTCAGGTGCGCATCGACGCGCTCTTCAACCCCGCCCATCCCGACCGGGTGCAGGGCGCTCAGGTCACCTTTGAACCTGGCGCCCGCACCGCCTGGCACACCCATCCTTTGGGTCAGACCCTGATCGTGACCTCGGGCTTTGGCCTCGTGCAACGCGAGGGCGGCCCGATCGAGGAAATTCGCCCCGGCGACGTGGTCTTCTTCGCTCCCGGGGAAAGGCACTGGCACGGCGCGGCCCCCGGCAATGCCATGACCCATATCGCCATCCAGGAGGTCAAGGACGGCGAGGTCGTCACTTGGCTCGAGCATGTCACGGACACTGAATACGGCGCCTGAAACATTGCAACCCCGCTTGGACAACAATCCCGGAGATTGACCATGACCGAACACAACAAGATCACGGACCCCGCCGCCCCGGATCGGCGCCATTTCCTGGCGCTGACCGGCGCGGGCATTGCCGCAATCGGGGCGGCATCGATCGCTATACCCTCTAAAGCGCAGGCCCAGACCATGACGGATGAATGGGACAAGACCTTCCCCCAAAGCGGGAAGGTCGATCACCGGAAGATCACCTTCCCCAACCGTTACGGCATCTCTCTGAGCGGGGATCTCTACCTGCCCAAGGATCGCGCTGAGGCGCGCCTGCCCGCGCTCGCCATCAGCGGTCCCTTCGGCGCGGTGAAGGAGCAATCCTCGGGCCTCTATGCCCAAGCCATGGCCGAGCGCGGCTTTGTCACGCTGGCGTTCGACCCGTCCTTCACCGGTGAAAGCGGCGGCACGCCGCGAAATGTGGCCTCGCCCGACATCAATACCGAGGATTTCAGCGCCGCTGTCGATTGCCTCGGGCTGCTCGCCGAGGTCGATCGCGAGCGGATCGGCGTGATTGGTATCTGCGGCTGGGGCGGCATGGCGCTGAACGCGGTCGCCGTCGACAAGCGTGTGAAGGCGGTCGTGGCCAGCACGATGTATGACATGACCCGCGTGATGTCCAAGGGCTACAATGACAGCGTCACCCCCGAACAGCGCGCACAGGCACTCGAGCAACTGAGCCGTCAGCGCTGGGAAGATGCCGCGAATGGTGCCCCGGCCTACCAGCTTCCCTATAATGAGCTGCATGGCGGCGAGGCGCAGTTCCTTGTCGACTACCATGACTATTACCGGACGCCGCGCGGCTATCATCCGCGTGCGGTCAATTCGGGCAATTCCTGGACGGTCACGACGCCTCTGTCCTTCATGAACATGCCGATCCTGAGCCACATCAAGGAAATCTCGCCGCGTCCGCTGCTGCTGATCCACGGCGAGAACGCGCATTCGCGCTATTTCAGCGAGACCGCCTACGAGGCTGCAGCTGAGCCTAAAGAACTGATGATCATCCCCGGTGCCAGTCACACCGACCTCTACGACCGGACTGACATCATCCCCTTCGACCGGCTGCAGGCATTCTTCACTCAGCATCTCGCCTGATCCGCGCATCCTCACCGTCGCGGTCGCGCAATCTCGCGCGGCCGCTTCCGACCCAAGAACGGAGACCCAAATGTCAGTCAAAGCCTATGGCGCCGAAGCAAGCGACAAGCCGGTTGCGCCGCTGACCATCACCCGCCGCGCGCCCGGCGCGCATGATGTGCAGATCCAGATCCTGTTTTGCGGCATCTGTCATTCCGACCTGCATCAGGCCCGCGCCGAATGGGCGGGCACGATCTATCCCTGTGTTCCGGGCCACGAAATCGTCGGTCGCGTGGCCTCGGTCGGCGCCCATGTTACCTCGCATCGCCCCGGCGATGTTGTTGGCGTCGGCTGCATCGTCGACAGCTGCCAACATTGCGCCGATTGTGCCGAGGGGCTTGAGAACTACTGCGACGGCATGATCGGCACCTACAATGCGCCGACGCCCGATGCCCCCGGCCATACCTTGGGGGGCTATTCACAAGAGATCGTCGTGCATGAACGGTATGTCTTGAAGGTGACCCACCCCGAAGAGCAACTTGCGGCGGTTGCACCGCTGCTCTGCGCCGGGATCACCACCTATTCGCCGTTGCGCCATTGGGAAGCCGGTCCGGGCAAGAAGGTCGGCGTTGTCGGCATCGGAGGGCTCGGCCATATGGGCATCAAACTCGCCCATGCCATGGGGGCGCATGTCGTGGCTTTCACGACCTCGGAAAGTAAACGCGCGGACGCGTTGAAGCTGGGCGCCGACGAGGTCGTCGTTTCGCGCAATCCCGATGAAATGGCAGTTCATGCGAAAAGTCTGGACTTCATCCTCAACACGGTCGCCGCACCGCATGATCTGGACGCCTTCCTGACGCTGTTGAAACGCGACGGTACGATGACATTGGTCGGCGCGCCCGCGACGCCGCATCCCTCGCCCAATGTCTTCAACCTGATCATGCGCCGACGTGGAATCTCCGGCTCGATGATTGGCGGCATCCCTGAAACGCAGGAGATGCTGGATTTCTGCGCCGAGCACGGCATCACCGCCGATATCGAGATGATCCGCGCCGACCAGATCGAACCGGCATATGAGCGGATGCTGAAGGGCGATGTGAAATATCGCTTCGTCATGGACATCGCGACGATATAGCGTGGTCTGATGCGGGGCGTGGTCGCTGCGCCCCGTGTGACTGAGCCTGCCTGCCGGCCTTCCTCGGAATAGACATGACGGTAGATGGTCTCTGGCATACGCGGCTGGGCGCGCACTCGTAACGCATGCGGCCGGCGATCTGCTCGGGCGTCCAGCCGGCGCGCAGGCAGCGTTCGACCTGGTCGCGCAAGCCGGGATCGCGGACCAGCTTGCGCCGACGGGTCCGGCGACCATCGCAGCGGCTCTGCGCCATGATGCACCAGTAGCCGCTG
>Ga0160472_100278_pt1 | contig 55332 bp, 41 predicted proteins | sample HID1973M_E11MG_FD_108267 | JGI IMG/M metagenome (GOLD analysis project Ga0160472, IMG submission 108267) | Enriched mosquito-associated microbial communities from UW Madison campus, WI, USA - HID1973M_E11 MG | ecosystem: Host-associated > Arthropoda: Insects > Digestive system > Unclassified ... | reverse complement strand
GGTCGAGGGCATGCAGTTCGACCGCGGCTACCTGTCGCCGTACTTCATCAACAACCAGCAGAGCCAGTCGGCCGACCTGGACGACCCGTTCATCCTGCTGCACGACAAGAAGATCTCCAACGTCCGTGACCTGCTGCCCGTCCTGGAAGGCGTGGCCAAGGCCGGCAAGCCGCTGCTGATCGTGGCCGAGGAAGTCGAGGGCGAGGCCCTGGCGACCCTGGTGGTCAACACCATCCGCGGCATCGTCAAGGTGGTGGCCGTGAAGGCGCCGGGCTTTGGCGACCGCCGCAAGGCGATGCTGGAGGACATGGCCACCCTGACCGGCGGCACCGTGATCTCCGAGGAAGTCGGCCTGCAGCTGGAGAAGGCGACGATCAAGGATCTGGGCCGGGCGAAGAAGGTGCAGGTCTCCAAGGAGAACACCACCATCATCGACGGCGCCGGCGATACCTCGGCGATCGAGTCGCGGATCAAGCAGATCAAGGCGCAGATCGAGGAGACCTCTTCGGACTACGACCGCGAGAAGCTGCAGGAGCGCGTGGCCAAGCTGGCCGGCGGCGTGGCGGTGATCAAGGTCGGCGCTTCGACCGAGATCGAGATGAAGGAAAAGAAGGCGCGCGTCGAAGATGCCCTGCACGCGACCCGTGCGGCCGTCGAGGAAGGCGTGGTTCCGGGCGGCGGCGTGGCCCTGGTGCGCGCGATCAGCGCGATCGGCGACCTGAAGGGTGCCAACGAAGACCAGACCCACGGCATCCAGATCGCCCTGCGCGCGATGGAAGCCCCGCTGCGCGAGATCGTCACCAACGCCGGCGAAGAGCCCTCCGTGATCCTGAACAAGGTCAAGGAAGGCACGGGCAACTTCGGCTACAACGCCGCCAACGGCGAGTTCGGCGACATGGTCGAGTTCGGCATCCTGGACCCGACCAAGGTCACCCGTTCGGCGCTGCAGAACGCCGCGTCGATCGCCGGCCTGATGATCACCACCGAGGCGATGGTGGCCGAGCTGCCGAAGAAGGACGAGCCGGCGATGCCGGGCGGCGGCATGGGCGGCATGGGCGGCATGGATTTCTGATCCGGCTTCCCGCAGCGACACGCAGTACCGGAAAACCCCGCCGCGAGGCGGGGTTTTTCTTTGCGTCGGCGGCACCGGCGTCAGGACTTCGGCGACGTTGCATCGCCTGTGCCGGCCGGTGCCGGGCCACCGGCTTTGCACTCCGGGCCAAGGCGTCCAGAATCGGGATTGCCGGCAGCAACGGCTGCTGCCAGGAAGGAGGGGACGTGGTCGCGTGCTTCGCAAGGCTGTGGCAAGCGGCGGGAGCCGCGCGTCGATGGCTCGCCGCATGATGGTTGCCATCGGGGGCGGCCGTTGATCGGCTCCTGGCGGGCCAGCCGACCAGGCCGGACCCTGGCGCTGTACCTGGCCAGCCGCGGGCCGCTGCTGGCGCGCGGCATGTCGTTCTCGGCCGTGTTCTCGGTGTTCGCGGCCGTCTATGTCTTCTTCGCTGTCTTCGGCATCGTGTTCGGTTCGTCGCCGGCATTGCGCGATGCCGTGGTGGCGGGCCTGACGAATACCATTCCCGGCCTGATCGATACGGGAGCCGGCGGCGCGGTCGACGTGGATGCGCTGTTCGACGTCCAGGTCCTGGGGATCAGCGGCCTGGTCGTGCTGGCGATCCTGACCTTCACCGCCAGCGGCTGGCTGCGCAGTTTCCGCGACGGCGTGCGCACCATCTTCGGACTGCCGCAGAAGGACCGCGGATTCCTGCTGATGCGCCTGATCGACATCGCCCTGGTCTTCGCCCTGGGCGTACTGATGATCCTCTCGGCCGCATTCTCGGTGGTCGGCACCCATGCCCTCGGTCTGGTCAAGCAGTGGTTGGACCCGGCCGACGCCCACCTGTCGGATCCGGCGCTGGTTGTCGCCGGCCTGCTGGTCGCGCTGGTGATCGACGTGCTGGTGTTCTTCATGCTGTTCCGCCTGCAGTCGCGCATCCCGGTGGGCAACCGCACTGTGTTGAGCGGCGCGCTGCTGGGCGCGATCGGTTTCGGCGTGCTCAAGTACCTGGGTGCGGAACTCGCCAGTGGCGCAGGCAACAATCCGCTGATGGCCGGCTTTGCAGTGATCCTGGGCCTGATGCTGTGGTTCAACCTGGTGATGCAGTGGCTGTTGCTGACCACGGCCTGGATCGCCACCGGGTCCCGCACCGATCTGTCGCGACCGGCGTGAATGGCATGGCCGCCGGCGCTACGCGCCGTAACGGCAGCATGTCCGGGCGGGATGCCGTCGCCGTTGCCGCTGAAACGGTTGCGCGCCCCCGGTAACGGCTGCTATCAATGACGCCGTGAGCACGCAGCGCGCCAGCTTCTATTTTGGATACTGGTTTCCGAAGCCCCAGGCGGAGGAAGGGTCGCGCGCGTTCTGAAGTTCCGAAACGCATACACCCCGAAAGCCGCCAGAGACCCTGGCGGCTTTTTTGTCGCCAGCCTCCGGCGGGACCCCGAGACAGATCCCAAGGAGCACCCCCCATGGCCCCCCATACCGATGACCTGCGCATCCGCCGCATCGATGCGCTCATCCCGCCGGCGCAGCTGATCGCGCAGCTGCCCTGCACCGAGGAGGCGTCGGAAACGGTCGCCGCCTCGCGGCGCGCGCTGCACCACATCCTGCACGGCCACGACGACCGCCTGGCGGTGGTGATCGGCCCGTGCTCGATCCACGACCCGGTCGCGGCGATGGAATACGCGCGCCGCCTGCGTCCGTTGCGCGACGCGCTCGGCGACGCGCTGGAGATCGTGATGCGGGTGTATTTCGAGAAGCCGCGCACCACGGTGGGCTGGAAGGGCCTGATCAACGACCCGGACCTGGACGGCAGCTTCGACATCAACAAGGGCCTGCACACCGGCCGCGCGCTGCTGCGCGACATCAACCTGCTCGGCCTGCCGGCCGGCTGCGAGTACCTGGACACGATTTCGCCGCAGTACCTGGCCGACCTGGTGGCCTGGGGCGCGATCGGCGCGCGCACCACCGAGAGCCAGATCCACCGCGAAATGGCCTCGGGGCTGTCGTGCCCGGTCGGCTTCAAGAACGGCACCGACGGCAACGTGCGCATCGCCGCCGACGCGGTGATGGCCGCCTCGCACCCGCATCATTTCCTGGCCGTGACCAAGGACGGACGTTCGGCGATTGCGGCCACCGCCGGCAACCCGGACTGCCACGTGATCCTGCGCGGCGGCAAGGCACCCAACTTCGACGCGGCCAGCGTGCAGGCGGCCAGCGAGGCGCTGGCGAAGGCGGGACTGGCGCCCCGGATCATGATCGACGCCAGCCACGCCAACAGCGGCAAGAACCCGGACAACCAGCCGGCGGTGGTCGAGGACATCGCCGGCCAGGTCGAGGGCGGCGATGCGCGGATCATCGGGGTGATGGTCGAAAGCCATCTGGTCGGCGGCCGGCAGGAGCTGGTCCAAGGCCGTTCGCCGACCTACGGGCAGAGCATCACCGACGGTTGCCTGGGCTGGGATGCATCGGTGGCGGTGCTGGAGCGGCTGGCCCGGGCGGTGCGCACGCGCCGCGCCCGCAGCGCGACCGACGCGGCGGCCTGAACCGGCCCGTGGCGGTCGCGCCGCCCGGTCGCCCGCGCGCGCCGCTCCCGCGCGTCCGGCTGCGCTTGCGAACGCCTCGGCTTCAGGCATGCTGCCGTCCATGGACAGGCTTGCGCGGGCGAAGGAAACGGTCCGGCGGTGGTGGGCCGGGTGGCTCGGCTTCTGGCGCGGCCGCCCGCGCTGGCTGCGGCGCACGGCATGGACGCTGCTGCTTGCCTATGCGGCCTATCTGCTGCTGGGCAACCTCTTCCTCAACACGATGCTCGAGCCGCTGGCCAACCGCCGGCCGGAGGCATTCCAGGCGCAGTGGGGGCCGGCGTACACCCTGTTCCCCGGCCACGTCGTCGTCCGTGACGTGCGCCTGCACGGGCAGGTGCGCAACCTTGCCTGGGACGTGGAGGCGGCGCGCGCCAGCGGTCGGGTCGCCCTGTGGCCGCTGCTGGCCAAGGAAGTGCGCGTGCCGGCCGTGGTCGCCACCGGCGTCAGTGGCGGTGCGCGGCACGTCGACCGCTACCGCGAGCCGCCCAGGCCACGGCCCGGCGGCTGGACGCTGCTGTTCGACCGCATCGCCAGCGACAGCGTGCGCCGCGGGCATTTCGACCAGCTGGCGCTGGACGGCAACGGCACCGCCAGCTTCGGCTTTTCCAAGCAGCTGCGCGGCGGGCCGATGCAGATATTCGAGTCGGCGGTCCACTTCGACGGCGCGCGCTTGCTGGCCGACAATACCCAGCTGTTCGACGGCGCGACCCTGGACGGCAACTTCTCCGTGGCCCGGCATACCCACGCCCAGGCGCCGGGCGCGCGCGCGCTGCTGCTGACCGACGGGGAGCTGGTCCTCGACGCGCAAGGCTCGTCGCTGCGCGGGTATTCCGATCCGCAGGGCCGGTTCCGCGTGGCGATGTCGCCGGGAGGCGGGCGGCTGCAGGCGCGGCTGGCGATGGATGACGGCGTGCTGCAGCCGGGCGGCAGCGTGGTCTGGACCGCGCCGTTGCACGGTACCGGCCTGACCGGTGCCGCCATGGACGACACGCTGCGGCTGGAAGCGCGCGTGGACCAGGACATCGGCGTGCGCGTGCAGGTGCCCAGGCGCGAAGGCGGCGCCTTTGACCTGGATGCGGACCTGCGCCTGCAGGGGCGGCAACTGCCGGTGGCGGGCGGACTGCAGGACATCGTGCCGCGCGCCTCGGGCCACGTGGTCGGCCAGTGGCATTTCGCCTCGCTCGGCTGGGTGCCGAAGCTGTTCAACGCGCCACCCTGGCTGCAGCTGGAAGGCGATGGCGAACTGATCGCCGACCTGCGCATCGAAGGCGGCCAGCCCGTCCCCGGCAGCCACATCGAACTGCCCGAGGTCGCCGCGGTGGCCACGGTGATGGGCAACCGCATCAGCGGCCAGGGGCGCGTGCGCGCGGACCTGGGCAGCACCGGCGAGGGCCTGCTGCAGACGCAACTGGCGGTGGACATGACCGGGTTCTCGATCGCCGGTGCGGCCAGCGATTCGACGCCCTATGCGAAGGGCACGGATCTGCGGTTGCGGATGACGATCGAGGGCCTGCCCTCCAGGGATGGCGGGCTGGGCGCGACGGCCGCGCAGTTGAGCTTCACCGACGCGGTGGTGCCGGACCTGCGCGTCTACAACCGGTTCCTGTCCGAGCACATGCGCATCGACGGCGGCAGCGGCACCGCCAGCGCCGACCTGCAGCTGGACGGCCGCGGCGACATCGGCCACGGTACGGTCAGCGTGCGCGGGCGTGGAGCGCAGATGTCCATGGCCGGCCGGCACCTGCGCGGCGATCTCGTCGTGGACGCCAGACTGAGCCACGCCGACATGGCAAGGCGCCAGTTCGACCTGGACGGCACCCGGGTGCAGCTGCGCGATGTCGGCTTCCGCAATGCCGACGGCGAGTCGCGGCAGGGATGGTGGGCCGACATCGACCTGCCGAACGCACGCATCGACCTGGCCGCGCCCGATTCGGTGTCCGGCAAGGTCCAGGTGCGGGCGCGCGACGTGGGTTTCCTGCTCGACCTGTTCGGCAGCAGCCAGGGCTATCCGCGCTGGATGGACCGGCTGGTCGACTCGGGCCAGGCCACCGCGCGCGCGCGGGTGCACTGGCAGGGCGACACGCTGGTACTGGATGACGTCCATGCCAGCAACGACCGCTACGAGGTGCTGGCCCGGATGAAGCTGCAGGGCGACGACCGGCGCGGCCAGCTGTTCGCGCGCTCGGGCGTGCTGTCGGCCGGGGTGGACCTGCGCAACGGGCAGCGCGACGTGCGCCTGGTCCGGGCGCGCGACTGGTTCGATGCGCAGCCGGCCTTGCTGCACTGAGTGGCAAGCGGGGCGGCAACCGGTGTCATTGGGGCGATGTGCGTATTCAGTTTTCTACGGAAAAACCGCAGAAATTGAACCTCCCGGTGCTGTTTTGCACTGCAGCGTGCAAACCGACTAACGGCTCCTTCACGATGGCCCCGCATCCCGACGTGGGGGAGGGAGCAGGCCCGCTGGCAGTTCGCTGCAAGCGGGCTTTTTTTATGGCTCTTCTTCCGAGCCGGGGAAAAAGCGCGCAGAACCGCAAGGGCAAAGGCAAGGGCAAAGGGCGTCTGGTTGGGCGTGCTTCGGTGGGAGCCGCGGCAGTGCGGGGGTATGGCGCATCGGCTGGCTCCGGCGTCCTGCCTCCGACAGCCGAGCGCAGCACATCCGTGAGCTGCTTGCGCCATACCCCCGGACTACCGCGTCTTTCGGCGCTTCCGGGGCGTGGCTTCGCTCCTGCACCGGCTCCCTTGCGTGCTTGCCATCGTTTCAACTTGGCCTGCCTCTCGTACAGCGGGGCTTGCCCCACTGCCTTTGCTTTGTCGGTCAAGCGCAGCGGGGCAAGCCCCGCTCTACGAAAGCCCGGCTCCCGAGGGCTCGCTTTCCCCTGATCGAAGCCACTACCTCAACGCCGCCCGAGGACGTCGTGCCCTGGGGGTCTGGCGCAAGCAGGCCAGGGATGGCCTGCGCTCGCTCGTCGGAGCCATGGATGGCGGAGCCGAGCGATGCGCCAGACCCCCAGGGTGCGGCGGTCCCGTCCGGAGCCAGTGCTTTCGCTCTAACCCCAGCAAGCTTCGGCCCATCCGGAGCCAAGGTTTTCCGCTATGACTCCCAGGGCGGCGGCCCCGTCCGGAGCCGAGGCTTTTTGCCGGGAGTGGTCAGGCCTCTCTACGGTGGGTGCACCGGGAACGCATGCCACAATCGCGGCGATGGATACGCCCACCGACGCCGCGACCGGCAATCCCGTCGAACCCGGATCCGCGCAGCTCTCCGCACGCATCGGCGAACGCGCGCTGGCCTCCCTGCGCGCGGCGTCGGTCCGCCACGCCGCGCTGCTCGAGGATGCGTCCCTGGCCGCGCGGGTGCGCCGGGTGGCGGTGGCCAGCGACTTCGCCATCGACACCCTGCGCCGGCAGCCGGCGCTGCTGGAACACCTGGCGGCCGACGATCCGGCACCGCTGCCCGTCCCGCTGCTCGATCCGGCCCGGCCGCAGGACTGGCCGATGCAGTTGCGCCTGTACCGCACCGCCGCCTCGACACGGCTGGTGTGGCGCGACGTGCTCGGCCTGGACGACGTCGATGCCACCCTCGCCGGCAGCACGCGCCTGGCCGAGGACTGCCTGCGCCTGGGCCTGGCGGCGGTCGAACGGGAGTTCGCCGAACGCCACGGCGTGGTGCGCGACGCCGACGGCGCGGCGCAGCGGCTGGTGGTGTTCGGGCTGGGCAAGCTCGGCGGCGGCGAACTGAACTTCTCCTCCGACGTCGACCTGGTCTACGCCTACCCGCACGACGGCGAGTCCGATGGCCGCCGCGCGCTGGCGGCGGAGGACTATTTTGCGCGCCTGGGCCAACGGCTGGCCAAGCTGCTGGACGAGGCCACCGCCGACGGCTTCTGCCACCGCGTGGACCTGCGCCTGCGCCCGTTCGGCAATGCCGGGCGGGTGGCCTGGTCGTTCGCGGCGATGGACCAGTATTTCCAGCGCGAAGGCCGCGACTGGGAGCGCTATGCCTGGCTGAAGGCGCGCACCGTGGCCGGCGACATCGCCGCCGGCGAAGCCTGGCTGGAGACGCTGCGTCCGTTCGTCTACCGGCGTTACCTGGACTACACCGCGCTCGACGGGCTGCGCACGATGAAGGCGGCCATCGTGGCCGAGATGCAGCGCCGCGACATGGCCGACGACCTCAAGCGCGGCCCGGGCGGGATCCGCGAGATCGAATTCCTGGTGCAGTCGCTGCAGCTGATCCGTGGCGGCCGCGAGCCGGCGCTGCGCGGCCGCCGCCTGCTGCCGGCCCTGGCGGCGCTGGTGGAGGCCGGGCAGATCGCGCCGGATCACGGCCGGGCGCTGGCCGCGGCCTACCGCTTCCTGCGGCGGCTGGAGAACCGGGTGCAGATGCTGCGCGACGCGCAGACCCACGCGCTGCCGGAAGACGCGGAGGACCGCCTGCGGCTGGCGCTGGCATTGGGCCATGACGGCTGGCCGCCGCTGGAACGCGAACTGGCCGGGTGCCGCGCGCAGGTGTCGGCCGAATTCGACGCGCTGCTGGTGCCGCGCCGCGGCCAGGCGGCGCCGGACGCGGTGGCCGGCTACTGGCGTGCGCTGCCGTCCGGCGGCGAGGCGCAGGTGCTGGCCGACGCCGGTTTCGCCGATGCCGCCGGCGCCGACGCGGCATTGCGCGATTTCGCCCGTGGCAATGGCGTGCGCGCCCTGTCGGACGCCGCGCGCACGCGACTGGATCGCGTGGTGCCAGCGCTGCTGGGTGCAGCGGCCCGCTCGGCGCAGCCGGACGCCGCGCTCAGGCGCCTGCTCGGCCTGTTGCAGGCGATCCTGCGCCGCGCCAGCTACCTGGCCCTGCTCGACGAGCAGCCCAGCGCGTTGGCGCGGCTGGTCGACGTGCTCGCGCGCAGCGCCTTGCTGGCCGAGCGGATCGCCGCCTATCCACTGCTGCTGGACGAACTGCTCGACACCCGCGTGGCCGGGCCCCTGCCGGATGCGGCGGCCATGCGCGCCGCGTGCGCGGCGGCGGTGCAGGGCCAGGACGACGATCCGGAAGCGACATTGCGCGCGCTCAACGAAGTGCGCCAGGCGCTGAGCTTCCGCATCGCCCTGGCCGCGCTGGACCGGCGCCAGCCGGCCGAGGACAGCGCGCGCCAGCTGGCCGACCTGGCCGACGCGGTCGTCGCCGAAGTGCTGCGCATGGCCGATGCGGAGATCGCCGCCGTGCACGGCCCGCTGCCCGGCGGCCGCTTCGCGGTGATCGGTTACGGAAGCCTGGGCGGGCGCGAGCTGGGCTTCGGTTCGGACCTGGACCTGGTGTTCCTGTACGACGCCGACCCGAACGCGGCATCCGATGGCAAGCGTCCGCTGGAGGCTCCGCGCTGGTATGCGCGCCTGGCGCAGAAGGTCGTCGCCCTGCTCGGCGCGGTGACCAGCGCCGGCCGCCTGTACGAGACCGACATGCGCCTGCGCCCGGACGGCGGCAAGAGCCTGCTGGTGTCGACGCTGGCCAGCTACGAGGACTACCAGCTGCAGCGTGCCTGGACCTGGGAACACCAGGCGCTGGTGCGCGCGCGGCCGGTGGCGGGCGACGATCCGCTGTGCGCGGATTTCGAACGGGTGCGCACGCGCACGCTCGGGCAGCCACGCGACGCGGCCGCGCTGGCCGCCGACGTAGGCCAGATGCGCCAGCGCATGCGCGCCGAGCTCGACCGCAGCGATGCTGCACAGTTCGACCTCAAGCAGGGCGCCGGCGGCCTGGTCGACCTGGAGTTCCTGCTGCAGTACGGCGTGCTCGCGCGCGCCGCCGACGAACCGGCGCTGCTGGAACCGCGCGACAGCGGTGGCCTGCTCGACGCGCTGGCGCGCGGCGGCTGGCTGCAGGCCGACGAGCAGGCCTCGCTTTCCGGTGCGCACGCGGCACTGCTGGAGGCGGGCCTGGCCTGCACCCTGGACCGGCGTCCGCGGCTGACCGCGGAAACCGATGCGATCGCCGCGGCGCGCGCGGCGATCGCGCAGGCGGTGCGGCGGCGGAACCTGCAGTTCGATCCCATGCCGGACTGAGGCCCGCCCGGACGCAGGCATGCCCGCGGGTTCCCGAGGGCGGGCAGCGGCACAGACCCCGGGCCGCGCGATCGCGGCCGGGTCCATGCGTCCGTCGAAGCGATGCAGCCAACCGCAGCAGGGCAAGCCCTGTCCACGCGCGCCCGTGACTGTCCGGGGCCGTCCCGCGTCCCGGACTACCTGCCGGGAAGATCGAGGCGATCGCGCACCGCGGCGGCTACCCGCGCCGTTTCGCGCAGCGGCACGACGTCGAAGTGGGCGAGCGCATCGTCGAGGGGTCGGATGCGGTCGAGTGCGGCCAGCGCGGCCAGGAACGCGCCGATCCGACCCCGGGCGCGCTCCGGTTCGAACACATGCACCGGCGCATCGGTGGCGCAGGCTTCGGACAGCATGTTCACCGAATCCGGCGTGCAGACCAGATGGTCGGCGCAGGCCAGCATCGCCGGATAGGGGTTGGCGCCATCGCCCTCCCAGAGCAGGCCAGGCAGTCCGCGCATGTGGCCGTGCAGGCGATCGCGCACTTCGGCGGGCGTACGCCGCGACACGGTGGCCAGCAGGCTGCCGCCCGCGCCCGCGACGTGGCGGCGCAGCCGGTCCAACCGCGCTTCCAGTGCCGCCACGGTCCATGGTGCGTGCCGGGTCGGCCCACCGACCAGCAGCGCCACGCGCGGGCGCGGCAGCGCCAGCAGGGCGGGGAAGTGCGTGATCGCATCGCCCAGCCAGGCATCGTCGACCGGGTTGAGGCTGCCCAGTACCGGGATCACGTTGGCGCCGCGCAGGCCGTCGTGCCCGGGCGCGACGACCACGTCCCAGTGCGCCGGATCCAGGCGCGGATCGAGGATCTGCACGGCGCGCGCGCCATGTTCGCGCGCCAGCCGTGTGGCCAGCGCGCCCTGGCGTCCGCAGCCGATCGCCAGCGCAGGCGGGGCCTGTTCCAAGGCTGCGGCGAACGCCGGGCCGAACGCGTGGCGTGCGCCGGGCAACCGGCGCGGCGCCAGCCATCGCCACGGGGCGGTGGGCAGCAGCGGTGCCAGGATGCGCGCGCGCAGGCCCAGCGCATGGGCCAGCGCCTCGGCCTGGCGCACGTTGCCGGCATGCCCGTCGGTCAGCAGCCAGGCATCCGCACTGCGATTGTGTTGTTGCGGAAACGACATTAATTCGTTCCGTTATGGGTTCACAAAACCAATAGTGCAACACCCTACACTGGCGCCCAGCATGAAGGACCGGTCGCTTGGGCGCCGATCCGCCACTCTCGCGCAAGGACCGATGATGCCGCACCCGCTCGACGATGCCGCGCTGGACCAGCTGTTCCGTACCGCCCGCAGCTACAACGCCTTTTCCGGCGAGGTGAGCGACGCGACCCTGCGCAAGCTCTACGACCTGCTCAAGTTCGGGCCGACCCAGGCCAACACCACCCCGGCCCGCTTCGTATTCGTGAAGTCGGCCGAGGCCAAGGCCAAACTCGGCCCGGCGCTGGACCCGGGCAACTACGCCAAGACCATGGCCGCGCCGGTGACGGTGATCATCGGCCGCGACGAGGATTTCCACGAGAAACTGCCGGTCCTGTTCCCGCACACCGACGCCAAGGCCTGGTTCGACGGCCCGCGCGAGCACCGGGCCAAGCCGGCGCTGCGCAACATGGCGCTGCAGGCCGCCTATCTGATCGTGGCCGCGCGCGCGCTGGGCCTGGACGCCGGCCCGATGAGCGGCTTCGACAACGCCAAGGTCGACGAGGCGTTCTTCGCCGGCACCCACATCAAGTCCGACATCCTGGTGAACCTGGGCCAGGGCGATCCGGCCAGCATCTTCCCGCGCTCGCCGCGGCTGCCGTTCGACGAAGCCGCGCGCATCGTCTGATCCGGCCCACGCCGGCCAGGCCCCGTCCGCATCCACGCCGCCACCCCGGCCACCCACAAGGAGTTTCCCATGCGCATCCGTCCCCTCTCCGTCGCTTCTTTCGCCCTGGTCGCCGCGCTCGCCGCCGCACCGGCCTTCGCCGCGCCGGTGACCTACAAGCTGGACCCGAGCCACACCATCGTGCTGGCCCAGTGGAGCCACCTGGGCTTCTCCAATCCGTCGGCCAACTTCGGCGACGTGGAAGGTACGCTGGTCTATGACGCCGACAACGTCGCCGCGTCCAGCGTGGAGGTGACGCTGCCGCTGTCGGGCCTGCAGAGCTTCACCGAGAAGTTCAACGAGCACCTGCGCAGCGCCGATTTCTTCGACGCCGCCAGGTTTCCCGTCGCGACCTTCAAGAGCACCAAGGTCGAAGCCGCGGGTGAGGGCAAGCTGAAGGTGACCGGCGACCTCACCGTCAAGGACAACACCCGCCCGGTGGTGCTGGACGTGACCCTGAACAAGGCCGGCGAGCATCCGATGAGCAAGTCGCAGGCGATCGGCTTCGACGCCAGCGCCACGCTCAGCCGCACAGAATTCGGCGTCGGCGCCTACGTGCCGATGGTGAGCGACGAGATCAGGCTGCGCATCACCACCGAGGGCTCGGTGCCCAAGGCCGAGTAACGCTCAAAGCCGGCGGTCTTTCCCTCCCCCGCCGCGCGCCGGTCCGTGTCCTGCACGGGCCGGCGTTTTTTTTGGTTCTTCTCCCAGGTGAAGGGCAAGAACCGCAGGAGCAGGAGCAGGAGCGAAGTCGTCGGGTTGGGTTGGCTTCGGCGGGAGCCACGGCAGTGCGGGGGTATGGCGCATCGGCCGGCTGCGGCGTCCTGCCTCCGACGGCCGAGCGCAGCACATCCATGTGCTGCTTGCGCCATACCCCCGCACTGCCGCGTCTTTCGGCGCTTCCGGGGCATGGCTTCGTTCCTGGCTCAGCTCCCTTGCGTGCCTGCCATCGTTTCGACTTTGCCTGCCCTCGTAGAGCGGGGCTTGCCCCGCTGCTCCTGACCGGCAAAGGCAAAGGCAGCGGGGCAAGCCCCGCTCTACGAAAGTCCGGGCCCCGAGGGTTCGCTTTCCCCCGATCGAAGCCACCACCTCAACGCCGCCGGAGGACGTCGTGCCCTGGGGGTCTGGCGCAAGCAGGCCAGGGATGGCCTGCGCTCGCTCGTCGGAGCCATGGACGGCGGAGCCGAGCGATGCGCCAGACCCCCAGGGCACGGCGGCCCCGCCCGATGCCGACGCTCTTGCCTAGACCCAACAGACACGGCGGCCCCGTCCGGAGCCGAAGCTTTTCGCTTTAACCCCCAAGCAAGCTTCGCCCTCCACCGAAGACACTGCCGCGGCATTCAAGGCCAACTTGCCGCCCGACGCCCGGCCAACGCGGACAGGCACCGCCTTGTCCCGGTTTCCCGCAATCGGAAGAAGAACCTTCCATGCGCCAGGACCAAGCGCCCGCAGCCACCCCGCTGGTAGAATCGCGTCCTGCTTCCGCCTCGCCATCCGCACGCCATGACCACCACCGCCAACGCGCCCGCCAACGCCGAGAAGCGCTACACCGTGCATCGCGGCGATCTGCCGCTGAGCTGCCCGAGCCCGGAGATGGCACTGTGGAACTCGCATCCGCGCGTGTACCTGGCCATCCAGGACGAGCCCGGCCACCAGGCGCAATGCCCCTACTGCGGCGCCATCTACCAGCTGGTCGACTGACTCCGGACTCCCACGGACCCCGCGGACCGGCATGGCGATGCGCCGCCTGACCGTGGTCCAGCTGCTGCCGGCCCTGGAGGCCGGCGGCGTCGAGCGGTCCACCCTGGAGATCGCCGCGGCCCTGGCCGCCGCCGGCCACCGCGCCATCGTCGTGTCCGCGGGCGGGCGCCTGCTGCCGGCGCTGCAGGCCACCGGCGCCGAACACCTCACCCTCGACATCGGCCGCAAGTCGCCGGCGGTGCTGCGCCATGTGCCGGCACTGCGCGCGCTGTGCCTGCGCGAGGGCGTGGACATCCTCCACGCCCGTTCGCGCCTGCCGGCCTGGCTGGGGCGGCTGGCGCTGCGCGGGCTGCCGGCGCAGCGGCGGCCGCACTGGGTCACCACCGTGCACGGACTGAACTCGCCCGGCCGCTACAGCGCGGTGATGGCCAGCGGCGAACGCGTGGTGTGCGTGTCGGACACGGTGCGCGACTACGTGCTGCGGCACTATCCGGCGACCGGTCCGGAGCGGTTGCGGGTGATTCCGCGCGGCATCGATCCGGCGCAGTTCCCGCGCCGGCCGCATCCCGATCCGGAGGCGCGTGCGCGGATAGCCTCGGAGCATCCGGCGCTGGCGGGTACCGGGCCGCTGCTGCTGCTGCCCGGGCGCGGCACCCGGCTCAAGGGCCATGCCGATGCGCTGCAACTGCTGGCGGCGCTGCGCGCCGGGCCGTTCCCCGATGCGCGGCTGTGGTTGCCCGGCGCGCGCGAAGCCGGGCGCGAGGCCTACATCGACGAACTGCAGCGGCAGGCCGCCGCGCTCGGCCTGGCCGGGGCGGTCGCGTTCACCGCGCCGACCTCGCGCATCGCCCAGGCCTATGCCGCCAGCGACCTGGTGCTGCAGCTGTCGCGCAAGCCCGAGGCGTTCGGGCGCACCGTGGTCGAGGCGCTGGCAGTCGGCCGGCCCGTGCTCGGCTGGGCCCACGGCGGCGTCGGCGAATTGCTGGCGCGGCTGCAGCCGCAAGGCACGGTGGCGCCGTTCGATGCCGCGGCCCTGGCCACGACTGCCGGCGCGCTGCTGCGGTCGCCGCCGCGGCCGCCGGACACGATCCCTTTCACGCTGCAGGCGATGCAGCAGGCGACCCTGGAGCTGTATGCCGAACTGGCCGGCTGAGACACTTGCCGCGCACTCGCGCGCTTTCGCCTGGACGCCGTACTGGGTGCTGGCGTTCGTTGCACTATGGCCGTTGCCGGGGCCGGCCGAAGGCGTGCTCGTGCTGGGAGCGCTGGCGGTGCTGGCGCAGCTGGCGATCACGGCCGGCAAGGACCGGCCGCTGCCCTTGGACCGCGGTGCCGCGACGCTGGCCACCGCGCTGTTCGTCGTCTACTGGTTGCCCGAATTACTGTCGGCGCCCGATGCGCTGGACCGGAGCCGCGCGCTGAAGGAAGTCGCGGCCGACCTGCGCTACCTGCCGTTCCTGTGGGGCGTGGCGGTCGCGCTGCATGCCGCGCGTGGACGCCGGGTCGTGTTCGCCGGGCTGGCGCTGATCGCCGGGCTGTGGACGCTGGATGCATTGCTGCAGGCGGTGCTGGGCGCCAGTCCGCTGTTCTGGAGCCTGGACAGCCTCAAGCGCGCCGTCGGCGGCGAAGGCTTCTGCAGTGCCGGGGAACTGCTGGCGGTGGACCGGCTCAGCGGCGTGTTCGGGCCGTGCAACCTCAAGCTCGGGCTGGTGCTGGCCAGCCTGTCGCCGTTCGCGCTGGCGGCGGCCTCGCGCCGCTTCGGCGCGGCCGGCTGGAGCGTGGCGGCGGTGGCCCTGGGCATCGCGATCCTGCTCGGCGGCGCGCGCGCGGCCTGGATCAGCTATGCGCTGGTGCTGGCGTTTTCCGGCTGGCGGGCGCTGGGCGCGCGCCGGCTGCTGGCGTTCGCCGCCGCCGGCGTGGTGGCGATGGCGGCGCTGTACGCGGTGTCGCCACAGCTGCAGCAGCGCGTGGCGCGCACCGCGCTGGCGCTGCAGTCCGACGGCGCCGGGATGGATGGCGCGCTGTCGGGACGCGGCCGGATCTGGCAGGGCGCGGCCTGCATGGTGCGCGGGCATCCGTTGAACGGCGTCGGCGTGCGCGGCTTCCGCGTCGCCTGGCCGCACTGCGATCCGGCGCCGGGACAGCCGCCGGCGTGGGGCGCGGGCGAGGCCTACCACGCCCACCAGCTGGTGCTGGAACTGCTCGGCGAGACCGGCGTGCTGGGCCTGCTGCTGTGGCTGGCCGGTGCGTGGCTGGTGTGGCGCAGCTGGCGCGAGGCCGACGCCGCCGCACGCGAACGTGCGCGGCCGGCGCTGCTGGCGCTGGCGGTCACGGTATTCCCGTTCAACACCCACCTGGCGTTCTATTCGACCTTCTGGGGCGGGCTGGCGCTGCTGCTGGCGGGACTGTACGCCGGCGCGCTGCACGGACGCCCCGACGAACGCTCCTTGTAGGAGCCGGTCTTGCCGGCGACGCGAGGACATCTGAACCGCGAGGGCGTCGCCCGTGCCGAGGGCGTCGTGTCGCCGGCAAGACCGGCTCCTACAAAATGTTCCCATGGCTTCCCGCTGGTACCGGCATCCGCGGAAGACGCGGGTGGGCGCGCCTGCCGGTGCCGCCCCCCTACCGCGCCGGCCTGCGCTCGTAATACGTGCCGCGTCCTTCCGGCTGGCGCTTGAAGCGGCGGTGGATCCACAGGTACTGGGCCGGTGCTTCGCGCACCATCGCCTCGATCGACGCGTTCACCCGCGCCGTATCGGCGACCACGTCGTCGCCCGGGAAGTCCGCCAGCGGCGGCGACACGCGCAGCACGTAGCGGCCGCCCTCGCGGCGGTGGAAGAACGGCACCACCGCGCAGCCGGTCAGCCGCGCCAGCTGGTGGGTCGCGGTGATGGTCGAGGCCGGCATGCCGAAGAACGGCGCGAACACGGTGTCCTTGCCGCGCATGTCCTGGTCGGGGGCATACCACAGGAAACCGCCGCGCTTGAGGTGCCGGACCGCGCCGCGGATGTCGCCGTTGCCGAACATCGCCGTCGCATAACGCAGGCGCCCGCGCTTGACCGCCCACTCCATCACCGGATCGCGGTGGCGCCGGTACATGCCGGCCAGCGGCATGTGGTCGCACATCAGCCGGCCGCACATTTCCAGGGTCATGAAGTGGCCGGAGACCAGCAGCACGCCGCGGCCTTGCGCCTGCAGCGCGCGCAGGTGCTCTAGGCCTTCGACGTGCACCTCGCGCCGCATCGGTCCGATGCCGCCCCACCAGGCACGGGCGAACTCGAACAGGCCCACGCCCAGCGCATCGAAGCTGTCGCGCAGCAGGCGCCGGCGCCACTGCGGCGGCTCGTCGGGGAAGCACAGCCCGATGTTGACCTCGGCCGCGCGCCGGCGCGTGGCCGCCAGGTGCAGCGCCAGCCAGCCCACGCCGCGGCCGATCGCGCGCTGCCACAGCCACGGCAGCCGCGCGGCCGCGACCATCGCGCCCAGCCCCAGCCACATCGGCCAGTGGCGCGGGGTGAAGGGCGGGCGCGGCGGCAGTTCGTCGGGCGCGGTCATGGCGCCGATTCTACGGCCTGTGCACAACCGCCACCCATGGCCTCGGCTAGACTGCGCCGATGCCGAACCAAGCCAAGCGGAAGGAACCGGGCGAGGGCGCGTTGCGCGCGCTGTATTCGTTCGCGCTGTACCTGCTTTCGCCGCTCACGCTGTACCACCTGATCTCGCGCGGCTTCCGCGTGCACGAATACTTCCGCCGCTGGGACGAGCGCTACGCCACCTACGGCACCCAGCCGGGCCGCCCGTGCGTGTGGCTGCACGCGGTGTCGGTGGGCGAGGTCAACGCCGCCGCGCCGCTGGTCAATGCGCTGCTGAAGCAGCGGCCGGACATCCGCTGGGTCATCACCACCATCACCCCGACCGGTTCGGACCGGGTGCGCGCGCTGTGGGGCGAGCGCGTCGACCACGTCTACCTGCCCTACGACCTGCCGGGCAGCACCGCGCGCTTCCTGCAGCACTTCCGTCCCAGCCTGGCGCTGATCATGGAGACCGAGTTGTGGCCGAACATGCTGTTCGGCTGCCGCGACCTGGGCATCCCGGTGTACATCCTCAACGCGCGGCTCTCGGCGCGCTCGCTGCGCGGCTACCGCCTGCTGCGGCCGCTGATCGGCCGCGCCCTGCGCACGGTCAAGTGCGTGGCCGCGCAGTCGGCCGCCGACGCGCGGCGCTTCCAGAAGCTCGGCGCGCAGCCGGAGCAGGTGCGGGTGCTGGGCAACCTGAAGTACGACGTGGCGGTGCCGGACGGCCTGGACCGGTTCCGCGCCGCGTTCGCCGACGCGCTGGGCTCCGCGCGCCCGGCCTGGCTGGCCGCCAGCACCCACGAGGGCGAAGAGGCGGACGTGGTCGCCCTCCACCGGCGCCTGCGCGCGCGCTGGCCGGACCTGCTGCTGCTGTGGGCGCCACGCCATCCGGAACGGTTCGCGCGGGTGCAGGCGCTGGCCGCGGACGCCGGCTGGAAGGTGGGCTCGCGCCGCCAGGGGACCTGGCCGACGCCGGGCGAGGACGTGTTCGTGATCGACACCCTTGGCGAACTGATGGCGTTCTACGGTTGTGCCGAGGTGGCCTTCGTCGGCGGCAGCCTGCAGCCGGTGGGCGGACACAACCTGCTGGAGCCGGCCGCGGTGGGCACGCCCGTGGTCACCGGCCCGCACCTGCACAACTTCGCCGAGATCTCCCGGCGCATGGACGAGGCCGGCGCGTTGCGCATCGGCGCCGATGCCGCCGGCGTGGGCGACGCACTCGAGGCGTTGCTGGCCGATCCGGCGGCGCGCCAGGCCATGGCCTTGGCCGGCAGCGCGCTGGTCGACCAGGGCCGCGGCGCGCTGCAGCGCACCCTGGAACTGGTCGAAGGGGACCTGCCGGCACCGGCGGCGACTGAAACCGCCGCCGCGGGAGCAGCCAGTCCCGCCGCGGTGTAACGGGCCGCGCAAAAGCAAGGGCCGCCCGAGGGCGGCCCTTCGCATCGGCACCGATGCGGTGACGGTTACTGCGGGACCGGCGGGTTGGCCAGCTGCGCCTCGGCGTCGGCGGTGAGCATCGCGTTGACGGTGCGCAGCTGGTCGACGTCCAGGTCGCCCACGGCCTGCGCCAGCAACAGGCGGTTGAGCAGGAACCTGTAGCGCGAACTGGCGTACTCGACCTGCGCCTGGAACAGCGTGCGCTGGTTCTGGACCACGTCCAGCACGGTGCGCGTGCCCACTTCGAGGCCGACCTGCGAGGCGTCGAACGCGCTCTGCGCCGACACCACCGCCAGGCGGCGCGCCTCGACCTCGCTCACGCCGGCGACCAGCGCCTGGTAGAGGTTGCGGGTGTTGCGGTCCAGCGCGCGGCGCTGCTGTTCGTACTGGTCCTGGGTGATGTCGCGCTGGGCCAGGGCCTGGCGCACGCGCGACTGGGTCGCGCCGCCGGTGAAGATCGGCACGCTCAGGGTCAGGCCGACGCTGGTGCCGGTGCTGTCGCCGGTGATGCCGCCATTGCCGCCCACGCTGTCGCCCCAGGCCGCGTCCTTGCCCCAGCCGCCGCCCAGCGACAGGGTCGGGTAGTGGCCGCCGCGCGCGGTCTGCACGCCGGCTTCGGCCGCATCGGCGGTCAGCTGGGTGGAGCGCAGGGCAGGGTTGTTCTCGATCGCGCGGGTGACCCAGGCGTCGGCATCGGCGTGCGCCGGCAGTTCCGGGCGGAAATCGACCGGCAGCGCGCGCAGGTTGTTCACCGGCTGGCCGGTGAGCTCGGCCAGGGCCTGGTAGCGGTCCTGCAGGGTGTTACGGACCAGGATGGTGTTGGCGCGCGCATCGTCGTACTGGGCGCGGGCCTCGTGCACGTCGGTGATCGGGGCCAGGCCCACTTCCAGGCGCTTGTCGGCGTAGTCGAACCCGCGCTTGCCGGCGGCTTCGTTGGCCTCGGCGGCGGCCAGCGACTCGATCGCCACCAGCACGTCGAAGTAGGCCGCGGCGGTGCGCACCATCAGGTCGTCGTTGGCCGCGTCCAGGGTGAAATCGGCGGCCTGGCTCAGCGAGCGCTGCGCGCGCAGGCTGGAGAACTGGCTCCAGTTGAACAGGGTCTGGCTGGCGGTCACGCCATAGCTGCGGCTGGTGTTGGTGTAGCTGCCGCTGATGCCTTCGTATTCGGTGCGCGACTTGCGCAGGGAGGCGTCGCCGGACAGCTGCGGCAGCAGCGCGGCGCGGGCCTGCACTTCGCCTTCCTTGTCGTAGAGGGTGTTGGATTCGGCGATCGCCAGCTGCGGATCGCCGTTGCGGGCCATCTCGTAGGTCTGCAGCAGGTCGGCGGCCTGCGCGGAGCCGGAGGCCAGGGCGGCGGCCAGTGCCAGGGCGAGGGAACGGCGGATCATCAGCGGCTTCCTTTCTAGGTGTGCGGCCCGCGCTGGATTGCAGGCCGTCGAGGGGGATGTCGGTGCCGGCCGCGCCGTGGGGCGACGGTCAGAACAGGAACTGCGGGACCGGCTCGGCGCCGTGCAGGTAGCCCAGCTCGGTCTCGAACAACGATTCGGTGGCCGCGGCGTTGACCGTGCCGGCCCTGGCCAGGCGCACGGCCTCCATCACCGGTGCCTGGCCACGGACCACGAACAGGCGTCCGCCCGGGCGCAGCCACTGCAGGAACCGGCCGGGGACCTCGGCGACCGCGCCGGTCACGCAGACCGCGTCGAACAGGCGCTCGCCGGCGTACTGCAGCGCGTCGGCCACCTCGATGCGGACGTTGGTGCCCAGGCCGGTCGCGTCCAGCCGCGCGCGCGCGGCGGCGGCCAGCTCGGGCACCACTTCCAGGCTGACCACTTCGCGGGCCAGCGCGCCCAGGCAGGCGCTGACGTAGCCGCTGCCGGTGCCCACCTCCAGCACGCTGTCGCCGGGACGCAGCTGCAGCGCCTGCAGCATGCGGCCTTCGACCACCGGCTTCATCATCTTTGCGCCGTGGCCCAGCGGCAGTTCCAGGTCGGCGTAGGCCAGCGCGCGGTGCGCCTCGGCAACGAACGCCTCGCGCGGCACGCGGCCGACCACGTCCAGCACGGCCATGTCCAGCACGTCCCAGGGGCGGACCTGCTGTTCGACCATCAGTTCACGGGCGCGGGCGTAGTCGATCGTCATGGGATAAGTCATCCAACGCGGGGAGCCGGGCATTCTACCGGGCCCGAACGCGGCTTGCCGGCAAGGATCGCCGTGGCCGGCGCGACCGGCGCAGTGCCGGAAGTCACCGCGACCTCCGGTCCCGCGGGCGCGGCAGGGACGGCCTCAGGCGGCATAGGCGCGCAGGAAGAAATCGACGGTGGCGTCGATGTGCCGCGCCACTTCGCTCGGGCCCGGCGCCACGCACAGGCCGCAGGCCATCATCGGATGCAGTTCGCCCTTGAGCAGCGAGAAGAACTGCGCGGCGGCCAGGGCCACATCGTCGACCCGCAGCTGGCCCTGGGCCACGCGGGCCTGCAGGAACTGGGCGAACACTTCCTGCACCCGGCGCGGGCCGGCGTTCCAGAACAGCTCGCGCAGCGCGTTCTCGGCGGTGCCGGGTGTGTTCATCATGCGGTGCATGCTGATCGCCTCCTCGCTGGTGATCAGCGCGAAGAAGGCGTGGCCGATGGCGCGCAGCTGCTCGCGCAGCGGGCCTTCGGGCGGGCTGACGAACAGGTCATCCGGCAGCACTTCGCGGCACTTGGCGGCGATGGCCTCGGAAAACAGCGTCTCCTTGTCGCCGAAGTGGCTGTAGACGGTCAGTTTCGACACGCCGGCGGCGGCGGCGATCTGGTCCATGCTCACGCCCTGGTAGCCCTGTTCGATGAACAGACGCTTGGCCGCGTCGAGGATCGACGCGCGCTTGCCCAGGTCCTTGGGCCGGCCGGGACCGGCGGCCCTGGACGGGGCGGGAGGGGCGGGGTGCTTCAGGCTCATGCGGCAATACTAGACTACTCGGTTTTCTATTTATACCATACCGGCTGGTTCAATATTGAACGCAGGATGTCGGCGATGAAGAAGGGATTCCGTGTGACCGGTGGGCTGGCCCTGGTAGTGACGGCCATGCTCGTGGCCGGATGCGGTGGCAAGCAGGAAGTCGCCGGGGCGCGGCGCCCGGTCTGGGTGGTGCAGCCGCAGGCTGTCGGGGCCGGCGCCGGGCTCGCCTTCCCCGGCGAGATCCATGCGCGCCAGGAAAGCCCGCTCTCGTTCCGGGTCGGCGGCAAGCTGGTGCGACGGGCGGTGGACGCCGGCGACCGGGTCGAACAGGGCCAGGTGCTGGCCGAGCTGGATCCGGCCGACCAGGCGCTGCAGGCCCAGGCCGCGCAGGCGCAGCTGGCCGCCGCCGAAGCCGAGCTGGCGCGGACCAAGGGCGACCTGGACCGCTACGCCAGGCTGGTCGACCAGCAGCTGGTCAGCCGTTCGGCCTACGACGCGCAGAAGGCCGCCTATGAAGCCGCCGCCGGCCAGGCACGCGCCGCCCGCGCGCAGCGCGACGTCACCCGCAACCAGGCCGGCTACACCGAACTGCGCGCGCCGCGCGCCGGCGTGATCGCCTCGCGCCAGGCCGAAGCCGGCCAAGTGGTCGGCGCCGGCCAGACCATCTTCGTGATGGCCGCCGATGGCGGCCGCGAAGTCGCCATCGACCTGCCCGAGGACCGCATCCGCCAGTTCAAGGTCGGCGATGCGGCGCGGGTGGAATTGTGGAACGCGCCGGGCCGGCAGCTGCCGGGAACGATCCGCGAGATCGCCGCGGCCGCCGACGCGCAGACCCGCAGCTTCGCCGCGCGCGTGGCGCTGGACGAGTCGGCGCAGGGCGAGGTCGAACTGGGCCAGAGCGCGCGCGTTTACCTGGCCCAGGCCGCCACGGCCGGCGATGGCCTGCGCGTGCCGCTGTCGGCATTGCAGCGCGGCGAAGACGGTTCGACCGTCGCGGTGTGGGTGGTGCGCGAGGGCAAGGCGGTGCGCGTGCCGGTCACCGCCGGCGAATTCGGCAGCGAGAACGTGCCGGTAAGCGGCGACGGACTGGAAGCGGACGACTGGATCGTGGCCGCCGGCGGGCATCTGCTCCGCGAGGGTGAAGCGGTCGCACCGGTGGACCGGGAGAACGTGCCGGTGGCCGCCGCGTCCGCGCCCGCCACGCAGCCGAAGGCGGACTGACCCATGCGCCGCTTCAACCTCTCCGCCTGGGCCCTGCACAACCGCGGCCTGGTCCTGTACGCGATGGTCGCGCTGGCCATCATCGGCACCTGGTCCTACCTGCGCCTGGGCCAGAGCGAGGACCCGCCGTTCACGTTCAAGGCGATGGTGGTGCGCACGCTGTGGCCGGGCGCCACCGCCGAGGAAGTCTCGAAGCAGGTGACCGAGCGCATCGAGAAGGCGGTGATGAACACCGGCAAGTACGAGTTCGTGCGCAGCTATTCGCGCCCGGGCGAGTCGCAGGTGATCTTCATGGCGCGCGATTCGATGAAGTCGAAGGACGTGCCGGACCTGTGGTACCAGGTACGCAAGAAGGTCGGCGACATCCAGGCCACGTTGCCGGCCGGAGTGGTCGGCCCGTTCTTCAACGACGAGTTCGGCGACACCTTCGGCAACATCTATGCGCTGACCGGGCCGGGCTTCGACTACGCCATCCTCAAGGACTACGCCGACCGCATCCAGCTGGAACTGCAGCGCGTGCCCGACGTGGGCAAGGTCGAGCTGGTCGGCCTGCAGGACGAGAAGGTCTGGATCGGGATCGACAACACCAAGCTGGCCACCCTGGGCATCCCGCTGTCGGCGGTGCAGCAGGCGCTGGAAGGGCAGAACGCGGTGGTCCCGGCCGGCTTCTTCGAGACCGCCGGCGAGCGCGTGCAACTGCGCGTGGACGGGCCGTTCCGCAGCGTGGAGGAGATCCGCGCGTTCCCGATCCGCGCCGGCGGCCGCACCATCCGCCTGGACGACGTGGCCACGGTGCACCGTGGCTTCTCCGACCCGGCCGCGCCGCGCATGCGCTTCATGGGCCAGGACGCGATCGGGATAGCGGTCGCGATGAAGGACGGGGGCCACATCCTGCACCTCGGCGACGCGCTGGAAGCGCAGTTCGCGCGCCTGCAGACCCGGCTGCCGGCGGGCATGGAGCTGCGCAAGGTCTCCGACCAGCCCGAGGCGGTGCGCGATTCGGTGGGCGAGTTCGTGCGCGTGCTGGCCGAGGCGGTGACCATCGTGCTGCTGGTCAGCTTCTTCTCGCTGGGTTTCCGCACCGGCCTGGTGGTGGCGGTGTCGATCCCGCTGGTGCTGGCGATGACCTTCGCGGCGATGCACTACTTCGGCATCGGCCTGCACAAGATCTCGCTGGGCGCGCTGGTGCTGGCGCTGGGCCTGCTGGTGGACGACGCGATCATCGCGGTGGAGATGATGGCGATCAAGATGGAGCAGGGCTTCGACCGCCTGCGCGCGGCCAGCTTCGCCTGGGAGTCGACCGCGTTCCCGATGCTCACCGGCACGCTGATCACCGCGGCCGGCTTCCTGCCCATTGCGACTGCCGCCTCGAGCACGGGCGAGTACACGCGTTCGCTGTTCCAGGTGGTGACGATCGCGCTGCTGGTGTCGTGGATCGCCGCGGTGCTGTTCATCCCCTGGCTGGGCGACCGGATCCTGCCGGACCTGGCGCATCCGCAGCCGCCGAAGCCGGGCAGTCTTGCTTTCCGCCGCCGCGCGTTCCGCGAACGGCTGGCCGACCGCTGGCCGCAGTTCGCCTTCGCCCTGGCCCCGGCGCCGCTGGACGGCCACCACCACGACCCGTACCAGACGCCGTTCTACGTGCGCTTCCGCCGCCTGCTCGACGCCTGTTTGCGCCGGCGCTGGCTGGTGATCGGCCTGACCGGAGGCGTGTTCGTGCTGTCGCTGCTGATGTTCCGCTTCGTGCCGCAGCAGTTCTTCCCCGATTCGACCCGGCCCGAACTGATGGTCGACGTCGAACTGGCCGAGGGCGTGTCGCTGCGCGCCACCGAGGCGCAGGCGCTGAAGCTGGAGAAGCTGCTGCAGCAGCGCAAGGACATCCGCAACTACGTGGCCTACGTCGGCACCGGCTCGCCGCGTTTCTACCTGCCGCTGGACCAGCAGCTGCCGGCGACCAACTTCGCCCAGTTCGTGGTGCTGGCGCAGGACATCCACGCGCGCGAGGAGTTGCGCAACTGGCTGCTCCGGGAGGTCGTGCCGCAGTTCCCGGAACTGCAGATGCGCGTGACCCGGCTGGAGAACGGACCGCCGGTCGGCTATCCGGTGCAGTTCCGCGTCTCCGGCGAGCACGTCGAACAGGTGCGCGCGATCGCCCACCAGGTCGCCGGACAGGTGCGCGCCAACCCGCACACCACCAACGTCAACCTGGACTGGGACGAGCCGAGCAAGGCCGTGCGCCTGGAGGTGGACCAGGACCGCGCCCGCGCGCTGGGCATCAGCAGCGCGCAGCTGGCCCAGTTCCTGAGCGCGCAGCTGTCCGGCTACAGCGCCAGCACCTATCGCGAAGGCAACGAACTGGTCGGCATCATGCTGCGCGGCGGCGCCGGCGACCGTGGGCAGCTGGAACTGCTCGGCAGCCTGTCGATTCCCACCGGCGATGGCGGCAGCGTGCCGCTGTCGCAGGTGGCGCGGCTGCGCCAGGTGTTCGAGGACGGGATCATCTGGCACCGCGACCGCCTGCCGACGATCACCGTGCGCGCCGACATCGGCGACGCGCTGCTGCCGGCGGCGGTGACCGCGCAGATCGACCCGACCCTGGACGGAATCCGCGCGGGACTGCCGCAGGGCTACCTGCTGCAGGTCGGCGGTTCGGTGGAGGATTCGGCGCGCGGGCAGAACTCGATCAAGGCCGGCATGCCGCTGTTCCTGATCGTGGTGACCACGCTGCTGATGCTGCAGCTGCGCAGCTTCTCGCGGACGGTCATGGTGCTGGTCACCGCGCCGCTTGGGCTGATCGGCGCGACCTGGTTCCTGCTGATGTTCCGCATGCCGTTCGGCTTCGTCGCCCTGCTCGGCACCATCGCGCTGGCGGGCATGGTGATGCGCAACTCGGTGATCCTGGTCGACCAGATCGAGCAGGACATCGCCGCCGGTCACGACCGCTGGCACGCCATCGTCGATGCGACGGTGCGCCGCTTCCGCCCGATCGTGCTGACCGCGCTGACCGCGGTGCTGGCGATGATCCCGCTGTCGCGCAGTGCGTTCTACGGCTCGATGGCGGTGGCGATCATGGGCGGGCTGGTGGTCGCCACCGGCCTGACCCTGCTGTTCCTGCCGGCGCTGTACGCGGCGTGGTTCCGGGTGAAGCCGGAGGAAGCGGCGGGCTGACTCCCGGTCCGGAACGCAGCCGCCGGCGTGGCCGGCTGCGGTTCTTCCGAGGCGCCCGGAAGGCTTTCTCCGTGCCTGGCCGCTTCTGTAGGAGCCCGTCTTGCGGGCGACACGCCGGCACGCCCGGCCACCCGTGATTCCGGCGTCCGTGTCGCCCGCAAGACGGGCTCCTACAAAAAGCGGAACGCCGGGCGTCCGGCTCGTGGCTCAGTTACCGCAAGTCGCCCGCAGGACGGGCTCAGGGAGCCGCCGGGTTTTGTAGGAGCCGGACTTGCCGGCGACGCGACGCCGTCGGCGCAAGCGACGTCTTCGTTGTTCCGGCGTCCGTGTCGCCCGCAAGACGGGCTCCTACAAAAAGCGGAACGCCGGGCGTCCGGTTCGTGGCTCAGCTACCGCCAGCGGCATCCGCGTCCGCCTGCAGCAGGCCGATGAACGCCTGCGCGGCGCGCGACAGGGTGCGGCCGCCGTGGACCACGTAGCCCAACCGCCGCGACAACTGCACGCCGGCCACCGGCAGCACCCGTACCTGCGCGTCGACCATGGTCTGTGGCAGCGCGCTCCAGGCCAGGCCGACGGAGACCATCATCTTGATCGTCTCCAGGTAGTTGGTGGTCATCCGCAGCCGCAGCGACAGCCCGCGCCGGGCGAAGGTCTCGGCGACGATGCGGTGGGTGAAGGTGCCCGGATCCGGCAGCACCGCCGGATGCGCGGCGATGTCGGACAGCGAGACTTTCGGCAGGCGCGCCAGCGGATGGTCGGGCGCGACGGCGAAGCACAGCGGGTCGTTCCAGACCGTGGTCGCCCGCAGCGGCGCCTCGGCGGGGCCCAGCGTGGTCACCGCCAGTTCGACCTCGCCCTGCAGGACCTGCGCATAGGCCTGTTCGGAATCCATGAAGCGGATGTCCAGCGCCGCGCGCGGATGCAGCGCGGTGAAGCCGCGCAGCAGCGCCGGCAGCCGGTGCAGGCCGATGTGGTGGCTGGTGGCCAGGCTCAGGCGGCCGCCGATGTCCTGGCCCAGGTCCTGCAGCGCACGCCGCGCCGCCTCGGCCTCGGCCAGCATCTGCCGGGCGCGCGGCAGCAGCAGGCGGCCGGCCTCGGTCAGCACCACCTGCCGGCCCAGCCGGTCGAACAGGCGCGCCTGCAGCGAATCCTCCAGCAGCGCGATGCGCTTGCTGACCGCCGGCTGGGTCAGGTGCAGCTGTTCGGCGGCGGCGGAGAAGCCGCCGTGGTCGGCCACGGCGACGAAAGCGTTGAGTCCGGCCCAGTCCATCGCGGCGCTCCATTGATTCCAAAAAGGAATCCAGCGGATGAAAAATATGCATTTGAGTTATCGATTGCAAGGGCGCAGGATGACCCTCCAGCCGGCGGGTCCCGGCGCTCGACCGCCCACCCGCCACCGCCAGACCGATCCGAGGCAACGCATGGCCGGCAAGACCCTGTACGACAAGCTGTGGGAGATGCACGAGGTGACCCGTCGCGACGACGGTTCCTCGCTGATCTACATCGACCGCCACATCCTCCACGAAGTCACCTCGCCGCAGGCCTTCGAGGGCCTGCGCCTGGCCGGACGCAAACCGTGGCGGATCGATGCCAACATCGCCACGCCCGACCACAACGTGCCGACCACCCGCACCGAGCGCGCCGGCGGCCTGCAGGCGATCGTCGACGAGGTCTCGCGGCTGCAGGTGCAGACCCTGGACGAGAACTGCGACGACTTCGGCATCCTCGAGTTCAAGATGAACGACGTGCGCCAGGGCATCGTCCACGTGGTCGGCCCGGAGCAGGGCGCCACGCTGCCGGGCATGACCGTGGTCTGCGGCGATTCGCACACCTCCACGCATGGTGCCTTCGGCGCATTGGCGCACGGCATCGGCACCTCCGAGGTCGAGCACGTGCTGGCGACCCAGTGCCTGGTCGCCAAGAAGATGAAGAACATGCAGGTGCGCGTGGAAGGCACGCTGCCGTTCGGCGTCACCGCCAAGGACATCGTGCTGGCGATCATCGGGAAAATCGGCACCGCCGGTGGCAACGGCCACGCGCTGGAGTTCGCCGGCAGTGCGATCCGCGACCTGTCGGTCGAAGGCCGCATGACCATCTGCAACATGGCCATCGAGGCCGGTGCGCGGGTGGGCATGGTCGCGGTCGACGAAAAAACCATCGACTACGTCAAGGGCCGCCCGTTCGCGCCGAAGGGCGCGGACTGGGACGCGGCGGTGGCCGTGTGGCAGACGCTGGTCTCCGACCCCGGCGCGCACTTCGACACCGTGGTCGAACTGCGCGCCGAGGACATCAAGCCGCAGGTCAGCTGGGGCACCTCGCCGGAGATGGTGCTGGCTGTGGACCAGGCCGTGCCGGATCCGGAGCGCGAAGCCGACCCGGTGAAGAAGGATTCGATCAACCGCGCGCTGAAGTACATGGGCCTGCAGGCCAACCAGCCGATCACCGCGATCCGGCTGGACCGGGTGTTCATCGGTTCGTGCACCAACTCGCGGATCGAGGACCTGCGCGCGGCGGCCGAAGTGGCCAGGGGCCGCAAGGTCGCCGCGACGGTGAAGCAGGCGCTGGTGGTGCCGGGCTCGGGCCTGGTCAAGGCCCAGGCCGAGGCCGAGGGGCTGGACCGGGTGTTCATCGAGGCCGGCTTCGAATGGCGCGAGCCGGGCTGCTCGATGTGCCTGGCGATGAATCCGGACAAGCTGGGCAACGGCGAGCACTGCGCGTCCACGTCCAACCGCAACTTCGAAGGCCGCCAGGGCGCCGGCGGGCGCACCCACCTGGTCAGCCCGGCGATGGCCGCCGCCGCCGCGGTGGCCGGGCACTTCGTCGACGTGCGCGAACTGATGCAAGTGCAGGCCTGAGGAGACCGCCGAGATGAAAGCCTTCACCACCCATACCGGCCTGGTCGCCCCGCTGGACCGCGCCAACGTCGACACCGACCAGATCATCCCCAAGCAGTTCCTCAAGTCGATCAAGCGCTCGGGCTTCGGCCCGAACCTGTTCGACGAGTGGCGTTACCTGGATGTCGGCGAGCCCGGCCAGGACAGCTCGAACCGCCCGGTCAACCCGGACTTCGTGCTGAACTTCCCGCGCTACCGCGGCGCCAGCGTGCTGCTGGCGCGCGAGAACTTCGGCTGCGGCTCCTCGCGCGAGCACGCGCCGTGGGCGCTGGACGAGTACGGCTTCCGCGCGATCATCGCGCCCAGCTTCGCCGACATCTTCTTCAACAACAGCTTCAAGAACGGCCTGCTGCCGATCGTGCTGGCCGAAGACCAGGTCGACGCGCTGTTCGCCCGGTGCGAGGCCACCGAGGGCTACACGCTGACCGTGGACCTGGCCTCGCAGACCGTGACCCGGCCGGACGGCGTGCAGTACCACTTCGAGATCGACGCCTTCCGCAAGCACTGCCTGCTCAACGGCCTGGACGACATCGGCCTGACCCTGCAGGAAAGCGACGCGATCGGCGCGTTCGAGGCGCGCCATCGCGCCGCGCAGCCGTGGCTGTTCGGCGCGCGCGGCTGAATTGTGCCGGGCGCCTGCGCGCCCGCCGGAATGCGCCACAACCGGTTTCGGTTTCCAGTGGCGGCCATCGGAGCGCCAGTGACTGGAACTGGCGCGCCGATCCCGGGAACTGACGCGCCACTGGCCGACGCTCGCACGCGGATGATTTCCATGGGGCTGCGTATGGAAATCACGGACATCCGAGTGATTTCCATACGCCGGTAAATGGAAAAGAGTGGCGCGCGCGTGATTTCCATACGCGCATGCATGGAAAACACTCGCACGCCAGTGACTGGAACTGGCGCGTCAATCCGGGGAACTGACACGCCACTGGCCGACACTCGCGCTTGGATGATTTCCATGGGGTTGCGTACGGAAAAGACCGGCGCACGCGTCATTTCCATACGCTGTGCATGGAAAACACTCGCACGCCGATGTTTTTCCATCCGCGCACGAAGGGAGATTGCCGGTACCGGCACGGATGCGCTGTCGCGCGGAGCCGGCGCCGCCGGGTCGGAGTCACCCAGCGCCACTTGACCGGGCTGGGCACGGTCTCCCTCCGCCGCCGGTATCGTGGCGCTTGCGCGCCCCTGGTCGCGGGATCCGCCGCGATTCCCATTGCCGAAACTGAAACGCCGCCCGGAGGGCGGCGTTTCGCTATCCGGTCGCCAGGCCGGCACCGGCATGCGGTCAGGCCACGCTCGCGTCACGTCTCAGGCCGGGATCCGCTCGATCACCGCCTGCGCCGCCTGTGCGGTAGTCACCGCCTGGCCCGGCGCGGCCAGGTCGGCGGTGAAGACCTTCGCGTCCAGCGCCGCGGAGACGGCGGCCTCGATGCTCGCCGCCTCGGTCTCCAGTCCCAGCGAATGCCGCAGCAGCATCGCCGCGCTGAGGATGGTCGCGTAGGGATTGGCGATGCCCTTGCCGGCGATGTCCGGGGCCGAGCCGTGGATCGGCTCGTAGATTCCCACTTTGCCGTCCCCGAGCGAGGCCGACGCCAGCAACCCCAGCGAGCCGGCCAGCATCGAGGCCTCGTCGGTGAGGATGTCGCCGAACATGTTCTCGGTGACGATGACGTCGTAGGCGCGCGGCCTGGACAGCAGGTGCATGGCCATCGAGTCGACCAGCTGGTGCTCGACGGTGACGTCCGGGAATTCCTCGCGCATCACCCGCGCGGCGACGTCGCGCCACAGGCGCGAGGTCTCCAGCACGTTGGCCTTGTCGACCGAGGTCAGGTGGCTGCGGCGCTGGCGCGCGAGCTTCGCGGCACTGCGCACCACGCGTTCGATCTCGGCCACGGTGTAGCGGCACAGGTCGGTGGCGTCGGTGGCGCTGCGGGTCTTGTCGCCGAAGTAGATGCCGCCGGTCAGTTCGCGGACCACCACGATGTCCACGCCTTCCAGCAGTTCGGATTTGATCGGCGAGGCGCCCAGCGCGGCCGGGTGCGGACGCACCGGGCGCAGGTTGGCGAACAGGCCCAGGCCCTTGCGGATCGCCAGCAGGCCCTGTTCCGGGCGGACCTTCGAATTGGGGTCGGACCACTTCGGGCCGCCGACCGCGCCCAGCAGCACCGCGTCGGCCTTCTGCGCCGCCGCCAGGGTGGCGGCCGGCAGCGGCTCGCCGTGGCGGTCGATGGCGATGCCGCCGATGTCGTGTTCCTCGAAGGCGAAGGTGTGGCCGTGGCGGGCGGCGACGGCTTCGAGCACCGGCAAGGTGGCGGAGACGATCTCCGGACCGATGCCGTCACCGGGCAGGACGACGATGTTGGCTTGCATGCGTGGGTCTCTGGAAGGGGTGGTGATGGAGAGGAGCGCGATCGCGCGCGCGGACCGGCGCCGGTGGTTCGTGCCGGGTGTGGTGACGTTCCGTGCGTTGCCGCGTACTCAGGCGGGCGGTTCCGGATCGCCGTCTTCGGGCGCGCTGCCGGCCGGCGGCGGGACGGGCGCGGCGGCGGGCATGGCATGCGGCGCGGCAGCACCGTTGTGCGGCCAGGGCGTATCGGAGCGGCGCCGCGACAGGGCGCGGTGCACCGCTGCATCGAAGGTGAGGGCGGCGGCCTGGTTGCTTTCGGCGAACGGCATCGGGAACGTTCCTTGCGGCGGGCGATGCGGCGACGCGTCGCCCGCGGAGTCGGTGCTTGTGCTTGGATGGATGGAGTGCGTCGAGCGCCGGAGCCGGGAGTATCGCGCGGGCGCGGCCACCATGGCGGCGGGCGACCCGCCGTCCGCGGTCAGGCGACGGACGACATGCGTACCGCGGTCAGGCGGTGGCCAGCTGTTCGCTGGCCGCCGCGGCGCGGCGCTGGCGCAGCAGGCGGTTGGCCACGTCCAGCCAGGCCAGCGCGCTGGCCTCGATGATGTCGCGGCTGGTGCCGGTGCCTTCGTACTCGGTCTCGCCATGGCGCACGCTGAGGCTGGCCTCGCCGCGCGCGTCGGCGCCCAGGCCGACGCTGTGCACCTGGTAGCTCTCCAGGCCCAGCTGCACGCCGGTGGCGGCAGCCAGCGCGGCGAACAGCGCATCGACCGGACCGTCGCCCTCGGCGGTTTCCAACACGCGCTGGCCGTCGGGATCGGACAGTTCGACGGTGGCGATCGCGCGCTGGCCGCGGTCGCTGACCGTCATCGAAGCCAGGCGGTAGCCCTCGCCGTCGCCGGTGTCCTGCATCAGCGCCTGCAGGTCGCTGTCGGTGACCACGCGCTGCTGCTCGCACAGGGCCTTGAAGTTGGCGAACACCAGTTCCAGTTCGTTGTCTTCCAGGTAGTAGCCCAGCGCGCGCAGGCGCTGCTCGACCGCGGCGCGGCCGCTGTGCCGGCCCAGCACCATCTGCGTGTCCGGCCAGCCCACGTCCTGCGGGCGCATGATCTCGTAGGTGCCGCGGTGGCGCAGCATGCCGTGCTGGTGGATGCCCGACTCGTGGGCGAAGGCGTTGCTGCCGACCACCGCCTTGTTGCGCTGCACGTGCATGCCGATCAGGCGCTGCAGCAGCTGCGAGGTCGGCACTAGGCGGCGGGTGTCGACGCCGGTGTCGACGTTGAAGAACGCGCCGCGCACCTTCAGCGCCATCACGATCTCCTCCAGCGCGCAGTTGCCCGCGCGCTCGCCGATGCCGTTGATCGTGCACTCGACCTGGCGCGCACCGCCCTCGATGGCGGCCAGGGTGTTGGCCACGGCCAGGCCGAGGTCGTTGTGGCAGTGCGCGCTGAAGACCACGTTGCCCGCGCCCGGAACGTTCGCGATCAGGCGCTGGAACAGGCCGCGGATCTCCTCCGGCGTGGTGAAGCCGACCGTGTCGGGCACGTTGATGGTGGTGGCGCCGGCGGCGATCGCCGCGCCCACGACCTCGTGCAGGAAGTCCTCCTCGGTGCGGGTGCCGTCCTCGGTGGAGAACTCGATGTCGTCGATGAACTGCCTGGCGTAGGAGATGCTTTCCACCGCCATGTCGAGCACCTGCTGCCGGCTCATGCGCAGCTTGTGCTCGCGGTGCAGGGGGCTGGTGGACAGGAACAGGTGCAGGCGCGGGCGCGCGGCCGCTTCCAGCGCGTGCAGCGAAGTCTCCACGTCGCCGCGCAGGCAGCGCGACAGCACCGCCAGCACCGGCGTGCGCAGTTCCTTGCCGATCAGGGCCATGGCTTCGCGGTCGGACTGCGAGCTGGCCGGGAAACCGGTCTCGATGACGTCGGCGCCCAGTTCGGCCAGGGCGCGGGCCATCACCACCTTCTGCTGCGGGGTCATGCTGCAGCCGGGCGACTGCTCGCCATCGCGCAGGGTGGTATCGAACACCCGGATGCGGGCCGGGGAGACCTGGGTGGTGGAGTGGGACTGTTGCGCGTTCACCAGGTGAACTCCTCTTCGCTGACGGGCTGCGGCGCGCTCGGCGCCGGTGGGGCGGAAATGGTGGGTGAGGGGGACAGGTTAGCGGTTGGGCGGCGCTTTGCCACCGGGGCGGTCTTGCGCGTTGCAGCATCGCCTGTGGCCGGTTCAGGCGCCGTGCGGCCCGGGGGCGTGGCCGGCTCCAGTTCGCCGCGGCGGCGGCGCGGCCGGCGTGGCGGCCGGGGCCGCACCTCCGACAGCAGGGTGGCCAGGGTGGCCGCGTCGATATTCCCGCCGGAGACCACGGCGCACTTGCGCTTGCCGGCCACGCGGCGGCCGGCGGCCAGGGCCAGGGCGCCAGCGCCCTCGGCGATCACGTTCTCCTCCAGCGCCAGCCGCACCACGGTCTCGCGCAGCTCGGCCTCGCGGACGATGACCACGTCGTCGAGCAGCCGCGCGCACAGGCGCCGGGTGAGGAATCCGGGCACTTTTACCCGCACGCCGTCGGCCAGCGAGCGGGCCGGGTCGATCGGGCGGACGTCGCCCTTGATCGCGCGGGCCATGGCGTCCACGCCTTCGACCTGGGCGCCGACCACGCGCACGCTCTGCCCGCGGAAGCCGCGGCTGCCGGACAACGTCTTCAGCGCCAGCGCCACGCCCGAGGCCAGGCCGCCGCCGCCGATGGGAACGATGACCACGTCCGGCGCGTGCGGCGCGATTTCGATGCCGATGGTGCCCTGGCCGGCGATCACGTCCGGGTCGTCGAACGCGGACAGGAAGCGGTAGCCGTTCTGCTCGGCCAGCTCGCGGGCGAAGGCATAGGCCTCGTCGTAGCTGTCGCCATGCTGGCGCACGGTGGCGCCCCAATGGGCCACGCCGGCGATCTTGGTCTCCGGCGCGCCGTGCGGCATCACCGTGATCGCCTGCATGCCCAGGCGGTGCGCCGCCCAGGCCAGGCCCTGGGCATGGTTGCCGGCCGAGGCGCAGATCACCGGGCGGCGGTCGCCGCGCTCGCGCGCGGCCAGCAGCGCGTTGAGCGCGCCACGCACCTTGTAGGAGCCGGTGCGCTGCAGGTTTTCGAGCTTGAGCATCACCCCGAAGCGCTCGGCGTGGTGCATGGGCGTGACCGGCAGGTAGCGGCGCAGCCGCGCCTGCGCGGCCAGCACGTCGGCGACGCTGACTTCGACGGCCGCCGCTTCGACGGCCACGGTTCCAGCCGTCGCCACGCTGGCGACACCGACGTCGCCGACGTCGGGTTCCCCGCCGCTGGCGCTGGCGCGGCCGGCGTCAGGCATCGCCGAGGCCTTGCGGGCGATGTCGAAGAAGGCACCTCCGCACCACGACCTCCGCGGGGGCGGCCATGGCGGAGGCGGAGGCGGGCCGGCGCGTGCTCACGGCACGGCCTCGACGGCTTCGACCGGGCTCTCGACGGGCACGACCTCGACCGATTCGCAGTCGTAGACCTTCTGCAACTGGCGCTTGAGCGTCTCCGCCGGACGGACGCCGTCGACCACCAGCTGCAGGCGCCAGCGGCCATCGCCGTGGTCGGATCCGCCGCTGATCGCCTGCGGCGCGAAGCCGCGGCGTTCGGTCATCCCGATCACCCGGACCAGCGCGCCCTCCACGGGCTTCAGCACCAGGTCAAGCCGGTAACGCATGCGCGGACTCCGTCCGTTGTTCGTTGGGGTTGGATTCCAGCATCGTGCTGTTGGCCGTGTTCGGCGGCACCAGCGGCCACACGTTGGCGCGCGCGTCGATGGCCACGTGCAGCAGGCCCGGACCGGGTGCGGCCAGCAGCGCGGCCAGCGCATCCTCGACCTCGGCACGCTTCTCGATGCGCGTGGCGGGAATGCCGCACACCCGCGCCAGCGCGGCGAAATCCGGGTTGTCGGACAGATCGATCTCGCTGTAGCGCTTGTCGAAGAACAGTTCCTGCCACTGCCGGACCATACCCAGCGAACTGTTGTCCAGCAGGATCATCTTCACCGGCAGCTTGCAGCGGGCCACGGTGACCAGCTCCTGCACGTTCATCATGAAGCTGCCGTCGCCGGAGACCAGCACCACCGGGCGCTCCGGGCAGGCGACCTGCGCGCCCATCGCCGCCGGCAGGCCGAAGCCCATCGTGCCCAGCGCGCCGGAGGTCAGGTGGTTGCGCGGATGGGTGAAGCGGCAGTGCTGCGCCACCCACATCTGGTGCTGGCCGACGTCGCAGGCGATGACCGCGTCGGGGGCCAGCTCGCTCAGCCGTTTCAGCAACGCCGGGGCGTAGATGTCCTGGCCGGGCGCGTCGTAGCGGGCGGCGTGGCGTTCGCGGTTCTTGGCGCAGCGGCGGCGCCAGGCGTCCTGGCTGGCGACGGCGCCGACCGAACCGGCGCGCAGCGCGCGCAGGCCGGCGGCCACGTCGCCGGGCAGGGCGATGTCGGCGGTGCGCAGCTTGGAGATCTCGTACGCGTCGGCGTCCAGGTGGATGACCCGCGCGAACGGCGCGAACTCGGCCAGCTTGCCGGTGGCGCGGTCGTCGAAGCGCGCGCCGACCACCACCAGCAGGTCCGACTCCTGCACGGCGATGTTCGCCGCGCGGGTGCCGTGCATGCCCAGCATGCCCAGGAACTGCGGGTGGCTGCCCGGCAGCGCGCCCAGGCCGCGCAGGGTCAGCACGGTCGGGATGCGGGTGGTCTCGACGAACTGGCGGAACTCGTCGACCGCGTCGGCCAGGGCGATGCCGCCGCCGCCATAGACGACCGGCTTCTCGGCGGAAGCAATGGCGGCGATGGCCTCGGCCAGCGCCGCGTCGGCCGGTGCGGGCTCGTGCTCCACCTCGGCCGGCACGTGCGCCGGCAGATGGGTGGCGCTGCCGACCTGCACGTCCTTGGGCAGGTCGATCAGCACCGGACCGGGCCGGCCCTCGCGGGCCAGGCGGAAGGCTTCGGCCAGCACCTGCGGCAGGTCCTCGACCTTCCGCACCAGGAAGCTGTGCTTGACGATCGGCATCGTCATGCCGAACACGTCCAGCTCCTGGAACGCATCGGTACCCAGCAGCGGCGTGGCGACCTGGCCGGTGAGGCATACCATCGGCACCGAATCCAGCATCGCATCGGCGATGCCGGTCACCAGGTTCGAGGCGCCGGGGCCGGACGTGGCCACGCACACACCGACCTTGCCGCTGGCGCGCGCATAGCCGTTGGCGGCCAGCGCCGCGCCCTGTTCGTGGCGGACCAGGATGTGGCGCAGTCCCGAGTCCACCAGCGCGTCGTAGAACGGCATGATCGCGCCGCCCGGATAGCCGAAGATCGTGTCCACCCCCTCGGCTTCCAGCGCGTGCGCGACCCAGGCCGCGCCATTGCGCAGCCCGGCCGCCGCTGTAGGGGCGTTGGCGTTCATGCGGCGGCGGACCTCTGCGCCGTGGCGTCGTCGGTGTCGGGCTGGCTGGCGTTGGCCTGCAGCCACACCATCTTGGCGCGCAGCTCCTTGCCGACCTTCTCGATCGGGTGGTCCTTGTCGGCCTGCTGGAACTTCCGGTAGTTCGGCAGGCCGGCGTCGTACTCGGCCTGCCAGTTGCGGGTGAAGGTGCCGTTCTGGATGTCGGTCAGCACGTCCTTCATCCGCGCCTTGACCGAAGCGTCGATCACCCGTGGTCCGCTGACGAAGTCGCCGTACTGGGCGGTCTCGGAGATGAACTCGAGCATGCGGGTGATGCCGCCTTCGTAGAACAGGTCGACGATCAGCTTCAGCTCGTGCAGGACCTCGTAGTAGGCGATCTCCGGCTGGTAACCGGCCTCGACCAGGGTCTCGAAGCCGGCCTGGACCAGCGAGGAGGCGCCGCCGCACAGCACGGCCTGCTCGCCGAACAGGTCGGTCTCGGTCTCCTCCTTGAAGGTGGTCTTGATGATGTTGGCGCGGGCACCGCCCAGGCCGGCGGCGTAGTCCAGGGCCAGCTGCTCGGCTTTGCCGGACCTGTCCTGGTAGACGGCGTAGATGCAGGGCACGCCGCGGCCGATCTCGTACTCGCGGCGGACCAGCGCGCCCGGGCCCTTGGGCGCGACCAGGACCACGTCCAGGTCCTCGCGCGGGCTGATCATGCCGAAGTGCACGTTCAGGCCATGGGCGAACAGCAGGCAGGCGCCGGACTTCATGTTCGCGGCCAGCACTTCGTCGTAGAGCTTCTTCTGGACCATGTCCGGGGTCAGCACCGCGACCAGGTCGGCATCCTTCACCGCTTCGGCCGGGCTCTTGACCACGAAACCGTCGGCCTGCGCCTTGGCTTCGGTCGGACCACCGGGACGCAGGCCGACGGTCACGTCGAAGCCGGAGTCGCGCAGGTTCAGCGCGTGCGCGCGACCCTGGCTGCCGTAGCCGACGATCGCGACGCTCTTGATGGGAGCGTGGAGGGAGGTGCTGCTGGTCATGGTGGTGGTCCTGTGCGGTTGCGTTGATTGGAGGTGGAAGCGGTGAAGGGGGTGGAATGTGCCGTAAACGGATTGTTTCTGCTGATATTTTCCGGAGAGGTCGTACTTGCCTTCCTTTGGGCGATGGCCGGATCGCGGCAACAAAAAACCCCGCGCCTTTCGGTGCGGGGTTTTGCGAATCTGGCGTTGCTTTCTGCTTACGCGCCGGTTCGTCCCGCACCTGTTGGCGAGGTAATAAGGACGAGGACAAGGACCGGCGCCGCGGCGGGCGCGTGCAGGTCGTTGTGCGGGGGCGTGTGGCGATGCAACATGGAACGCAGGAAACCACGCGTCTTCGCGGCTTGTCAAGCGGTCCGTTCGCAGCTGGTACCGTTGCATTTGCAACCGTGGACAGGCCGCACACACGCTGCACAATCCGTGCCTGTTTCCGCCGTCCGTGCGCCCGCACGCCCAGTCGCGCCGCCTTGCGTACGCGCCAGCCCCCGCCAGCGTTCCAGAAGCCATGCCCGAATACCGTTCCAGGACCTCCACCCACGGCCGCAACATGGCCGGCGCGCGCGCGCTGTGGCGCGCCACCGGCATGCAGGACGGCGACTTCCAGAAGCCGATCGTCGCCATCGCCAATTCCTTCACCCAGTTCGTACCCGGCCACGTGCACCTGAAGGACCTGGGGCAGCTGGTGGCGCGCGAGATCGAGCGCGTGGGCGGCGTGGCCAAGGAGTTCGACACCATCGCCGTGGACGACGGCATCGCGATGGGCCATGACGGCATGCTGTATTCGCTGCCCAGCCGCGAGCTGATCGCCGACGCGGTGGAGTACATGGTCAACGCGCACTGCGCCGACGCGCTGGTATGCATCTCCAACTGCGACAAGATCACCCCGGGCATGCTGATGGCCGCGCTGCGGCTCAACATCCCCACCGTGTTCGTCTCCGGCGGGCCGATGGAAGCGGGCAAGACGCGGCTTTCGGGCGGCACGGAGGCAGACCACAAGCTGGACCTGATCGACGCGATGGTGATGGCCGCCGATCCGAAGGCCTCCGACGAGCAGGTCGCCGCGGTCGAACGCAGCGCCTGCCCGACCTGCGGTTCGTGCTCGGGCATGTTCACCGCCAATTCGATGAACTGCCTGACCGAGGCGCTGGGCCTGTCGCTGCCTGGCAACGGCACGACGCTGGCGACCCACGCCGACCGCGAGGCGCTGTTCAAGCGCGCCGGCGTGACCGCGGTGGAACTGTGCCACCGCTGGTACGGGGCCGAGGACGCCAGCGCGCTGCCGCGCGGCATCGCCACCTTCGAGGCGTTCGAGAACGCGATGACCCTGGACATCGCCATGGGCGGTTCGACCAACACCATCCTGCACCTGCTGGCCGCCGCGCAGGAGGGCGAGGTGCCGTTCGGCATGCGCGACATCGACCGCCTTTCGAAGCGCGTGCCGCAGCTGTGCAAGGTCGCGCCGAACACGCAGAAGTACCACATCGAGGATGTGCACCGGGCCGGCGGGATCATGGCGATCCTGGGCGAACTGGCGCGCGGCGGCCTGCTGCATACCGGCGTGTCGACGGTGCATGCGAAGACCCTGGGCGAGGCGATCGCGCAGTGGGACGTGACCGCCACGGTGGACGAGGCGGTGCACACCTTCTTCAGGGCCGGCCCGGCGGGCATCCCCAGCCAGGTCGCCTTCAGCCAGGACACGCGCTGGCCGACGCTGGACACCGACCGTGCCGAAGGCTGCATCCGCGACATGGAGCACGCGTTCTCGAAGGAGGGCGGCCTGGCCGTGCTCCACGGCAACATCGCCGTGGACGGCTGCGTGGTGAAGACCGCCGGCGTGGACGAATCGATCCACGTGTTCGAGGGCAACGCCCGCGTGTACGAAAGCCAGGACGCGGCGGTGAAGGGCATCCTCGGCGACGAGGTGCAGGCCGGGGACGTGGTGGTGATCCGCTACGAAGGCCCCAAGGGTGGCCCGGGCATGCAGGAGATGCTGTACCCGACCAGCTACCTGAAGTCCAAGGGGCTGGGCAAGCAGTGCGCGCTGCTGACCGACGGGCGTTTCTCCGGCGGCACTTCGGGTTTGTCGATCGGCCATGCCTCGCCGGAGGCGGCCGCCGGCGGCGCGATCGGCCTGGTCCGCGACGGCGACCGCATCCGCATCGACATCCCCGCGCGCACGATCGACCTGCTGGTTTCCGGCGACGAACTGGCGGCGCGCCGCGCCGAACAGGACGCCCGCGGCTGGAAGCCCGCACACCCGCGCCCGCGCAAGGTCAGCACCGCGCTGAAGGCCTACGCGCTGCTGGCCACCAGCGCCGACAAGGGCGCGGTGCGCGACCGGGCGCTGCTCGACGGATGACTCGACGGCGGGCTCGCGGATAACGCCGGCCGGCGCGGCTGCTGCCGTGCCGCCCGGCCGCGGTTGGCGTACGCTGGCCGCGGGAACGGATGGGGAGCGCCTATGCGCATGTCGGGTACGACCGCAAGGACGTGGATGGCCGGGGTGCTGGCGATGTCGCTGGCCGGCTGCACGGGGCTGGGACCGGCTCGGGTCGGCATCGACCGCACGGACTACACCCAGCGGCTGCGGCAGAGCGAGAAGGAGCAGCTGCTGACGAACATCGTCGCGCTGCGCTACGGCGATGCGCCGATGTTCCTGGGCGTCACTTCGGTCATCAGCCAGTACACGCGCGAGAGTTCTGGCGAACTGCACGCGGCGATCGCGCCGGCGGTGGACAACGACGCCGGGTCCGTCGGCGGCGCGATCGTGCTGCGCGAGACGCCGACGGTGACCTACACCCCGGTCACCGGCGACCGCTTCTCGCGGCACTTGCTGGCGCCGCTGCCACCGGCGGCGGTGCTGGCGATGATGGAGGCCGGCTGGGCCTCGGACCTGCTGTTCCCGCTGGCGGTGCGCTCGATCAACGGCGTCGGCAACACCAGCCGCGCGCCGCTGTTCGAGCAGGAGGCCGATGCCGATTTCGCCGACGTGGTGGCCGCGTTGCGCCGCCTGCAGCGCACCCAGGCGCTGGCGGTGCGGGTGCGGCAGAAGGAAGAGACCTTCTCGGCGCTGGCGCGGGTGCGCCCGGCGCTGACGCCGCAGGAGGAGGCCGACCTCGCGTTCCTGTCCGAGCGCCTGGCGATCCCGCGCGGCGCCGGTGAACTGCGCGTGGTGTTCGCGACCTATCCGCACGAGGCTGGCGAACTGGCCATCGCCACCCGCTCGATGTTCGAGATCCTGATGGAACTGGCCCAGGGCGTGGAGCTGGACGGCACGCCATCCCCCGGGCCGGCGCTGGTGCGGATCCACAGCGGTCCCGGCGCGCCCGCCGATGCGCACGTGGCGGTGCGGTTCCACGACCGCTGGTTCTGGATCGATGGCCGCGACGAGGCCTCCAAGCAGATGTTCCTGATCACCCAGGTCATGCTGTCCATCGCCGATACCGGTGGCGGCAGCGGTTCGCCGCTGGTAACCATTCCGGCCGGCTGAGCCGGCCGCATGAACCGTTCGCGCGGACGCGATCCGCGACGCGTGTCCGCCCGCCGGCGCGGGGTTCGGCTATCTTTCGCGCATTCCCGTTCCGGTTCGATGCCATGTCCGTGTTCCGCCGTTCCCTGGCCTGCGCCGCGCTGTTGCTGCCCGTGGCGGCTCCGGCCGCCGACCGCATCACCGGCGAACTGTTCGCCACCCGTTCGGAGGTAATCGCCCCGCATGCGATGGCGGCGACCTCGCAACCGCTGGCCACCCAGATCGCGCTGGACGTGATGAAGCAGGGCGGCTCGGCGGTCGACGCGGCGATCGCCGCCAACGCCGCGCTGGGGCTGATGGAGCCGACCGGGAATGGCGTGGGCGGCGACCTGTTCGCCATCGTCTGGGACCCGAAGACGAAACGGCTCTATGGCTACAACGGCTCGGGCCGCTCGCCGAAGTCGCTCACCCTGGCCGAGTTCCAGCGCCGCGGGCTGAAGGAGATTCCGCCGACCGGTCCGCTGCCGGTGTCGGTGCCCGGCGCGGTCGACGGCTGGTTCGCCCTGCACGAACGGTTCGGCCGCCTGCCGATGGCCGACAACCTGGCCCCGGCGATCCGCTACGCGCGCGAAGGGCATCCGGTGGCCGAGGTCATTGCCTACTACTGGGGCCGCTCGGTGCCGCGGCTGTCGCAGTACCCGGGGTTTCGGGAGCAGTTCACCATCGACGGCCGCGCGCCGCGCAAGGGCGAACTGTGGAAGAGCCCGAACCTGGCCGACACCCTGCAGAAGATCGCCGACGGCGGCCGCGACGCGTTCTACAAGGGCGAAATCGCCCGCACCATCGATGCCTACTTCCGTGCCAACAATGGCTTCCTTTCCTACGAGGACCTGGCTTCCCATCACGGCGAATGGGTCGAGCCGGTATCCACGAACTACCGCGGCGTCGACGTGTGGGAACTGCCGCCCAACAGCCAGGGCATCGCCGCGCTGCAGATGCTCAACATCCTGGAAGGTTTCGATTTCTCGAAGATCCGCTTCGGTTCGCCCGAGCACGTGCATCTGTTCGTGGAGGCCAAGAAGCTGGCCTTCGCCGACCGCGCGCGTTTCTATGCCGACCCGGCTTTCCAGCCGGCACCGGTGGCCAGGCTGGTGTCCAGGGAGTACGCCGCGCAGCGTCGTGCGTTGATCTCGCCGGACAAGGCCCTGCGCGAAGTGCAGCCGGGCACGCCAAAGCAGCTGGAGGAGGGCGACACCATCTACATGACCGTGGCCGACGCCGACGGGATGATGGTCTCGCTGATCCAGTCCAACTATCGCGGCATGGGCAGCGGCATGGCCCCGCCGGGGCTGGGCTTCATCCTGCAGGACCGCGGCGAGATGTTCGTGCTGCAGGACGGGCATCCGAATTCGTACGCCCCGGGCAAGCGCCCGTTCCAGACCATCATCCCGGCCTTCATCACCCGCGACGGCAAGCCTTGGGTCAGCTTCGGCGTGATGGGCGGGGCGATGCAGCCGCAGGGCCACGTGCAGATCGTGATGAACCTGGTCGACTTCGGCATGAACCTGCAGGAGGCCGGCGACGCGCCGCGCATCCAGCACGAGGGCTCGACCGAGCCGACCGGGCAGAACACCGCGATGAGCGACGGTGGCGAGGTCAACCTGGAGACCGGATTCCCGTACGAGACCGTGCGCGCGCTGATGCGCAAGGGCCACCGCATCGTCTTCGCCGACGGTCCCTTCGGCGGCTACCAGGCGATCCTGCGCGATCCGGACAGCGGCGTGTACTTCGGCGCGTCGGAAAGCCGCAAGGACGGGCAGGCGGCCGGGTACTGAGACCGCGCTCCAGGCAGTTCCCGTAACGGGGTGACGAAAGGTTGCCGCACGGCCGCGATGTGCGGCCGCAACATGATCCGCCGCCTGCCTTCGGGTTCTAATGCGATGTCCTGCAAGGAGCTTCCGCATGCGCGAGATATCGTTACCCAGGCACCTGTGCCGCTGGCTGGCGGCGCTGCCGTTGCTGATGGCCGGGGCGCTGGCCGCCTGTTCCGGCGAGCCCGGCCCGACCGCTGCCATGACCACCGCCGCAAAGGCCGCCGCTGATGCCAGCAACGCCACCGCATCCGGACAGGCCCGCCAGCCCGGCTTCGTCAAGGTCGAAGGCACGCGCTTCGTGCTCGACGGCAGGACCTACCGCTTCGTCGGCGCCAACTTCTGGTACGGCGCCTACCTTGGCGCGCCGGACGGTACCGGCGACCGCGAACGGCTGCGCGCCGAACTGGACCAGCTCAAGGCCGCCGGCATCGACAACCTGCGCGTATTGGCCATGTCCGAAGCCAGCGGCTTCAAGCGCGGCGTCCGGCCGGCGGTGATGACCGGACCCGGGAAGTTCGAAGAGCCGCTGCTGCAGGGCCTGGACTACCTGCTGGCGGAAATGGCCAAGCGCGACATGAAGGCCGTGCTCTACCTCAACAACTTCTGGCAGTGGTCCGGCGGCATGTCGCAATACGTGGCCTGGGCCACCGGCGGCTCGGTATCGGAGCACGACCCGGACCTGACCGGCGACTGGAACGGCTTCATGCAGAACTCGGCGCGGTTCTACTCGATGCCGCAGGCGCAGGCCTGGTACCGCGAGGCGATCGGCACCGTCATCGGCCGCACCAACACCCTCACCGGCGTGGCCTACGTGGACGACCCGACGGTGATGTCCTGGCAGCTGGCCAACGAGCCGCGCCCGGGCAGCGACCAGGACGGGCGCGCCAATTTCGAGGCGTACCGGCACTGGATCGACGACACCGCCGGCTTCATCCACGGCCTGGCGCCGAAGCAGCTGGTCAGCACCGGCAGCGAGGGCGAGATGGGGTCGCTGCGCGACATGGAGCTGTACGTGCAGGCGCACGACACGCCCAATGTCGATTACCTGACCTTCCACCTGTGGCCGTCGAACTGGAGCTGGATCGACCACAAGGATCCGGCCGCGCGGCTGGAATCGGGGCTGAAGACTTCGCTGGACTACATCGACCGTCACATCGACGTGGCCGCGAAGCTGGGCAAGCCCATCGTGCTGTCCGAGTTCGGCCTCAACCGCGACCAGGGCGCGTTCGACCCGGCCTCGGGCGTGCAGGCGCGCGACCGCTTCTACCAGGCCGTCTACGCGCGCCTGCTGGAGCGGATGCAGGCCGGGGACGCCATCGCCGGGTCGAACTTCTGGGCCTGGGGCGGGCGCGGACGCACCGCGAACGCCGACTGGATGTGGAAGGCGGGCGACCCGTTCACCGGCGATCCGCCGCAGGAGGCGCAGGGCCTGTTCTCGCTGTTCGACAGCGACGCCTCGACCCTGCGCATCGTCTCCGACCATGCCCGGGCGGTGCACGCGCTGCCCTGACCGGCGCGTGCGGCCGCGGGACCTGCGCGCGCCGGTCGCCTGTGGTCTAATGCCGCCGGAAGCGGGGGTACCGCCGGCGCCGGACCGGGCCGATGGTTGAGACAGTCCCTTGGAACCTGATCCGGCTGATACCGGCGTAGGGAAGCTTTCGCAGGACGGGTTTTGTCCGCCCTGTGTCCGCCCGCTCCGGGCGGTGCGCGCGCCGTGCCTTCCGCACGCGTGGCGCCACCGCCGTGGTCCGCACGCGAGTGCGGCGACCCCAGCACCGAGCGGAGCCACCATGAATGCCATTCCTGCCTCGCTGATCCAGCAGACCGAGCAGCTTTCCGAATCCGTGACCCGGCCGATCCCGGGCTCGCGCAAGATCCATGTCGAAGGTTCCCGCGCCGACCTGCGCGTGCCGATGCGCGAGATCGCGCTGACCCGCACCCCGACGGTGTTCGGCGGCGAGGAGAACCCGCCGGTCACCGTCTACGACACCTCCGGCCCCTATACCGACCCGGACGCGCGCATCGACCTGGCCGCCGGCCTGCCGGCGCTGCGCGCGCAGTGGATCGCCGAGCGCGGCGACACCGAACTGCTGCCGGCGCTGAGCTCGGAATTCGGCCGCGGCCGCGAGCACGATCCGAAGCTGGCGGCAGTGCGCTTCCCCGGCCGGGTGCTGCCGCGCCGGGCGAAGGCGGGGGCCAACGTCAGCCAGATGCACTACGCCCGCCGCGGCATCGTCACCCCGGAGATGGAGTACGTGGCGATCCGCGAGAACCAGCGCCTGGAGGCGGTGCGCGATGCCGGCCTGCTGGCCCAGCACCCCGGCGAATCGTTCGGCGCCAGCATCCAGAAAATCATCACCCCGGAGTTCGTGCGCGACGAAATCGCCCGCGGCCGCGCGATCCTGCCCAACAACATCAACCATCCGGAAAGCGAGCCGATGATCATCGGCCGCAACTTCCTGACCAAGATCAACGCCAACATCGGCAACTCCGCGGTGTCCTCGGGCATCGCCGAGGAAGTGGAGAAGCTGGTCTGGGCGATCCGCTGGGGCGGCGACACGGTCATGGACCTGTCCACCGGCAAGCACATCCACGAGACCCGCGAATGGATCGTGCGCAATTCGCCGGTGCCGATCGGCACGGTGCCGATCTACCAGGCGCTGGAGAAGGTCGACGGCCGCGCCGAGGAACTGACCTGGGAGATCTTCCGCGACACGCTGATCGAGCAGGCCGAACAGGGCGTGGACTACTTCACCATCCATGCCGGCGTGCTGCTGCGCTACGTGCCGCTGACCGCGAAGCGCGTCACCGGTATTGTCAGCCGCGGCGGATCGATCCTGGCCAAGTGGTGCCTGGCCCACCACCGGGAGAATTTCCTCTACACCCACTTCGAGGACATCTGCGAAATCATGAAGGCCTACGACGTGGCCTTCTCGCTGGGCGACGGCCTGCGTCCGGGCTGTATCGCCGATGCCAACGACGCGGCCCAGTTCGGCGAGCTGGAGACGCTGGGCGAGCTGACCAGGATCGCCTGGAAGCACGACGTCCAGACCATGATCGAAGGCCCCGGCCACGTGCCGATGCAGCTGATCAAGGAGAACATGGACAAGCAGCTGCGCGAGTGCGGAGAGGCGCCGTTCTACACGCTCGGCCCGCTGACCACCGACATCGCTCCGGGCTACGACCACATCACCTCGGCGATCGGTGCGGCGATGATCGGCTGGTTCGGCACGGCGATGCTGTGCTACGTCACCCCGAAGGAGCACCTGGGCCTGCCCAACCGCCAGGACGTGCGCGACGGGATCATGGCCTACCGCATCGCCGCGCACGCCGCCGACCTGGCCAAGGGCCATCCGGGCGCGCAGGTGCGCGACAACGCGCTGAGCAAGGCGCGCTTCGAGTTCCGCTGGGAAGACCAGTTCCACCTCGGCCTGGATCCGGAGAAGGCCAAGGAATTCCACGACGAGACCCTGCCCAAGGACGCGCACAAGCTGGCCCACTTCTGCTCGATGTGCGGCCCGCATTTCTGCTCGATGAAGATCACCCAGGACGTGCGCGACTACGCCGCCGAGCACGGGGTGGACGAACAGGTCGCGCTGGAGGCGGGCATGGCGGAGAAGTCGGTGCAGTTCCTCGAGCAGGGCGCGCAGGTCTACCGGCCCGGCTGATTGCGGGCGCGCGTCGCGTCGCGGCCACTGCGGCCGTGGTGGCGATGCGCTATCGTCGCGCTGTCCCGGCACCGGCAAGGAGTGGCAATGAGCGCAGGCACCAGCGTGGTCAAGGTGGGCGTGGGCTTCGGCACCGCCCTGGCGATCACCATTTCCTGGACGGCGAACAAGTCGCTGCTGTGGGTGCTCATCCACGGCATCCTCGGCTGGATCTACGTCGTCTACTACGCGCTGGTCTACCACTTCCACTGAGCCGTGCGCGTGTTCTCCCGCCTGCGCTGGCTGGTCGCCGCGCGTCGGCATCCGTCGGCGCTGCTGCTGGCCGTCCAGCTGCTGGGCGTGATGCTCTATCCGGTGATGGAACAGGCGGCCGCCGGGCGTGCGCTGTTCGGTGCGTTCGGCATCGTCGTGCTGCTGCTGGCGGTGTGGGTGGTCAAGCGCAGCCCGGCGCTGGGCTGGGTGGCATGGTGCCTGGCGCTGCCGGCGGTGCTGTTGTCGATCGCTGCCGCGATGCTGGGCCGGCCGGCGCTGACCGCGATGTCGCAGGCGCTGGAAAGCCTGCTGTACTTCTACACGGCCGCCAGCCTGACCGCCTACATGCTCGCGGACCACGAGGTCACGCGCGACGAGCTGTACGCCTGCGGCGCCACCTTTACCCTGCTGGCCTGGGCGTTCGCCTTCGCCTTCTCGGTCTGCCAGATCGTCAATCCCGGCAGCTTCGAAGCCGCCTCCGAGCTGCCGCAGCGCACCTGGATGGAGCTGCTCTACCTGAGCTTCAGCCTGCTGTCGGGCGTGGGACTGAGCGACGTGGTGCCGGTGCTGCCGCAGGCGCGCGCGCTGGCGATGCTGGCCCAGTTCGCCGGGGTCATGTACATCGCCCTGGTGGTGTCGCGGCTGATCGGACTGACGATCATGCGCCGGCCGCGGCACGAGGACTGAACGGAACACGCGTCCCGGTGGACCTGCACTTGGGCGGACGGGCGCATTTTTGCCACACTGGCCGCCTCAACCAGGACGTTTATCCACCATGAAACTGCAGGTTCCCTTCCTCCAGCTGCCGATCCTGTTCGATGCCGTCGCGCTGGCCGACGAAGTCGCCGCGGTCGACGCGCGCTGGTGGCGCGGCCGCACCCAGCGCGACGACGGCAACAGCGCGCTGACCCTGATCACCACCCACGGCGACCCGGACAGCGACGAACTCGGCGGCCCGATGCGGCCGACCCCGGTGCTGGCGCAGTGCCCGCAGCCCATGCAGGTGCTCGAGGCACTGGGGGCGACCTGAGGACGGGCCCGGCTGGTCCGCGCGCACGTGGACATCAATTACTACTGGCGCGAGCGCATGCGCGTGCACGTGCCGATCGTGACCACGCCATCGGTGCGTTTCCAGTGCGGCGAAGGCGAGGTCAACATGGCCGCCGGCGAGTGCTGGGTATTCGACACCTGGCGCCGCCATCGCGTGCTCAACGGCAGCGACGACACCCGCATCCACTTGGTCGCCGACACCGTCGGCGGCGAACGGTTCTGGGACCTGCTGGCGCAGGCGCGGCCTCCTGGCCAGCGCGGCCCGGACTGGCGCCCGCGACGCTTCGAACCCAAACCCGGGCATGCCGCGGCGCTGGACTTCGAGAGTTTCAACGCGCCGTCGGTGATGTCGCCCTGGGAGCTGCGCGAGCACATCGTGTTCCTGCTCGGCGAAGCGGTACCGGATCCGCGCCTGGGCCCGATCCAGCAGGCGCTGCTGCGCTTCTCCCGGCGCTGGCAGGCATTGTGGGCCTGCCATGGCGACAGCGGCGAGGGCCTGCCGCGTTACCGGCGCCTGCTGGACGGCCTCCGTACCGAACTCGACGCCCTGGGCGCGGGCCAGCTCGGCCTCAGGAACGAGCTGGGCTTCCTGCAGGTGCTGGATGCGCACGTGCTGGACATGGCCCTGGCCACACCGGCCGGGGCCGGCGACGAATCGCGCATGGACCGTCATGGCGATGCCAATGCCGGCCTGCACGACGGGGCCGCGGCCGTGCCAACGCCGTCGCCGTCGCCGTCGCCGTCGCCGTCGCCGGCCGTCCCGGCGCGGAAGGTTGCGACGGCCGGTGGCGATCCGCTGTTCGACCGCCCGCTGTTCATCATCAGCCCGCCGCGTTCGGGTTCGACCCTGCTGTTCGAGACGCTGGCGGGTGCGCCGGGGCTGTATTCGCCCGGCGACGAGAGCCATGCGCTGATCGAGGGCGTGCCCGGGCTTGCGCCATCCGCGCGCGGCTACGACTCCAACCGGCTGCTGGCGGCCGATGCGACGGACGAGGTCGCGTCGGCACTGCGCGAACGCTTCCTCCGCCAGCTGCGCGATCGCGAAGGCCGGCCGCCGGTGGTCGGCGCTAGCGTGCGGATGCTGGAGAAGACCCCGAAGAACGCGCTGCGCATTCCGTTCCTGCGCGCGGTGTTCCCCGAGGCGCGTTTCGTGTTCCTGTACCGCGATCCGCGGCAGGTGCTGGGCAGCATGATCGACGGCTGGCGTTCGGGGAATTTCCAGATGTATCCGCAGTTGCCGGGCTGGAATGGACCGACCTGGTCGTTCCTGCTGACGCCCGGGTGGCGGCAGAGCAGTGGCCGGCCGCTGGAGGAAGTGGCGGCGCGGCAGTGGGAAAGCGCCACGCGCACGCTGCTCGACGACCTGGAATCGCTGCCCGGCGATATCTGGACCGGGATCGGGCACGAGCGCTTCCTGCAGGATCCGCAGGCGGAGATCGAACGGCTGTGCGGCTGGGCCGGGCTCGATTGGGATCGGAGACTGGGCGCGAGCCTGCCGTTGTCCCGTTACACGCTGGACGCGCCGGATCCGCAGAAGTGGCGCCGGCACGAACCGGAAATCGAATCGCAACGCGCGATCTGGCAGCCGACCGCGGAGCGCGCGCAGGCGCTGCTGCGCGAAGCCGGCGCGGATGCGCGCTCGCCGGCGTAGCCCGGCGATTCCCGGAAGGCCTGCCGCGGCAGGCCCCGGCGGCGCCGGTGTTACCCGGCGCCATGGCAGGTCAGGCCTTGTCGGCCGCGCGCTGCATCGAGTCGCGCAGGATCTGCCTGGCTTCCTCGGCGTTGCCCCAGCCGTCGAGCTTGACCCACTTGCCCTTCTCCAGGTCCTTGTAGTGCTCGAAGAAGTGGCCGATGCGCTCCAGCCAGTGCGGCGAGACCTGGGCGATGTCCTCGACGTGGGCGTAGCCGGAGAACACCTTGGACACCGGCACGGCGAGGATCTTCTCGTCGCCGCCGGCCTCGTCGGTCATCTTCAGCACGCCGACCGGGCGGCAGCGCACCACCGAGCCGGGGATCAGCGGCAGCGGCAGCACCACCAGCACGTCGGCCGGATCGCCGTCGCCGCACAGGGTGTTGGGGACGTAGCCGTAGTTGCAGGGGTAGCGCATCGGCGTGGACAGGATGCGGTCGACGAAGATCGCGCCGCTCTCCTTGTCCACCTCGTATTTCACCGGCTCGGAGTCCTTGGGGATCTCGATGACGACGTTGATTTCCTCGGGCGGGTTGCGCCCGGAATTGACCTGGTCGAGGCCCATCTGCTGCTCCGGAACTGGCGGGTGAAAGAGGGCCGGCATTTTACGCTTTTGCCTGTTGCGCCGCACAAAGGCCGGGCCGGCGCTCTCCGGAAACGGCGAAGCCCCGGCGGACCGGGGCTTCGCTTCCAGCAGGATCAATGGCTTACAGCAATGGAACCAGCAGCAGCGCGACGATGTTGATGATCTTGATCAGGGGGTTGATCGCCGGGCCGGCGGTGTCCTTGTAGGGATCGCCGACGGTGTCGCCGGTGACCGCGGCCTTGTGCGCCTCGCTGCCCTTGCCGCCGAAGTGGCCATCCTCGATGTACTTCTTGGCGTTGTCCCAGGCGCCGCCGCCGGTGGTCATCGAGATCGCCACGAACAGGCCGGTGACAATGGTGCCGATCAGCAGGCCGCCCAGCGCCTTCGGTCCCAGCAGCAGGCCCACGACGATCGGCACCGCCACCGGCAGCAGCGACGGCACGATCATCTCCTTGATCGCCGAGCGGGTCAGCATGTCCACCGCCTTGTCGTACTGCGGCTTGCCGGTGCCTTCCATGATCCCGGGGATCTCGCGGAACTGGCGGCGCACCTCCTCCACCACCGCGCCGGCGGCGCGGCCCACCGCCTCCATCGCCATCGCGCCGAACAGGTACGGGATCAGGCCGCCGATCAGCAGGCCGATGATCACCGTGTGGTCGGACAGGTCGAAGGTGAACACTTCGCCCGGATTGTTGGCCTGCAGGTTGTGCGTGTAGTCGGCGAACAGCACCAGCGCGGCCAGTGCCGCCGAACCGATCGCGTAGCCCTTGGTCACCGCCTTGGTGGTGTTGCCGACGGCATCGAGCGGGTCGGTGACGTTGCGCACCTCCGGCGGCAGCTCGGCCATCTCGGCGATGCCGCCGGCGTTGTCGGTGATCGGGCCGTACGCATCCAGGGCCACGATCATGCCGGCCATCGACAGCATCGCCGTGGCGGCGATGGCGATGCCGTACAGGCCGCCCAGCGCGTGCGCGCCCCAGATCGCCGCGCACACCACCAGCACCGGCAGCGCCGTGGACTTCATCGAGATGCCCAGGCCGGCGATGATGTTGGTGCCATGGCCGGTGGTGGAGGCCGAAGCGATGTGCTGCACCGGCTTGAACTGGGTGCCGGTGTAGTATTCGGTGATCCACACGATCAGGCCGGTCAGCACCAGGCCGATCAGCCCGCAGAAGAACAGGTTGTTGGCCGATACGACCAGGCTTCCGTCCAGCGTCGCCAGCCCCTGCGGGAACAGCCTGGCCGTGACGAACCAGAACGCGACCGCCGACAGCAGCGCCGAGACGATCACGCCCTTGTACAGCGCGCCCATGATGGAGCCGCCTTCGGCCACCTTGACGAAAAACGCGCCGATGATCGAAGCGATGATCGAAACGCCGCCCAGCACCAGCGGATACAGCACCGCGTTGGTGTCGGCGGAGAACATCAGCCCGCCCAGCAGCATCGTCGCGATCACCGTGACCGCGTAGGTCTCGAACAGGTCGGCGGCCATGCCGGCGCAGTCGCCGACGTTGTCGCCGACGTTGTCGGCGATCACCGCCGGGTTGCGCGGGTCGTCCTCGGGAATGCCGGCCTCGACCTTGCCGACCAGGTCGGCGCCCACGTCGGCGCCCTTGGTGAAGATGCCGCCGCCCAGGCGGGCGAAGATCGAGATCAGCGAAGAACCGAAGGCCAGGCCGACCAGCGCGTGCAGCGCCGCCTCGCCCTCGACGCCGAACCGCGGCAGCAGCCACCAGTAGCCGGCCACGCCCAGCAGGCCCAGGCCCACCACCAGCATGCCGGTGATCGCGCCGCCGCGGAACGCCACGTCCATCGCCGGGCCGATGCCGCGGCGCGCGGCTTCGGCGGTGCGCACGTTGGCGCGCACCGACACGTTCATGCCGATGTAGCCGGCCGCGCCGGACAGCACCGCGCCGATCAGGAAGCCGATCGCGGTAGGCCAGTTGAGGAACAGGCCGATCAGCACGAACAGCACCGCACCGGCCACGGCGATGGTCAGGTATTGCCGGTTGAGGTAGGCGCGCGCGCCTTCCTGGATGGCGGCAGCGATCTGCTGCATGCGTTCGTTGCCCGCCGGTTGCGCCAGGATCCAGCGCGCGGACACGATGCCGTAGAGGATTGCGAGGACAGCGCAGAGCAGTGCCAGCGCCAAACCGTATTGTTCCAGCATGAACCCCTCCCAAGGTTGGTCTATGTCGCCCAGGAGATGGACGAACAGGGGGTACCACGCCGGGCGAGTCGCGAAGCACTGGAACGGACCCGTAACCGAGGCGCGTACACCGTGTTCAACATCCCTGGATGTGGGGCCGAGTATGACCGCACCGCCGCCCGGAAGGCCACATGGCGTTCATGCGCGCGGTGACAGGATCGGCATTCCCCGCATGGAAACCCGATCCCGTGACTGTTCCCGTGACCGCGATCGCCAATTCCCGCTCCCAATCCGTCGCCGTTGTCCGGGCGCAGCGCACCCAGGGCGAGGTCTTCCGCCAGGCGGTACTGCTGGCGGTGCTGGTGGCCGCGGCCGCCGTGGCTTCGCCACTGCGGGCGCAGGCCGTGCAGGCCGAGCGCGAGCGCACCGGCACCCCGCAGGCGCCGGGCGCAGTACACACGGTGCGGACCATCCCGGAAGCCTGCACCCGGCTGGAGGGCGTGTTCACCGGCGATGCCGCGCAGCCGTACCGGATGCAGGCAGTGCAGACGGCGCCGACCTGCCAGCCGCGGGCGCGCTATGTCGACGCCGTGCAGGCCGCGCCCTCGCAGGCCGCCGGGTGGATCCTCGCCGACGTGGTCCACGTTCCCGACGCCGCCTGCCCCTCGCGGCAGGCGGTGGTGCAGGTCTGGCGCAAGCCGGTGGAGCAGTCGCTGGAGCGCGACGGCCAGGGCCAGGTGCGGATCTACCTGCAGGACGCGCAGAAGCAGGCGGCGGCCGGGCAGGTGCGTCCGCTGCCGGAGTTCAGTGCCGTGCTGGAAATGCCGGACGGCCCTTGCCGCTGAGCCCGGCGACCGGCGCCTGCGCGGACGACCGGTCCCGCCACGGCGGTAAGCTCACGTGGTTCCGGGCCGGAACCCGGCAACCGGCGGGGCCGAACGCCATCGCCGGTTGCGTGCGGGAGCGCCGCGATCGAGCCGTCAGCCCTCCCAGGCCGGCAGCTTCTTCTTCACCGCCACGTTCTTCAGCGTCACGTACTTCGGCAGGCCGTCGCGGCCGTACGGCAGCGGCGCCTCGCCGCGGATCAGCGGTTCCAGGTATTCGCGTGCCCTGGCGGTGATGCCGAAGCCATCCCTGCGCAGGAAGTTGGCCGGCATGGTCTTCTCGTGGTTGGCGACCTTGTGCAGCGGTGCCGGCTCGATCTTCCAGCGGTACGGCGCGCTGGACGTGCGCACGATCACCGGCATCACCGCGTTCATGCCCTTGAGCGCGTACTGCACCGCGGCCTTGCCCACGGCTTGCGCCTGTTCCCAGTCGGTCTTCGAGGCGAGGTGGCGCGCCGAGCGCTGCAGGTAGTCGGGCAGGGTCCAGTGCACCTTGTAGCCGAGGTGGTCCTTGACCTTGCCGGCCAGGGTCGAGGCCACGCCGCCGAGCTGGGTGTGACCGAAGGCGTCCTTGCCGCCGCCGGCATCGGCGACGAACCTGCCGTCGGCGTCGCGGATGCCCTCGCTGGCCACCACCACGCACCAGCCGACCTTCTTCACCACCTGGTCGACCCGGGCCAGGAACACGGCCTCGTCGTAGGCGCGTTCGGGGAACAGGATGATCTGCGGCGCATCGTCCGGCGACTGCCCGGCCAGGCCGGCGGCGGCGGCCAGCCAGCCGGCGTGGCGGCCCATGGCCTCGTACACGAACACCTTGGTCGAAGTCTCGGCCATCGCCGCCACGTCCAGCGCGGCCTCGCGCACGGACACGGCGGTGTACTTGGCTGCCGAGCCGAAGCCCGGGCAGGTGTCGGTCACCGCCAGGTCGTTGTCGATGGTCTTGGGCACGCCAATGCACTGCAGCGGGTAGCCGAAGGCTTCGGCCAGCTGCGAGACCTTCCAGGCGGTGTCGGCCGAGTCGTTGCCGCCGTTGTAGAGGAAGTACCGCACGTCGTGCGCCCGCAGCACGTCCAGCAGGCGCTCGTACTTCGCACGGTCGGCGTCCAGCGACTTGAGCTTGTAGCGGCACGAGCCGAACGCCCCGCCCGGGGTGTGGGCCAGGGCGGCGATGGCCGCGGCGGACTCCCTCGAGGTATCCACCAGTTCCTCGCGCAGCGCGCCGAGGATGCCGTTGCGCGCGGCCAGGACCTTGACCTTGCGGGCCCGCGCCTCGGCGATGACCCCGCTGGCGGTGGCGTTGATGACGGCGGTGACGCCGCCGGACTGGGCATAGAGCAGGGTGCCTTGGACCATGGTGGGGGCTTCCTCCGGGGGCGGGACGTTTTGGGGCGGCGTGGCCGGATGCGGTAAAGTGCACCGGGATGGTGCGGTGCAATGCGGACGCGGGACGAAAGTCTAGCGCCCCGGGCCGCCAGGGACATTTCCTCTGTAGGAGCAATCGATGCGACTGGTACTTCTGGGCCCGCCCGGCTCGGGCAAGGGAACGCAGGCCGCGCGCCTGAAGGAAACGCTCGGCGTCCCGCACATCTCCACCGGCGACCTGCTGCGCGCCGAGGTGGCGGCCGGCACTCCGCTGGGGCTGCAGGCGAAGGAAGTGATGGCCCGCGGTGACCTGGTATCCGACGGGATCCTGCTGGGCATGCTCGAATCGCGGCTGGGGCGCGACGATGTGGACCGGGGCTTCATCCTCGACGGTTATCCGCGCAACCTGGCCCAGGCCGGTGCGCTGGACGGGCTGCTGGCCAAGATCGGCCAGCCGCTGGACGCGGTGGTGCAGCTGGACGTGGCAACCGAACTGCTGGTCGAGCGCATCGCCGGCCGCGCCCAGGCCGAGGGCCGCGCCGACGACAATCCGGAGTCGGTGCGCAAGCGGCTGCAGGTCTACAACGATTCCACCGCGCCGGTGATCGGGTTCTACGCTGGCCGCGGCACGCTGACCGTGATCGACGGTGTCGGCAGCATGGACGAGATCACGGCGCGGATCCTCTCGGCGCTCAAGAAGCGCTGAGCCAGGGCTGGCGGGACATCAAACGCGCGTCGCCCGGTGGCGGCGCGCGTTTTTCTTTGGGCGGGGCCGGTGAGCGGCCATGCTTGCGTTGATGCCGTGGCGCTGTGACCGCAACCGCAACCGCAACCGCAACCGCAACCGCAACCGCAGGAGCAACCGCAACCGCAGGAGCGTTGGCGGGGGCTAGCTTCGGCGGGAGCCGCGGCAGTGCGGGGGTATGGCGCATCGGCTGGCTCCGGCGTCCTGCCTCCGACAGCCGAGCGCAGCACATCCATGTGCTGCTTGCGCCATACCCCCGCACTACCGCGT
>Ga0160472_100275_pt1 | contig 56136 bp, 53 predicted proteins | sample HID1973M_E11MG_FD_108267 | JGI IMG/M metagenome (GOLD analysis project Ga0160472, IMG submission 108267) | Enriched mosquito-associated microbial communities from UW Madison campus, WI, USA - HID1973M_E11 MG | ecosystem: Host-associated > Arthropoda: Insects > Digestive system > Unclassified ... | reverse complement strand
GTTCAGGTGGTGCAAGGTCGATCTGAATGCTGGCGAGCATATTTTCGATTTGAGGGGTGCGGACGGTCAGCGTCTTGCACCCCTTCGCGTTATTGGACGCCTCCTCACGGAGGCTCATTACGCAGCCTCGCCGAACACCGCGCTGCCGAGGCGACGCTGAAGAGATGCGGCGGTGACGATCGATCTGTTCGCGATCTTCACTATATCCAGCTCGCCGCGCTCACTTGCGCGGTACACGGTGTTCCGACAGACACCGAGTAGCTGGGCAGTCTTGCTAATCGAATAGCCGAAGGGCTGTTCCATGTGCTTGCTCCTTGCTCGGGCAACATCGCCCGCGAGCAAGGGTGAACACCCCTCAGCGGTGCGTCAGAAGGTACCCTTTGCGCACCGAGGGAATACCGCGCGGACCGCCGGAAGCGCGAGCCATTCGCGAACCTTATCCTGCGCCTCTGAGATCGCATCGGGCTGACGCTGACGCGACCGCCAGAAAAGCCAATCGGCATCCTCGGGCGCCTCGGCATCCTTACCGGCGTCGATGTTGATCCGGGTCCGCTGATACCACCGCTTGATCGTCGCGGGCGGAAACGGCGCATCGGGGTTGTCGGCGGGCGGCTTGAGCGCACCTTGCCCTGCGGCGGTGATTTCGGCGGCGAGGAACTTGTACGCGGCCCCGCGATCCATCCCGGCGAGTATCAAGTGATCGACCATCTGTAGGACCAGTAATCGGAACTGGCGGCTCAATCTTGTCCCGGGCGGGCGATTTCCGCCTTTCCGCTTGCGAAGCATGTCATGCTCTACAAAGTTGTCGAGACCATCCAACGCGAGTGCTAGTACCGCCAGATCGCCGCGCACCGCATGATCCTTGAAGGACGGGTGACTGCCAAGCATGCGACTTAGCGCATTAATCGCACGTCGCGTGCGCCACCGACCTTCATGGATTGCCGGCCTTGCCGGCTTGGCGTCGCGCACGTGGTCGAGAAGGTCCAACCCATCCTCTGCCCACGCCACGGGATCGAACGCGGGCGGCTCGGGGTCGGTGGTGTCGACCCTATCGGGAACACGACGGCGGCGGGCGCGACGTTCAGCCATTCGCGGCCAGCCTCACGACCTTGGATTTGTTCGCGAGATAGTCAGCCCAGCGCGCCATGAGATCCACGCGCTGCTCAAGGTATTTGGTCCGGCGATATGCCGCCTCAACCCGGTTCGGTATCGCATGCGCGAGCGCGGCTTCGGCCACGTCGCCGGGGACGGTGGGCAGCTTATCCGCAATCCAGTCGCGGAACGTCGAGCGCATCCCGTGGACTGTGTAGTCAGCACCCCCGGCCGACGAGAGCGCCTTCGCCAGCGTCATGTCCGACAGGGGCTTCCGCTTCATGCCGGGAAACACCGGCTCGTCCGCCTTGCCTTCGATCAATCCCTTCATTTCGGACAGGATTGCAAGAGCGGGTTCGGACAGCGGCACCACATGGGTCTCCCCGGCCTTCATGCGCGCGCCGGGAATCGTCCAGAGCTTGGCTTCCATGTCGACCTCCCCCCACGTCATGCCCCGGACCTCGCCCGATCGCGCAGCGGTCAGGATAAGGAACTGGAGCGCAAGCCTGCCTACTGTCAGGTCCTTGGCGCGCAGCGTCGCCATGAACTCGGTGATCGCGCTGTACGGCATCGCGGCGAAGTGCCCGTTCTTCTTTGGCTGCTTGGGTAGCCCCTTGTTCACCGCGCGCATCGGCGCTTCCGCAGTCCGCCAGCCTTGCCCGTGCGCATAGTCCAGCACCGTACCGACGCGCTGGCGCACCCGCCGCGCGGTTTCGGGCACCTTGAGCCAGATAGGCAGCAGCACCTTTTGGATTGCCGGTGTGTCTATCTGGTTGACCGGCAGCGTGCCGATATAGGGGAACGCATATTCCTTGAGGGTGGCGAGCCATTGCTTGCCGTGCTTCGTGTTCTTCCAGCCCCCGACGACATTCTCGTGGTAGCGAGTCGCGGCCTTCTCAAATGTCGGGATTTCCTCGCGCAGTTTCTTCCACGCCAGCGAGGGGTTGCCCCCGGCCTTCGCGATCTTCCGACCCTCCGCCGCCTTGTCGCGGGCTTCGGCCAGCGAAAGCACGTCGAGCGATCCCAGTCCATAATCCCGGCGCTTGCCGTCCACCTGTACGCGCAACACCCAGGACTTCGCGCCGGTGTCCTTCACCAGCAGGTATAGCCCCTTGCCGTCGATGTGACGGCCCGGCTTCGCGTTCTTCACTGATAGTGCGGTCAGACTGCCCATGATGAGTTACCCCACGAGTTACCCCACAATAGGTGCAATGCTCGTGAACATCAATGCGCGCGGACGAACAGCAAAACCACGGGTACCGCCAATTCGGTGGGCAGGGATGATCGAGGATTATAGCTGATTAACAGGAGGCTGGCGGAGCGGGAGGGATTCGAACCCTCGATGGGCTTTTGACCCATACTCACTTTCCAGGCGAGCGCCTTCGACCACTCGGCCACCGCTCCGCATGCTCTGGAGATTGCGCGCCCTAGCGGCCTCTGGCGACTTTCGCAAGCGATGCGGCTATGGCATTGCTCGGGCATGAAATCGGCCCGCCTTTTCCCGCTGCTCCTCGCGACTGCCATGAGCGCCTCCGCCCTCGCCCAGACGCCGGCGGCGCATCCCGCGCCGGGCGAGATCGTCGCTGCTGCGAAGTCCGCAGACTGGCTCGCCATCGCGTCCGACGATCTGCTGGTGATGACCCTCGCGCCCGATGCCGGAGGCAAGGCCCGGCGCGTCGTCATCCAGCTCCTGCCGGCTCCCTTGAATGCGGGCTGGGTGGGCAACATCAAGGCGCTCGCCAAGGCGCACTGGTATGACGGCATCGCGGTCGTGCGGGTGCAGGACAATTATGTCACGCAATGGGGTGATCCCGCCGGCGACGATGAGGCAAAGGCAAAGGCGCTGCCACCTGGCCTCAAGGTGATGACCGAGGCGCAATATGAGACGGCGCCCGACGCCGGAATTGCTGCCTCGATGGCGATCGCCGCTGCGACCAGGGCCATGGATGCAGCGCAGCGCGCCACCGCTGCTGCGGAGGCAGTCGAAAAGCAGCGGCCCGCTCCGGCCGACGAGCCGCGCGGCGACCCCTATGCCGATCAGGTGCTGTTCCATGCCGGCTGGCCGCTCGCTTCCACCGCCGGGGGAGATCGCGTCTGGCCCGTCCATTGCTACGGCTATGTCGGCGTCGGGCGCGGCATGTCCCCCAACACCGGATCCGGCGCGGAGCTTTATGCCGTCATTGGCCATGCGCCGCGCCACCTCGATCGCAACATCGCCGTCGTCGGTCGCGTGATCGAGGGCATCGAGCATCTCTCCAGCCTGCCGCGCGGCACCGGTCCGCTCGGCTTCTACGAGACGGCGGCCGAGCGCACGCCGATCCTGTCGGTGCGTCTCGCCAGCGACATGCCGGCGAAGGAGCGTCCGCAGTTCCAGTATCTCTCGACGGAGAGCGACGCCTTCGCACACTATGCGGATGCGCGCGCAAACCGGCGCGACCCGTTCTTCATCGTCCCGGCGGGGGGCGCGGACATCTGCAACATCCCCGTCCCGGTCCGCCGCAAGCCCTGAGGCCGGGGCATGGAACGCATTGAGGTCGAAGCGCCGCTGAAGGTCTGGACCAGCCCGACGAGCAACACCTCCTCGGCCTAATATCGTCATCGCCGGCGAGCAGGCGGACGCGCTTCGCTTCGCCGCCCTGACCGGCCAATGGCTGGACGGCGGCAAGCGCGGCTTCGGCTCGGCAAAGGTGACCGCGACGGTGGGCGAGACGGTCTGGCAGACGTCGATCTTTCCCGAGAAGGAAAGCGGCGGCTGGTTCCTGCCCATCAAGAAGCTGGTGCGCGATGCGAAGCATCTCGACGAGGGCGATATCGTGCACGTCGAGATCGCGCTCTAGGCCCGACCCCGGCTGCCGGGGAACCCGGTTCCCGCGCCGGGCGTTTATGAGGCAGCTACAAGAAGGAGCTGCACATGATCCGTCTCGCTATCATCGCGCTGATCGTCGCGGCCGTTGCCGCGCTGCTCGGCTTCGGCGGCGTGGCCGGCACATTTGTCGGCATCGCCAAGATTCTGTTTTTTGCCGCGATTGCGCTGTTCGCCATTTTCCTCGTGCTTGGCCTTCTCGCCGGCAAGAGCGTTTCGAACGCAATCGACTGATCCCCGAATGGCCGGTGCGCGGAATGGCGCGCCGGCCCAACCTCCTCAAGCGTAGCGATGACGTTCAGCGCATCCGGCTCCCGGGTCGGCGCGTCGCTGTGCGCTTCTTCCTTTACCCTGTTGTCGCGTTTGCAAGCGCGAGACGCTGAGGCAGACGTGATATTGTGCCTCGCACAACCAAGTCAGGGCAATTCCTGCACAGTTTACCGACCGATCAAGCATGCACAGGCAGCAAGCGGCTTGGGTAGTTGCAAAAATAGCATCCCATAACGGTTGATCGCGCTTCGGAAAACGACTTCGCCAGGCGAACAAAATGGCTGTTTTCAGCTATTTTTGGGGAGGAAGGACTGACGCGGAAAGAATAGGCGGCGGGGATGCAGACCCATTTTCGGTTCATCGCAAGCCGATTTGTCACCGCGTGAGGAGTATGAGACAGTTCCTTTGCTGCATTGCACAGTGAACGCAACGCGCGGACACCCTTCCGACGGCCGAGGCCGAGTGGAGCGGAAGGCAAGCAGGCAGCGGGATCGATCGCCCTCGCGATCGATCAAACGAAGATCGGCCCCGGGAAGGCCGGTCGGGAAATGTGGGAGATCGCATGTTGAAAACTGCGCTCAAACTGGCGGCTGTCCCGGCTGCCTTGCTGGCCGCCGCACCGGGCACGGCGGCGGTCCAGCTCGTCAGTTCATCCGGGCTGACGTTCGGGACACAACGCGGCTTGCCGACGGCTCCCTGGGCCGTCGATGCCGATAACAGCTATGACCATAGCTGGCTCAGTCCGGGGGGACTGCTTGTCGTTTCCCTCGACCCGAAGGCATCGATGAGCCTTCAGGGTGGACCGGGCAGGCTGTCGGCCCCGGGCGTCGAGCTCGCCGGCGTCACCATGGCCGAGCCGATGACATGGGCCATGATGCTGGTTGGGCTGGGCGTTGTCGGATGGTCGCTGCGCGACCGGAGCCGCCATTCGCTGCGGCACATCTCGTTCAGCTGAACGGATCGCCGCGCGGACAAAAAGCGGAAGGGCGGCCCCATCGGGAGCCGCCCTTTCTTGTTGGTCCGTTTCGGCGGGCCGGTGCGATCAGGCCGATTTGCCGACCACGCTTTCGGGCAGATCCTTGCCGAACACGCGCTGATAATATTCGGCCACGAGGCTGCGCTCCGCCTCGTCGCACTTGTTGAGGAAGGACAGCCGGAACGCGAAGCCGACATCCTTGAAGATCAGCGTGTTCTGCGCCCAGCTGATCACGGTGCGCGGGCTCATCACGGTCGAGATATCGCCATTGATGAAGCCCTGGCGGGTCAGGTCGGCGACGCGGATCATCTTGTTGACCTCGTCGCGGCCACCCTCATGATCATATTCGCCCGACTTGGCGAGCACGATGCGCGCTTCGGTCTCGGCCGGCAGATAGTTAAGCGTCACCACCAGGTTCCAGCGGTCCATCTGGCCCTGGTTGATCTGCTGCGTGCCGTGATAGAGGCCGGTCGTATCGCCCAGGCCCACCGTGTTGGCGGTGGCGAACAGGCGGAACCAGGGGCTCGGGCGGATGACGCGGTTCTGGTCGAGCAGCGTCATCTTGCCGTCGGCTTCCAGCACGCGCTGGATCACGAACATGACGTCCGGGCGGCCCGCATCATATTCGTCGAAGACGAGCGCGACCGGGCGCTGCAGCGCCCAGGGCAGCAGGCCTTCCTTGAACTCGGTGACCTGCTGGCCATCCTTGAGCACGATGGCGTCGCGGCCGACCAGATCGATGCGGCTGATGTGCGCATCGAGGTTGATGCGGATGCACGGCCAGTGGAGGCGCGCGGCGACCTGCTCGATGTGGGTCGACTTGCCGGTGCCGTGATAGCCCTGCACCATCACGCGGCGATTATGCGCGAACCCGGCCAGGATCGCGAGCGTGGTGTCCGGATCGAACACATAGGCGGGGTCGATGTCCGGAACGCGCTCGTCCGATTCGGAGAAGGCGGGGATCTCCATGTCGATGTCGACGCCGAAGACCTCGCGCGCGTTCACGACCTTGTCGGGCGCTTCCAGCAGAACCTCGCTGCGCATGTCGGCATTGGTGTTCGGTATCTCGGTCATCGTCATCTTCCTGCGAGTCACGCGAGCCCGGTGGGGCCTGTCGTCATTCAGATCCGGAGGACCTGAATGCGGATACGCCCTAACCGATTGGGGAAGGGCCTGTCGATAGACGGGAACGCATGGAAAGCCCGTTCAGGCTGCCCATTCGGCTAAATTCCTTTCCTGCGCGATCAGCGCAAGGCCGTGCGCGATCGAGGTCAGCTCGCCGCCCGTGGCGATCCGCTCCTCGCCGAAACGGCGATGAAAGACCGCGCGAATGGCCGGAATGAGCGAGGATCCGCCGGTGAGGAAGACGCGGTCGATCGCGTCGGGCCGCGTCCCGGCCTTGGTGAGCGCCTTGTCCAGCGTCGCCTCGATCCGGGCAACGTCGGGCGCGATCCAGCGCTCGAAGTCGGTGCGCGCGACATCGGCGTCGATGACCAGATCGTCGCTCTCGAACCGGAAATGTGCCTGCTCCTCATCCGAGAGGGCCCGTTTGAGCGAGCCCACCGCGTCGTAGAGCGCGTAGCCCAGTTCCTTCTCGATCACCGCGATCATCCGGCCGATCGCGTCCGGCGCGACCGCCGCCTTCTTGAGCCGCGCCAGTTCGTCCATCGTGCGGCGATTGCGCATCAGCGCCAGGCGCGACCAGTCCGCGAAATCGGCGAAGTAGCTCCGTGGGATCTCCAACTCCTTGTCGAACGAGCGATAGAGGCCGCCCTTGCCGAGCATCGGCAGCACGAGCTGGTCCACGATCCGATAGTCGAACCGGTCGCCGGCAATGCCGATGCCGGCCGATCCCAGCGATCGGCAGCGCCGCGCAGCGCCCGGCGCGGCGACCTCGACGATCGAGAAGTCGCTCGTGCCCCCGCCAAAATCCGCGACCAGGATCGTCGCCGGTTCGCTCAGCCGGCTGGCATAGCTGAACGCTGCGCCAAGCGGCTCGTAGACATAGTGGATCTCCGCGCCGAAGGCGGCGAACATCGCGTCATAGCGTTGCCGCGCCAGCGCCTCGTCCGGCCGCGACCCGGCATATTCCACCGGCCGCCCGACGACGATCCGCTCCGGGCGGTCGGAGAGGCCGCCGCCGGCGTGCGCCACCATGCGCTCCAGAAACAACTGCCCCAGCTCCTCGAACCGCAGTCGCTTGCCGAAGATGCTGGCATGCTCGAACACCGGGCTCGCGGCGACCGACTTGAACGACTGGATGAAGCGGCTGCCCTCCGGAAAATCCAGATATTCGGCGATCGCCCACGGCCCAGCCTCGTGCGCAAGGCCGCCCTTCACCGCCTCGTCGTGCCAGAAGCACAGGGCGGAACGGAACACCGCGCCGGTCGCCTTCGCGCCGGAAAACTCCACCAGTCGCGAGTCGCCATCCGTCGCGATCGCCGCGACGCTGTTCGTCGTGCCGAAATCGAGGCCCAGCGTCCGCATCGGCGCGCGCTCTGCCATGGCTGGTCTCCATTGCGAAAGGGGGCGTGGGCCTATGGCAGCGACGGCACCGGACGGCAAGCGGTCAGGAGACCAGTAGTTTCCCGGATGCCACAGTCGCCAGTCCGTTAACCCTTGGGCACCGAGATATTGTTGATTCTGTCTTTTTTTCCTGCCAGACGGCGCCGGTCAATCTCTTTGAATTTGTTCTATTTAGGGGAAATAGGACATCAACGAGATAGACAATGACCATAAAAACAGGGTCTGAAAAGAGGAACGTTTTCACATGAAATTCAGAAGTGTTTCGGTCCGCACATTCCTGTGCGCGGCATCGATGTCGACGCTCGCCCTAGCGGCAATGCCGGTTTCGGCTCAGGAGCAGGCAGCCGACGCGGCAGCGACCGACGCCGCAACCGCCGATCAGGCCGGTGGCGATATTGTCGTGACGGCTCAATTCCGTAGCCAGCGTCTGCAGGACACGCCTCTGTCCATCACTGCGGTGAACGCAGCGACGCTCGAGTCCCGTAACCAGACCGATCTCTCCCAGGTCGCCGCGCAGGCACCGAACGTGACCTTGCAGGCGATGGGTGGCGCTTATGGCTCCTCGCTCGGCGCGTCAATCCGCGGCGTCGGCCAGTTCGACTTCAACCCGGCCTATGAGCCCGGCGTCGGCATGTATATCGACGACGTCTATTATGCGACGCTGACCGGCGGCATCTTCGACCTGCTCGATCTCGAGCGCGTCGAGATCCTGCGCGGCCCGCAGGGCACGCTGACCGGCCGCAACTCGATCGGCGGCGCGATCAAGCTCTTCTCGAAGAAGCCGAACGCCGAAAACGGCGGCACCATCGAGGCCGTCTATGGCAGCCGCAACCGCGTCGACCTGCGCGCCAGCGCCAACTTCGCGCTGACCGACAATCTCTTCGCGCGCATCTCCGGCGTCTACAAGCGCCAGAACGGCTATGTCGACCAGATCGACTATGGCTGCAAATTCCCGGGCAACGCGCAGGGCATCAGCATCCGTCCGGGCTCGGGCTCGGACTGCGTGATCGATAAGCTCGGCGAGAAGAACTATGCGGGCGTCCGCGGCTCGATCCGCTACAACCCCAGCGACATTCTCGATCTCGTCGTCTCGGCCGACTATACGGTCGAAGACCGCACCAACAGTGCCGAGGTCGTCTCGTCGATCAACCCGGCGGTCGTGTCGCCCAACTATCTGTGCGGCAAGTTCTGCACCTATGCGAACTTCTATGCACCCGCCGGCGGCGCGGTGTCGGCCGGCTACACCATGCCGAACCGCCTGAAGTTCGAGGGCTGGGGCACCTCGGCCAACGCGACGATCAAGGTCTCGGACGCGATCAACATCCAGTCGATCACGGCCTATCGCGACTATCGCCAGCGCTGGGGCACGGACGACGACTTCACGCCGGACCTCGCCAAGATCGGCCAGGGCTATAATGACCTGAGCTTCTGGTTCTTCAGCCAGGAACTGCGCGTCAACGCCAAGGTCAACGACCAGCTCGACCTGACGGTCGGCGGCTTCTACTCCGACCAGAAGTCGACCTATTACACGCGCCAGGACATCCGCTACATCGCGCCCGGCTACAATCTGCAGTTCCAGGGCAACGACCCGATCAACGCGGACAGCAAGGCGATCTTCGGCACGGCGATCTATCGCCCGATCGACGGCCTGACGCTGACCGGCGGCCTGCGCTACACCGAGGAGCACAAGGACTATACCTTCGTGCGCCTCAACTATGACGGCACCGTGAGCAGCTATCTCGGCGCGCTCAACGGCGTGAAGGCCGTGTATGACGGCGACAAGGTCGACTGGCGCATGTCGGTTGACTACCGCTTCACCCCGGAAGTGCTGGCCTATGTGACCGTCGGCACCGGCTTCAAGGGCGGCGGCGTGACCGCGCGTCCGTTCGACGCCGCGCAGGCGCTCAACGGCAGCTTCGGCCCCGAGACCGTCACGGCCTATGAAGCCGGCCTCAAGACCGACTTCTTCGACCGTCGCCTCCGCGTGAACGTCGCGGCGTTCATCAACGACTACAAGGACATCCAGCTGCCGCTCATCAGCTGTGCGTCGCTTGGCTCGACCGCTCCCTGCGGCGCCCGCCAGAATGCCGGCAACGGCAAGATCAAGGGCATCGAGGCCGAACTGTCGGCGACCCCGATCGACGGCCTGAGCATCGACGCCTCGCTCAGCCACCTGTTCGGCCACTGGAGCAACATCGCTCCGGCCGTCGGCAACGCGATCCTGATCACCGATCCGATCGTGACGCCGAACTGGAAGGGCAGCTTCGGCATCCAGTACGAAGCCGATCTGGGCGACAGCGGCTCGATCACGCCGCGCTTCGACCTCGCCTATACCGGCAAGGTCAGCGCCGGCCGCCTCGCAGCCGGTGCGCCGATCGACTACTTCCCATCCTACGCCCTCGCCAATGGTCGCCTGACCTGGCGCAATGGCGACCGGGATCTGTCGGTCTCGCTCGAAGTCCAGAACATGTTCGACAAATACTACACCCCGTCCCGCTTCGTGTCGGTCTATGCCTTCTCGGGCTCGATCTACTCGCAGGTCGGCCGGCCGCGCGAATGGGCGGTCAGCGTCAAGAAGTCCTTCTGACGCGCGTCACTCGTACAGTGTAAAAAGATCGAGGGCGGCCATCTGGTCGCCCTCTTTTTTTGATGAAGCGATCGGCGCCGTGGGAGGGCGTCAGACAGGATGGATCAGGCGAAAGCCGGCGCCCTGCGCAGGTGCGTATAGGCCGCGATCACGTCCTGCAGCGCCTTCTCGTGCGCCCGGTCGCCGCCATTATGGTCCGGGTGAAAGCGCCGCACGAGCTCGGTGTAGCGGGTGCGCAGCGCCTTGCGGTCGGCGTCCAGCGCCAGGCCCAGCGTCTTGAGCGCGGAGCGATCCTCGCCTGAGAGTGGCTTGCCGTCGCTGCGTTCCGCCGCGGCCGCCATGCGCGCCTTGAAGCGCTCGCCGATCGCGTCGAGCGGATCGGAGAAATCGGCCCAGCGCGGCGGCGGGGTTCCGCCTGCGGCAGTGGCGGAGAAGGCGCGGGTCTCGCGTTCCCAGCCGGCATAGGGCCGCTGCGCCTCCTGGATTTCCTCCGGGCTCATATCCTTGAAATAATTATATTGCTGATTGAAGGCCCGGATATGATCCAGGCAGAACCAGCGCCATTGCGGCGGCCCGTCCGGCGCCTTGCGGCGCTCCTCGGGCGGCGCGCGGAACTCGCCCGCCCCCTCGCAATCGGGATAGGAACAGACGCGACCCGCCCCTTCCACCCGGCCGTGAAAGCGGGTGTGGCGGCGTGTTCCCTCTTCATTGGCCCCCGGCCCTGACAAAGCGTTCGATCCCTTCTAGCTGCGCGAAGCAAAGCTTCTATATATGGGAAATGGTTGACCCTTCGCTAGGCCCGGTCGGGCAGGAAATCGCGGCGCGGCTCGAGACGGCGCTGACGCCGGAACATCTCGCCGTCATCAACGACAGCGCGCAGCATCGCGGCCATATGGGCGACGATGGCACGGGCGAAAGCCATTTCACCGTGGACATCGTCGCAGCCGCCTTTGCCGGCCAGTCGCGCGTCGCGCGCCAGCGCCTGGTCAATGCCGCGCTTGCCGATCTGCTGCGCGACAAGGTGCATGCGCTCGCCATCAAGGCGCGCGCACCGGGCGAATGACCCGCCGCGCCAGGCGTCCGGCAGCGCGGCTGCTGGTCATCGATCCGCAAGGCCGTCTGCTGCTGTTCCGCTTCACGCCGACGGACCGCCCGCCCTTCTGGGTGACGCCGGGCGGCGCCGTCGATCGCGGCGAGAGTTTCGAGGAAGCAGCGCGGCGCGAACTGCTGGAGGAAACCGGGCTCGATCGCGATCCCGGCCCCTGCGTCGCCGTCCGCCATGTCCAGTTCGTGACGCTGCAGGGCATCGAGGTCGATGCCGAGGAGCGCTATTATGCCGTGTCGGTCGATGCGCTGGAGATCGATACCGCCGGTCATACCGATCTCGAGCGCGAAGTGATGCTGACGCATCGCTGGTTCACGCCCGATGAGCTGTCCGCGCTCGACGAGGCCTGGTTCCCGGTCGACCTGCACGACATCTGGCGCAATCTCCTCGCGGAGCAGCCGCAGCCATGAGCGCCGAAAGCCCCGCGGCGCTCGCCGAGAGCTGGCGGGCGCATCTGGCCGAGGGCCGCCGCCGCTCGCTCCACACCGTGCGCGCCTATGTCGCCACCGCCGAGCGGCTGCTCGCCTGGATGGAGGAGATGGACGGCCGCGCGCCCGATCGCGCCGCGCTTGCCCGCCTCGCCACCAGCGACCTGCGCGCCTTCCTCGCGTCCCGTCGGGCCGAGGGCATCGGCAACAGCTCGGCCGCGCGCGAGCTTTCCGCCCTGCGCGGCTTCCTGCGCTTCATCGGCGGCGAGGGCGCCACGATCCCGGTCGTGCGCGGACCGCGGGTGAAGCCGGGCGTGCCGCGCCCGATCAGCCCGGACGAGGCCGTCGCGCTGGCGCAGGACATTGCCGAGACAGCGCGGGACGGCTGGATCGGCGCGCGCGACTGGGCCGTGTTGCTGCTGCTCTATGGCGCGGGCCTGCGCATCAGCGAGGCGCTCGGCCTCACCGGCGACGTGCTGCCGCTGGGGGAGACGATCCGCGTGCTCGGCAAGCGCGGCAAGACGCGCGTCGTCCCGCTGCTTCCCCAGGTGCGCGAGGCGATCGACGATTATCTCGCGCTCTCGCCTTTCCCGCCGGCGCGCAACGAGCCGCTGTTTCGCGGCGCACGGGGCGGTCCGCTGTCGCCCGCGCTCATCCGCCGCTCCGTGCAGGGCGCGCGCGGCCGCCTTGGCCTGCATGAGCGCACCACGCCGCACGCGCTGCGACACAGCTTCGCCACGCATCTCCTCGGCCGCGGCGCGGACCTGCGCTCGCTACAGGAACTGCTCGGCCACGCGTCGCTGAGTTCCACGCAAATTTACACCAATGTTGACGCCGCCCATCTCCTCGACGTGTATCGCCACGCCCATCCTCGAGCCGAAAAATGAACGACGCCGTCGTCACGCTGAAGCTGCGCCTGCGCGCCGACCTCAAGACGTCGATGCAGGTCCGCAGCGCACCGGCGGTCAGCGTGCTGCGCAGCCTGATGGCCGCGATCGACAATGCGCAGGCCGTGCCGATGGATCTGAGCGGACCGGCATCGGCCATGCGCGATTTCGGGGACGGCGCCGGCGAAGTCGCGCGGCTGGCGTTGTCAGTGGAGGATCTGCGCGGCCTGATCGAGCGCGAGGCAGCGGCAAGGGACGAAGCCGCAGTCGAGATGCGGCGACTCGGCCGCGGCGAGGATGGCGAGCGTCTGGAGACGGAAGCGGCAATCGCGCGACGCTACCTCGCCCTTTAATCCGTCTTCTTTTCCTTCCACGTCAGCAGCCGCCAGAGATAGGCGCCGATCATGCCCGCCACCGCGAGATTGGTGATCGGTCCCAGCCACTCGTCGATCCGCGAGAAGCTGGTACCGAGCCAATAGCCGCCGCCGACGAGGATGATGTTCCAGACGAGCGCGCCGCCGCTCGTCCAGAAGGCGAACCGCCAAGGGCTCATGTGGAACAGCCCGGCCGGGAGCGAGATAATCGTGCGGAAGGCGGGCATGAAGCGGAAGAAGAAGACGATCTTCTCGCCATGCCGCTCGAAGCAGCGGTCGAGCCATTCGACGTCGCGCCAGTGCAGCGTGAGCCAGCGACCATGACGGTCGATCAGCGGCCTGAGACGCTGGAAACCGAGCCGGTAGCCGAGCAGATACCAGAAAAAATTGCCGATCGTGGTGCCGATCGTCCCGGCGATCAGCAACGGAATCACGTCCATCCGCCCCTGGCCGACGCGAATGCCGCCAATGCCCATGATGAGTTCTGATGGAATGGGCGGAAAGACGTTTTCCACCACCATGAGGAACGCGATGCCCCAATAGCCGCCCGCGTCAATCAGCCGCACGACCCAGTCGCTCATCCGCTCGCGCTCCAGCGGCCGATGGCATCACGTGCCGGACTGCCTTGCCGTTTCATCGTCCTGTGCAGCCCGTCGTTCCTCAGTTGCCCGCGCGTTCCGCCAGTTGGCGCTCGACCGCATCCCAGATGAGACCGCCGGTGTCGGTGCCGTTGAACTGGTCGATGGCGACGATGCCGGTGGGCGAGGTCACGTTGATCTCGGTCAGCCACTTGCCGCCGATCACGTCGATGCCGACGAACAGCAGGCCACGCGCCTTGAGCTCGGGTCCGAGAGCATCGCAGATTTCCTGCTCCTCCGTCGTCAGCTCCGTCTTGGCTGCCGTTCCGCCCGCCGCGAGATTGGAGCGGATCTCGCCCTTGCCGGGAATCCGGTTGATCGCGCCGGCCACTTCGCCGTCCACCAGCACGATGCGCTTGTCGCCCTTGGAGACGTCCTTGAGGAACGCCTGCACCATGAAGCTTTCGATCCACATCTCGCCGAAAAGTTCCACCAGCGCCGCAAGATTGGCGCCGTCGCCGCCGATGCGGAACACGGCCGATCCGGCATTGCCATAAAGCGGCTTCACCACGATCTCGCCATGCTCGGCTAGAAAAGCGCGCGTCTCGGCCAAACTGCGCGTGATCATCGTCGGCGGCATGAAGCGCGCATAATCGAGCACGAACAGCTTCTCGGGCGCGTTGCGCACTGAACCGGGGTGATTGACCACCAAAGTCTCGTCGACGATCCGCTCGAGCAGGTGCGTGGCCGTGATGTAGTTGAGGTCAAAGGGCGGGTCCTGCCGCATCCACACGACGTCGATGTCCGTGCCGAGATCGAGCGTCATCGTTTCGCCGAAGCGGAAATGATCGCCGGCCACGCGCTGCACCATCGCGACCTCGCGCGCCTGCGCGTAGAGCCGCCCGCCGCGCCAGGTCATGTCGTCGGGGCGATAATGATAGAGCTTGTGCCCACGCGCCTGCGCCGCAAGCATGATGTGGAAGGTCGAATCGCCGTTGATGTTGAGCGATTCCATCGGGTCCATCTGCAATGCGACCTTGAGCGACATCCATTCCACCCTTTTCGTTCGGCCGGCCCTGTGGAAGCCCGGTCCTCATTTCTTCAAGCTCGGGGCGAACGGGCGGCGGAGGAGACGGACCTCCTCACCCCCCGTGCCAGACATTCTCCAGATGGCGAGGCGGACGCCCCGGCGCAAGGAGCATGACATCGATCCGCATATCGTCGCCCGGCGTCAGATAGGTGGCGGCCACCGCCTCGGCCGCCGCCGCGACGCGCCCGAGCCGCCGCTCGTCGATCGCCTCGTCCAGCGATCCACTCGTCTTGCGGGCCTTCACCTCGATGAAAGCGATCATCGCACCGCGCCGGGCGATGAGGTCGATCTCGCCCACCGGCGTGCGCACCCGGCGGTCGAGAATCGACCAGCCCTTGAGGCGCAGCCACCAGGCCGCGATGCGCTCGCCCTGCCGTCCGCGCTTCTCGGCCGCGAGCCGGGATGACGCGGCGGGGCGCTTCATACCTTGCCCTTCAATTCCATCGCACGGGCATAGAGTGCCTTGCGATCCGCCCCGAGCGCACGGGCTACTTCGCCCGCGGCCTGCGACACGGGCAGCCGCACGAGTGCTTCGCGCAGGGCTGCGTCGATGTCCGCTTCGCTCGCCGCCGGCCGCTCGCCTGGCGGCCCGACCACGATGACGATCTCGCCGCGGGGCTCCTTGGCGGCGCAGGCGGCGGAAAGCTCGCTGAGCGTTCCGGTCAGAGTCTCCTCGAAAGCCTTGCTGATCTCGCGGCAGAGCGCAGCCGGCCGGTCACCGAGCACCGCCGCCATATCGGCCAACGAGGCGGCGCAGCGCGGGCCGCTTTCGTAGAAGGCCAGCGTCGCGCGCAGCCCTGCGACTTCGGCCAGCGCATCGGTGCGCGCCTTGGTCTTGGCGGGCAGGAAGCCCATGAACAGGAAGCGGTCGCTCGGCAGCCCCGCCAGCGTGATCGCCGCGATCACCGCGCTTGGCCCCGGAATGGTCGTGACCATCCGCCCCGCTGCGCGCGCATCGCGCACCAGCTTGTAGCCGGGGTCCGAGATGAGCGGCGTGCCTGCATCGGACAGCAGCGCAACCGCTTCGTTGCCCATGCGTTCGATCAATCGTGCACGGACCCGCTCGTCGCTATGATCATGATAGGGAACCATCGGCCGATCCGACCCGGCGTGGCGGAGCAGCCGTGCGCTCACCCGCGTATCTTCCACCGCCACCACGTCCGCCGCGCGCAAAATCTCGGCTGCGCGCGGGGACAGATCGGACAAGTTGCCGATCGGTCCTGCGACGATATATAGGCCGGGCGCGAGCGAAACAGACATGAGGGTTGCCATGGCAGAGAGGAGCCTTGCGGGGCAAGTGAGGTTCGGCATGGCAAGTGCCCGATTGTGGCAACGCCTCGGCCTGTTCGGGGTGCTTTTGCTCGGCGCCTGCGCCCGAGTCGTGCCCCCGGCCGCGCCTCCCGCGCCGCCGCCGCCGACCACGCAGCAGCCGGACGTGACGCAGGGCCTGCCCACCGACACAGCCCGCCATCGCGTCGCGCTGCTAGTGCCGACCACCGGTCTCAATGCCGGCGTCGGCCGGTCCATTTCCAATGCGACGACGCTCGCGTTGCTCGACACCAAGACCGAGCGGCTGCGTGTAACCACCTATGACACCGGCAAGGGCGCGGCGCTTGCCGCCCGCCAGGCAATCGCCGAGGGTGCAAAGCTGATTCTCGGCCCACTCACTGCGGAAGAGGTGCGCGCCGTCGCGCCGCTCGCGCGCGCTGCCAGCGTGCCGGTCATCAGCTACTCCAACGACGAGAGCGTCGCCGGCAACGGCGTCTATCTGCTCGGCTACAGCCCAGAACAATCGGTGGGGCGCGTCATCAGCTATGCGCGTCAGCGCGGCCTCAACAATTTCGCGGCGCTGGTGCCCATGGGCGTCTATGGCGAGCGCGCCGGCAGCGCTTTCCTCGCCCAGGTGAAGACAGCCGGCGGCACGGTCGTCGCCATGGAAACCTTCGACCGCTCGGCCGGCTCGGTGCAGGCGGCGGTCAAGCGCCTGCAGACCCGCTCCAGCTATGACGCGCTCCTCATCGCCGATGTCGGCCGCATCGCGCTCCAGGCCGGGCCGCTGGTCCGCGCCGGGGGCGGCGCCACCGCGCGCATTCTCGGCACGGAATTGTGGAACACGGAGACCGGTCTGTCCGCCAGCCCCGCGCTGCGCGGCGCCTGGTATGCCAGCGTGTCCGACGGACTCTATCACACCCTGTCGAGCAAATATCGCGCTGCCCATGGCACCGCGCCGTACCGGCTGGCCTCGCTCGGTTATGATTCGGTGCTGCTGGCAGTGCGCATCGCAGCGGACTGGAAGCCCGGCACGGCCTTCCCGACCGCGCGCCTGTCCGATCCCGAGGGCTTTGCCGGCATCGACGGCGCCTTCCGCTTCGACCGCGGCGGCATCGCCGAGCGGATGCTGGAGGTGCAGGAGATCGGCGCGAACGGCGCGACCGTCGTCGACGCCGCGCCGCGAGGTTTCGCGAAGTAAGGCGGCAGGCGCCGTTTCCAGAAACACGTTCGCCCTGAGCTTGCAGAAAAGCTCAGGGCGAACCGTATCGCTTCCGCAGAGCGTCGCCTTACAGGATCGACTGACCCGTCGCTTCCCAGTCCTTCGAGAACTGGGCGAGGCCCTTGTCGGTCAGCACATGGTTGAACAGCGACTTGATGACAGCCGGCGGCGCCGTGATGACGTCAGCGCCGATCTTGGCGCATTCGAGCACATGGATGGGGTGACGCAGCGAGGCGGCCAGGATCTCGGTCTCGAAGCCGTAATTGTCGTAGATCAGGCGGATGTCGGAAATGAGCTGGATACCATCCAGGCCATTGTCGTCATGCCGGCCGACGAAGGGCGAGATGAAGGTTGCGCCGGCCTTGGCGGCGAGCAGCGCTTGGTTGGCGGAGAAGCACAGGGTCACGTTGACCATGCAGCCATCCTCGCTCAGCGCCTTGCAGGTCTTGAGGCCGTCGACCGTGAGCGGCACCTTCACCGTCACATTGTCCGCGATCTTCCGCAGCACCGCGGCTTCCTTCATCATCGTCTCATGATCGAGCGCGACGACTTCGGCCGAAACCGGGCCGGGAACGATGGCGCAGATCTCCTCGATCACTTCCAGGAACTTGCGGCCGGACTTGTGGATGAGGCTCGGGTTCGTCGTCACGCCGTCGAGAAGCCCGGTCGCCTCCAGCTCGCGAATTTCGGCGATGTCGGCGGTGTCGACGAAGAATTTCATGGTGTCCGGAGTCCTCTTGATCGGATGAGTCTGTGCGCGCCCTATAGCGAAAGCGCGATGGCGGCGTAAGGGACGTTGCGCCGTGCCGGACGGGCGGCTAGCCTCTCGCCAACGAGAGGGTCGCCAATGGCAGGGTTGCTGCGCACCAGGACCGGTCGGGAAGCCAGGGTCGGCACCGTCGAGCTGTTCTTCGATCTCGTTTTCGTCTTCGCCATCACCCAATTGTCGCTCGGCCTGCTCGAACAGCCCGACTGGCTCGGCGCGCTGGAGACAGCGTTGCTCTTTCTCGGCGTCTGGTGGATCTGGATCTGCACCTGCTGGGCGACCAACTGGCTCAACCCGGAAAGCGGCCGTGTCCGTATCCTGCTGTTCACGCTCATGGCCTGCGGAATGGTGCTGTCAATGGCGATCCCTCAGGCGTGGGGGAAGCGAGGCCTCGTCTTCGGCGCAGCCTTTGCCATCGCGCAGATTGGCCGTAGCCTCTTCACCGCGATCGCGCTGCGCAATCACGGCAGTCATGGCCGTTTCCCGCGTATCACGATCTGGTTCACGGCCTCGGGCATTTTCTGGGTGGGAGGCGGCGTCGCGCATGGCACCGAGCGCATGCTGTTCTGGACCGTAGCGCTGGCGATCGAATATATCGGGCCATTCGCCTATTTCTACGTGCCGGGCCTCGGTCGCCAGCGGAGCGACGATTGGGACGTCGAAGGCCGGCACATGGCCGAGCGCTGCGGTCTGTTCATCATCATCGCGCTGGGCGAGACCATTCTCGTCACGGGCACGACCGCGGCGCGGACGGCCTGGTCACTGCCTGTGCTGACCGTGCTCGGCAGCGCCTTCGTGGCAACAATCGCGATGTGGTGGATCTATTTCAACAACGGCGCCGAGCCGGCCCGGCGAGTCATTGCCCATGCCGATCATCCTGGGCGCCTCGCCCGCCTCGCCTACACCTATTTTCACTTGCCGATCGTCGCGGGCATCATCGTCTTGGCAGCCGGCGACGAAATGGTGATCGCCTATCCGATCGATTATCCCGATAGCCCCACGCTCGCGACCCATATGGCCGGCCCGGCGCTGTTCCTCATCGGCAACCTCCTGTTCAAGAGGACAACCTGGCAGCGTTGGCCCTTTTCCCATGTCGGCGGCCTCGCCGTGCTCGGGCTGGGCGGGCTGCTGCCCTTGCCGAACGGCCTCGCGCTCAGCCTGTGGGCGAGCGCCACGCTGGTGCTGGTCGCGACGTGGGAGACACGGTCGCTGCGCAACGCGTCCGGTCTAGGCTAGCCTCAGCACGAGCACGAGCACGAGCACGAGCACGATCACCGACAATCTCGGCAGGTTTCCGCATCGTCCTGCCGGCGGGGATTCCCTGTCACCGCGTCAGTCACTAAGGGCTGTTCATGACCCGCGCCCGGCTCATCCTTCTCAACGCTGCTTTGGGGCCGCTCGACTATCGCGTGCCGCAGGGCATGGAAGTCGAGCCGGGCCAGATCGTCGTCGCCCCGCTGGGGCCGCGACCGATGATCGGCGTGGTCTGGGACGAGGAGAGCTTTCCCGACGTGCCGAGCGTCGGCGACAACCGGCTTCGTCCGCTGCTGGGCACGCTCGACGCGCCGCCTCTGCCCGCGCCGCTGCGCCGGCTGGTCGAGTGGACCGCCGACTATTATCTCGCGCCGCCTGCGGCCGTTCTGCGCATGGCGCTCGCGTCCATCTCCGCGCTGGAAGGCGGCAAGACCGTCATCGAATATCGCCAGGGCGGCGCGCTTCCAGACCGGATGACGCCGCAGCGCATGCAGGCGCTGGAGCGCATCGGCGAACGGCAGGGACTGGTGCGTGAACTGGCAGCGATCGGCGGCGTCACCGATGCGGTGATTCGCGGACTCATCAAGCAGGGCGTATTGGAGCCGGTCGAGGTGTCGACGGACCTGCCGTTCCCAGATCCGGATCCCGACCATGCCATCGTCACCCTCAGCGGCGAGCAGCAGGCGGCCGCGGACCGGCTCGTCGCGCTTGTGGCCGGGCGGCAGTTTCAGGCCGTGCTGCTCGACGGCGTGACCGGCTCGGGCAAGACGGAAGTCTATTTCGAGGCCATCGCCCAGGCCCTGCGGCAAGGCGATCAGACGCTCGTGCTGCTGCCGGAGATCGCGCTCACCGAACCGTTCCTCGATCGCTTCGCGGCCCGTTTCGGCCACGCGCCGGTCGCCTGGCATTCGGGCCTCAAGCAGTCCGACCGCCGCCGCGCCTGGCGGGCCATTTCGCGCGGCGAGGCAAAGGTGGTCGTCGGCGCCCGCTCCGCGCTCTACCTGCCCTATGCGAAGCTCGGCCTGATCCTCGTCGACGAGGCGCACGAGACCAGCTTCAAGCAGGAAGAGGGCGTGCGCTATCATGCCCGCGACGTCGCGGTGATGCGTGGGCTCATGGAGCAGATCCCGGTCGTGCTCGCCTCGGCCACGCCGGCCATCGAGACGCGCCATCAGGTCGAGCTCGGCCGGTACGAGGAAATCAAGCTGCCGGCCCGCTATGGCGGCGCCGAACTGCCAGAAATCGTCGGCATCGACCTCACGCAGGATCCGCCCGATCGCGGCCGCTGGCTCGCGCCGCCGCTGGTGCGCGCGATGCAGGAAACCCTGGATCGCGGCGAGCAGTCGCTGCTGTTCCTGAACCGGCGCGGCTACGCGCCGCTCACGCTGTGCCGACATTGCGGCTATCGCTTCCAGTGCCCCAATTGCTCGGCCTGGATGGTGGAGCATCGGCTGACGCGGCGCCTCGCCTGCCATCATTGCGGCCATGCCGTGCCGACGCCCGATGCCTGCCCCGAATGCAAGGAAGCCGACGCGCTGGTTGCCTGCGGCCCCGGCGTTGAACGCATTGCGGACGAGGTGAAAGCGCTTTTCCCGCAGGCGCGCACGGCCATCGTCACTTCCGACACGCTCTGGTCGCCGGCCCGCGCCGCCGCCTTCGTGCGGGATGTCGCCGGCGGCGCGGTCGACATCATCATCGGCACGCAGCTCGTCACCAAGGGCTATCATTTTCCGGAGCTGACCCTCGTCGGCGTAGTCGATGCCGATCTCGGTCTCGACGGCGGCGATCTTCGTGCTGCCGAGCGGACCTTCCAGCAGATCACGCAGGTATCCGGCCGAGCCGGGCGCGGCGAGAAGCCGGGGAGCGTGTTCATCCAGACCCGCGCGTCGGGTGTGCCCGTAATGCGTGCGCTGCTCGACGGCGACGAAGCCGCTTTCTTCGCGGCCGAAACCGCCAGCCGCCGTGCCGCCAATGCGCCGCCCTTCGGCCGCTTCGCCGCGATCATCGTGAGCGATACGGATGCCGCCCTGGCGCAGGAAACCGCCCGTCGCATCGGTAAGGCCGCGCCCCACCAGGACGGTCTGGACGTTTACGGGCCTGCCGAGGCGCCGCTATCGGTCTTACGGGGGCGTCATCGCTGGCGATTGCTCGTCCACGCGCGGCGCTCGGTCGACCTGCAGCACATCATGCGCAACTGGCTCTCCAGCATAGACTGGAAAGCCAGCACGCGCGTCGCCATCGACGTCGACCCTTACAGCTTCGTCTGAAGTTCTTCCCTTCGGAAATTGTTGCAGCCGCCCGGCGGGTGGGAGGGGGTTAGGGTGCCGGGCGGCTGCTGCGACCGCGACAGGGCGGGTCGTTCTTATGGTTCCAATCAGGTGGTGGCGGGCTTCCACGCCTGCGGCCGATAGCTGGCCTTGCCACCGAAGTTGTATTCGCGCTGACGCTCCTCGGCCGGCTTGCGCGCAGCGACGGGAGCGGCTTGGGGCGCCGTCTCGGGCGGCATCGCCGGACCCGCAGGCGCCTGGCCGTGGTTCATCATATATTCCGCGCGGCGCAGACGCTTGCTGCGGGTGAGGAACGGATTCTCGGCGGAGGGCGGCTCCGCGACCATCGCTTCCAGCTCCTCGAAGCGATCGTCGGTGGCCTCCGCCACAGGCATACTCGCTTCGCTGGTCGCCATGATCGGCGGGGACGGCTGAAGGCCAGGCTCGGTCGCCTGCACCCGTGCAGTGGCCGTGACGATCGGCCTTGCACTGAGAGGATAGGCCGGGGCGGGCGCTGGCGTCCGGACCAGCGCTTCTTCATAAGTATCCTCGCGGGCATCACGGCGACGCAGCATCGCGAATGCGGCTGCACCCAGAACAAGCAGCGCGCCGCCACCGCCCAGCACCCAATAGAGCGTGCCATCGTCGCTCCGCGCCGTAGCGGGCGCCGGTGCGGCCTCCGTCGGTGTCGACGGTTCCTGCTGCGTAACCATCAGGTCGGAGGGCGCGACGAGCGGCAGTGCCCTGATCTCACGGTCGAGAGCCGGCCGGGGGGACTCGCTGCTCACAGTCGGCGTGAACGTGCGAAGCTCAGGACGCGGCGTGGACGGTGCGATACGCACTTCACGCTGCGGCGCAGGTTTTACAACGGCTTCTTCGCGAAGCCTCGAGACGGAGTCGCTCTCAGTCACCGTAGGATTCGCCGTCGGCGCAACTTCAGGCAGCGCGGGCGCTGGCGTTGGGACCGTCGTCGGCGGCGTCACCGTCGGCAGGGAGACAGTCGGCAGCGGGATAGGTGCCGCGGCGGGTGCCACAGGTGCCGGCTCGGCCACTGATGGCCCGGATGCAGGATCGGCGACCTGAGCCATGGCGGCGGTTGAACCAAGCGCTAGGACGGCTGTAATAGCAGTCAGCGCGGGGCGGAAGGGGAGAGTTTGTCTCGTCATAGCCCACGGGAAATCCCGAGGCCGGGGCCGGGTTTCGGAGGAAATGATAGATTTCGGCGGCTCGTTTGAAACGAGCGATCAGTCGACCGAGGCTTTTCGCTCCGCTTCGCGGCGTAAAAGCGCCTCTTTTCGCGCCAATCCATAGGCATAACCGCCTAGTCCGCCGTCGCTCCGCAAAACGCGGTGGCAGGGGACCAGCACGGCGAGATCATTGTCGCCGCAGGCTGTTCCGGCGGCACGAACGGCCCCCGGCTTGCCGACCGCGCGGGCAATATCCTTGTAGGAGCGCGTCTCCCCGGCGGGGATAGCTCGTAGCGCCGCCCAGACCGCTTGCTGGAAGGCCGTCCCGGCAACGTCGATCGGCAAGTCCACGGCCCGGGCGGGATCATCGACCAGCGCGACAACCTGATCGACCAGCGCCGCGAAGTCGGGATCGCCCGACAGGATCGTGGCTCTGGGAAAGCGCGCACGCAGCGCTGCCTCGTCCTCATCGAAGGCGATCCGGCACAGGCCCCTCTCCGTGGCGGCGACCAGTAACGGACCCAGCGAGCTTTCCACGCGCGCGAAGCGGATGACGGCGCCTTCCCCGCCCCTGCGCCAGCTCGAAGGGCTCATTCCGAGATGCGCGCGGGCATCGGCATAGGCCCGGCTCGGCGCTTCATAGCCGGCGTCGTAGATGGCGTCGGTAATGCGACCCTCGCCTTCCAGCGCCGCACCGAGCCTCCTCGCCCGCAGCGCACGGGCATAGGCAGCGGGGGAGACGCCCACGTCCCGCGTGAACAGGCGCTGGAAATGATGCGGCGCATAGCCAACGGCGGCCGCCAGATCCGCGAGCGCGGGCGGGGCTTCGCTCGCTTCAATCAGCGCGAGTGCTTTCGTGATGGCGGTCCGGTCCCGGCCCACCTCGTCAGGCTTGCACCGCAGGCAGGGCCGGTAGCCCGCATCGCGCGCCGCCGCTGTATCCGGCAGCAGCTCCACATTCTCGCGGCGTGGGCGACGCGCCGGACAACTCGGCCGGCAATAGATGCGCGTGGTCTTCACCGCGACGATAAAACGCCCATCCATCGCCCGGTCGCGCGCCTCGAAGGCCGCAAAAGCGGCGTCTTCGCTAAGGTCGGCAAAGGCAGTGGCCATGGTCAGTTCCTGTGGGTCCGCGCCGGGGGCGCCGCCGCGGGCGGCATCGCCGGCATATATGTAGTCAATGTCGTCGTGCGAAAACAGCGCACCGTCTGCATCCCTTGTGCCGCAAGCCGAGCGCGCATGCTTCCCGCACCTTGCGCTCAAAAACCCATGCCGCTGCAAATTACCCTGTCGGGACTTCTACCGGGACGCTAAGAAGCCCCGCATGATCCTGCGCCGCCACGGACCGTTCACCCGTCTCGCGATTGTCCTGCTGCTGGCGACGGCGCAGTTCTTCGCCCTCCCCGCCCATGCCGATGTTCAGGACATTGCCGCCGCATCCCGCAGCGTGGTGCGCATCGCGCTCGCTGCGACCGATGGCAACGACGCCTATTTCGTCGGCCATGGCAGCGGCGTGGTCATCGCACCCGGGCGCGTGCTGACCAACGCCCATGTCGTCGAGCTGACCCGCAGCGAGCCCAACATCGTCATCGGCGTCATCCCGCCCGAGGGAACGAAGAGCTACGGCGGCCGCGTCATCGCTTATTCGCCCGGCAATGATCTGGCGTTGATCGCCGTGGATAATGCCGATCTTCCCGTGGCCACCTTCTTCGGCGGCGCGCCGATCGACGGCGAGCGCGTGACGGCGATCGGCTATCCCGGCTCGGTCGACCGCGCGCAGGGCATGAGCCTCGAGGACATCATCAAGCCGATGACGCCGGTGCGCACCTCCGGCACGGTCTCCGGCGGTCGCGCCTCGAAGCAGTTCGACACGGTGCTTCATACGGCGGAGTTGGCCTCGGGCAACAGCGGCGGACCGCTGGTCGACGATTGCGGCCGCGTGCTCGGCGTCAACAGCTTCGGATCGCTCTCGGATGGCAATGACGCGACCTTCGGTTTCGCCGTTTCGAATCGCGAAATCGCCAGCTTCCTTCGCCAAGCCGGCGTGCAGGTGCGCCGGTCGAGCGAAGTCTGCCGCTCCATGGCGGAAATCGCCGCCGCGCAGGAGGCCGCCGACGAACGCGCTCGCGCGGAGGCGACGCAACGCGCCGGCGATGCCGCCATGGCGCAGCGCGAGCGGGCGCTGGACGCGCGCGAGGACGCCCAGCAGCAGGTGATCGCCAGGCGCGAGAACATGATGGCGCTGGCAGCGCTCCTCCTCGCGGCAGCGGTGGTGGCCGGCGGCATGGCGGTACTTGGCCAGAGCAGGGGCGACGCCGCACGCACGCGCAAATTCGGCGTGATTGCCGGTGTTCTGTTGCTCGCGGCGGTCATCGTCTTCGCCTTGCGGCCGGGCTTCGATACCGTCGAAGACATGGCAGACAATGCAGCGACGACGAACACGACCGAAACGGCGCTCGCCGATGGTGCCGGCGACCAGCTCTGCCGGCTCGACAATTCCCTGAGCCGCGTGACGATGTCGGAAACCATCGATGTTCCGTTCAAGTGGACGGCGCAAGGCTGCCTCAATGGCCAGACCCAGTTCGTGCCGTCACAGGCAAGCTGGTCGCGCGTGCTGGTGCCGAACAGCGAAGCGACTATCTCGGTGCGGCATTTCGATCCGGTGATCGGCCGCTATCGCACTGACAATTATCAGGTGAATGCCGAGCTCGCCACGCGGGCGCGTTCGCTGCGCGATCGCGTCAACTGGTCCGGCTGCACCGCTGATCCCCAGCGCTTGGAAGAGCTTGCCCGCGTCCAGGCCGATATTATCTCGGCGCTGCCGGCCCAGCCCAATGAGCGCCTTGTCTATCGATGCAGCCTCGCCAAGCCGGCAGACGGACAAGAGCCGGACTGAATTCAGGCCGCTTCGCTGAGGTTGACACGCAGCGCCGAAAACTCGCGATTGAGGTCGGCGATCTGGCCGGCCACGACATCCGCCGTCTCCAGCAGCTTGCGCGCCGTCGCCACAAGTTCCGCTGATCCCTGGCGCGCCTCCTGCGTGGCGGAGGTGATTTCATGCATTTCCGTGCGCGTGTCGGCAATGGAGCCCACCATTCGCAGGCTGGCTTCCGCCTGCCGCCCCGCCAGGACATCGACCGAATCGGCTTGCTCCCCGACGCCGCTGGCGAGCCGCTCGACCTGCGAGGCGCTGGTCAAGAAGTCGCTCGCCGTCTCCTTGATGCGGCCGAGTTGACGTCCGATCTCGCGGGCCGCTTCGCCGGAATCGACCGCAAGCGCCTTGATCTCCCGCGCGACCACGGAGAAACCGCGCCCCGCCTCGCCCGAGCGATGCGCCTCGATATTGGCGTTCACGGACAGGAGGTTGGTCTGGGCCGCGATGCGCGTGATGAGGTCGAGCGCGCGCGCGATGCCCGTCACGAGCAGCGATAGTTGCTGCGCATGCGCCCGGTTGCGAGTCGCTTCCTCGATCACGTCGTTGCTGTGCGTCCTCGTCGTGGCGGCCGTGCCGCGCACATTTTCGACGAGGCGCAGCAGGCCCTGACTCTCCGCCTGCGCTTCATCCACGCGCGCCGCCGCCGCCGCGACGCTCTGGGCGACGGCATCAGCGAGATCGCGCGACTGGGTCGAGGCGCTCGCAAGCGATGTCGCCATCGCGCGCATCCCCGATGAGGCCTGGGCAAGCGCGCCCACCAATTGGCTGAGCACGGCATCGAAACGAGCGAAGTGCGAATCGATCAGCCGTGCACGAATCTGAAGCGCGCGGGCATCCTCTATCTCGCGCGCACGAAGGGCCTCCTCCAGCTCGCGCCGGCGCGCAGCGGCCTCCTGTTCGGCCCGCTCCCGTTCGCGGCGCGCCTGAGCCGCGAAGTGACTGGCCGCCTGCGCCTGCGCGAGCGCCTGTGCAATCGCGCCGATCTCGTCGCCGCGGTCCATGCCCGGTACCTCGCCCTCGGCCTCTTCATCGCTCCGCGACCGCTGGAGATGGGCGGCAATGGCGACCAGCGGGCCGATCAGCCGATTCTCGCCGAGCCGCATGATGACGAGGCCGCCCACGATCGCGCCGAGCGTGACCGTGACCAGCAGCAATTCCGCCGAGAAATTGACCCAGCGCAGCACCATGCGGTCCTTCCCTGCCGTGGCGCGCAGATCCGTCGTCGCCTGCGCGATGCGGCCGAGCAGCGGATCGACACCGCCGTAGAACTGCCCGGAAAGGAAGAAATCGAGCCGGTCGCGGTCGCCACCGACGAGCAGCGCGTGGAGCCGCGCGAGAGCCTTGTCCGCGTCGGGCCGGTGCGTCGCGAAGTCTGCCGCGATCTCGGGCGCCGTCGCCTCCAGCTCGCGCCAATCGCGCCCGAGCCGCACCTGAATGTCGCGCAAGGCGGTCGAGCCGCCGGTCGCATCGATCGTTCCGATGCGCACCTTGTCCGCGATCGCCCAGCTCGTCTGATAACTCGAGGCAATGGTCTGCAGTTGGTTCATCGGCACGATGCGCTGCTCGACGAGCCGGCCGGAAATCATCCGGTTGACCGTCAGTGCGGCAAGCTGCGCCACGATCAGCACCATCAGGAGCAACGCCGCCGTAGCAAGGAGCATGCGGAGCTGGCGCGAGAGCGACGCGCCGCCCGGCCCGAATTTCGAAGGACAAGTGGCCGGTAGCCAGCGGTGAAGCAGTCGCATCGTTCCCGATCTCTTTTGTTGCCTGTCGCATCGACGGGTGATGGGCGGCGAGATAGTGAAGAACGCATTGACGAAAAGTTACGACGAACCGAAATAATCGTTGTAAATCAATGTCATAAATCTGCAACACGAGTGTCACAAACGCTGCTCGCGTGGCGCCGCCTGACTCTCCGTCTGCAAAGCGCCGCGTTGTTCTTGCGCAGCTAAGTCTCGGCATCATCGCGCATTTCGGCGCACACGCCCCCCTCCGTCCCTCCCGGCTTGCATCATCGGGCCACCCCTGCTAACCGCGCCGCGTGTCAAGGGGGGGCGGCCATGCTAGCCTCCTCTTTTCTGACGCATTCAAACCGGCGAATAAGAGGCATAGGCGCGCGTGGAGACTTCCAGCGGTATTCAGGCTAGCTTGGCGGGGCGTTATGCGCTCGCGCTGTTCGAGTTGGCGCGTGACGGCAAGGCGCTCGACTCGGTCGAGGCCAGCCTGGCGACGCTCAAGGCGGCTCTGGCCGAATCGGCCGAGCTGAAGGCACTGACCCAGAGCCCGCTCGTCGGGCGTGACGAAGCCGCCAAGGCGATCGCCGCGGTTGCCAAGGCGCTCAAGCTCGACGCGCTGACCGCCAAGACGCTCGGCGTGCTGGCGGACAATCGCCGCCTCTCGCAGATTTCCAATGTCATTCGCGCCTTCGGCACGCTGCTGTCCGCCCACAAGGGTGAGACGCGCGCCGAAGTCACCTCGGCCTTCGCGCTGACCAAGACGCAGCAGACGGCTCTGGCCAAGCAGCTCAAGGCCCGCACCGGCCGCGATATGGCCCTCGATCTCACTGTCGATCCCGCCATCATGGGTGGCCTCATCGTCAAGATGGGCAGCCAGATGATCGACAGCTCCCTCCGCACCCGATTGAACAAGCTCGCCCAGGCGATGAAAGGTTGAACATGGACATCAACGCCGCAGAAATTTCGAAGGTCATCAAGGACCAGATCGCCAATTTCGGCACGGAAGCCGAAGTCAGCGAAGTCGGCACCGTGCTCAATGTCGGTGACGGCATCGCCCGCATCCACGGCCTCGACAACGTTCAGGCCGGTGAGATGGTCGAGTTCGCCAATGGCGTGCAGGGCATGGCGCTCAACCTCGAGGCCGACAATGTCGGCGTCGTGATTTTCGGCTCGGACGCCGAAATCAAGGAAGGCGACACCGTCAAGCGCACCGGCACCATCGTGGACGTGCCCGTCGGCAAGGGCCTGCTCGGCCGCGTCGTCGACGGTCTCGGCAACCCGATCGACGGCAAGGGCCCGATCGTCGCCGAAGGCCGCAGCCGCGTTGAGGTGAAGGCCCCGGGCATCATCCCGCGCAAGTCGGTGCACGAGCCCGTGCAGACCGGCCTCAAGGCGATCGACGCCCTCGTGCCGATCGGCCGTGGCCAGCGCGAGCTGATCATCGGTGACCGCCAGACCGGCAAAACCGCCGTCGCGATCGACACCTTCATCAACCAGAAGGGCATCAACGCGGGCGACGACGAGAGCAAGAAGCTCTACTGCATCTACGTCGCCGTCGGCCAGAAGCGCTCGACCGTCGCGCAGATCGTCCGCCAGCTCGAAGAGAATGGCGCGATGGAATATTCGATCGTCGTCGCCGCCACCGCTTCCGAGCCGGCGCCGCTTCAGTATCTGGCGCCTTATACGGGCGTTACTATGGGTGAGTACTTCCGTGATAACGGGATGCACGCGGTGATCGTGTATGACGACCTGTCCAAGCAGGCCGTCGCCTATCGCCAGATGTCGCTGCTGCTGCGCCGCCCGCCGGGCCGCGAAGCCTATCCGGGCGACGTGTTCTATCTGCACAGCCGCCTGCTCGAGCGCGCCGCGAAGATGAACGACGCCAACGGCAACGGCTCGCTCACCGCGCTGCCGATCATCGAGACGCAGGCCGGCGACGTGTCCGCCTACATTCCGACCAACGTGATCTCGATCACCGACGGCCAGATCTTCCTCGAGACCAACCTCTTCTATCAGGGCATCCGCCCCGCGATTAACGTCGGCCTCTCGGTGTCGCGCGTCGGCTCCGCCGCGCAGACCAAGGCGATGAAGAAGGTGGCCGGCTCGATCAAGCTGGAGCTGGCGCAGTATCGCGAAATGGCCGCGTTCGCCCAGTTCGGCTCGGACCTCGACGCCTCCACGCAGAAGCTGCTGAACCGCGGCGCGCGCCTCACCGAGCTGCTCAAGCAGGCCCAGTTCAGCCCGCTGCCCTTCGAGGAGCAGACGGTCTCGATCTTCGCCGGCACGCAGGGCTATCTCGACAGCATCCCGACGGCCGACGTCGTGCGCTACGAGCAGACCATGCTGGCGCACTTCCGCGCGCACCATGCCGACATCCTGACCGCGATCCGCGACAGCCGCGATCTGGCCGACGATGTTCGCGCCAAGGTCAAGGACGCGCTGGAAGCGTTCGGGAAGACCTTCGCCTAAGGAGCGCAGGTGAACCCCGACCACGGCCTTTTTGCCTGGACGATCCTCGCGATCGCGCTGGTGCTGTCTCCCGGACCGGACACGATGCTGGTCGCGGGACAGTCGGCGCGTCGCGGGTTCCGCTCGGGCATGGCGGCGGCCGGGGGCATCTTCGTCGGCGGCATCTTCTACATGCTGCTCTGCGGCTTCGGCTTCCTGGCGGTGCTCAATCTGGTGCCCGGCCTCTTCACGATCGTGAAAGTGGCCGGCGCGCTCTACCTCTGCTGGCTCGGCATCCAGCTCCTGCGCGGAGCGGTGAAGCCGAAGGCGGCGGAGGAGAAGCAGATCGCGCTCGGCGCGCCCTTCCGTCAGGGCTTCTGGAGCACGGTGCTCAACCCCAAGGTGGCGGTGTTCTTCCTCGCCGCCCTGCCGCAGTTCGTCGGCACGGGGCCTGAGGCACCGCTCACCGGCGCGGGACTGATCGCGATCGTCTATGTGATCGGCGCCATCTGGTGCACGGTCATCGCCGCAGTCGCGACCCATGCCGGTCGCAAAGTTGGTCAAAGCAGCGCGATGCGCTGGTTCGAAGGCGCGCTCGGCGCGGCCTTCATTGGTTTGGCGGGCCGTCTGGCCCTGGCTCGGAACGCATAAGACATGGCAAGCCTCAAGGAACTCAAGCTGCGGATCGTCTCGGTCAAGTCGACCCAGAAGATCACCAAGGCCAAGCAGATGGTCGCCGCGGCCAAGCTGCGCAAGGCACAGGCCGCCGCCGAGGCCGCGCGCCCCTATGCGCAGCGCCTCGAAGGCGTCGTCGCCAGCCTCGCCGGCAAGGTGACGGGCGACAACGCCCCCCGCCTGCTCGCCGGCACCGGCAAGGACGACGTGCACCTGCTGCTGGTCGCCAATGGCGACAAGGGCCTCTCCGGCGCGTTCAACGCCAACATCGTCAAGGCCGCCGTCGCCAAGGCGCGCGAGCTGATCGCGCACGGCAAGACGGTGAAGTTCTACCTGGTCGGCCGCAAGGGCCGCGCGGTCATCCAGCGCACCTTCCCCGGCATGATCGTCGGCAGCTACGACACGAGCGACGTGCGCACGCCCGGCTTCGACGAGGCGCATGCGATCGCCGAGGACATCTCGGCCCGCTTCTTCGCCGGCGAGTTCGACGTCGCCCACCTCTTCTATTCGGGCTTCAAGTCGGCGCTCGTGCAGATCCCGACCGAGCAGCAGATCATCCCGGTCAAGATCCCGGCCGATGCCGTCGCCTCCTCGGGCGCCGCAGTCGAATATGAACCGGACGAGGAAGCGATCCTCGCCGACCTGCTGCCGCGCAACATCACCATCCAGCTGTTCAAGGCGCTGCTCGAGAACATGGCGTCCGAACAGGGCGCCTCGATGACGGCGATGGACAATGCGACGCGCAATGCGGGCGACCTCATCAATCGTCTGACGATCGAATATAACCGCAGCCGTCAGGCCGCGATCACCACCGAGCTGGTGGAAATCATTTCGGGTGCGGAAGCGCTGTAAAGGTGAGCGCACTGGCCGACGGCTATGTTGTAACAAGTGGATTGATTAAAGGAGATAGCTACAGCTTTCTGATCGAATCGAAGACGGCGCTGTTCGTGGTTGCACCGAGCAACGACAAACAATTGGGAATGCCGATCTTCTTTCTTGGAATTTCACTGGCGGCAGCAGCGGGACTTTGGCTGGATGGGCAAATATTCGCCCTCATATTCCCCCTCCTGTTTGTCGCCGCTCTTTCCGGCGTTTCGCTATTTCGGAGCTTGCGACGACCCGGAGAGATTGAGTGGAAGCTGTATCTAGGGTCGGGAGAGAATCCGATCTTGATCTTCTCTAGCCCCGACGCAGAAGCGTTTGAGGCGAAACGGAACGAAATTGAGCAGGCGCTACTCACGCGCCCGCATGAATAAGAAGGCAAGGAACGAATCATGGCAGCAACCAGCAACAATGTCGGCAAGATCAGCCAGATCATCGGCGCCGTCGTCGACGTGATCTTCCCGAATGATCTCCCGGCCATTCTCTCGGCTCTGGAGACGAGCAACAACGGCCAGAAGCTGGTGCTCGAAGTCGCCCAGCATCTCGGCGAGAACACCGTGCGCACGATCGCCATGGACTCGACCGAGGGCCTGACGCGCGGTCAGGAAGTGACCGACACGGGCGCCCAGATCTCGGTGCCGGTCGGCCCGATGACGCTCGGCCGCATCCTCAACGTCGTCGGCGAGCCGATCGACGAGCGCGGCCCGGTCGGCCACACGCAGACCGCCCCGATCCATGCCAAGGCGCCGGAGTTCGTCGACCAGTCGACCGAGACGGCCATTCTCGCCACCGGCATCAAGGTGATCGACCTGCTCGCGCCTTATGCGAAGGGCGGCAAGATCGGCCTGTTCGGCGGCGCCGGCGTGGGCAAGACCGTGCTCATCCAGGAGCTCATCAACAACATCGCGAAGGGCCATGGCGGCACCTCCGTGTTCGCCGGCGTGGGCGAGCGTACCCGTGAAGGCAACGACCTCTATCACGAGTTCCTCGACGCGGGCGTCATCGCCAAGGATGCCGACGGCAACCCGACGCCGGAAGGCTCGAAGGTTGCGCTGGTGTTCGGCCAGATGAACGAGCCCCCGGGCGCCCGCGCGCGCGTCGCCCTCTCGGGCCTGACGATCGCCGAATATTTCCGCGACCAGGAGGGCCAGGACGTGCTCTTCTTCGTCGATAACATCTTCCGCTTCACGCAGGCCGGCTCGGAAGTGTCCGCTCTGCTCGGCCGTATTCCTTCGGCCGTGGGCTATCAGCCGACGCTCGCGACCGACATGGGCGCGCTGCAGGAGCGCATCACCTCGACCAACAAGGGTTCGATCACCTCGGTGCAGGCCATCTACGTGCCGGCAGACGACTTGACCGACCCGGCGCCGGCCACCTCCTTCGCGCACCTTGATGCGACGACCGTGCTCAACCGCGCCATCTCCGAGCTGGGCATCTACCCGGCAGTCGACCCGCTGGACTCGACCAGCCGCGTGCTGACCCCGGCCGTCGTCGGCCAGGAGCATTACGACACGGCTCGCCGCGTTCAGGAGACGCTGCAGAAGTACAAGTCGCTGCAGGACATCATCGCCATTCTCGGCATGGACGAGCTGAGCGAGGAAGATAAGCTGACTGTCGCGCGCGCACGCAAGATCCAGCGCTTCCTCTCGCAGCCGTTCCACGTCGCCGAGGTCTTCACCGGCATCGCTGGCAAGTTCGTCCAGATCGAGGACACGGTGAAGAGCTTCAAGGCGGTGGTCGACGGCGAGTATGACCATCTGCCCGAGTCCGCCTTCTACATGGTCGGCGGCATCGAGGAAGCGATCGAGAAGGGCAAGAAGCTGGCAGCCGAAGCGGCCTGATCCTTCCCTTCCGGCTCCGCCGGAACGAGACAATGAAAAAGCCGTGGCAGGCGCCCCTGATGGGCCTTGCCACGGCTTTTCCTTTGCCCGCCGCGCTAGCGCACCTCCGGAGCGGGCGGGTGATGCCAGCCTGCCCTTCCCGTCCCGAATCCTGACAACGGGCCTTGCCGAACAGGGTTAGCGCCGCTCGACGCACCTCCCGCTGTCCGGCACAAGCGCCGCATGACGACGGCCTCTCTTGACTGGCTTTCCGCGCCCGCGCGCTGGCACTGGTTGCCGGGCACGCTGCGCGCCGGCCATGCGCTGCTCGTCAAGCGGCTGTGGTCGCTGCGCAAGCGCCCGGTCGTCGCCACCATCCCCGCGCTCGGCCGCATGCGGCTGGAGCCATGGGATCTCATCGATTCGCGCATCTTCTTCTTCCACGTCTGGGAACCGGGCGTCACGGCGCTGATGCGCGACACGATCAGGCCGGGGGACGTGGTCGTCGATATCGGCGCCAACATCGGCTATTACACGCTGCTGATGAGCCGGCTGGTCGGGCCGTCCGGCCATGTCTATGCGATCGAGCCAGCTCCGGAGATCCGCGCGCGGCTGGAGGCACAGCTGGCGCTCAACGGCCTCTCGAACGTCACCGTCATTCCCTATGGCATTTCGGACCGCAGCGAGCGGCGCAGCTTCCATCTCTCCGCCGCCAATCTGGGCGCCAGCCGGTTCGGCGCGGCGCTGGAGGATGGCGCGCAGGGCGGGCTGGAACTGCGGCGACTGGCCGACGTCATCCACCCCTCCATGCTCTCGCGCGTGCGCTTCCTGAAGATCGACGTCGAGGGCATGGAAGCGCCGGTGCTGCGTGACATCCTTACGCTCTTGCCCGCGCTGCCGCGCGAGCTTTGCCTCTGCGCGGAGCTGCGCATCGACGACGAGATCCGCCCGATCATCGGCCAGCTGGAAGCGCAGGGCTTCACTGGCGTGCTCCTTCCCAACGCCTATTCGATGTTCGCCTATCCGGCGCATCCCACCGATGCCCATGCGGCCACGCATTTCCCCGACGGACAGGTCGACATCGCGTTCAAACGCGGCTAAACGCGCGCTCAAATCCGCGATTCATCCATTCCGCATAGGTCGATTCATGGCACTGCATTTCGAACTGGTCACTCCTGAGCGCCTCGTCCTCTCCGAAGAGGTCTACATGGTCGTCGTGCCGGGCACGGAAGGCGAGTTCGGCGTGCTGGAAGGCCATGCGCCCTTCATGTCCAGCGTGAAGGACGGCGCGCTCAAGGTCTATGACCGCGACGGCGCCGAGCCGCGCATCATCGCCGTCGAGGGCGGCTTTGCCGAAGTCAGCGAGACCGGCCTGACGGTGCTCGCCGAAAAGGCAGGCTGACGGCCGGGCGCGACGGCGCCCTTCAGCCTTTCTTTACCACGCTCGTCCAAAGAAAGCCGACCCTGGCGACGGGGCCGGCCTTTTCCTTTGACGGGTGTGCGGCATGGCGACTTCTGCAACGACGAACCGCTTTGCGCATGATGCGCCGGCATGGACGCTCCCGGCATCGCGATGGGACACGATCTTCGCCTGGACGGTGCTGCTGATCGCCGCCTTGGTCTGGCGAACGTCGTTCTTCGGCAATCCCGATTTCCACGTCGACGAGGAGTTTTACGCGCTCGTCGCCGACCGGATGTGGCACGGTGCGCTGCCCTATGTCGACATCTGGGACCGAAAGCCGATCGGCCTGTTCCTCATCTACGCCGCGGTCCGGCCGTTCAGCGGGGAGAGCCTGATCGGCGTACAGATATTTGCGCTGTTCTGCGCCTGGGCGACGGCGGGGACGATCTGGACCATGGCGCGGCGCTATGTCGCGCCCCTGCTCGCCCTCTTCCCGGCGATCCTCTATCTTTTCTGGCTGGGCGTGTTCGGCGGCTTCAACGCGCAGTCGCCGGTGTTCTACAATCTGCCGATGGCGCTCGCCGCGCTGCTCTGCCTGCGCGCGGGGGACCGGGGCGACCGGGCTAGGATCGTCCGGCTGGGCGCCGGCGCCATGGCGCTGGTCGGCATCGCCATCCAGATCAAATATACCGCGGTCTTCGAGGGGCTGTTCCTGGGGCTGTGGCTGATCTGGCTGCATCTGCGCGCGCACCGCCCGGCAGCCGCCGCGCTCGGCCCGGCCGCGCTCTGGTGCGGCCTCGCGCTGGGGCCGACCCTGGCCGTGGCAGCGGTCTATGCCATGCTGGGGCATTGGGCGGCATTCGCCGACGCGAACTTCACCTCCATTTTCCTGCGCGCCCGGCTGGACGAGGACTATCTGTTCAACCTGCAGGCCTTCATCCTGTTTGCCGGCTTGCCGCTGTTCATCGTCTCGCTGGTGAGCCTCGTCGGCCATCTGTTCCTGGAACGCCCGCGCCATCGCGACTGCGCCTTCCTGGTCGGCTGGTTCGTCGCGGCGATGTGCGGCTTCACCGCGATCGGCAATTTCTACGATCATTATGCGCTGCCGCTGCTGCCGCCGCTGCTGGTGATCGCCGCCCGCATCTTCGGAAGCCGCCTGTCGGCGACGGCGCTGTTCATCGTGCTGGCGGGATGGGCCATGAAATGGTGGATCCCCAATCCGGCCGCAGCGACGGTCCGCTCGCGCGCGACGATCACCCGGCTCGCCGACGAGGCGAAGCCCTATCTCGCGCATGGTCCGATGTTCGTCTGGGACGGCCCGTCGATCCTCTATGTCGCCACCGGTGCCGCGCCGCCGACGCGCTTCGCCTATCCCGATCATCTCAGCAACCTGGTCGAGAAGGACGCGCTGGGCATCGACACCGGCGCGGAGATGCGGCGGATCCTCGCGCTGCGCCCGGCCGTCATCTTCTCCTCCAGCCGCAAGATCATCCCGGACTATAATCCCGTGACCAGCCGGATGATCCAGAGCGCGCTCGCCCGCGACTATGTCGAGATCGACCGGCAACCGGAGGGCTGGCGATATCGCGACTACATCCTCTACGTCCGGCGCGACCTGCCGAAGCAACATCCTTAGCACTTTGTATAGCTTTGGGGGCTAGGCTGCCCCCCGGGAACGCTCCTTGAAAACCGCGGGAAGCAGCTGAGCAGATGAGTGCATTTGGACGCAAGAACGGTGTGGGCGGAAAGTCGTCCTTCGGCGTGGCCCGACCGATGCACAGCCCCGGCATCTCGCCGCATGCAGGGCCCGGCGGCGGCGCTCCGACGGGCGGCGCGCAGTTTCCGCCGCTCCCTGCCGAACCGGTGCCCTCCCAGCCCGCGGCAGCCGCCAGCGGCGCGGACCGCAACACGGACGCCATCGCCCGCCTGACCGAGCGGATGAACACCGATCACAGCGACTCCGGCGAGAAGAGCCAGGGGTTCGAGGCCAGCGTCCACAAGATCAAGGAACAGGTGCTCCCGCGCCTGCTCGAGCGCGTCGACCCGGAAGCGGCTGCGACGCTGACCAAGGATGAGCTGGCCGAGGAATTCCGGCCGATCATCATGGAAGTGCTGGCTGAGCTCAAGCTGACCCTCAACCGCCGCGAGCAATTCGCGCTGGAGAAGGTGCTGGTCGACGAGCTGCTGGGCTTCGGCCCGCTCGAAGAACTTCTCGCCGACCCCGACGTCAGCGACATCATGGTCAACGGCCCGAACCAGACCTACATCGAAAAGAAGGGCAAGCTGCAGCTCGCGCAGATTCATTTCCGCGACGAGGAACATCTTTTCCAGATCGCCCAGCGCATCGTGAACCAGGTCGGCCGCCGCGTCGACCAGACCACGCCGCTGGCCGACGCCCGCCTGCCCGACGGCTCCCGCGTCAACGTGATCGTGCCGCCGCTCTCGCTGCGCGGCACCGCCATCTCCATTCGTAAGTTCTCGGCCAAGCCGATTACGCTGGACAATCTCGCCCAGTGGGGCGCGATGAGCCAGAAAATGTGCACGGCCCTCAAGATCGCGGGCGCATGCCGCTTCAACATCGTCATCTCCGGAGGTACCGGCTCGGGCAAGACGACAATGCTCAACGCCCTCTCGAAGATGATCGATCCGGGCGAGCGCGTGCTGACCATTGAGGACGCGGCCGAGCTTCGCCTGCAGCAGCCGCACTGGCTGCCGCTGGAAACGCGCCCGGCGAACCTGGAAGGCAATGGCGCCATCACCATCGGCGACCTCGTCAAGAACGCCCTGCGTATGCGCCCGGACCGCATCATCCTGGGCGAAATTCGCGGCCAGGAATGTTTCGACCTGCTGGCCGCCATGAACACCGGCCATGACGGCTCCATGTGTACGCTCCACGCCAACTCGCCGCGCGAGTGCCTCGGCCGTATGGAAAACATGATCCTGATGGGCGACATCAAGATCCCCAAGGAAGCCATCTCCAAGCAGATCGCCGACTCGGTGGACCTGATCGTTCAGATCAAGCGCCTGCGCGACGGCTCGCGCCGCGTCACCAACATCACCGAGGTGATCGGCATGGAAGGCGACGTGATCGTGACGCAGGAGCTCTTCAAATTCGAGTATCTGGACGAGGATGCCGAAGGGAAGATCATCGGCGAATATCGTGCCATGGGCCTTCGCCCCTATACGCTCGACAAGGCACGCGGCTTCGGCTTCGATCAGGCGCTGCTCGAAGCCTGCCTCTGACGGCAAGCGACACAGCCCCGGCAACCGATTTTCCCAAGGATGTCGTAGGGGCGGCGATTCCCGTCACCGAACCAATAGCTTGCTCTCGCGCCGGCATTGCGACATTCTGAGCGGCGCAACGCCACTCCAGAAACGAGAGCCTGCCATGCCCCCCCGCACATTTCGCATGACCCTCGCCGGCGCGCTGTTGCTCGCCGCCACTCCGCTCGCACTGAGCCTGCCCGCAACGGCACAGCCCAAGGCCGACATCGCCGCGGCCGTGGCAGCCCCGACCCGTACGCCCGCCAATCTGGCGCGTGACAAATATCGCCACCCCACCGAGACACTGACCTATTTCGGCGTCAAGCCGACCGACACAGTGGTCGAGATCTGGCCCGCAGCCGGCTGGTACACCGAGATCCTGGCGCCCTATCTCAAGGCCAAGGGCACGCTCTGGGCCGTGGACTTCTGGCCGGATAGCCTGAAGGGCGTACGCGCCCTGCAGACCAAGGATCCCGCGCTCTACGGCGGCATCAAGCTCGCCGCCTTCCCCGCCAGCGGCGACCAGCCGACCGTGCCCGCAGGCAGCGCGGACGTCGTGGTGACCTTCCGTAACGTCCACAACTGGCAGATGGGCTACAAGCGTGACGGCAAGGACTATGGGCTGGAAGCCTTCCAGCAGATGTTCGCCATGCTGAAGCCCGGCGGCGTCCTCGGCGTGGTCGACCATCGCCTGCCCGAGAGCGACGATATCGCCCGGGAGAAGCAGAGCGGCTACGTGAAGGTTTCCACCGTGCGCAAGCTCGCCGAACAGGCCGGCTTCGTGTTCGAGGGTTCGTCGGAGATCAACGCCAATCCCAAGGATACGACGCAGTGGGAGAAGGGTGTGTGGACGCTGCCGCCGCGCTACGCCAATGGCGCGGTGGACCGCGAGAAATACGCAGCGATCGGCGAGAGCGACCGCATGACGCTCAAGTTCCGCAAGCCCAAGCGCTGATCCGTCGGCGCGGCGCTCCCCGCCGATCGTCGAGCGACATCACCACAGTTCAGGAAGGCCGTGCCCCATGCTCCTTTTCCTGTCACACCGCGCAGCATGGATCGCGCTGCTCAGCGCGATCCCGATCGCGTCGATCGGCATACTCTCCCCCGCGGGCGCGCAGACGACCGTCAGCACACCCGTCGCTGCCGCCCTCACCGCCCCTAACCGGACGCCGGCCAACATCGCGCGGGACAAGTATCGCCATCCCGGCGAGACGCTGACTTTCTTCGGCGTCGCGCCCGGTCAAACCGTGCTCGAATATTCGCCAGCCGGGGGCTGGTACACCGAAATTCTCGCGCCATTGCTCGGAACCAGCGGGACGTTCTACGCCGCGCAAGGCGCCGGCCGCGCCTTCGACTCGCTCCGGGCCAAGCTCGATGCGGCCCCGGCAACCTACGGCAAGGTGAGACTCATCGCCTGGCCCACCGGCGATGCGGTCGCGCCGGGCTCGATCGACACGCTGCTCACCTTTCGCAACGTCCACAACATGGTGATGCGCGGCGACGCGGCGGAGACGTTCCGCCAATTCTTTGCGCTGGTGAAGCCCGGCGGGGTGCTCGGCATCGTCGATCATCGCCTGCCCGAGGGCCGCGAGAGCGCTGTCGAGAAAAGCAGCGGCTATCTCAAGGTCTCGACCGTCCGCAAGCTGGCCGAGGACGCCGGGTTCGTGCTGGAAGCGAGCTCGGAAGTGAACGCCAACCCCCGCGATACGGCCGACTGGGAGAAGGGCGTCTGGACGCTGCCCCCGGCGCTGCGCAATGGCGATGTGGACCGGGACAAATATCTGGCGATCGGGGAAAGCGACCGGATGACGCTGCGGTTCCGCAAGCCTCGGACCTGATCCCTGCCCCAAGAAAAAGGGCGACGCCGGACCGGCGCCGCCCTTCCTGTTTGCGAAGCGGTCCGCTCAGGCGGCGAAGGCCACCTTGCGCACCCGTCGGCGCATCGCGCCGCCGAGGAGGGCAAAGCCGCCGATCATCTGCAACCATGTGGCCGGTTCCGGCACCATCGAGCCCAGGATGAAGGCGCGGTGGATCGACACCGGCACATAACCGCCGAACTCTCCGAACGTGTCGTTCAGGTTATCGTCGATGTCGCCCGCACCACTGCCGAACGTGAGGCCATAGGACGTGACCGACGCAATTTGGCCGTTGATGAACTCGGGACCGCCCGAGTCGCCGCCGGCCGACGTGCCCTCCATCAGGCCGAGGCCGAGCCCGCAGAACTCGTCGTCCGGCACCACGCCGCCGACCAGCACCGCGATGATGCAGGAGGCATCCTGACCGGGAAGCCCGTTGTCGAAGTCCGACACATAGGAGAAGTCGATCAGGGCATCGCCGCAGAACCAGTTCGTGCCGACACCGGCGCAGCCGTTCGGGCCCGGCGTGAAGTCGGTGCTGGTGAAGACGCCGCCAAAAGCCGCATCGCCCCATGCATAGTCGAACACGTTCTCCGCCTGACGTCGACGACCCGTGCCGAGGTTCGCGCCGACACTGCCGCCAGTATCGGACCGAACACCATAGCCGACGATGTTGTATGCCGCCTCGTTGAGGTCGCCATCGTAGAGATAGTAGCTCTGCGCCCAGGCCGGTGCTTCCTGATTCAACTGCACCACGGCGATGTCGTTCTGGTCAATGACCTCGCCGGTATAGTCGGGATTGACGAAGATGTTGCCGACCGACTGCTTGGTGACGCCGGGACCGAGCGGCAAGCCGAACAGATCCAGATAATATTGCGGGTCCGCCGCGTTGCCGTCGTAGAAATAGGCGTTGACCGCAACCGGCTGCTCCGTGCCGAAACCGCTGCTGACGCAGTGACCGGCGGTCAGGATAGAGCGGCGATCACTGAGCAGGCTGCCGGAACAGACGAACACGTCGCCATTGGCATATTCCATGGTCAGGCCGACGACACCGCTATATTTGGGCGCCTGTGCCAGATAGGCGGGATTGCCGCCGCCCGCGGTTGTCGCGGTAGAGCCGACGGCGACGATCTTGTTGCTGGCCGTCCAACTCAAACCGTCATTGGTTCCGGATACGGTCTTCGCATTGCCCGCGACCGGCAAGGCCAGTCCGGCAACGATCAGGGCGGCGGGCGCAACGGCTGCGCGCGCCAAAGCACTTAGCGTGATTGTCATGGTGCCTCCCACATGTTTCCCACGGACGCCGGCAGACTCACGGCATCCCTGACGATATGGTGCGCCTCAACCCGGCATGCCGTCAAGTTATGGTTAATCCGCCGTTCATCTACCGAAAGGCCGCTACGGAAAGCAGGGAAAAGAGGTTAACGCGGGGGTGCTGGCGTCTCTTTCCGGAACAGCCGCCAGAGCGCGATGAAGCCTATGGCGCTCCAGATGATATTGAGGACCATGGACGGGATCGCGCCGTGCCACCAGGTATTGAGCACGAAGAAGGCCGCGCCCACGGCGTTCATCCATTGAAAGGCCGGCGATGCGCCGGAAAGCCGGCCTGCGGAGACCAGAATATAAGCGCCGAGCACCAGCACGGCGCCGATCCAGCCGACGATCTCGACGAAGATATCGGTCGCGGTCATGCGCCGCGACCGGCGCGGCCCAGGCCGAAACCCGGGGCCGCGAACGGCGCCTCGGCCGACGCTCCCGCGCTGTGCAGGAGCGCCCGGCCGATCAAGCAGCCAGCTTCCTCAGCACGTACTGCAGGATGCCGCCGTTCAGGAAGTAATCCAGCTCGTTGACCGTATCGATGCGGCAGAGCGTCTCGAAGGTGAAGCTGGTGCCGTCGGCGCGCTTGGCCTGCACCGTCACGCTCTGACGGGGCTTGAGGCCGGCGACGTTGTGAATGGTGAAGGTCTCGTCGCCCGTGAGGCCGAGCGTCTCGCGATTGACGCCATCGGCGAACTGCAGCGGCAGGACGCCCATGCCGACCAGGTTCGAGCGGTGGATGCGCTCGAAGCTCTCGGCGACGACGGCGCGAACGCCGAGCAGGCGCGTACCCTTGGCCGCCCAGTCGCGCGAGGAGCCGGTGCCATATTCCTTGCCGGCGATGACGACCAGCGGCGTGCCGTCGGCCTCGTGCTTCATGGCCGCGTCATAGATGGGCATGACCTCGCCCTTGTAGCTGGTCATGCCGCCTTCGACGTCCTTCAGCATCAGGTTCTTGATGCGGATGTTGGCGAAGGTGCCACGCATCATCACCTCGTGATGGCCGCGGCGGGCGCCGTAGCTGTTGAAGTCCGCAGGCGCGACCTGACGCTCCTGCAGCCAGATGCCGGCCGGCGCGGTCGCCTTGATCGAGCCGGCGGGCGAGATGTGATCGGTGGTGATCGAATCCCCGAAGATCGCGAGCGGCTTCGCCTCGATGATGTCGGCGACCGGCGCCGGCGTCATGCTCATGCCCTCGAAATAGGGCGGGTTGGCGACATAGGTGCTGCCGGCGCGCCACGTGTAGGTGTCAGAGCCCGCGACGTCGATCGCCTGCCAGCGCGCATCGCCGGTGAAGACGGCGGCGTAGCGGCTCTGGAACATGTCGCGCGTCAACGCACCGTCCATGACCGCGCGGACTTCGTCGTTCGAGGGCCAGATGTCCTTGAGGAACACGTCCTTGCCGTCCGTGCCCTGGCCGATCGGCGTGGCGACGAAATCGGCCGTGACCGTGCCCTTGAGCGCATAGGCGACGACGAGCGGCGGCGAGGCGAGGAAGTTGGCGCGCACGTCCGGCGAGACGCGACCCTCGAAGTTGCGGTTGCCCGAGAGGACCGAGGCGGCGACGATGTCGTTGCCGTTGATCGCCTTGCTGATCGGCTCGGCCAGCGGGCCGGAGTTGCCGATGCAGGTGGTGCAGCCATAGCCGACGAGGTTGAAGCCGACCTGGTTCAGATAGCTCTGCAGGCCCGCCTTCTCGAGATAGTCGGTGACGACCTGCGAGCCGGGGGCGAGGCTGGTCTTGACCCAGGGCTTGGGCTTGAGGCCGTGCTCGACCGCCTTCTTGGCGACGAGGCCGGCGGCGATCAGCACGCTCGGGTTGGAGGTGTTGGTGCAGCTGGTGATCGCGGCAATGACGACGTCGCCGTCGCCAATGTCATGATCCTTGCCGGCGACCGGCACGCGCACCGCGGCGTCCTTCTTGTAGGTCTTGGCGAGGTCGCCGTTGAACACTTCGTCGACCTTGGCGAGCAGCACCTTGTCCTGCGGGCGCTTGGGGCCGGCGAGCGACGGGGCGACCGAGCCCATGTCGAGCTCCAGCGTGTCGGTGAAGATCGGGTCGGCGGCATCGACGTCGAGCCAGAAGCCCTGCACCTTGGCATAGGCCTCGACCATGGCGATCTGCGCCTCGTCGCGGCCGGTGAGGCGCATATAATCGAGCGTCTTGCCGTCGATCGGGAAGAAGCCGCAGGTCGCGCCGTATTCCGGCGCCATGTTGGCGATGGTCGCGCGATCGGCGAGCGACAGAGCCGAGACGCCCGGGCCGTAGAACTCGACGAAGCGGCCGACCACGCCCTTGGCGCGCAGCATCTGCGTGACGGTGAGCACCAGGTCGGTGGCGGTGATGCCCTCGGCCAAGCTGCCGGTCAGCTTGAAGCCGACCACCTCGGGGATGAGCATCGAGACGGGCTGGCCGAGCATCGCGGCCTCGGCCTCAATGCCGCCGACGCCCCAGCCCAGCACGCCGAGGCCGTTGACCATGGTCGTGTGGCTGTCCGTGCCGACGCAGGTGTCGGGATAGGCGACGGTCTCGCCATTGGCATCCGTGCTGGTCCAGATCGCCTGGGCGATATGCTCCAGATTGACCTGGTGGCAGATGCCGGTGCCCGGAGGCACGACCTTGAAGTTGTCGAGCGACTTCGAGCCCCATTTGAGGAAGTCGTAGCGCTCCGCATTGCGCTGATATTCGAGCGCGACATTGTCCTCGAACGCCTTGGGCGTGCCGAACTCGTCGACCATCACCGAGTGGTCGATGACGAGGTGAACGGGAACCTGTGGGTTGATCTTGCCGGCGTCGGCGCCGAGCGCGTTCATCGCGTCGCGCATCGCGGCCAGGTCGACGACGCAGGGCACGCCGGTGAAATCCTGCATCAGCACGCGCGCGGGGCGATACTGGATCTCGTTGTCCGACGCGACCGGGTTCTTCTGCCAGTCGATGATCGCCTGCACGTCCGCAGTGGTGACGGTGACGCCGTCCTCGAAGCGGAGCATGTTCTCCAGCAACACCTTCATCGAGAAGGGCAGGCGCGACACGTCGCCGAACTTCGCGGCCGCCTTGGCCAGCGAATAATATCCGTAGCTCTTGCCGCCCACGTCCAGCGTATCGCGGGTGCCGAGCGTGTCCTGTCCGATCGCGGTCATCAGCGGAGTCTCCTTGTATGTCTCTAGTCAGGCGCTCGGCGGGGGGCAGGCTGAGCGGTTCAGGGCAGTGCCGCGCTGCACGCCCCAGGTTGGTTGGGCCATAGCGCGTAAAGGACAAGTGTCAACGGCCCCTGAAAGGGAACAAAGTGCGCGCGCCGGGCCTGCCGTCACCGCCGGATTGAACGCTGTTCTCTCCGAAATGGAGGCAATCTACCCCTTTCCCGCATCGCTCCACCCGCTTCCTCCGATATGGAACAAAAAGGGTTCAAAATGGTCGACCATGCGCTCGCCATGCTCGATGCGCCGCAAACCGAATTTCTCTGCAGCCCCGACGATAGCGAGATTGTCTCGCTGCTGGTCATGGCGGGCCTGCGCAAACCCGCACCGGGGCGCGTCCTGTTCGACGATGCCTCGCGGGAAAGCGAGACGACGCGGCTTGAGCAGCTGAGCGCGGAAGTGCGCCGCCTCGCCATGACGATAGAACGCATGTCGACGGGGGCAGGGTCGCCTTATTGCGCGGCGGTCGGCAGCGACCGGGACGGCTATCGTATCGCGAACGAAACGGCGGGATCCGGCGCTTCGGGCCACCTCTTCCAGCCGCGGGACCGCCACCGCACGGCCGAGCCTGCGAGCATGCCCACGCACGGCGAGATTCGCGCGATCATTCGCGCCCGCCGGACGCGCGACCAGTTCCTCCCGCCCGACCTGTTTGCCGATCCGGCCTGGGACATGGTGCTCGATCTGCTGGCGGCGCGCCTCGCCGGGCAGCGCGTCTCGGTCTCCAGCCTGTGCATCGCCGCCGCCGTGCCGCCCACGACGGCGCTGCGCTGGATCCGCCAGCTGACCGATCGCGCCGTCTTCGCGCGGATCGACGATCCGGTCGACGGGCGCCGCGTCTTCATCGAGTTGACCGAGGCCGCGACGCAGGCCGTGCTGGGCTGGACGCAGACCGTGCGCCGCAACGGCGGCCTGCTCGCGCCGGCGCGCGGATAAGGACGCGCCCCCGCCCGAGCCAACCATCGCTTGACCTGCCTTGGATCGTGCCGATATGGCGACCCAGCCTGAGCGCGCGACCCGGACCGGTTGCGCCGGAGGGGCGATTAGCTCAGTTGGTAGAGCGTCTCGCTTACACCGAGAATGTCGGCGGTTCGAGCCCGTCATCGCCCACCACTCTTTCAACGACGCGACCGAAGTCGGCGGACGCAAATGGCGCGTGGGTCAAAAACGGCGCAGTTCTGCGCCACTTCGGAACCTAATTGCATCGAGCCCAAAGCCGCAGAGACGCTTCCGAAGAGCTCTGTGGCATGAAACTGTCGCGTTTTCTCTGAAGGCGGATTTCACGGTCGGCAGATGCGATGCGCATCAGTTGCACAGCTGATGCTGCGGATCAGTTGAATCCGAGGAGTGCGCGCTGCTCCTGCCAGTCGAGCGGCAAGGTGGTTACACGCGCGAGCCGCTGTCGATTGAGTGTCGCCGGCTGACGGCCATCGAGGATCGCGGCGACGATGTCGGGCGCGAGGTAGCTGAGCCGGAGCAGCACGCCTAGATAAGCGCCGCTCACACCAAGCTTGGCAGCGGCGTCAGCAATGGAGTTTGCATCGGCCGTTTCGATCAGCTGCCGCGCCTGGAATGCTCTGACGATCAACTTGACCAACGCGGCATCCGGTCTTGAATGCCAGTCCGTTTCGCTGGGTATGGAAAGCCGTCTCTCGCCGCTCCTGCTGATCAACGATGCCGGCACGATGATCGGCGTAGAAGGTTCAGCGTCGACAAGCTGGATCTCCACGCGATCTTGATGGACGACGACTCGGTCGACCATCGAGCGGATGTCTTGGCGGGAAAGACCAGCGTCCGTCACCGGCCCTGCCTCTTTTGCGAGCTGACGCATCACGAGGCCCTCGATCTCACCGGCGGGCACGCGCCGGACGGAGAGCTTCAGACGCTCCTTGTCTTTGGCGCTGACGTAATAGCGATAACGCACACCTCGTTTGCTGGCATGGTTTGGCAGCATCCGTCTTCCCTCGCCGTCCCAGACCTTTCCGGCAAGCAGGCTGGGATGTTCGGCATGAACCGCGTCCGCGTTGTCTACGCGGTTCGCATCAAGCAAAGCGCCAACCTGCTCGAAGATGGAGCGCTCTACGATGGCATCGTGATCGCCCGGATAGGATGCACCACGATGCGTGATCTCGCCCAGGTAGATCCGGTTGCGCAGCATTTGGTAGAGCGCGCCGCGGCTAAACTGGGCGTTGCCGGTAATCTTGCCGTCCCGTCCGATGCGGGTCTTCGTGCGAATATCTTGCTCTGCCAGTTCCGCCTGTAGCGCATAGACGGAGCCGAGCGCCAGATATCGGTTGAAGATATGACAGACTCGCTCAGCCTCTTCCGGCAGTGGGATGAGCTTGCGATCCTTCACTTCATAGCCGAGCGGCACGACACCACCCATCCACATGCCGCGGGCTTTGGAGGCAGCAATTTTGTCGCGGATACGCTCTCCAGTCACCTCCCGCTCGAACTGGGCAAAGGACAGCAGCACGTTGAGCGTGAGGCGCCCCATCGAACTGGTGGTGTTGAACGCCTGCGTCACGCTGACGAAGGAAGCACCGTGCCCGTCGAGGATTTCGACGATCTTGGCAAAATCGGCGAGGCTTCGGGTCAAGCGGTCAACCTTGTAGACGACGATCACGTCGACCTTCCCGCCCTGAACATCGGCGATCAGCTGCGTCAGTCCTGGACGCGCCATGTTGCCGCCGGAAAAGCCGCCATCGTCATAGAGGTCAGGGAGCGCGACCCAGCCCTCATGGGTCTGGCTCAATATGTAGGCGGCGCACGCTTCCCGCTGCGCGTCGAGGCTGTTGAATGCTTGCTGCAAACCCTCCTCGGTCGACTTGCGTGTATAGATCGCGCAGCGCCGCACCGATCGGTCAGACTTGCGGCTCATTGCTCACCGCCTTTTGCCCAAAGGCCGAAGAAGCGAGGTCCAGACCAAGCCGCGCCGGTGATCTGTCGGGCGATGGGGGTAAGCGACGCGTAATGCTGCTCTTCAAACTCATAGCCTTGCTCAAGGACGGTCACGACATGTGACGTGCCGTGCCATCGCCGGACGAGGCGCGTGCCAGGCTTCAGTTGGCGTTGACGCTCAAGGTCAAGCTCGCCGGTTGTCTCCAGCTGATTTGCCAATCGCGCAAGCTCACGCCGTCGCGCAGACGACAGACCGCCAAAGGCCTTCTCCTGCAATCGCCACGTGATCGCGCGCATCATAAGGTCTGTGCTTGCTCCTTCCAGCAAAGGCTGGCCACGATGCAGTCGCCGCCACTCGGCCCGAAGCTGGGCTGGTGACAATCGCGCCAGCCCAGCGATCTGGTCAGCCATGCTGACCATGCTCAGCTTTCGATCCGCCAACTGGTATCGCCGCTCGTCCGGGTCTCGCGCAGAAGCACAATACCCTTCTTGCGCAGCCCGGTCAGGAATGCTCGCACGCTATGAGCTTGCCAGTGAGTGGCAGCCATGATCTCGGCGAGTGTGCCGCCCCTGTTGCGAGAAAGTAGATTTTGAACGGTGGTGGATTTGGTTGCTCGGTTGATGGGCGCGGCGCGGGGCTCTGGCGTCGGCTGTTCGACCTGATCGGTCATGGGCGGTCTCCTTGTCGGACGGCACCATGCCGTCCCACCACCCTCAGCCCCGCCAATCATCTGGTCGGGGCAAACCGCACCATTCGCAGCGCGATTCAGTGACGACAGCAATGCTCGGCTTACAGCGGAAGTCGAGTGGAATGTCAGCTAGGTGGGACAGTCTGGACTGTCCGTTTATGGGTGCTGATAGAAGCAAAGCGGAGATTCGACAGCAACGAGCGCAGTTTCCGATTTCGACCAAAACCCGCAACCGTCGTGGCATGGGTCTCAGGGAGCGAAGCGACTAGAGCATGAATCTGCGGCCGCGCTCATTCAGCCTGATATGAGGTTATGAGGCGGTTTGAGATCGTGAAACATAAACTTGCCTTTCAACAATCGACGCCAGCCAGCTGCGTGCTGGCGCAGCCACTGAAACATTCGATTGCCTAGCAAACGCGACTGTGATTCCTTGATGTGGAGCTTGACCCGAAAGTTGGCACGCAGACTGCGTGCGGTTTGTTCTTATTTCGTTTCTAGGAATTGTCATGGCGGATGGTAGCGCAATCGAGTGGACTGATGCCACATGGAACCCCGTCACAGGTTGCACGAAGATCACTTCGGGCTGTGACAATTGTTATGCTGAGCGCTTTGCCGAACGCTGGCGGGGCATTCCTGGGCACCCATTCGAGAACGGCTTCGATCTTACCCTACGTCCAGAACGTATACAGCAGCCGCTACGTTGGAAGCGCAGCCGTATGATCTTCGTCAACTCCATGAGTGACCTTTTCCATAAGGATGTGCCCTCGTCCTTCGTGGATGCTGTGTTCGACACCATGGAGCAGGCGCATTGGCATGTGTTTCAGGTGTTGACGAAGCGCAGCTCCAGAATGCGGGACTATCTCATAGGCCGGTATGAAAACCGCCAGCCCCCGAGCCACATTTGGTTGGGTGTGTCAGTGGAGGATGCAAAGGGTGCTGCCCGGATCAACCATCTTCGCGCTGCGCCAGCGGGAGTTCGGTTCCTTTCGATCGAGCCGCTTATTGGGCCGGTTGGAAATGTGGACCTCGCAGGGATACATTGGGTCATCGCAGGCGGCGAAAGCGGTCCCGGTGCGCGTATCCTGAACATTGAATGGGCGCGAGACATTCGCGATCAGTGCGCACAACAGAATGTTGCCTTCTTCTTCAAGCAATGGGGTGGTATAAGGCCCAAGAGCGGGGGCCGAGAACTTGACGGCCGCGAGTGGAATGAGTTTCCAGAAACAGAGGTCGCTTACGGCTGATGGTTATCGATATTGCGCACTACGAAGGTAGGGAACAGGCGTTTGTAAAACACACGTTCTTGGATGAGTATCTTCCTGCGCTTATCGGTAAAATTTGCTCACGCTACGACGAATTTGTCTATGTCGATGGGTTTGCGGGGCCTTGGAAATCGGCTGCAGGCGAAAGCTTCGATGATACCTCTTTCGGTATCGCCCTGAACCACATGACAGCGCAACGGCTTCTCTACCTGAGCCGAGGGCGGGACGTGAAAATGCGCGCCTTTCTGGTCGAGAAGGACGCCGCGTCCTTTGCGCAGCTCCAGCAGGCTATTGCACGCTACCCAAAAATCGAAATCACACCGTTGCACGGTCTGATGGAGGATCATGCGGCGAAGATCGCGGATGCCATTTCTGCTCCCGCATTCTCCTTCACGCTCATCGATCCGAAAGGGTTTCCAGAAATCGGCGCGATGATGCCTCTGCTGCAACGGCAGAATTCGGAAGCGTTGGTGAATTTCATGTTCGACTTCGCGAACAGGTTTGCGGGCACTGATCTTATCCCTCGCCTAGAGAATTGGCTTTCGACGGGCGGTCGCGAAAATTGGCGTGATGATGTCAAAGCGGTCTCCGGGCTGCAGCGTGAGAAGCTCTATGAGGAACTTGCGGTGCAGGCTCTCAGGGCGACAGCGGGCTACAACTTTTCGCCGGTCATCACCGTGGACAAGGTTCTGCACAATCGCCCCCTCTACAAGCTGATCTTCCTCTCCCGACATCCGGCAGGACTGAAAGTCTTCCGCGATAGCGAGCAAAAGGCGCTTGATGCGCAAGCGACAGCTCGTTCAGCATCGAAGGCAAAGAAGCGGGCGGCATCTTCGTCCAGCGGCGATCTTTTTGCAGATGGCGAGGATGCAGTGCCGAATGACCGGAGCGCCCAACTCCTCCGCAAAAGCCGCGAGGACGCTCCAATCCGGCTTCGGGCTTTACTGGAAGGGAGAGGTGCGCAGCATGGGACTTGGGCAGAATATTGGCCCCCCATTTTGCAGGATTTTTCGGTCACGCATTCGTGGCTAGGCAATCACGTCAACGATTTGCGAAAAGCCGGGAATATCTCTGCCCCCGGATGGCCCAGCGAACGTAAGCGCATTCCTGACGATAGCCAAAAGCTGGGCTGGGTAGCTGCACAACCTTAGGCCATGCCCCTCACTTCTCGTAATGATGCTTCATGGCTTCCACGACGCGATCGAGCAGGGGCGAAAACCCTCCAAACTCGATATCGCTCGCATTCGGCCTGACAATCTTCTCAGCAAACTCTGCCCCCGTACTGTCCTCGTTGGGAGCAGGGCCGCCACGTCCCAACATCAGCCGACGAGTCCTGTATAGATGGACGACCGCTTTCAGGCACTATCACCCGAGCATCAAATGACCGAAATCGGGGCGAGATCGGTCGATGGGCCCCGAGCTAAGGCGATCGCAGCTCGTCGCCGATAGCGAGGTAGCAGCTTTCCTGGTCGCGACACTTCGGCGTTCGGTAGGCAGCCGAATATCCGCAAGGACAGAGATGCGCCAACCGATCAGATTAACGATCGCTCAAAGCTCGATTGGCAGCTTTGTGGTCTTCGCCGCGGTAAATTCCGCATTCCGGGTGCTGACGTTCTTTATGCCCGCAACTTCGGCACACGGAACAGAGGATGACGTGGTCCACACTGACTGGCTTTGCCGGGCATCAGGTTGTTGATGCCCACTGATTCATCGGCGACAATCTCGCCTGACGAATTGACCAGAGCGAAATTGGCGAGAACGAATTTCACACGTTCATTGCCTTCGTTGGTGACCTCGAAGGCGACCTTGCAGGCAAGCGGCTCTCCATTGGAAAGAGTCTGCTGCTCGAGATAGGTCAGGCCAATCTTGATGTGAGCGATGTCCTCATCGCCGGTGGTGTCCGCGTTTGCGCGAGAGTCCGCTCCACTTCCACACGCTGATAGTGCAAGGCTAAGCAGGGCAGCCACGGAGACTAAGACGGCACGGTTCATCGAAACACCCCCTCAAGATCGAGGGCACTTCCATTTGGCACCGTGGAATTAATTTCTCGAAAATGGGATAGGCCCGTTGTGGCCCTGACCATATTCAGCGGTCGTCTGTACGTCGCTTGATCTTGTTGGGCAGGTCCTTGCCTTTGGTTCGACGAGACGGAACCTGCACGGGGTTCTTCTTCTTCCATTCCGCCCAGGTCATTGGGCCGTCGGGCGTGTCGATGATCTTGTTGTCCATCTCGCAAAAATCCTTCTCGCGCGCGTCAACCTTCCCCCAGCATGTCCGGATGATCGCCACGGGAGAATCCTGCGGCCGCAACCGATGGACGATGGAACAGTGAGCCGAAAGCCCAAGTCGAAACTGCCCGCAGGATGGGACGTCTATAGCGGCGCTAATCGCAAGCCGGACAAGAAGCCGCCGGGCGACTGGCGGAAATATGCCGTCTGGGCCTTGGTGATCGTGCCGCTGGCGATTTTCGCTTTTTACCCTTGGCCAATCTGAGGATCGGAAGTGAATGGCCGACCGCTATCGGGGAAAAGCCAACAGTTGCCCAATGTAGGCTCTGGCGGGGGAGATTGCCACCGAGCAGTGCTTCAGCATAGCGCCTAATATCGGCCATTCGAAGGCGCAACCTTCGGCGGCAAGAACGGACACTGCCTACACCAATGGCATGATCAGCACCAGCGGCGTGGACATCGCTAAACACCGGCTCGTCGGGCAGGCACCGAGCTCGGACGGACCGTCGGTCTTCGACCAATGGTGACCGAGATAAGGGCCTCGCCAGAACCCGCTCCACCTTGCGGCCTTCAGATCGGGGAGAGATCGGGCTGTGGTCGGCGAAAGATCGGGTCCCGCGCATGGCATTTAATGGCTGTGAATCATAAGCTTGCCCTGTGGCCCGAGCGTGGGTCGAGCCACGCGATTTCAGCAATTGGAGGGCAATATGACGCGTGGGATACTGCTATGCCTAACCGCCCTGACGGGCCTTGTGGCAAACTCTCCTGGCAAGACGGCAGTCGCTGTCAGCGGCGACCCGGTGCTTTTCTGGAATGAGCAATTATTGTCGGTTCTGTCTGGATCGCCCCTGGTGGGCGGCCGTAATATCGCCATCGTCAATGTCGCGATCCACGATGCCGTTAACGCCAGTCTCGGCAATCCGAACAGGTCCTGGTTGTCGACCTCGCCCGGTGCGACGGGCGACACCCGTGCGGCGGCCTCGGTCGCCGCTCACCAAGCACTCGTTGCGCTCTATCCTGCCAATGCTGCCGCTCTGGATGCTGCCCTGGCGGCGAGTCTGGCGCTCATTCCCGATGGTGCCAGCAAGACGGGCGGGATGCTAACAGGCGCGACGGTCGCTGCCGCTGTCCTGGCGAACCGCGCTTCGGATGGCTCTTCCACTCCGTCGACCTACCTCCCCGTCGGCGGTCCCGGCCACTGGATTCCGACTCCCCCGGGTTTCGCGCCGCCGTCTGGTCCGCAATATGCCGACGTGACGCCTTTTCTGATGAATGCGCCCGATCAGTTCCGCGCCGATCCGCCGCCCTCCATCGATTCTGCCGCTTATGCTGCGGCCCTGAACGAGGTGAAGGAGATCGGCTCGATCGGTAGCCTGACCCGCACCGCCGACCAGTCGGCCGCTGCAACTTTCTGGGCACCGCTGCCGGCCAACGGCACCGGCCCGTGGATCCGCACCGCGATCGATCAGTCCGTGGTCCAGGGCCTCAGCACATTGGAAAATGCGCGCATGCTCGCGCAACTCTCTGTGGCCGTGGCTGACGCCAGCATCGCGACGTGGGACACCAAATATTATTACGATTTCTGGCGCCCGGTCACTGCGATCCAGAATGCCGATGCGGACGGCAATCCTTTGACCATTCAGGACGGTGCCTGGCTGCCGTACATCGTCACCCCGCCGCATCCGTCCTATCTATCCGCGCACTCGGCGGTGGCCGCAGCAGCGGCCGCAATCCTCGAAGCCAATCTCGGGACGGGTATCGGCTTCTGCCTGACGATCGCCGCCAACAATCGCTGCTGGAGCGACTTCGATGCTGCGGCGCTGGACGCGGCTAACAGTCGCTTGTGGGGCGGCATTCACTATCGCTTCGACAATGAAGCGGGCTTGGCGCTCGGCGCAAAGGTTGCTGCATTCACACTGGCTTCGCCCACCTTCGGTGCCATTCCCGAGCCGGCGAGCTGGGCGCTGATGCTGACCGGCTTCGGTCTTGCCGGCTTCGCGTTGCGCCGTGGCAAGGTCTGCGTACGTTTCGCGACCTGACCGTCATGGGCCGCTGCAGGACCGATGCGTTTGGCGGTCCCGCAGCAGCTATCCCCCGGTTTGAGCGATGAAGCGATGACGCGACGCGCCAGTTCTGATACTCTTTTCATTCCGGCCGGGCGAGGTGGCCGCCCCGCAGGGATGAGGGACGTTGCGTGCAGGTTCGCAGTTTGCGGCGCATCGTGGCGCTACATCACGGCAGGTCTAATCCTGGCGGAGCGTGTGCCTGCGCATCGGTCGGACGACCCCGGGTCACCGGCCGGTGAATATCAACGCGCCGATCCGATCGGTTGACCTCACTCATGTCGGCCCGTTCCAATTGCATAGCCTTCATATCTCGCCATCCACATGCGAGATCATCTGGGCAGACGGTCATGAGACCCTTCAGCCACGCGTCATGCAGGTGCTCGTCCTGCTTGCCGAGCGCCGCGGCACGGTCGTTTCGCGCGAGGACCTCATCAACGGCTGCTGGGAAGGCAGGATCGTCGGCGAAGATGCCATTCAGCGATGCATTGCTCGCCTGCGCGATCTGGCCCGCCGAACCAATGCCTTCGGAATAGAGACCTTGCCGCGTGTCGGCTATCGGCTCGATGTCACCCCCGGTGGCGAGCCGGTCGTTCCACGCGTTCGTCGTCCGAGCCGCTTGGTTGCTGTCGGTCTACTGGCTATATTTGCGCTTGCGGCCGCAATCGGTCTGCAACGCTGGTGGACGAAGGACGCGCCGCTTCGCGTGCAGGTCGACACCCTGCAGGTCATCGCGGGCAAGGATGCGCAAACGCTCGCGCCGACATTTCAGGGCACCATCGTCGACGTGCTCAATCAATCCGGAATCCCCACCATCGCGGGCGAGCGGCCCGCGCTCCTGGGGTGGTTCAGCAGGCCAGCTGTGGTGCTGCGCGGATCGGTTGCACAAGCCGGGCGGCAATTGACCGTTCACCTGACCCTCGAGGATGTCCCGAGCGGCTTGACGCTCTGGAGCGAGCGCTTCGAGCAGGAGGTTGAGTCGGCTGCTCCCTTGGCGGACGCAGTGGCGGGAGCCGCTACGGAGACGATCGACAAGGTCCTGGAACTGAGGATGCAAAAAGGCCTGCATCCGGATCCCGAGATCGTCGCGCTCCATATTCGTGGCGCCGCACTGGTCAGCAATCCGCAATTCCTGCGCGAAGGCGGACCACGGGAAATTTATGAACAGATCGTCGCGCGCGCCCCAGATTCCGCAGGAGGCCGTGCCCTGCTTGCCCTTGCACTGGTCAACGAGGCACAGCGCGCCACGCCCGCCGACCGGCCCGCCTTTTTCGCGCGCAGCGGCAAGATCGCGCGGGAGGCGATCCGCATCGATCCCTATGCGGCCGGGGCGGCCTATGACGCTTTGGTCCAGGCTATGCGCGCGCAGCGACCTCATGACATCGTTGCAGCGGAGGACCTTTTACTTGAAGGGCTTCGCGACGCGCCGGATTATGCGTTCCTCTCGATGCGCGAATGCCGCCTCCTAACGGATGTCGGACGACCGCGTGAGGCCATGAGGCATTGCGAGCGCGCGCTGGCCCTTCGACCATTCGCCGGCCCGATCGGCCACAGCCATGCTAATGCACTCATCGTCACGGGCAATGTCAGGTTGGCCGAGCAGGCACTTAGACGGGCTGCGCGCTACAATCCAGACCATATGGCGACGCGCTGGAGGCTCTTCCTGCTCGAGGCCTTCGAGGGATCGCCCGCGCTGGCTTGGGACCTGCTGCACGATCCCGCGACCCAGCCGCTCAACATGAGCCAGCAGCTATTGGAGACGCTCGAGAAATATCTTGTATCGCGCCGTTCCGGCCACCGGGCGGATCGTGATGCTGCTGCAGAAGCCATGCAGTCGGCTGTCACCCACGAGCAGATGCCGTTGGACGCCGCAATCATGGCGCTCACGTCGCTCGGCCATCTCGACGATGCTTTCGCCACGCTTCGCTCGCCCGATATGGCTGACCGGCTCTATTCGGGCGGTTCGGCTTTCCTCTTCCGGCCGGCGACGGCGCCGCTACGCGCGGATCCGCGCTTCTGGGACATCGCCGCACGTCTGGGGCTCGCACGATACTGGACCGTTCGCGGCAAATGGCCGGACATGTGTAGCCGGGAAATCCCGCTCGCCATCTGCAAGGCGGAAACGGCGAAAGTATTGTCCGCCGAGCGATGATTTCGATGGAGGAAGCCGCCTTTGATCGAAGCGATTGCCAAGCCCGGCTTCGCAGCCATGAGCCAAAACATTTTGCGAGCTCCGGCCCAAGAGAACTCCCGGGACTGGTCGAACGAGACCAAGTGCAAATGAAGGAAGCTTTGCTCTTCAAAAAGTTCGATTTGACGGAGTTTATATCTCAGCAAGCCTTACGGAACTGGTCAGAATAGACGCTGTTGCTACCCGCCCGGCACGCAAGTCCAGTTAATCCGGCCCGCTAGTGTTAAAACTTGGCGAGGGCTGCTGAACAAACGACAGCTCGGGATGTTCGATTTGCTGCTCGAATGACCGACATGTGGGCGCCACCTGTCACTAGCGCTCCTCCAAGCGGGCGACGGACTGTATCGTCACCAACTTCCGCCCGCTGCCTAGCGAACGAAAGGCAGCCGTGGGTCGGTATTGAATTTGGCCAGACGTAGCGAAAAACCCATCACTGCAAATCCCATGACCAGGTACAGCCATGTCGAGGGTTCCGGTACAGGCCGCGCGATCTGCAGACAGACCGTACAGTCGATGTCGTAGTAAGGC